>Ga0308160_10003055_pt1 | contig 19313 bp, 20 predicted proteins | sample PhyFR1_FD_201036 | JGI IMG/M metagenome (GOLD analysis project Ga0308160, IMG submission 201036) | Phyllosphere microbial communities from UC Gill Tract Community Farm, Albany, California, United States - DLSLF.R1 | ecosystem: Host-associated > Plants > Phyllosphere > Unclassified | place: USA...
TCCTTCAAATTTCATCACTTGTTTCTCTGTGAGTCGCAACTATCGAGCCTCAACGACGAATGCGAGGAACTGATGGACCTCGTTTCTAGAATGCTGCGTCATTGCTGTTTGGATCTTATGAAAATTATGTCGAAGGAGGATTTGGAAAGGAAGATGGAAAGAGAGTGAATTGGGCAGGTGAGCGATCTCTCCCAGCGTCTCTCTTCACGACAATACAATCGTTGCTGATACAACAAGGATGATAATGCCAATAGGGTTCTACCTGATACCTTCGCTTCTCACCTCGTCTCAATCCCGAACCACTCAACCAACCCAACTCTATCTCGGTCCTTTCCACGGTCGACCAGCCTGCCTCTCCGTCTCCCTCACACCACCCTCCTCTTCCCGACCCGTTGGTGTCTGTGCCGCTTCTTTCCTCCAAAACGAGACCGTCGTTGTACCCGACGTCGAGAAGAGACCGGGTCACATCGCTTGTGATGGAGTGACGAAGAGTGAGATTGTCGTTCCAATCTCGATCAAGATCAGGAGAAGGGAGGATTACGGAGAAGTGGGAGAAGGGATCGAGGAAGAGGAAGTCATGATTGGAGTGTTGGATATCGATTGTGAGAGGATTGAAGCGTTTGATGAGGTCGACAAAGAGGGATTGGAAGAGTTTGTAGAGGTCTTGAAGAGAGTAATCAAGTGGGAGCTATAGAGTTATAGAAGTTTTTTCAGCATGATAGAAATTTAGTACCTTGGTTCAACCTACTTACGATAGCTTAGCTCATTTCGACATCGAGACCACCACCTGATCCCCAACTACCGAGTACGTCGACGAGATCGCTCAGTTCCGCTTCCTGGCCCTTGTCGACTTCTTTCATAGTTCTCCATTCCGCAACAAATTCATCTGGCGAGATTTGTTCACACGTGAAGTCCGCGAGCACCTCCCTGTGGAGCATATCTCGCTGCCGACGTCAGCTCAAGAAGCTTGTAGGACAGAGAAGCAGACTCACCTCAATCGAATCATTTCCGACGAATAATCATGATACAAACTCGAAACATGAGTCAAGGCTTCCTTCGGGTTGAGTCCATGCTGTAGCGCCAAGCTCGGAGTACTCAAGAAGAGATCCGCCTCGAACAACAATTGCTTCAATAACTCTACGTCCTGTTCCATTTTAGCCAACCCTTCCCTCACCGCACCTAAACTCTCCTCGATCGTCTCTTGAACTTTCGCCATTCCTCTCTCTCTGATCCCTCCTTCTGGTCTTGAACGCGTTACTGGGGTTTGGGGAAGAGAAAGGAGGTTTTGAAGTTGGGAACAAGCGGATGAGATGGATTGGACAGAGTTGAACGACGAGGAGTGGTGGGAGTTGAACGCTCGTACGAGCTCATCAGCTCGGTGTAGTAGCTGAGCTAATGGCGCAGAAGCTGAAGTCATCGTCGTTGATGGCAGAGGCAGCAAGTTGAACGATTTTTTGGGGAGGGAAGGGTTGGGCTCTACTCTCACGTTCGTACTACTTGTACACTACTGTAGAGACTGTAGGTCTCTTGCTTTGGCTTTGGCTGACTCAGATATCGCTTTGAAGGCTTCTTCGCTGTTCTCTCGATCGATTTCTCGAGAAAAACACGTTCAGCTTCGTATTCACTCTCGCTTTGGCTCGACTCGGTATTTGTAAGGTGGCTATCAAGCTTGAAACGTTTCTTAAGTAGTCCAAATGCGGGAGAAAGAGGAGATGAGCAGAAACGGGACCTTTTCGCAGGTTCGCACGCTTTATCTCTCTCGAATCCCAATCGAAGAGTCAGAGCTGACTACCGAGTTGCTACTCACAGAGGATACGCCCTCCACTTGCCCGAGCGTCGGAGATCAGCGAGGAGAAGCGCAACATTTCGCCCTCTCTCCACCCCTCGAATCGTCCTTTCTCGCTCTCCACTTGTCGCTCAACTCTCGCTTATCTCGCTTCACGACGATACGTATTCGATCTTCAATACGCTACCTCAAGCACGGGGAAGTAGACACCTTGATTGTTTCTATTGTGAGCAGATTTAACGACATTCAGGTTTCTGCAAGTTTTGGGTTCTCGGACTCTCCACGTCGTATTTCAATGACTCGCTGTGGTAGAATCGATGTGCAGGAGACTGCGAGGTAAGCTCATCGTCTCGTTCGTGTTGTTGAGGGAACGACTTACCTTCGCTTGTTTGAGCGCAACAGCAATCGTTTCGAACAACTCCTCTTCTTCCGCCTCTTCATCCACAACATCAATCATCTCGACATCTACTGACTCGTCGACTACTGGGGATAAGTACTGAGGAGTTTCGGGGACGATGGGACTCGAACAATCGACGCCTGGAGGAGACGGAAAGGAGACGGATCGGTGTTGTCCTTGTGACTGAAGAGGAGAAGCTGGCTGTATGGGGTCGCGCGATGGCTCAGCTAGCTCATGATATAGGCTCGGGATCAGGGAGAGGTAAAGCTTACGGGACTGATCGTGAGCTTCGTTTTCGACTCTTCCCGCTTCTCCCTTACGTCGACCTCTCGCACTTCTCCTTCTCCCTCTTCGGCAATTTCTTGAGAATTGACATTCGACTTCTTGGGAGTTTTGGGCTTGAAGACTATGCTGTTGAAGTTGAATCTCTGATTCAGAACCAAGTCTTCTTCCTCTGCATGATTGTGCCTGTTCTCAAACGCAACGATCTCATACCCTACGTCCTCATCACTGACCCCCCATTTCTCGACAGTGAACCTGAGTCGAACCTTGAAAGGACATTGAGAAGATATTTGGGACGACTTGGTACCCCTCGTCGCTTTCGAGCAAGCTAATTCGTAGCGGCCTTGATCTGGAAGAGTAGATGAAGCGCTTCTGAGGCTTGGAGAACGATTGACGATTAACTTGAAGCCATGGTCGAAGCAGATTCGGTATGCTTCAGTTTGGAATCGTTTGCGACCGACGAATTTCGTTCCTATCGAGAAAGAGAGCGTTGTGCCACAATTGAGTGCGTGAGTCTCGGCGATAGGACCGAGGATCGAATGAGAGGCGGCAGGAGGAGAGGCAGATTCAATCGGAGAAGAAAGCGAAGGGGTTTGATCGGTCAACTGTTTTCGTTCACGATAGTCGGTCAGCGATGAAAGCTAATGATACGAAAGTAAGGCCACCGATGAGCGAGATCTACTTGCACTTCTATCGTTACCGACGGTTTCCAACTCGACTGCCTCTGCTTGACTCGTCGAAGCTTGAGCTTGATCTTCCTCCCTTCCCTTTCCAGTCTTCATTCGATCTTCAGCTATTTCGGGCTCTACAGGATTGAGGATTGACTGCAAAGATGCTGGGGAGGGCTTGAAAGTGGACAGAGGAGCTAGATTTCTCGATGATAAAGCTGAAAGAGCTTGTTGCGAGGGATTGATCGAGCTTGAGCTTGAAAGATACGACGAAGGATATGCGAGCTGATCTTTCGCTTAAGTTATTAGTAGGAACTTTTTGCATACTACTTAGTGGGAAGCAGACGCACCGAGGGTTTCTTCCTGAGTTGAGCGAGGTCGGCAGTTGACGATCGCGCAAGAGCGGGAGCTTCACAACCAGCCATAGCTGCTGGCGTCTCCACCCGCACTCTCTATCGTATCAAAAGATGAAGAGAGATCGATTAAGCGGTTGCGGACATGTCATGGTCCGCCGGAGTTGCGCGGAGTGGGAAAAAGTGAGATTTCGAAAACTTCGTTCGTTGTTTCGTGGTCTGAAAAAGGCGCCGCACTCTACAACTCTGGTGACACTTCCTTCTCCTTGCCAACACTCTTCCCGTCTACCTTGGGCCAGAACCTCTTGCCGGTGATCTTTGGAGCTCGATAGATGGTCGAATTTTCGAAAGGACCATGATTGTGCGAGTTGACGAATCCCGTCACTTCGTACTCGACCTCCTCATCACTCCTCCCCCATTCGTTCAAAGTGAAGTTGAGCTTGATTCGAAACGGACACTTCGCGTTACTCCGCGCACAACCCAACGTCAATCTCCCTCGACGAGGACAGTCTCCTACCGGGAAGGTTATCTCGGGAGTGTGGTAGACCGACAGGGTGAAGCCGTGATCGAAGCAGATGCGGTGAGCGGCGAGTTGGAACCATCTTCGTCCTTGATATCTCGAGCCTTGTGCGAACGAGAGGATTCGACCGTCTTCGAGAACATGCGATTCGTTGAGAGGGCCGAGCATCAGAGTGTTGGAGATGTGAATTTGAGGTTGGAGAGCTCCGGGGTTGACGGACCGAGAGAGGGAAGGTCTTTCATGAACGACCTATCTCAAAAATCGAAAAGTCAGTCATCGACGGAACGCTGATTCGAGAGAAGTCTATTTGCCGGTATCGGAGGTGATATTGCCTCTTCTTCACTCTCTGACTCCTCACTCCCTCATCCTTGTAAGGCCCTGATTGCTCTCATCGCTCGTTTCGTTCTTTTCGTCTTGTGAATCGTCAACTTCTCGTCAACTTGATCCGTTCCTGACCCTGCGAGTGCTTCTGGGGACGCAGATAGGCGGCGAGACGAGTCAGTCGGTGGGATTGATCTCGAATTCGGCACTGGATGAACGGAAGAGCGATCTAGTCGACGACGTTTTGAGCGTGTTTGCTCAGAGACAGCTTTCACGAGCTGTGTCATCATGATCGCGCCTGTCAGTACTTATACTATAAGCCTGTATACGAGAGCGAGACCGTACCGAAGGCCTCTTCTTGACTTGAGGAGGAGAAGCGGCTGCTCCTTGCGAAAGCTTGGGTTGCTCGACACTGCCTCCTGCGCTTTGCACGTCCCCCATTATGCTGTCGCTGGTTTATGGAGTGAGAAGTGGGAGAGAGAGGAAGGATGAAAGGAGAGGAGGCGCTTGTCAAGGGCCCAAGCGCCGCAGTCGAGAGGACAGAGAAAGTTTCAAACAAACTCCTTTGCGTTTCCACTCTTCGCCCTTGTTCAGGTCTTCTGGAGCTCGACTGCCGTTAGATTGTCGCACAAGGTCAGCTCATATGTCAAAGTAGAGCAAAGACGACGATCTTTTTCTTTCGGTTTTCTCCTTTTACGATGGACGTCTCCCAGTGGTCTTGCTGATGCTCAGCTGACTATGACCGCAAGTACTCATTCTCGCAAGAAGTGAATGGAAAAGGTGAGATCTCGCTGACTTTGAGGAATTCGAATCGACTCACCTTTGTCGGGAAGTTCAGAGCAGCGTTATAACGCGGAAAACGCCCTAACGCAGAAATCGCGTTATAAGGGTGAATCGTTTTTCTAACATAAATCGATTCGTTGCAACGAATCGCTTAAATTACCGCGTTAGAACTGACCCTAAGAGGGCCAAATGCAGCGCGCTTGCTCCTATCGACTCGACAAGAAGCTCTGCGAGTCTAGCACACTGTAACAGAGGGCTCTATGTATGAAAGCATCTGTTGCAGCGAGAGAACTATCGAAAAAGAATGCAAATTGAAAACCAAAACATGCCACCTAATTCAGATCCTGACAGTAACCTTCTACCAATACTTGCGTCCGTTTGTACAGGTGTAAAAAGACCGAAGAGGGAAGCAGTCAAGAAGCACAGAGAAATGAACGCAGCGAGGAGAGAAACGTGGCAAAAAGTTTGCAATCTTCGCTGAAAGCGAGCATGCGGCTGATCAAGAGCCCCATCAGAAGCACCGGCATCCACCTCGGGGACCGCGCTGTCAATGGTAGTAGGGTTTCTTGTTGTTGAGGGAGAAGTAAACCGAAGAAGAGCGGAGTTCTGAGCGAATGGCGAGAGATTGCTAGTAGATAGTGTTGAGCTAGTGTTGCTGTAGAAAGCAAATGGAGGATTTGTTGATCGAGGTTGCGGCTTGGAGATGAGTTGCAGTCGAGTGAGGTGAAGGTGTGAGAGAGAGGGAGATTTTTAGCTTCTGGTTCAAGTTGGAGAGAGCGAAAGTTCCGGCAAAAAACAGCGACCTCCCCGGAGGAAAACAGCGGCTGGCTCTCGTCGACAATATCTCGTCTCTCACGCGAGGACGAATGCCCCAGTCCAAGCAGTAGCTCGAGATATAGCTTATAAGCAAGGCGGCGAAGTTTGAAGGCAAAAGAACAAGGTCGAGAGTGGTGCTAACGTGCATAACGAATCAATTCATTACAACGATTCTCCGAACTTCCCGACATTCTCGACCACCTCCTCATCAAAGTCTCGACTCTCGACTCTTTCGACGTGTTGATTGACATCAAAAGAGAAACTCACTCAACAGCGCTACATCATCGCAACAGCTCCTCTACTACTCTACTCGCTCTTATTTCCCTCCTACTCGATCGAGACAAGCCTCTCTTCTCTCCTTTCGACCTCACCGCTAGCAGCTCACCGACTTGGCCCACTTCGATCAGGTTAGAGCGAGGACCTACTTCGTCCCTCTGCCCCTCCCCTCTACGCTCTCTCTCTCTCTACTAGAAGATCTAATTGGAATCTCACATTTCGTCACATTTGAAACAAGCAAAAGAGTTGAGTGAGGCAAACAATGCAAGGTTACGCTCATCCAGGATCACTTCAAGATCCTTACGGTCAACAACAGCATCCTTACCCTCCGAACCCAAATCATTCGATTCATCCTTCCCATCAACAACAAATCAATCCTCAACATGCTCCTTACCCTCAAGCAGGTCCTTCTCACCAACAACCTTATCAACAACAGCAACATCCTCCGATGCAACAGCAACAGATGCAACAAGGAGGAGGAGGGACGAAAAGGAAAGCGGCTCAGATCATGAACGAGGAAGATGAGGATGAGAAACCAAATTCGGACACGGCGAGTCAGGGAGGTGGAACGAGTACTACCGCAGCGGGGAAAACGAAAGGTGGTGCGAGCGAATTCGTCAAGAAATTGTACAGGTGAGCAGAAGAACTTTCTCCTGCTTCTTCGCGACGGTGTAGAGGTCGAGCGGGAGGATTGCCAGTCACGAGCGGTGGCTAGTAGGATTGGATTTATACGAAAAGCGGAGTGCTGGGTATGCTGGGAGCGCTGGAAAAGGAGAAGAGGCCCGGGAAGCGAGAGAAGCTAGAATTGCGAACTGATATTCTGCCTTCCTTCGCACAGAATGCTCGAAGATGGTCAATTCCAAGATGTCGTCAGCTGGGGATATCAAGGAGACTCTTTCGTTGTCAAGGTGTGTCGATGTGAATACGAATCTGTTCGCTTCTTGAAACTGATTAATTCTTCGATTCGGCGCTCAGGACATGAACCAATTCACGACTCACATCCTTCCGCTACACTTCAAGCACTCGAATTTTGCTTCCTTCGTTCGTCAATTGAACAAGTACGATTTCCACAAAGTCAAGAATGCCGAAGAAGGAGGTCCTTCGTACGGTGAGAACGTGAGTATCGATCTTGAGCGTTACATCGCAACGTGCCAACGATACTGATTTAAGAGTGAACTCCTCACAGACCTGGGAATTCAAGCATCCCAACTTCCGAGCAGATATGAAGGATAATCTCGAAAACATCAAGGTTAGTTCTCTCTTAATGGTCGCTGCCGCTCTTCTGATGCCCACCCCCAATTCGATCTGTAGCGCAAGGCACCCGCCGCGAAGAAACAAGCTACAGCAGCAGCACGAGCGCGAGGTGCAGCTGGTCCCGCACCTAATCAAAACGGTCCTCTCGATCCTACTCAACCACCTCAAGGAGGATTCGATCAAGGTTTCCAAGGTCAACTTGACGGTCTCGTTCGCGCTCAACAAGCGATGCAGCAACACATGACGAATTTGAGTGCGGATTATCAAGCGGTGATCGGAGAAATGATGAACTTCCAGAGGAATATGGTTGCTCAAGATCAGTTGATGCAGAATATCATTCAATACCTCGTCAACCTCGAAGCTGGTGAGTCGCCTCTTTACACTACCTTAGTGACGGACCCTAATGTAGATGTCTCCCGATCTCACAGATCAGAAATCTTCGAAATCTCAAGATCCGACTGCTCCTTTCGTTCCCTCGTCTCAAGCTCAAAAACTCATCTCCTCCTATACCGAAGTCGCTCGAGCATCCTACGATCAAATGGCCGACTTGTCTCGACGCGCTTCCCTCTCAGGAGGTGCTTTCCCTCCCATGCCTCTTCCCGCTCCTCCTCCCGATTTCAACCACTTCAACTTCGGACATCATCCCGACGAAGATCGACGAAGTGATAACGGTATGCCCCCACCTCAGAACCCTCAACAACAGCAATCTCAGCCTCAACAGAATTCAGTTCAAACCCAACCTACCGCTCAAAACCATCATTCTCCTTCTCAACCTCTTTCCGCGATGCCTCAATTCCAACACAACGCTCCTCCGACCTATGATCACGCGCCACCTCCTCCCCAACAACAACAACAAGCGCCTCCTGGATCAGCAGGGGATCATTCAGGATCCAATAACAATCGACCTGGATTATCGAATCAGAGGAGAGAGAGTAATGTACCGGGATGGGCGGTTCCTCCTAGGGTGTTGTTGGTCGAGGATGATCAGGTTTGTAGGAAGTTGAGTAGCAAATTTTTAGAGGTTTTCGGGTGCGATATAGATGTGGCGGTCGATGGAGTTAGTGCGGTACAGAAGATGAAGGTTCATAAGTATGATTTGGTTCTCATGGTACGTCTGAACTCCTCTCTATCGATTACCTACCGTTGAGTCTGATAGGCTGGCGTCGCTCGTGCAGGATATCGTTATGCCAAATCTTGATGGTGCGCTCTCTTCTTTCTCTCTCTCTCTTTTGCCCTCTCGAGCGCATACTGACCTTCCTCATTCATCCTTCGCAGGTGTTTCGGCGACTTCAATGATTCGACAATTCGATGCGACCACTCCAATCGTTTCAATGACTTCGAATTCTGGTCCTCACGATGTAATGACCTACTTCTCACACGGTCAGTCCTCGCCTTCGCTCCGTTCAGTGACGAGTAGGTGCTGATGAAAGGAGTTGAACGATTAGGTATGACTGATGTACTTCCGAAACCTTTTACCAAGCAAAACTTGCGAGGAATGCTCGATGTACGTTAGACTCTTCTGCCAGCTGTACCCCAGTGCTCAACTGACCCAGTTTGTCGAATGATTCTCTGTACAGCGCCATCTCCCGCACCTGAAGCTCATCCAACAACTCGCCGAAGTTCCTCGAGCCCTCGGATTCAGTACCGATGAAGTACGGGACGCAGTCGCCCAATCAGTCTCGGTATTCGGATTCGATCCGATGAATTCTCAACCGCCTCAAAGTCAAGGAGGAGGAGGATCAGGAGGAACGAATAATCCGTTCCAGAGTATGGGGATTAGCGATAGTGATTACATTGATATTTTGACTAACATCGCTACAAACAACGAAGGGGCTCAGAAGTTGGAAGTGGAGACGGACGGGGGAAAGAACATGTTCAGAACGTTGGGAGGTGAGTCTCTTCTTTTCGGCTCATCGAATTTCACGAGGAAACGGTTACTGATGAGCCTGGAGTCCTGTCGATAGATGGTGGTTACGCTGCTTGATTCAATAAATGATGCGGGAGTAGAGGGACTAGCTGGCTAGAGGGAGGAAAAGGGATCGAGGTGATTGTTTTTTGGGTTTTTTGCACATTGGCGTTCTGTATTTTGCCTTTTCTTGCTTGGTTTTACACGACATTATGTAAGGGTACCTATTGTAGCAAATTTTGTGCCAAAACTTTTGACGTTGTTCCTCCTCTCTCTTGAATTGAATAGAATTGCGAAGAGAGAAAGCTTTTCTTTGCGGGAATTGGAACTTTTTTTTTTCATTCAACTCGACTTTCACCCACCCTCTACAAAGATGCAAGAACGGGAAGAAGCTTTGCGCCGTATGTATAATTTCACAAGTATCTCCAGAGTCCGTTTGCTGATGCTCGTGCTCGTTGTATTGACAGAAACTCATCTCTTCATTCTCGCATTCCTCCGAACTCACCAACTGAGTAAATCGACCTCTGCATTGATCAAAGAACTTAACAAACAACCATGGAAAGGTGCTGAAGGAACTGGGTTAACCCTGAATGGAGAAGAGGCGGACAAAGAAAGTCAATCTTTGAATGGGTTGGAATTGATCAGTCTCGTCAGAGCAAAGCTGGAATTGGGTAAAGAGTGAGTCTAATCTTCTCTTGTACTCTCCTGCTCGATGGGAGTGTGCTTGAGCGATCGAGCCGGCGAAAAATCGATCAACTTTCTGACCTCCCTCTTGTTTCGTCCCTAGATCAGCGAAGAAAGGCAAGAAAGCAGAGGAAGCGACCACCAATGGTTCCGCTTCAGACGACAGCTCATCCGACTCCGACTCGGACTCTTCAGACGACAGCGCTTCAGAGAAGGAAGTAGAGAAGGAAATCTTACCCGCAGAAGTTCTCGAGGTAGTACAGGCTGAACGAGAGGAGAAGAAGGCTGAGGAGGAAGAGAGCAGCTCGAGTGAGGATAGCAGTGATGAGGATGAGATCGTCGAAGCGAAGAAGGGAGGGGAAGAGAAGAAGGAAGAAAGCTCGTCTAGTTCATCGAGTTCGTCGAGTGACGGTAGCAGTGATGAAGATGAAGTTGCAGCTGCGGTCGAGAAGGTGGAGGAGTCAGCTATCAAAGGTTCGTTCCTCACACGCTGTATTCATCTGCTCCTTTCTCCCAAAAGCTGATTGTTTCTCCCTTTTATACTTTTAGCCGCTTCCTCCTCTTCATCTTCCTCCAGCGACTCATCCTCCTCCGAATCTGATTCAGACGATGAATCTGACAAAGCTGTCAAAGCGAAGAAACCCAGTCCCGGTCCTCCAACTCTCGCTGCCCCAGTCACTCCCGCTGCTGTTCCTACCTCCACCAACGGCAAGAAACGCAAGGCATCCTCAGGTTCATCCTCGTCATCTTCCGAATCTTCTTCATCTTCATCCTCTTCATCCGGTTCTTCCTCGAGCGGTTCCTCGAGCGAATCCGACTCAGAGAAGAAGAAAGCCCCTTCGAAAGCTGTCAAAGAATCGAAAAAGAAGGATTCCGCCCCTCCCACGAAGAAATCCAAACCTTCTTCCCCTCCACCTGCCGCTCCCTCCCCTGTTCCCGCCGCATCCACTTCGACTCCTTCAGCAGCCGAAAAAGGTATTCGATGGGGCAACAACTCTCACTCGAACTCACCCGCGCCCAATTCAGCAGCGAAAGGAAAAGGAGCGGATCGCCAACCTGCAGAGAGGTTCCGACGAGTCAAAGCGGAGGAAGTAACGTTCACGGATGTCAGGTTGATGGATAATTCTTTCGCGGCGAGACCGGCGGGCATGAGTGATTATGGAGCCAAGGCTAGTGCGGATTTGATCGTTACTAGGGGTAAAGGGTTCACGAAGGAGAAGAACAAGAAGAAGAGGTAAGTCTCTCTCACGCTCTGTGTCGACGAATTTTTCACTGATCCTGCTCGTTGTTTGCTCGCTTCTCTCACAGGGGTTCTTACCGAGGTGGAGAGATCACGATGGCTTCTCACTCGATCAAGTTCAACTACGACGACTAGATCACACCCTCTACTCCCTTCGACTCTATCTCTCGTTTCAGCTCGCATTCACTCCTTCGTTCTTTGGCTTATTGTAAAAGGAATCACAGTACTCGTCGCCTCGTCCAGTGTCTCCGAAGAGTCTTGCCGAGTTTTCAAGTTGGCAAGAACGCTTGACTTTGACAGTACCTGCGAGGGAGGCAGCTGAGTCAGTCGCTTTCGAGAATCTGAGAGATTCTTCCCCTCTGCGGAGGACTCGCATGCCGTGCGGTGTCTGTCTCCAATGCGCTAGTGCGGCGATTATACATCCAGTGACAACAATGAGACTGTTAGAGAGCCAGATAGCGAACCAGACTGCAAAGAATCGACGGAGATCAATGAAAATTGCGAGCTGAGAATGGCAAATGGTCCAGAAGAGAGCGTACCTTTCGCTGTGACGCGCGTATGTGACTCAATTGCGACGACACAGCATTCATTCTGCTTTCTACGCACGGCGCTGAAAAGAGATGTCAGCGAGGTCAGGCTCAGTCTTGTTGTCGAGGGAGAGAAAGTGAGCTCAACCGATGAATGTAATCGTCCTGGTGAGACGACTCGTCAGCTGTGAAGGTTCTGAGACGATTTCGGCTCTAGCGAAGAGGCTCACGATCGTATCCCAGATGCTGCGAAGCGATCGCGAAGCTGTCAGTTTCCGCAAGAGCAGAAAAGGATGACTGGGAAGGAAAGCTTCACATGTAGAAAGAGCTCATCACTGTCGAGCGAGGTTACTTGATCAGCGAGAGACGCCACAAGTGTAATCGAGCAAGCTCACCGCCGTGAAAGAGGATCAAATAACGTAAACCTTTCGAATGATCGATGAACCTGCGAGCAAGAAACGACTCTCGATCAGTCGGGTTAGCCAAGGTCAATAGTATTCTATCGCTCACCACAACGCCAAGATCAGAATGGGACCGGTAAAGCAGTTGAGTCTTGCGAGAAAACTCGCTTGAAAGAATATGACTGGCAGCCAAATCGCTCCGACAACCTGTTTCTCGATAGACTCTCTACTAAGCTGGCTTTATGTAGGTAGAGAGAGTAGGCGACGAACGAAGCTAGCGTGTTTTGAAGCTAGAGTGTCGAAGCTGCAAATTCTTCGCAAAATAAGCTCGATTCGCTAAAACAAGCTCATTGAGAGAGGAACTCACCCGACGAAGACCAGACCTCCGCCAAATAAGATTGAGAAGATCTGTCCCATGAAGAGAGCGAGGAGAGGGATCGGTCGGCCAGGTTCCTGTTGACAAACGAAGCGAAATGATCACATTTCGCTTTCTTCACTTTGGGCGAAAGCGACTAACCGTGTAAGTTGCAGAGCCGATATTTGGATCGAAAGTGAAGCTTCGTATTGGGATTCGAAGGAGAACAAAAGCGAATAGATGCCTAACAACGACTTTCAAACCGAATCAGTTTTTTTGACAAGGATACATTCGGGCGAAAACGTTGCTAACCCAGCTTCGTGAACCAGCGCAGTGAAGCTTTTGAATGAGTATAGGAGCCATCTGACTCCCCAGAGATTCCAGGCGATCGAAATACCGACGAGATCTAGTCGTGCGAGAATCAGCTTCGATAGAGGAAGCGATGAATCTGCGAGAGTGATGCTTGCAGATAGCCATGACATCTATACTCGAGCACTCATTAGCTTGTAGGCGCTGGGAGGAGCCAGAAAGAAGGCTCACAGAGGGTAGTGGTCTGTTCTTCCGTTGGTGTGAAGAGGCCCGATTCCTTTTCGTGCTCGTCAGCTTCGCGACATTTTGAGCTTGACTTTCGATCGGATTCGCCACTCCATATACTCGTCGACAATGGATCGGCGTCACTCCGAGTGGTCGTCGAGGATGGAGTCAGCGTCAACCAAGAAGGAGGCGTAGTCGGTAAAGTTTCGCTCGTCGAAGTTGTCCTTGTTGCACTCAGCGTTTCAAGCTTTGTGGTGACCTCTGGACTGATAGTAGAGATGAAAGTCTCGACCGGAGGGTTGATCGTGATGTAAGTCTGAGCTGTCGAGGTGAAATAGTGAGTCGAAGTTTCGACCAATGTTTGCGAGGTCTCGATCGCGATAGTGCGAACCTCGTTCGAAGCTGGAAACAGAGTATGGGTCATCATCTGAGGCGTAAGAGTGACCGTGGTGTCTTGACCTGCAAAATGACACGAAGTGAGCGAGGAAACAGCTTGAGAGAGCAGAATCTCGATACGGTACCTTCGTAGACAGTCACAAAATGAGTCGCTCCTGCACTTGGCGGTACGGGATCAACGTTCAAAGTCGTGTAGTCTGTCGTTAAGAGCGAGTCCTGCGTTGTTCTGTTGATGCAGGCCTATTCAGCTCCCCAATAGGAAACGAAGCTTGCGAGACGAGTTACTGATCGACCGTTACCGTTTGTGTCACGATGTCCGTACCTAGTCTTCCGTGGGATCAGTTCAGCTCTCATCAAGAGATGCGCTGGAACTCACCCCATCCAAAATCACCTGGTCCAACTTCTTCACCTCTTCGCCTCTTGCGAGTAATATCGCGCTTGTTATCCTCCTCGTATCCTTCTGAGCATTTCCTGAACGATTCTGCTTGTCGACAATCGACGATCGGGAGCTGATTGATGTTGTTTTGACGACAAGTGGGCGAGAGAGCTGCGAGAGAAAGAGCAGAAAGCGAAAGCACGGCCAAAGTTGAGCTTGTCAAACTCGCAACTCGTGCACTGCTCATAGCCCGCAGAGCTTCTTGAGAGTATCTGAGGGAAGGGAGAGAGACGCGTCCTCTATTGTTCACTCAACACTGCACCTACCTCGACAGGCATTAGACGAATTTCGAGTAAATCGATTCGACATTCCAACAATCCTCACAACTTGACAAGGGTTACTTTCTATCTCGCTCCAATCAAGCGTTCTCCAATCTCATCTGCTGTACCATCTCGAAGATCTGCATTCCCACTTCCGGGTCGTTGAGCATTCGAACGAAGATTTCAAGCGATTCAACCTCCATCATGAGGATCTCGAGGAGAGGGACGAGAGAGTCCTGATTCGTGGAGCTTTTTGAGTAGATGTGGGAGAGTAGTCGGTGAAAAGTGGAAAGAACGAAGGAAGGCGATGAGATCGGATGAATGGCTTGAGGGTACTGGTGCGAGAGGAGCGAGAGGTTGATACTGACTGAAGCGCGAGATTGTATCGAAGGAGTTCTGGTGATGATTGGCAGAGGTGAGAGGGAAGGGATTGTAGGAGAAGTTGGAAGTGATAGGAAGCGAAAGTTGCGGTTCAGACGTTTCGATGAAGTCGGTTGTGCGTCTGACGCCTTGGTTGGAAGTCTGAGTTAATTGTGCGATTTGAAGTACGTCGTGGTTGTGATCGCTTGTGACAGGATCGAGTCTCCAAGTTCCGTCTTGATTCTTCGAAGCATGGAGGGTGAATCGACAACGACCGCCGTTTGGTGCGTTCTTGTACTGGGCGTGATGACGATAACAGTGCATGCGAATAGTTGCGGGATTCTTGATTTCCGGTCTGGGGTATCCGCGATGGATAGAGAAGTTGCGCTGCTGTGCGAAGGCGTAGAGGACGACGAGGAGTTTGCGAGGTGCGTCGAAGGAATCGATTGGGGAGGGAAGGTGTACAGTGGACCTCTTCAGTGGAAATTCAGTCAGGCGATCGATGAAGCTGAACGAGATCGTGATCGAACAAGAGACTGACCTGTTTGAGCTGATCAATCTCTCCTTGAACGTCGCGAGCTGGCGGATAGATCTGTTGGAATTCTTGCTTCGATACTCGAGGCCCTCTATCGCGTTGCCTAGTAGGAGCTGGCGTAGTGGCTTTGTCGGATTCGTTCGAGTCGAAATCAGAATCCTCTTGCGAAGAACCTTCGAATTGGTCATTCCACTCGCGATCACCATACGGAGTTGTGTTCGAAGAATCATCAGGTTGAATATCTTGATCCTGGTCAACCGCCGTATCTCCTTCGAATGCTGCTGTGTTCTCGAATTCCTCCTTCTCCCTTCTCGCTTTTACAACCATTTCCTGCATCTTGCTCCTAGCTGCGATCCTCTTCGGTTCTGTGTCATGACCTTCGCAAGAGTGTTCTGTTTCGACAGTCGTGACGGTGATTACTCCTTGAAGGTTCCTAGCGACAACTCGGCAAGTGCAATAATCTTTTTCGAGACCGATCTTGATCCCGCAATGTACATAGGAATGCACGTTGGGAGCGACAGATCTGGTCGTAAAGTGAAGTGAGTTTCTCACTACGCGAAGTAGGATCTAGTCAGCAAGATACAAGGGGAGAAAGAAAGAAAGAACAACTCACAACCTCTTTCAAACAAGTCCAGTTTGAACGCAGGAAGTGAAGGATACACCGTTCCTACGGCTGGAAGTATACTAGACATTGCTGTACTCGAGTCGAAGTGGAGTTGAGCAAAGATGAGGGGAAGAAGTGAGAGGAAGGAAAGAAGAGAGGAGAGAGGAATCAGTTTCAACCGCGGATGATTTCGGACTTTGAGATAGACAGTTAATGGTAAGTCAATGAACAGAGCTAATAAGGTATCAGACTAGTCAGGAATGAAAAGTAAGAAATCGAAGCGAAGAGAAAGTAAGCGAAACTCTCGATTCGAGCGAAGAGTGCTTTCGTTGTTCTCGACGAACGCTAAAGGGGTAAAGCATAGTCCGAGATCGCATGCATGAAGCTACTTCCTCTGTCTTCTTCCTCGTACCCTTCACTTTGCGAGTTCCTGCTGTAAATCTTCCCTTATCATTCTGAATATCTTTCCAATCTCAGTCTCGATTCCTCCTATGGAGCGTTCGAAACCTTCATTTTCCATCATAATGAGCTGAGTGAGGGTTTCGACCGAGTCGACTCCAATCGAATTGAAGTAGTCGAGAGAATGTTGCGCTTCGAAAGAGGGATGGAAAGCGCGAAGAAGAGATGCGAGATTCGGGGAAGCGGCGGTGTTTGAGAGGGCGAAAGACTGAGGTTGAACTGGAAAAGAGTATCGATACGTAGGAGCTGCAGGGACAGGCTGAAGGTGGGATGCGAGAGAGGAGTAGCCAGGTAAAATCTGACTTGGAGGGCGAGATGGGATTGATCCTACTGTAGCCGGGGCGCCGACGGTACTGATCGAGAGAGTCGAAGTGGAGCTGAGATTGTGATTGTGTTGAGTTGTCAAGGGAAGAACTTTCCAGCGACCATCTTGATCTCGTCGAGCAGAAATCGTGAACTTGCATCTACCGCCAGGTTTCTTATTGTTTCGAGTATGGTTTAGACTGCAATTCAATTGTAGCGTTGTCTTGTTGTTGTTTCTGCGATAGAGAGAGAAGCCGTTCTGTTGAGCGAAGGCGTGAAGAGTTGCGAGGAGTTGATGAGGAGGTTCGGAGAAAGATTGAGTTGGTGAGGGGAAGCTGACTGGACGCTGCAGTGGAGGACTACGTTAGATCGACGGGTCGAGATCAGGAAGAGCGAAGGCGACTCACAACTGCGAGCTTGGCAATCTCATTTCGAAGATCTCGAGCTGGAGGAAAGCGAGTTGATGCAGTACTCTTCTTTCCCTCATCCTTCTTGCGGTCACCTTTTGCTTTCTTCAAAGTGTTTGAGCTGTCTGATGACGTCGAGCTGTCTGAATCTTCCGATCCAGTCGAGGTCGACTCTTCAGATTCTGAACCTGCGACATCTCCTTTCCACTCGTCCTCTGAGTCCGATCTCGACTGCCTGACTCGTACATCACAATCATCGTACTCTGTCGTTTCCTCGAAGTTATCTTGTTCCTCATCATCGAGTCTACTCTGCTTGCGATTTGACTCGATCCCTTCCCATTCCGCTTCACCTCCTCTTGTTTCTTGACAAGAGTGCACCTGGTTCACATTTGTGACTCTGAAGTCTCCATGGTCAGATCTGCGTGCAATGACTCGAGAACTGCAAGTTGATTCGACTCTTGATTCAGAGCAGTTCAATTGAAGGTGTTGGTCTTTCTTCGAGTCTCGTGTAGAGTATCTGAGCGAGTACAAATCTATTGAGTGCATACTCGTTAGGTCTGCAAGCGTGTGAAGTGATAGCGAGCATTTTGAAGATCAAGTTACTCACCTCCTCTTCCTTGAACATCCAGCTTGAATGCGTCTAGAGACTTGTATGAAGTTCCGAGTGCTGGTAGTATCGACATCGAGGCGAGCGAAGCAGTTCTGGAGAAAGGGGCTGAAGCGTGAAAGAGAGAAAAAATTCGCAATTATTGATCTCACGAAATAGCGAATCTCATCTCGAACAAAGACAAGCAGAAGTTGAAGGACAGCCTGTGGAACGAGAAGGAGTACGCGGTTGGCTCATGAGATTGAGCGACAATGTCGATTGAGCAGGACTTCGCTCACTGCTCTTTTCGCGAAACTCGATTTCATCAACGCGTCTCTGCATCGATAATAGAGCGTCAACCATGAGCTGAGATACCCTTGGAGAACGGGGAATCTTGACTAGGACTGTAGAGTTCAAGCGTCCATTTCAAGCGAGTGTTTCAAGCAATTCCTTTCCTTTCCTTTCCCTTCCCTTCCTTCCCTATCATTCTATCCGAGTTCTACAATGCCTCCCTTCAAAGTCTGACTAAGTACAATCCTCGATTCCATCTCAGGACTCATCTCCATTCAAGCATGATCGAATCCCTTCGCCGACTTGACGAATCAATTCTCCATTCTTCTCGCACATTCTTTCCGCCAACGCATCAATCACAACCTTTTCCATTGATCCAACGAGTATCAAAGTCTCGAGTGAATCGATTCCAGTCGAACGCAGGCTTGCGATAGTCGATTCAAACTCTGTAACGCCGAAACGACGGAGGAAAGAGACGAAATTCGAAGTGGAGTAGGCGATTTGTTGAGAAGAGGACGACCAGTCGAAGCTGAGGTCTCGCGGCAAGGAGATAGCGCTCTGTAGGTGGTCCTGAGAGGCAGAGTGGGCGAGAGGAAGAGGCGAAGGAATCTCGGCGTGCGAACGTTTGAAGCTGTGGAGTCGACCCGGCCATAAGTAACGTAGAGCGCCTGACAGACGGGAGAGTAACGAGGGCGTGCGGGAGAGAGGTACTGAAGGTCGTGAGTCGCTGTTTGCGGGTACAGTGCTGATCTTTCGTTTCTTAAAACGGGGAGGCAGCATAAGGGTTTCTTGCTCGAGAGGAGCGGGAACGTAGGCGACGGAAGGAGGATGGCGAGGTGCGGGTACGGCCAGCGTACGTAAGGAAGAAGGAACGGTGGAAGTCTCTGGGATTGGTGAAGAAGAGGCAGAATCGGCGAAACCTCCGTAATCGACAGAATCGACGGGACGGGCGACATTTCTGATGTCCACTGAATTGTAAAACCCGGGAGAGTGTCGGGAGCGCTGTCGATACCAGTGTTAGCGCTTAGAGGGAGTACATTCGAGAGCGGAAGTTTTCCGCTCACATTGCCAACTTGACTTGGCTCGTTCGCATCTGCTGAAGTGAGCTGTATGCGAGATATCGGACCTGGGCTGTGTATGAGAGCTGAGGAGGACTGCGAGTAAAGTGGTGCTTTGATCGGCGAGACATTTGGACGATTGTATTTTTCGTTCTGCGAGTCCAGAGTGAGGTCCAGTCTTTCTGTCTTAAGCGGGATGAGACGGACATCATGAGAGGCGCGACGGATAGACTGATGTGGAGCGCAATTGAGAGCATGGTCGGGTTGATCGAAGTGGTCAAAAGAACGATGCTTGGAATTCCTTTCTCGAACGAAGCGTCGATTGCCTGATTCTTGAACAGAGTTCGACTCGCTGAGGTGAGCTTCGTCGTTGTTATCGCTTGAATCATGCAGGCTCGTAAGAGGAGACTGTGCAGCATTGGTTCAATCAGGTTGTTTCGCCTCCACAGCATGCGAAAAGGAAAGGTGAAAGCAAAGACTAACCGAGTTACGCCTCTTGCTGGCTTCCTTCGACG
>Ga0308160_10003058_pt1 | contig 19294 bp, 17 predicted proteins | sample PhyFR1_FD_201036 | JGI IMG/M metagenome (GOLD analysis project Ga0308160, IMG submission 201036) | Phyllosphere microbial communities from UC Gill Tract Community Farm, Albany, California, United States - DLSLF.R1 | ecosystem: Host-associated > Plants > Phyllosphere > Unclassified | place: USA...
CGATGGGGTGCACCCACCGCTGGTCCACCACGATTTTCTCGCTCAGCCCGCCACCGCCGCCGGACAGCCCGATGAAGCCCATCTGCCGGCACAGGTGGTAGCTGCCCGCCTGGCACATGTCGCAGTCACCGTCCACGAAATAGGGTTCGACGACGACGTTGTCACCTACTGCCAGCCCCTCCACGCCTTCGCCGACGTCGGAGACAGTCCCGGAGAATTCGTGCCCCAGGGTCACCGGGGATTCCTCGTGGGACAGCGGGTGCGGGTGGCCCGGTGCCGGGCAGAAGATGGGCCCTTCCAGGTACTCGTGCAGGTCGGTGCCGCAGATGCCGCACCACGCGACGTCGATCTTCACCGCCCCTGCCCGGAGTTCCGGCTCCGGGACGTCCTCGATGCGGATGTCCTTGCGGGCGTGGAAACGTGCTGCCTTCATGATTCCTCCATGCTGTGAACGCGAACTAGCGGGTGTGGTGGCTGGGCTGCAGTTCGTAGACGGGCGTGTCCAGTCCTTCCATGCGGGCCTTCAGCTGCAGCGCCAGGTAGGCGGAGTAGTGCCGGCTCTGGTGCAGGTTGCCGCCGTGGATCCAGAGCTGTGGCACGTTGGTTGGCTTCCACATATTGCGCAGCTCCCCCTCCCACGGACCAGGGTCTTTTGGCGTGTCTGAGCCGTATCCCCAGCATTTTCCTACCTGGTCCGCGATTTCGGGCGAGACCAGGTCCGCCAGCCAGCCGTTCATGGAGCCGTAGCCCGTGGCGTAGACAATCAGGTCGGCTTCCAGCTCGGTGCCGTCGTCCATCACCACCGCGTTGCCGGTGATCTTGGTGACCTGCCCGGTTTTCAGCTTCACCCTGCCGTCGATGATCAGCTGGGAGGCGCCGACGTCGATGTAGTAGCCGGAACCGCGCCGCAGGTACTTCACGAACAGGCCGGATCCGTCCACGCCGAAGTCCAGGTCGAACCCGGCGGCCTCCAGCTGCGAGTAGAACTCCGCATCCCGGGATGCCATTTCCTGGTAAACCGGCACCTGCGCCTCCGGCAGGATCCGCATGGGCAGCGAGGCAAAGAGCAGGTCGGCCTTCTCGGTTGTCACCCCTGCCGCGAGCGCCCGCTCCGAGTACAGGTCTCCCAGGGCCAGGTCCATCAGGGACTCGCTGCGGGCGATGTGCGTGGAGGACCGCTGCACCATGGTGACGTCGGCGCCGTGCTCCCACAGGTCGGCGCAGATGTCGTGCGCGGAGTTGTTGGAGCCGATCACCACGGCTTTCTTGCCCGTCCAGTCCCCGCCTCCGGGGTGCTGGGAGGAGTGGCGCTGCTCGCCCAGGAAACTTTCGGCGCCGTCGAAGGTCGGGATGTTCGGGTAGCCGGAGACGCCCAAGGCAAAGATCAGCTGCTTCGGCCGGAGCGTTACTGGTTCGCCGTTGCGAAGGACGCTGACCTTCCATTCCTGCGTGCCGTCGTCGTACGCTGCCCCCACGCACTCGGTGCCGGACCAGTAGTTGAGCTCCATGATGCGGGTGTAGTGCTCCAGCCAGTCGCCGATCTTGTCCTTGGCGGCGAAGACGGGCCAGTCGTCCGGGAACTTCAGGTAGGGCAGGTGGTCGTACCAGACGGGGTCGTGCAGGTGCAGGGACTTGTAGCGGTTCCGCCAGGAGTCGCCCGGGTTCTGGTTCTTTTCGATGATGATGGTGGGTACGCCCAGGCGCTTTAGCCTGGCGGCGAGGCCGATCCCGCCCTGGCCGCCGCCGATGATCACGCAGTAGGGCTGCTCCTCGTAGCCGAGCCGGGCTTCCTGTTCTTCCTTGAGTTCCTTCCAGGACCGCCGGCCGCGGACAATTTCGTGGGCCACGCCCTGCTCACGCCGCGGACCCTTCTTTTCCTCGAAGCCCTTCAGCTCCTGCATGGTGGTCAGCAGCGTCCAGCATTTGCCGTTCCGGAGCCGGAGGTGGCCGTAGCCGCGGGCGTCACCGGTTTCGAACGTGATCCAGGCCTCCGCGATGTCCGCGTCGCCGGTGGCGTCCTCGGCGAGCGCCCAGTTAGTGGGCTGCACGCGGTCCAGCGTGGACTCCAGCATTCGCCGGATGTCCGCCTTTCCCTCGAGGGTTTTGAGGTTCCAGGTGAATGCCACGAAGTCCCGCCAGTAGCTGTCATCCTCGAAGAGCCCAAGCGCTGCGTCCACGTCGCGCCGCTGCAGCGCCTCATCCAGGCCGGCGAGCCAGGCCTTGGCGGCAGCGGTGGGTGTTTCGGTCATCTCCACTCCTTTGTGTTGGTGCACTCTGGCCGCCCCGTCCCGCCGGGGTGCCTGCGATATGCTGAGGCGGGCGTGAGCTGCATCACTAGTGGAACGCGGCGGGGGTAACAGGTGCGTTACACGCCTACCGGACTGGCAAGGACGCCGGCGGCGAGGAGGACACGGTGGACTACGGTCAGAGGTTTTCGGACCCGGCACGGTATGCGCGGACGCTGCGGCGCGCGCATGAGCTGGTCATCTCCGGTGTGCCGCGCCCCGAAATCCCTGCCAGCCTGGTGGACTCCTGGCACCGGTCCATGGCGCTGGGCATCAGCCCGGACCAGCACAGCCCGCGGCACCTGCACGATGTGTCCGAGGTGCTGGAACTGCGGGGCGCGCACCGGCTGCAGCGGGTGATGCCGGCGCTGCACGAGCTCCTGGCGGACGACTCCCGGGACGGGCGCCACCTCCTGGTCCTCACCGACGCCGGCGGTGAGATCCTGTGGCGGGTGGGCAGCCCTGCGGTCCTGCGGCGCGCCGACCACCTGGAGTTCCTGGAGGGAGCGGACTGGTCGGAGGCGGGTATCGGCACAAATGCCATCAGCGAGGCACTGGTCACCGGCGGCGCCGTGCAGCTGTTTTCCGCCGAGCACCTGGTGCGCACCCACCACGAGTGGGCCTGCACGGCCGCTCCCATCACGGACCCTGCCACCGGTGAGCTGCTGGGCGTCCTGGATGTCTCCGGCCCCCTGGACACGATCAGTGCGGACACGCTGCGGATGGTGCGGTGCGCGGTCCGGGTGGCGGAATCGCTTTTGGGAACCCCCGACGGCGGGGCCTCGCCGGGTGCGTCGGCTCCCGTCCGCGCGGCCCGGCGGTCAGCGCCTCCTGATGCCCGGCCGGCCGGCGTCGTGGCATCCCTTGAACTGCTCGGTGACAAAGCTGCGGCGGTGTTCGACGATGGGAGCCGCACCTCCCTCACGCTCCGCCGGGCCGAAATCCTGGCGCTGCTGGACTCCCGGTCGCAGGGCTGGTCCGCGGAGGAACTGGCTTACGAACTATATGGGGACGCCGGCACCGCGCAGGCTGTCCGGACAGAAATGTTCCGGGTCCGGTCACTGCTGGGCGGCGCCGTGGAATCCAACCCCTACCGGCTGGCGTCAGGACTGGCCGGGCGCTCCGACTCGGGGCGGGTGCTGCGGCTGCTGCGTGGTGGCCGGGTGGCCGAAGCGCTGGAGGCGTACACCGCTCCCCTGCTCAGCCGGTCCGGCACCCTCGCCGTACAGCTGCTGCGGGACCAGCTGGACCTCGCCGTGGGATCGGCCGTGCGGGCCAGCGGGGATGCCTCCTTGCTGGTGCCTTGGCTTTCCACGGACATGGGGGCACCTGATCAGCTGGCTGTCGAGGCGCTGGGCAGGATCGTGGGACGTAGCGACCCCGGCTACCTGGCCTTCCTTGCGGCCACCGGCTCGCCCGTTCAGTAGGCAGGTCGACTGATCTTGTCACGCAGTTAACCCACCATTCACATCCCCCACGGAACCTGTCCAACCGGCCTCCCTAGGTTCGAAGGCATGGACAATATCTCCCGCAGAACCCTGATCTCCGTAGGCCTGGGCGCAGGCATCGTCGCCGCCCTGCCGGGTGCCGCCGTCGCGGTTTCCACCGCTGACGACGCTGGCCTCCGCACCAATCCTTTCCTGCTCGGAATCGCCTCGGGCGAGCCGTGGCCGGACGGCTTCGTGCTCTGGACCCGCCTGGCGCTGAACCCCGTAGCCGAGGACGGCCGGGGCGGCATGCCCGCCCGCAACGTTGCGGTGCAATGGGAAGTGGCCGAGGACGAAGGCATGCGCCGGGTAGTAGCCCGCGGCGTCGAGCACGCCCGGATCGAAACCGCGCACTCGGTGCACGTGGAGCTGCGCGGCCTGAAAGCTGGCCGCGAATACTTCTACCGGTTCCGTACTGGCCGGCACCTAAGCCCGGTGGGCCGCACGGTCACCAGCCCTGCGCTGCACGAGACGCCCGCCGCGCTGGCCATGGCGTTCGCCAGCTGCGCGCAGTACGAGCACGGCTACTTCACCGCTTATAAGCGGCTCGCCGAGGACCACCCGGACCTGGTGCTGCACCTGGGCGATTACCTCTACGAGTACAAGAAGGGCAGCTACGTGATCGGCGGCGGCAACCCGCGCGATCATGAAGGCCCCGAGACCGTCGCGCTGGAGACGTACCGGCAGCGCCACGCGCAGTACAAGGCCGACGCCGACCTGCAGGCCGCGCACGCCATCGCACCGTGGGCAGTGGTCTGGGATGACCACGAAGTGGACAACAACTGGGCCGACGAGGTGCCGGAGAACAACGACGCCGGCCAGCTCAACGACACCACCGAGCACTTCCGGCAGCGCCGCGCGGCCGCGTTCCAGGCGTACTACGAGAACATGCCACTGCGTCCGTCCTCACTACCGGCCGGGCCGGACATGAAGATCTACCGCAGGATCCAGTGGGGCCAGCTGGCCAACTTCCACATGATGGACACCCGCCAGTACCGCGACGACCAGCTGGCCGGCGACGGCTGGAAGAAGAACGTGGCCGAGCGCCTGGCGGAGGACCGCACCATCACCGGCGCAGAGCAGGAAAAGTGGCTGCTGGACGGCTTCAGGAACTCCACCCAGCGGTGGGACGTCCTGGGCCAGCAGGTCTTCTTCGCCGAGCGCGACAGGGCCCAGGCCCTGGACGTGGACGATGTCTCGATGGACGGCTGGGACGGCTATGTGTCCTCCCGGCGCCGCATCACCCAGGGCTGGGTGGACGCGAACATCCGCAACGCCGTGGTCCTCACCGGCGACGTGCACCGCAACTGGGCCAACGACGTCAAAGTGGATTACAAAGACCCGGCCTCCCCCGTGGTGGGCTCGGAGCTGGTGTGCACGTCCATCACCTCCACCGGCAACGGAACCGGCTCCACCACCGATCCCACCATGGCCTGGAACCCGCACCTGAAGTTTTACAACGACAACCGCGGCTACGTGAACACCCGCATTACCAAGGACTCGATGACCGCGGACTTCCGGGTGCTGGACCACGTCACGACGCCGGGCGCACCGGTTTCGACGAAGGCCTCCTTCGAGATCCGCGACGGCGTCCCGGGGCTTCAGGCGCGGGGCTGACCTTCCGCGGGTAGGCCGCGGGGCATCAGCGGCCTACCTGCCGGAGTAGTCGAGGCCGGCCGCTACCCCCGGACTGGTGGGGGTTCCGGTTCCGGCGCTGGCCATTGTTCACGCAAACGCGTCGAGCGGCGGCTTTGCGACGGTCTGTTCGCCGCGTCTGGCCAACCGGCGAGCGACGGCCGCGCACACGATCAACTGCATGGCGTGGTACATGATGACCGGCAGGATCACCACACCGGCAAGTGGCCCCTGGAACAGGATGGCCGAGAGCGGCAGCCCACTGGCCAGGCTCTTCTGCGAACCGCAGAAGAGGACTGCGGTGGCATCAGCACGTTCGAAGCCCAGCCTGCGTGCCATCAAGGATGTCGCGGAGAGCACCAGTGCCAACAGCGCTGCACAGATCCCCGCCGTCACAGCCAGCTGGGCAGGCGGAATCTGCTGCCACAGACCGCCGGCCACAGCGGCCCCGAAGGCTCCATACACCACCAGGAGGATGGCGCTGCGGTCTACCGCCTTCAGCGTTGTCGCCCTGCGGACGGTCCACCGCGCCAACGGTTTATGAAGCAGCTGCCCCGCCATGAACGGCGCAATGATCTGCAGCGCTATCTTGAACACCGCGTCCGCATGCAGTCCGCCGAAGGAACCCAAAACCAAGGCAGCCAGAAGGGGTGTGGCCACCACCCCGAGGAGGTTGGAGATCGAGGCCGCGCACACGGCCAACGCAGTATTTCCCCCGGCGATGCCGGTGAAGGTGGTGGCAGTCTGCACCGCTGTGGGCAGCATAGTCAGAAACAGCAGCCCTGCAACGAGCTCGCGCGAAAGAAACCACGAGGAACCGGCCGCCACGCCGAGTCCAAGCAGCGGAAAGGCGGCAAAGGAAAACGCGACAATGACGAGGTGCGGCCGCCAGGCCTTCGCTCCCTGGAGCGCAGCCGACGGCGGTAGCCTCAACCCGCTGATGAAGAACTGCAGCCCCACGGCGATTCCCGCAGCGGTGGAGAGCACCGGGCCTACCCAGCCGCGGGGCGGCCACAGCGTGGCTGCTGCAAGGGTGGCCAGAAGCAGCAGCACGAACGGATCAACCCATCCAAACCTTCGGCGCACGGAACCGGAACGTGCCCGTATTTTTCCCATCGAACAGTCATCCTTACGTCGGCAGCAAGGATAAGAATACTGTAGACAGTTTGACGAAATGGCCCCCTGTGTAAACCCTGGGTAAACTCGGCCCGGGACGGCCGGGCGGAAAAATGTAGACAGTAGTCTTGAAGCATGATCCAGCAAGAAAGCCTCGTTGCACTGGCCGCCAGGGAGATCCGAAAGCTGATTGTCAGTGGCGAACTGGTGCCCGGCGACAAGCTGAACGAACCTCCCCTCGCCGAAAAGCTGGGCATCTCCCGCCCTCCGCTGCGTGAAGCGCTGCGGACCCTTGAAAGCGAGGGCCTTCTTGAGCAATCGCCGAGGCGCGGATACCGCGTGGTGTCAATGACGGACACCGACATTGACGAGATCTACTCGCTCCGGCGCGCACTGGAGATGTTCGCCTTGGACCGCCTGCTGGCCCGGAAGGACCCTGCCGCATACTCTTCGCTCGACCCGATCATGAAGGCCATGCGGGCAGCAGCAAGGCGCGGCGACAGGCCCGCGGTGGTCCAAGCCAACATCGACTTCCATACCGCCCTGGTTGATGCCGCCGGCCACCGCAGGCTCAGCGACACCTACCGCTCCCTCATGGTGCAGATGCAGGTTTCCATGGCGGCCAATGTGCTGAACGAGGAACGGTCCAAGGGCGATTTGACCAAGGGGTGCGACAGGCACGCCGAGCTGTTGGAATGCCTCCGCTCGGGGGACGCAGACCGGATCCGGCGCGAATTCGAGGAGCACGGCGAGCGCGACTACCTCGCCCGGCAGGGCTCCGCGGCCAAGAAGGCGGCCGGGGAATGAGCGGCTCGCTGCTGGCACAACTGAATGCCGGATTCGCGGACGCCACGGCCATTGCCGAGTCTGTCCGCACCGGCGGGACATCCGCCACCGCCGTCCTCGCCGAAGCCCGCGCCCGTGCCGGCTCCGGGCAGGGCAAGGACCTCAACGCCTTCATCAGCGAGGACTGGGACAGTGCCGAACGGGCCGCTGCAGCCCTCGATGCCCGCCGGGCCGCGGGCGGGACACTGGGCGCGCTGGCCGGGATCCCGTTCAGCGTCAAGGACGTGATTGCGGTGGCAGGGCTTCCCGTCACCGCCGCCAGCAAAGCATTTGCCACCACCAGGGCAAACACCACCGCCCCCGCGGTGCAGCGGCTCCTGGACGCTGACGCCATCCTGGTGGGCAAGACCAACTGCCCCGAATTCGCCTTCGGCATGACCTGCGAGAGCCCGCTGCTGGGCAGGACGGGCAATCCACGCTATCCGGACGCCACCCCCGGCGGATCCAGTGGCGGCGAGGCCGCCTCGGTTGCGGCAGGCATCTCTGCGCTGGGCGTAGGAACGGACTTCGGCGGGTCGCTGAGGTGGCCCGCACAGTGCGTGGGCATCGCCGCCCTCCGGCCCGGAATCGGCGCGATCCCCGGCGAGGGGCAGGTACCGGGCCTTGATGGCAACTTCGGGGACGACGGCGTGCTCCCGGCCGTGAGTCCCGGCATGCAGGGATCCTTCCAGACCGTTGGCCCACTGGCCCGCTCCGTCCGTGACCTCCGGGCGGCGTACGCCGTGATGGCCGGCGCTCCTACGGAGCTACTGCCGACGCCGCGGGAGCCCATCCGGGTTGCGTGGAGCGATGGCCGGGTGTTCGGCCCGGTCCGCACAGAGGTCTCCGAGGTCATGGCGCGGCTGGCCGCTGCCATCGCCACGGCGGGCCATCTGGCCACGGAACAGCCGGATCTTTTTGCCGACTGCCTGCCCACCTACAACCGGCTGCGCGAACTGGACCCCATGGTGGACCACGCCGCCGCGGTTGCCGGCAGGGAGGATGCCATTACCGGCGCCAACCTGCAGACCATCAAGAATTCGCTGGCAGCCTCGCCCGGGGAAATCACCGGGGCACGCCTGGCTGCGGACGCGGCCCGGGCCAGCGCCATCAGGCAGCTGAAGGACGTTGACATCGCCCTGCTTCCCGTGGCCGGCGGCCCCGCCGCCCGGGTGGACGGCACGCTGGATGTCGACGGCGGGCAGCTGCAGGGCTGGGAAATCATGGGCCCGTGCCGGGCGGTCACGCTCACGGGATGCCCAGTGGTGTCGCTTCCAGTGGGCCTTTCCGCCGAGGGCCTTCCCTTGTCGGTGCAGGTGGTGGCCCCTCCGGGCGGGGAACTGGCTGCCCTCGCGTTTGCGGAGCTCCTGGAGCAACTGACCGCAGACCCCAGCTAAAACCCATGCAGTAAAGGGCCACCCTGAGGCACCGCCCTGTAAAACTGTCTACAGAATTCATAATTAACGTTCCGGAAATGAAGCAGGCGATTCCCGGACACACGGAACCCATAGCGTCATCCATGTCAGCACATCACTGGCACATGGATCACCGAAAGTGGGAAGCCCGCATGTTTTCACGCACCAGCAAAGCCGCCGTAGTAGCCGCCCTGGCAGCGCTAACCCTCGCTGCCAGCGGCTGCGCAGCAACCAGCAACGCATCCGCTGAGTCCGCGCCAAAGGAAAAGTTCACCATCGCCACGAGCGGCACCTTCCGGCCCATCACCTTCTCCGAAGCCGGCAAGCTCACCGGCTTCGACATTGAAGTGGGCACCCTGATTGCGGAGAAGCTCGGCATGGAACCGGAATTTGTGGAAGGCCAGCTGACCGGGCTGCTCCCGGGCCTGAACAGCGGCAAGTTTGACGCCGTCATGTCCGGCTTAACCATGACGGATGCGCGCAAGCAGTCCATCACTTTCTCCACGCCCTATCTGGCGGACGGCGCCGTGGCGGTAGTGAAGAAGGACAACACGAAGGTGGAGCAGCTCAGTAAGCTGGACGGCCTGGTGGTGGGAGCCATCGGCGGTTCCGGAACGGAAACGGACGTCAAGGGCATCGGCGGGTTTACCGAACTGAAGGCCTACCCCGGCGCCCCCGAAGGTTTCGCAGACGTAGCCGCCGGCAGGATCGAAGTCTTCGCAACCGGCAGGATCGCCGCAGAGAACTTCATGAAGAACTCACCGCTGGCATCGGAACTGAAAATTGTGGGCGACGTCTACGGCACCAAGCCCGCCGGCGTCGGACTCCCGAAAGACGATACCGAAATGAAGCCCAAAGTGGACAAGATCATCGAGGAGCTCAAGGCCGACGGTACCCTCGAAAAACTGAACCAGAAGTGGTTCGGATTCACGGTCGAGATCCCCTCCGCCTGATCAACCATGAACACCTATGAGCCCGGCTCTGTAGCAGCCGAATACTTCCCGATCTTCCTGGCCGGGGCGTTGACCACGCTGGGAATCGTTGCCGCAGCGATCGTCTGCGCCACCGTCCTTGGCTACGTCATCGCCACCCTGAGGCTCTCCCGAGTCCGCGCCCTGCGGATCTTTGCAGCCGCCTACGTATGGTTCTTCCGCGGCCTGCCGCTCATGCTCTCCCTGTTCTTCTTCTATTACACGAAGCCGTTCGGGCTGACCATGGACGCCTTCACGGCAGGGCTGATCGCCATGAGCCTCAACTCGGCGTCGTTCTTTTCCGAGATCATCAGGGCCGGGCTCAAATCGGTGAACGCGGGCCACCTGGAGGCGGCCGACTCCGTGGGCATGAACCCGCTGCAGAAATTCGTCCGGGTCACGGCGCCGGAAGGCATCCGGCTCATGACGCCGCCCTACATCAACAACTGCATCATCATGCTGAAGGAGTCGGCACAGATCTCCGTGATCACCGTGCCGGACCTGATGCTGCAGGGCCAGAAGGCGTACAACTCCACCTACAACGTCATGGAAACCCTGGGCGTCGTGGCGGCCATGTACCTGGTCATGACCAGCCTGCTGATGGTCCTGCAACTCGTTATCGAAAAGAAAATGGGCCGCAAGATGGGCACCACCAAGCAACTCCGTGAAGCTGTAGGGAGCATGGCATGATCGGCATCACCGGATTGACCAAGAGCTACAACTCGCGCCAGGTCCTGAAAGACGTGGACCTGCGGATCCTGCCCGGCGAAGTGGTGGCCATCATCGGCCCCAGCGGAGCAGGGAAAAGCACCCTGCTGCGGTGCATCAACATGTTGGAGGTGCCCGACGCCGGCCGGATCCACGTGGACGGCCGTCAGGTGTTCTACACACCCAACGGGCGGGGCAAGCTGGGCGTGCTGGATCAGTTCCGGCTGACCTGGCTCCGGCGGGAGATCGCCATGGTGTTCCAGCAGTTCAACCTCTGGCCGCACCGCACGGTCCTGGACAACCTCGTGGAGGGTCCGGTGATCGCCAAAGGGCAGAAACGGGCCGACGCCGTTCCGCGGGCCATGGAGAAACTGCGGTCCGTGGGCCTGGAGGACAAGGCGGAAGCCTATCCGGCGGACCTGTCCGGCGGGCAGCAGCAGCGGGTTGCCATCTGTCGGGCGCTGATGATGGACCCCAAGGCCATCCTGTTCGATGAGCCCACATCCGCCCTGGACCCGGAGCTGGTGAATGAGGTGCTGGACATCATGGCGAAACTGGCCAAGACCGGCATGACCATGGTGATCGTCACGCATGAGATGAAGTTCGCCCGCGAGGTCGCCGACCGCGTGATCTTTATGGAGCACGGAGGCATTGTGGCGGAAGGGCCTCCCGACGAAGTGTTCCAGCACCCCCGCTTGCGCGTGTACGCCTCACACCTGAGCCACTGAATGGCCCGGTACCCCATGGTCCGGGCCGAGCCGGGTCCGGACCTGCGTCCGTCCTTGGCCTGCGCCATGTTGCCGGGTGTCCGAATACCCGGGCAGCTGATCGGCATCGGCGAAAATTACTGGCCAGCGCCTGGTCCGGAAGTCCCCTCCTCCCCCGGGCCCGCCGGAGGCACAGCCCCGGACCGGCGGGCACCGGGACGCATCCCCCTGGTCTTCGGCAAGTTCGCGGGCAGCCTGGCCGCGGACGGTGCCCCGATCATCCTTGACCCGGCACTGGCCGGCCAGGTGGTCTGCGAAGGCGAGCTCGCCGTCGTCGTCGGCAGCCTCCTCAAGGACGCGGAAAGCGCACAGGAGGCACTGCGGGCGGTGGCGGGTGTGACGGTGGCCAATGACGTGTCGGCCCGGGACCTTCAGGCCGCGGACCTGCAGTCCACGCGGGGGAAAAGCCTGGACACGTTCTGCCCCCTCGGCCCTGACCTGGTGACCCTGGACGAGGTTCCGGACCTGCAGTCCCTCGGCATCAGGACCACGGTGAACGGCGAACCGGTCCAAGACTCGTCAACGGCAAGCATGATCTTCAGCGTGGCGGAACTCCTCATGTTCTGTTCACGGTTCATGACCCTTTACCCCGGCGATGTAATCCTCACCGGAACCCCGTGGGCAGCCGACGAGTCCGTCCTGGAGCTCAGCCCGGGTGACAACGTCTCGGTGGAAATTGCGGGCGTGGGGAAACTGTCGAACCCTGTCATGTCCGCAGCAGCGGCCCTGGTGTGAGCGGCAACGCGGGCCTGATCCTGAGCAGCTACGCGGCAGCGCCCGCCCTGGACGGATGGAATCCGGAGGCTGAGGCGGCATTCCTGCACTCGGCAGCAAGCCTGCCCGGCGTGTCCGGGCTTGAGGTTCCGTTCTACCCGACGGGCCAGTTGCATAAGTACGACGGTGACTGGTTCCTTGAGAAGGTACGGCACCTTCCCGACCACCTGGCGTTTGTGGTGACCACCATTCCGGACACGATGTCCCGGCTGGACGGCTCAGCCGACTTCGGGCTGGCGTCCCTGACCGCGGCCGGGAGGCAGGCCGCCGTGGCGCGGGCTGCCGCAGCCGCAGTGGCCGTGCGTGCGCTCAACGCCGTGCTGGGCCGCCCGGCCGTCCTTGCGGTGCATCTGTTCAGCGCGCCGCGCCCTGTTCCCCACGGTGTGCCTGCCGGCAGCGCGGGCACGGGCCTGCTCGCTGCCTCGCTGGAGCAGCTCGCGGCGTACGACTGGGACGGTGCAAGGCCCGTGCTGGAGCACTGTGACGCGGCAAAACCTGGCCAGACTCCGGCTAAGGGCTTCCTGACGCTGGATGAGGAAATGGAGGCCGCCACCGCCTCAGGAACTGGAACGGCAGTGGCTGTTAACTGGGGCCGCTCAGCCATTGAAGGCCGCGACGGAAGTACCGCCGGCCGCCACATCCGGGCGTGCCTGGACTCGCAGCTGCTGGCCGGGGTTGTCGTGTCCGGGTGCGCCCCAGTGGCCACCAGCTTCGGCGAGGCATGGGATGACTGCCACGTGCCGCCTGCACCCGTGGAGCCGGCGTCGTTGTTGACTCCTGCGGCGATCCGATCGGTGAGCGCCGCGCTGGAGTCCGCGCCCGGTGGTCCGAAGAGTGAGGTTTACCGCGGGCTGAAGGTGTCCGCGCCGCAGGGTTCGTCAGTGGCCCGGAGGGTAGGGCTGCTGGCTGGTTCGATCGATGTCGTTCGGGCCGCCGGTTTCTGACAACCCGAGATGTTGCTTGCACGGTTACCGTCCGGCCGCCTACCCCTGCGCTCCCGGCGTTGCTGGGCCGCGGAGTGCGCCTACCTGCAGGAGTAGTCGTAGTCGAGGCCGGCCGACACGTATTGGGTCACGGTGACGGAACTTCCTGAGGTCAGGCCGGGCAGCGAGCAGTTCGATTTCGCTCCCCGCAGGGTCTTGGCACCTGCAAGCCAGCTGGGGAGTCCGGACACGGAGCTGCCCGGTGGCACTGTCCCGGCGATGGTTACCCACTGGCTGCCGGTGGAGTAGATCCCCACCCCGGCGGCCTTGCCGGCGGAATCCGTTTTGCTGGCGGTGATGCCTTTAAAGTAGGTGGCCATCCCTTCAAGGGTGGCGCGGTTCAATGCCGTGGCGTTTGAGGTGCCGGTTTGCCAGCTGTTGCCGGTCTCCACGTCCAGCCACCAGAAGTAGTTGCCGGGGTTTGAAACCCCGCGGATCGTGACGTCGTCATAGGCCTTGGCGTAGCCGTACATATAGGAGCAGGGCAGGTCCACCGGCCCTGCTCCCCCGCCGCCGGAACCGCAGGTTCCATAGGGGTTGGAGACGCTGACGTTGGCGTAAGTGTTGGACGATGGCCACCAGGAGCCCGTGTGCCCTGGATTGGCGGTGTTCACGTACAGGGCGACCTTGGGCTGGCTGGTTCCTCCGGTTGAGGATTTTCCTGCCCACGCGAGTTGCTCGGCAAGGCAGGGATTCGTGTTGCTGGCCAGCCCGCCGGTCACCCCGACGATCGCGAACGCCGGCCCGGCGGGAAGGGTTTTGCCGCACTGCGGCCAGGACACGTCATTGCCCACCGGGTCAGTACTTCCGGATGGCGGAGGTGCCGCCACCGCCGCCGTACCCGTGGCAAGCAGCCCCAAAAGGGCCAGGAAGACGCCTGCCATCTTCATCCCGTAACGAGCCATGCTGAACGCCCCCGTCATGTCGGTTTCTCTTTAGGGGATATCTTGCGCCCGCGCAGGCGGGCTGGGTAGGGGAAGCAGCCCCTCACTTAGGCAAGCGGACGACGGCGGCGCCTCCCGCCGTCGTCCGTGTTGCCGTGGTGCCGTGCCCTGCACGGCGGGCGGTAGCGGGAGCATTGTGCGGGGTGTGGTGCGGGGATACGATGCTCGCGGGGAGAGGCCTGGTCTCGCAACGAGTAAGGGGCCCTCCCGTGACCGACTTCTTCACCATGCAGCCCGGCGAGACCGCCGCTCCGCTGCCGGCCGGGCCGGTCCTGTGTACCGGGACCGCGGCCATGCGGCGCATCCACCGCTTCTTCCTGTGGGCATACGGCGAGGCGCCCGGCTTGGTCCGCTCCGTGACGGCGGGCGATACTGGGCGTGCCGCGTACGTGGGGGAAGTGCTGGGGAACTTCGACTTGGTCCTCCACGTGCACCACGAGGGCGAGGACCTGCTCATGTACCCGCCGCTGGAGCAACGCGCTCCCGGCTGCGTCCTGCATATCGCGCAGATGCTGGAGCACCACCGTCAGGTGACGCAGCGGCTGGAACGGATTGAGCCGGTGCGGCTGCGCTGGATGCGGACGGCGGGTGAGCAGGACGCGTCGGAGCTCGCCGCGCTGTATGAGGACCTGAAAGCGGTGCTGGACGTACACCTGCGCCGCGAGGTCACCGAGGTCATGCCCGTGGTGGACCGGGTGATGACCGAGAAGGAAGCCGCGGCGGTGGGGCAGCACGGGATCGACAAATTCGACAAGAAATTCATGGTCTCCTACCTCGGCATGGTGCTGGCCACAAACCCTCCGGCGGACAGGGCTGAGCTGTTCCGGGAAATCCCGGCACCCGTCCGGCTGGCGTACAAGCTGGTGGGCCGCCGGATGTACCGGAAGCAGTACGCCACGCTCTTCCCGGGGCGCCCCATCCCCGAGACCCTGTAGCCGATGGTTCAGCGCCCGGCCGCGGTGGCGGCAGTCAAGGCGGTGCACACGCTGGCGTGGTTCTCCATCGAGGCGTGCGTGGTGTACGTACTGGTGGCGGGGCTGGCGGGGCGCACCGACAAACGCGTGGGGGTCGCCGCCGCCGTGGTCGCCGGCGAATCCCTGGTGTTCGCGGGCAACGGATTCCGCTGCCCCCTCACCGGCCTGGCCGAGCGTTACGGCGCCGGGAACGGGTCCGTCACGGACATCTACCTGCCGAAATGGTTTGCCCACAACCTGCCCGCCATCCACGTCCCGCTCCTGATGCTGATGGTCTACCTCCACGCCCGGAACCTCCGCCGCGGGCTCCTGCGCTCCCTCTGACCTCGCGCCCGTTCCGGCCCCATTGCGCGGGTCCGGTGCGGGCGTACAGTTCTTCCATGGAACCGATTCGGGTCATCCTGTTGCCCGGCGCAGTGCTCCCCGCGGACCTGGCCTACGCCCGCCTGATCGAAGCGCTGGGACCGGATGTAAGTGCCGTTGCCAAGGAACTTGAGCTGTACCGGGAGGATCAGCCACCCGCCGGATGGACGCTGGACTCGGAAGTGGACGGCGTCCTGCGCGAGGCCGATGTCCGGGGCTGGCAGACCTTCCACCTGGTGGGCTATTCGGGCGGCGGTGCGGCGGCGCTGGCGTTCGCCGCTAAGCATCCCGGACGGCTGCAGAGCCTTGCGGTGCTGGAGCCGGCGTGGGCGGGAAGCTGGGACTGGAGCCACTCCTACACGGAACACCATGCGAAGTTCGCGGAGCTCGAAGCTCTTCCACCGGACGATTTCATGGCCGGGTTCATGCGGCTCCAGGTGAGGCCCGACGTCGTCCTGCCGCCTGCGGAGGCCGGTCCCCCGCCGCCGTGGATGGCCAAGCGGCCCGCCGGGATCCGTGCCTTCCTGCGCACGTTCGGGGACTACGACCTGGACCGGTCGCGGCTCGCTGCGTTCAGCAAACCCGTCTACTACGCCGTGGGCGGGCTGAGCCATCCCGATGACCAGGGCGACGTGGCCGCCCGGCTGGCCCGGGTCTTCTTCCCGGACTTCCACCTCGAAGTGTTTCCCCGGCGCCACCACTTCGACCCGCCGCACCGGATCGAACCGGAGCGGCTGGCGGAGTCCCTGCACCGGCACTGGGCTGTGGCGGAGGGCCGCCCAGCCGGGCAGCACGAGGCCGTTCCGTCCCGGGCTTCCTGAACTGCCTGACGACGGCGGCGTCCCCTAGACGGCACTGTCCGCTTCCCTAAATGGGTGTTGCAACGACCGCTAGAACCGGCCCAGCCAGCCACCCGCCGTCGTCCGTTCTTCCGCCCGCGGCGTCTGCGGCTACAGGCAGACCGGCTGGAACGCGGGGTCCGCGGGACCGGACGCGCGGCCCAGGGCGTTGCCCACCCACTGGTGCACCACGGGATCGTTGGGCGTCTGGTCGTGCTCGAAGACGTCGGTCGGGCACTTGTCCTGGATGGTGAGGTTGGTGACCTGGTGGGCGCTCCCGTTCAGGTACTGGCTGTTATAGGGGATCACCACCTCGTCGTACTTCGTGGAGATGACGGTGTACGACGGGCCGGCCACGGTGTCGCCGATCGAGTTGAGCTGCTGCATGAAAGCGGAACCGGCCTGCTGGTCGGCGCAGGCGGCGCAGCCGGCGGCCGTGTAGTCAGGCGTGGGCAGCATGTCCGGTGGCGGGACGATCAGGCCCTTGGTTCCGTGGCTGGACGGGGCGATGCCCACCAGGTGGTGGACATACTTGGCGCCGCCCAGGAAGCCCATGTAGTACCGGGGCATCATGCCGCCCTGGCTGTGGCCCACCAGGTCCACCCGTTTGGCGCCGGTGGCGGCGCGGACGGAATCCACGAACGGGGCAAGCTGCTTGGCGGACTCGGCCACGGGAGCGGTGGCGTACACGCCGTTGGTGGCGCCGTAGTTGAGGGCGAACACGCAGTACCCCTGGCTCTTGAGGTACGGCGACATGGTGGACCAGTTCTTCGCCATGCTTTCGAACGTGCCCGGCACCAAGATGACCGGGTAGGGGTGCTCCGCCGACGGTTTGCAGGACCAGTCATTTGCGCCCGGCGAGGAGACGTCGACGGCCTGGGCGGGAACCGCCATCAGGGATGTGGCAAGGAGCGCTGCTGCGGCAACGGACAGGGCCCGGGATAGGAAGGACATGGAAACCTCTTTGTTCGTCTGTCTTCGGGGAAGCCCGGCGCCTGGTGTTGGGGGTCATCAGGCGCGGGCCGGTTTCCATGCTGGCAGCGCTGTGGCCTTGGCGGAGCGGAAGTGCACGCATGTGCGGGTTATCCGTCGGTGTGGTGTCATCTCCCCGAGAGAGGCCCGCCAGAGTGTTGTTACTGGTGGGTAGGTACTTTCCGTGGCGCTCACGCGTGGACGCCCGCCCAGCGGCAGTTGCACGAACGTGCAGGTTACCCGCCCCTGGCTTCCGGGACGCTGGAACGGTGCTGGGACGCTGGACCGCCGCTACAGCGTCCCCGCACTGTTCCAGCGATTTGGGCGGGAGCAGTCGAGGGAACCCGGGTTTAGCCGCCACAAGTGACCGGGCGTCAGAGGGAGGCGCCGCCGCAGATCACGTAGTTCTGGCCGGTGATGGACTTGCCGTGCGGGCCCAGGAGGAACGCGGCCAGGGCGGCGACGTCCTCCGGGTCCACCAGGGCGCCGAGGGCGGGCAGCTTCACCGGGGTGGCGGCGCGGCCGGGGTCGTTCAGCATCGGGGTGTCGGTGGGGCCCGGGGAGAGGACGTTCACCGTAATTCCCCGCGGCGCCAGCTCCTGCGCCCACGTCCGGCCCAGCCCCATCAGGGCAGCCTTGGTGGCAGCGTAGTGGCTCTTGCCCGGCATCCCCGTGGAGGTGCGGCTGCCCAGCAGGACGATCCGGCCGCCGTCGGGCATGGACGGCACCAGCGCATTTGCCAGTACCGACGCCGCCGCCACATGGACGGTGAACATCCCCGCCAGCGCGGCCGGGTCAAGGGAGCCCAGATGCGCCGTCCGCTGGAACCCGGCGGCGTGCACCAGGGCATGGGCCGGCCGCAGCCCGGCCACGGTGTCAGCCAGGGACTCCGGATCGGACAGGTCCGCCTGCAGCCACTCGAACTTCCCGTCCAGGGACGTCTCGGTGCGGCTCAGCCCGGTGACCGACCAGCCGTCGGCCAGCAGCCGCCTGGTGATGGCCTGACCGATACCCGAACTGCACCCGGTCGCCACCGCATGCTGCTCAGTCATTGATGGAGCCGTCCTCCAGGCCGCCCGGCGTGGTGTTGCCGTCGTACGCCCATTGCGGGTCCACCCGGACAAACTTGATGGCCTGCCGGAAGTACGTGTAGGCGATGTTCAGGGAACCGTCCGCGCCCTGGTGGATGGACGGGTAGGAGTATTCGCGGTTCAGCCCGTCGCGGGAATTGTTGGACAGGCAGTACCCGTCCCCCACGTCCAGGTTCCGGCGGATGGGCCAGGAGCGGCCGGAGTCCTCGGAGATCGCCAAGGTCATCGGCGAGCGCGGCGTACCCCAGAAGGCGCGCTTCACGCCGTCGTGCTCGGAGAAGGCGGAGGCGTCCGGTTCTGCCACCTGCCCCTGTTCCTCGGCCAGGCCGTCGTCGTCGATTTCGTCGTAGAGGGACAGGCGCCGTTCGGTGCCCTCCCCCGACCGTGCGTGGTTGTAGACCAGCGCCAGCCGGCCGTCAGCGAGCGCGGTGAACTGGATGGAGGAGTTGTTGTTCGGCAGCTCGGTGGGGACCGGCTCGCTCCACGTGGACCCGTCGTCGGTGGAACGGGATTCGTAGATCGAGTCGGCCCAGCGGCTCCGGAACAGGGCCAGCAGCGAGCCGTCCGCCACGGGCTGGATGTTCATGTGGACGCAGCCCAGGCTGCCGGGCAGCACGGTTTCGGTCCAGGTGGCGCCGGCGTCGTCGGAGATCATCACGGCGCTGTCGTCGCTGTTGCCCACCCACTTCTCGCCCGGCGTGGTGATGCAGCGGAAGATCGGGATGATCAGGCGGCCGGACGGCAGCACCACGGGCAGGTGGCGGACGAACACGCCGCCTATTTCGTTCGCAGCGAAGAGCGTCTCCACCGGCCCCCAGGTGCGGCCGCTGTCCAGGGAAATACGACGCCGGACCTCGGCGGTGTCCTGGTTGCCCGCCTTCTGCGCGGTGTACAGCAGCCAGAGGGCGCCGTCCGTGTTCGTGAACAGGATGGGGTTCTGCTCCGAGCGCGCCGAGTCATCGGAGAGCTGTTCGGGCGCGGACCACTGGCTGCTGCCGGGTTCCAGGGCGGAGAACCAGATGGAGATGTCCGGGACGCCTTCCTGGGTGCCGCCGAACCAGACGCAGCCCAGCCGGCCGTCCGGGAGGGTGAGCAGGTTGGCGGCGTGGCTCTGCACGGTGGGGGCGGGCAGGTAGGCGAAGTCC
>Ga0308160_10003059_pt1 | contig 19293 bp, 19 predicted proteins | sample PhyFR1_FD_201036 | JGI IMG/M metagenome (GOLD analysis project Ga0308160, IMG submission 201036) | Phyllosphere microbial communities from UC Gill Tract Community Farm, Albany, California, United States - DLSLF.R1 | ecosystem: Host-associated > Plants > Phyllosphere > Unclassified | place: USA...
AACTCGTGGTGCGGGTGCGTCTTGCGCCCGCTCGCTCGCCCTCCTCTTCCTCCTGCGAGTGCGCACTGACCCTCTCACCTCGCCCGCAGCTACCCCTACACGAACGACGTCCCAGGCGTCGCACCATCGCTCAAGACCATGCTCAACAACTTTGGAGGCAACTACGAGGCGGCGGCGAGGGCGTACTGCGGGCTCGAGCTCGTCGTGTCGACGCCCGACGGGCGCAACAAGACGATGTACATCGCCGACGCCTTTGACGATGCGTGCGTCTCTCTCCCTCTTTCTGCGCGTCGACGGATCGCCTGAGCCCCTGCTGACTCGCTTCGACCTGCAGCTGGGTCCTCACCCCCTCCTCGCTCGACATCATCCACAACTCGTTCACCGACCTGTTCGGCCGCTGGACCGACAACAAGCTCGACGTCGTCAAGCGCGCGTCGTGGCAGTTCACGGGCAACCGCAACGAGCGCTACCGGTTCAAGGGCGACGGCGCGCGCGGCCTCTGAGGAGGAGGGGCTCGTGCGCGGTCTCGAGGCGAGGTGAGGGGGCGCGGCGACGGCGAGCAGGAGGCATAGAGAGGTGGACGAGGAGGAGAGACGGGCGCTGGTAGCCAAGTCTCGCAGGGAACGAGCTCTTTCACGATCCGCAACGAGAGAAAGTTCCTCGCGCACGCTCTCGAGACGGACCGAGAGGAAGTGACGCAACGTCGACGATGCAGAGAACAGAGAGAGTACAGACGAAGAGAGATAGCTAAGGAGAGAAGGCAAGACGAGACAGGGATGGTAGAACAAGGCGTCGAAAGGAGGGCAAGAGGAGGAAAGTCGAAGGGAGAGGAGGGCGCTCGGACCGCCTCGCACGGCGCCGCGCAGGGTATCTCGTCGCACGCTCACACACCATCAGCGCATCTTCCTCGTCGACGTCCCGCTGCCGCCGGTCCCACCGGTCGCCGCGCCAGCCACGGCCGCCGCGCCCTTGACCTTGCTCGCGCTCCTGCCCGCCTTGGCGCGCTCCTTCTTGTCCCTGCGGCGCAGCTCCTTGTCCTCGCGCTCCTCGCGCTCCCTCGCCTCGGCGCCCATGCGCTCGAGGCGCTCGCGGCCCGCGGCGACGCGCGCCTCGAGCTGGACCCGGAGCGCGTCGCTCTCGGCGGCGAAGCGCGCCTCGAGGCGGGCGGCGCACAGGGCGTACCACGACTCGACCGTGTGCGACGAGAGCTCGGCGGGCGTTGGAGGCGGGAGGAGGGCGAGGAGCGAGGCGGTCGAGGCGAAGACGTTGGGCGGAGGGGACCAGGGCTGGGACGGGTCGACGACGACGACGGGCGTCGGGGTCGACGAGGCGGTCGCCGCAGGGGTCGGTGCGGCGCTCGAGGGGGCGGATGCACCTTGCTCGAGAGGCGCAGGGATCGCTGCGGGCGCCGAGGCCGACTTGTGCGGGAGCGGCGGAGCCGGCTCGGTCGGGGTCTGCTTCAGCGACGCCGACGTCGGCGACTTGGACGGGTGCACCTTGGTCGGCAGGCTGCGGATCACGCGCGAGCTGCTGCCGGGCGACACGGTCGGCGAGAGGGGCGCGCGTGCCGAGGCGACGCTCGGCGGGACGGCCGCCGACGGCTGCGCAGGTGCCGGCGGGGTCGGCGCCTTCTCTGCGGGCGCCGGCGCGTCCTGCATCGGCTCGTCCGACTCGTCCGCCTGCTGCTGCACCTTCTTGCCCTTGCCGCTGCTCGAGCTCGACGCCTTCTGCGCCTTGGACGACGTCCGAGCCGGTTTCGGCGCCGACGCCGGGGTCGGCTCAGGCTCGCGCTCGGGCGCCGGCTGCGCCTCGAGCGCGAGGTCGGCGATGGCGGCGAGCTGCGCCATGTCCTCGTCGCCGTCGCCGTCGCGCTCGAGCTCAGGCTCGGGCTCGGGAGCGGGCGCCTTCTTGCTCTTCCGAGCCGCGGCCGACGACGACGACGCCTTCTTGGACTTGACCTCGATCTCGACCGAGATGTCGGCGTCCTTGGCCGGGCGAGAGCGCGACTTGGCGAGGACTGAGGCGCGTGAGGGCGCAGGGGCGGAAGTGGTGGTCGAAGCGGTCGAGGCGGCGCGCGAGCGGGTCGACCTGCAGGGAGGTGGACGACGAATCAGTTGCTGCGTCGCGCACGAAGCAGAGTAAGAGCAAGAGGGAGGACGCACTTCTTGAGCACCGGAACCTCGACCTCGTCCTCGACATCTGACGGCGCCGGCGTCGTCTTGCTCCTCGTCGCCCTCACCGCCGGCTTCTTGACCGCCGCCGCCGCCTTCTTGCTGGCGCGCGCCGACTTGGCCGGCACGACGTCCTCGTCGTCCTGCTGCTCGGGCTCGACGTCCTCGGGCGCGTCCTCGACCGCCTCGTCGGCGTCGACGGCTTGCTCGGGATCCTTGGCCCGCCCGCGCGTGCTCTTCTTGAGCGCCGTGTTGGCGACGCTCGCCGTCGACGCCGCCTTGCCGCGCTTGGGCTTGACTGGCTCGGGCTCGGGCTCGGGCTCGGGCTCGACGTCGTCCTCGTCGTCGTCCGGCTCGTCCTGCGGCGGTGGAGGGGCCGCCTTGGACGCCTTGGCCTTCTTCTTGCTCTTGCTCGCGGCGGTCGACGACGACGACGAGGTAAAGTCGGGCGCGAGGAAGAAGGGGCACTTGAGGCCCATCTTGCGCTTGTGGAGTGCGCTGCGTGCGAGGAAGAGCGGGAGAGGGGCGAGTCAGCAAGGGCTCGCGCTCGATCGTGCGGGACGAGGTGAGAGAGGGACGCACACAGGGTCATCGCCTTCCTCCCAGCCCTCGACGGTGCGGCCGCAGTACATGCACGCGCACTGGTCGGCCGATGCGGCGGTTGCGCCCGGACGGAAGTACCAGCCGGCGGCGGCGATCTGCGGCGCACGAGGTCCGGCAGCGTCAGCATGAGGGCAGAGGGAGTAAGACAAGCTTGAGAGAAGAGAGAGAGCATGGACGCACCTCCTCCTTGGTCGGGATGCCCTCGTCGTCGTCGTGCGGCCACCCGAGGCGGAACGTGTGCTCGCGGGCGGCGCCCATGCGCCCGCCGCGCGGGTGGAGCTCGCCGTCGTCGCCCCACAGGGCGGCCCACTCGGTCTGGGGCCGCTCGTCGATGTCGTTCGGGCTCCACTCGTGGCTCTGGACCGTGACCCAGCCGCAGCGGGTGCCGGCCTCGTCGGCGGCCGCCTTGTGGCGGAAGACCGGGTCCTCGTCCTCCTCCCACTGGCCGACGACGACGTCGCACAGGAAGCAGGTCGTGACGGTCGGGTCGAGCTTGTTCGGGGTGGCGTGGAAGCCGGCGGCGGCGAGGCGGTCCGGGTGGATGGTCGAGGCCTTGGCGGCGGCGCCCGTGAGGGCAAAGGGCCAGTTGAGGCCCTTTGTGGCGGCGGCCTTGCGCGACTTGTTGAAGGTGGCCCTGCGCGAGGGGACGAGGTGCAGGCTGGTCGAGGTGGACGCGACGGGGGCCATGTTTGGGCTCGCGGCGGGCGGCGGCGAGGGGGAGGCGCGGGTCGTGAGCGAGAGGGTGTGCGTGTGTGTCGAGGGTGGTGCTGTTCGTGGGTGTGGCTGGTGCGCTGCTTGAGCGGGGAGGGAGGGCGACGAGGGCGAGGGGGAGGTGGACGCGCGAGTTGAGCGACGGCGAGGCGAGGCGGACGACGACGCGGCGGGTGCGAGGGGCGGCGTGCGTGGGTGTGTGGGCGTGCTGGAGTGTGCTGTGTCGGCGTACAGCCGTGCGCAGGGTGTGGGTGGACGAGGAGCGAGACTGAGGGTCGGCTCTCGTCCTGGTCCTCGTCGTTCTCCGTCTCAGCTGCGCAAAGTCGCGACTCGCCGCCTTGGCTCCCTCCAGCCTCGCCTGTGCTGCACAGCTGTCAAGATGACTCTGCAGCTGGTAGAACCACTGCTACGCACAGTGTGCTGCCTATTTGCGTCGGGTCGTCTCGCCTTTTCCTGTGCGGGAGCCGACAGAGGATCCGGCCGCGTCGACCCATCCACCTCGCCGCGCCGCTCCCTGCCCTCGCTCTGCACCGGGCACTGCTCTCCTTCGTCCAGCACCTTCGCACTCGACCTCGACCGCCTCAGCGACCCCCCGCCTGCGCCACTCTCGCACGCGCTCGTCACTCGCCGCCTCGCCCTCCCGCTCAGCGATCAACGCAAGCCCACCTTCTCCAACAACCTCGCCTCCACCTCGTGCACAAACACCACCGCGACCACCACCACCCGATCCACAGCGCCTCCAGCCGTCCATCGACCAGTCGAGCCAGTCGCCCACGCCCCGCCGTCGCCCTTCGCTCCTCGTGCGTTCCAACTCCCGCTGCTTGGCAAAGCATCGAGCCTGCGCATCGCTGACCTTGCCTCGCCTCTCTGCTCCCTCTCCGTCTCGCTCGTCGTCGCCGTCGCCTCGCAGAACCCAGGCCCGCCCAGCCCTCCGCTCCGCCTCGCACCCCCGCCCACCTCGACCGCCCGCCCACCATGGTCAACGTCTGTCCGCCCGGCGTCTGGTCCTACTACGCCTACGACCCGATGCGCAACATGACCTACGTCGCCCTGGCGCTCTTTGCCGTCATCTTCATCGCCCAGGTCGCCCTCACCATCAAGTACCGCACCCGCTACGTGAGCCTCTCGCTCCCTCCCTCCCCCTCCTCGCGCTCCCTCGATCTGACGCCGTCCCACCCGCCCGCAGATGATCCCCTTCGTCATTGGCATGCTCGGCGAGTCGTGCGGCTACATCTTCCGCCGCGTGTCGGCCGACAACTCGTGCGGCCGCGGCAGCGCCCTCACGTGGTACCTCCTCCAGGAGCTCTTCCTCATTCTGTGCCCGGCCCTCATGTGCGCGTCCTACTACAGTGCGTCCCTTTCGCCCTCGCCTGCTCCTCGCTTCGGGAGCCTGTACTGACTGTCCTCCCTCGTCGTCTCGCAGTGGTGCGCCTCACTCTCGAGCCTCGTCCCCACCTTTCTCCTCGCGCTTCCCTCCTAACGCCCTCCCTCTCGCTCGCAGTGCTTCGGCCGCATCATCACCTTTGTCGGTGAGAAGTGGACGCCCATCCCGAGCAAGTGGGTCACGTTCACGTTCGTCACGATCGACAGTGCGTCCTACTCTTCCTTCTCTCGCTCGCCCTTGGCTCTCGAGGCTGACCTCGCGCTCGCTTCCTCGCCTGCAGTCGTCTCGTTCGTCGTTCAGGGTGCAGGAGGAAGTGTGAGTCTGCCTCTCTTTCGTCGGCGGCCTGCTCGTGAGCGTCGAGCTGACCCGCGCTCCCTCTCGTCGCGCAGCTCTTCTCGTCCGACAACGTCAACCTCTACACGACGGCCAAGGCCATCCTCCTCGTCGGCTTCATCATCCAGATCATCGGCCTCGGCCTCTTTGCCTGCTTCGCCATCATCTGTGCGTCCCTCCCTCTCCTCGTTCGTGCTCGGGCCTAGCTCACCTCGCCGCCCACCCCGCTCGCAGACCACGTTCGTGCCCGTCGCGCCGGCGTCCCCAAGGGCGACTGGACCAAGTGCCTGTTCACGCTCTACGCCGGCAGCGTGTGCGTCCTCGTGCGTGGCATCTTCCGCTGCGTCGAGTTCGGCACGGGCAACGGCGGCGACGACAAGGGCTACCTCCTCAGCACCGAGGGCTTCTTCGTGCGTCCCCCTCTCTCTTTCTTCGCTCAGGTCGACCGGGAACGAGCGCTGACGAGTGCGCCTTCGCCCGCCCGCCCGCAGTACGGCCTCGAGTTTGGCCCGATCCTGCTCGCCGGCCTGATCCTCACGGCGTCGTACCCGGGCAAGTACATCCCGCACGCGCGCGTGCACATGTTCCCGCCGTCGGCCGAGGAGGAGGCGGCCGCGGCGCGCATCGAGAGCCAGGAGCACAGCGAGAAGGAGTCGCGCGGCGACGAGAAGAGGAGGTGGTGGAGGAGGTCGTGAGCGCGCTCGCTCCTTTCTCCCTCTTTCTCTTTCCCCGGAGATGTCATAGATTGTTCGCGTCGGTTGGCGCAGGAGAAAGGGCGGGCCTGGTCGTAGCGCTCGTCGAGGCTGGCTGTACAACTTTCGCACCGTTTCCTTCCTTCTCTCGTCGCATTTGCAGCTCTTTGTCGGCTTTCTCTGGTGTCGACGACCATGCATGAGCAGCAGAGCTCACATGCTGCCTCGCTGCAAGCGCCCGTCGCCCTGCAAGCGCGAGCGCAAGTTTCAGCGCTCGAGCGCTCGAGCCTCTCCCCCTCGTCCGCTGTCTTCGCTTCCACCGCCGAGATCGGCCGTTGCGCATGCGCTCTGCTGCTGTCCGAGAAGACGAGCGCAACACGGTTCGAGACCTGGTCGACGTCATCAGCGTCGTCCAACTCCGAGCTCGAACGCCGCGTCGTCGTCCCCTTCCGTCCTCCCTCGCATGCGGCGGCCACTTTAACCTAGCGCCCGATCACGCTCATCGCAGGGCCGCATCGGCGGTGCACGCGCCGACGAGCCAAGCTGTGCCTCCGACAGCGCCCACCGCGGGGTCGGCCTCACGCTCGACCGACTTTCCGGGGTGGTCGCGCGGCTTGCTTGAGCTCGCATCTGGCTCCGCGCCGTTGAGCCCCTTCGCCCGCTCCACATTCGCTCGTCGTCGTCCCGAACGACGCACGAGCTCCACCACACGCACACGACGCCCAGCCATGGTGTTCCGCCGCTCGACCGACTCGCTCTCGCGCGCTGAGAAGGCCGCCCTCAAGCGCGACTCGGCGCCGGCCGACAAGGTCAAGCTCACCCTCGCCGACGATGGCGCATCTGCAGACGAGGTCGACGGCGTCTTCGGCGAGCAGGGAGAGGGGACTGTCAACTACCGCAGGTGCGCTCGCCGCCCCCGCCGCCGCTCGAGCCCTCATCGTCCTCGCTGACCTCCTCTCCTCCTCTCGCTCGCAGCGTCGGCTGGAAGACGACCGTCGTCTTCCTCATCAAGAGTCAGATCGGCATTGGCGTGCTGTGCGTCCAGTCCCGAGCGCGCTGTCGTTCGAGCCAAGCTGACGCCGTCCCTCCTGCAGCGGCCTTCCCTCAGCTTTCGCGACTCTCGGGCTCGTACCGGGCATTCTCGTCTTCGCCCTCTTCGCTATAAGCACTATGTGGACGGATCTGGAGGTGGGATTCTTCAAATTGAACCACCCGCAGGTCTGTGAGTCGTCGCCGTCGTCGTCGTCCTCCTCGCGCGCTCCCGGCTGACCTTCTCAACCTCTTGCGCTCTCTGCAGACTCGATCTCCGACTGCGGCACGCTCATGTTCGGCAAGTGGTGCGGCGAGCTGTTCGGCGTCGCGTACTGGCTGTGTGCGTCCTCTCTCCTCGACCGCCGCCGACGAGACGAGCGCCGAGCTGACTTTCGCTCCCTCGCCCTGCTGCGCACAGTCTGCACCTTTACCTGCGGCTCTGCACTCCTCACCATCTCGACGGCGTTCAACGCCCTGTCGCTCCACGCCATCTGCACCGCCGCCTGGGTCGCCATCGCCGCGGTCATCGCCTTCCCCTTTGCGTCGCTCCGCACCTTCGGCAACCTCAAGTGGCTCGGCTACGTCGCCGTCGTGTCCATCCTCGTCTCCATCTTCACCGTCGTCATCGCCGTCGGCCTCGCCGACCGCCCTGCGCTCGCACCTCCTGCGCCCGAGCCGTACGACCTCGGCGTGCGCGCTTTCGGCAGCCCCTCTTTCGCCGAGGGCATGAGCGCCGTCTCGTCCATCTTCTTCGCCTTCACCGGCACGTCGAGCTTGTGCGTCCCTCTCTCTTCGGCAGGCGCAGCTCGTCCGTCGTCGCCGTCGCTGACCTCGCGCTCGACACAGCCTCCCGATCGCGTCCGAGATGCGCAACCCTCGCGACTATCCCAAGGCCGTGCTCACGGGCCAGTCGTTCGTCACCCTCATCTACTTCATCGTCGCCGTCACCGTCTACTGCACGGCGGGCATCTACGTCGCGAGCCCTGCGCTCGGCACGGCCGGGACGCTCATCAAGCGCATCGCATTCGGCATTTCGCTCCCCGGCATCATCTTCACCGCTATCATGTACACTCATGTGCGTTCTCGCTCCCTCTCCTCGACTCGCCGTCGCTTCCTCGAGGAGACATCCGGCTGACCTTCCTGTTCCTCCTCGTCGAGCAGCTCCCCGCCAAGCTCATCTTCGTCCGGGTCCTGCGCGGCTCGCACCACCTCAACCACTCGACGCCGCAGCACTGGATGGTCTGGCTCTCGTGCACGTTCGGGTGCCTCACGTTCTCGTACATCATCGCGAGCGCGATCCCGGTCTTCGGCGGCCGTGCGTCCTCTCTCTCTTTCCCTCTCACTCTCTCGGCTCTCTGTCTCTACCTCGATCGTGAGCTGACACTCGAATCCTCGCTCACGCAGTCGTCGGCCTGATCGGTGCGCTGCCGGCGCCCATCATCACGCTCCACGCCGAGGTGCGCTCAGACCCCTTCCTCGTCCTCCTCTCGCTAGAAACCTCCTCGAGCGCCTTATTGACCCTTTCGACGCTCGCACCTTCGCACGCAGGCTCTCATGTGGCTGTACGACAACAAGCAGTTCTTCTCGTCGCCCGAGTACCGCACGCGCATGAGGTGGTGCGGCGTCGTCCTCAACATCGGCCTCCTCGTCCTCGCCACGTTCCTCACCGTCGCCGGCACGTACGGTTCGATGTGCGTCTCTTTCTCTCGCTCGTATCGCACCTACATGCCACCGCTGACCGCTGCTCGTGCCCGTCCTCCTCGTCCTCTCGCCTCTTCCGCCCGCAGCGTCTACATCATCGACTCGGAGCAGAGCTCGCCCTGGACGTGCGCCGACAACAGCGGGTCGTCGTGAGCATGTACAGCATCCCATCCTGCATCCCCTGTAGCGCTTCGGCGGCCCATACCCCTGCATTTTATCGCATCCTCCGGGACCTTCTCAAGTCGCCTCGCCGGCGCTCTCGAGCCTCTCGAGTCTGCTGCGCACCGAGATCTCGGAGTGACTAGTCGAGAGAGCCTGCGAGGAGATGCTGCGAGCTGTGACGAGCTAGAAGCAGCACGAGAGCGTCGTCTCGAGCCTGCTGGTCCTCGCCGTCCGTCCTTTCTCGCGGGTCCGTGCGCGCATGAGCTTGCAAGCTCACCTCTATGGCATCGATGGCTTTTCCCTCGCTGGAGAGCGACCGTACGAGCTCTACGGTGCTACGCTTAAACGTATCGAGCTGCTCGTCGAGGACCGTGCGCTCGACGCTCGCAGCGCTTCCTGCGCTCTCGTTCGCGGCCGTTCGCCTCTCGCCTTCGGGCATCCTCATCGAAAAAGCTCTCGCTTCATGTGAGCGCAGGAAGGGTTGCTGTGGAGCCGTGCCGTGCGTTGGGCGACGAGGAGGGAGCAAGAAGCGGGACCGTGCGCGTCTCGAGGCGCTCGTCTCAGACCTCCCTGACGTGCGGTCGCTTGATTCCAGCGGCGAAGCGCCCGGTCATCGACACACGCTCTCGACTTGCTCGCAGTGTTTGTGCTCACGAAGGCGCAGCGAGAGCGAGAGCGAGGCGGACGGAACTTGGAATGGCTGCGCGCAAGCGCACTCCTGCTTCGCCCGAGCGCTCCTGCAGGCTCGGCCGATACAGCCAGAAGATGCTCGCCTAGCGTGTTCGCAGCTGACGGCGCGACCTCGACGAGACGAGCTCGAGCAAAGACAGCGGCGGCGGCGGCGAGCTCTCCTCGCAGCGAGTCTCGCTCTCTCGCGCTCGCTCTTCCTCACGGCTCGGAAGCGCTGCATAGCTGACGACATCATTTCAGGCGTGACAGACACGCGCGGCGCCCAGCCGACAAGTACGACGAGGGCGCGCACTGCGGCGAAAGAGGGCGAGGCAAGCTGGGTCGGAAAAAGGCACAAAGGACGAGAGAAAGGACGAAGGGGGTAAAGAGGGGGGCGAACTAGGGTGTGGGAGTAGAGAGAGAGAGAGAGAGAGAGAGAGAGAGAGAGAGAGAGAGAGGCGCAACAGGCTGGGCAACACGGACGACGAGAGCGAGGGTATCTTGAAGAGGCGTGGCGCAGGGGGATCGGGTGCGGGTAGACGCTTTACTCGGTCTTGCCCGTCGCGAGCGACTTGATGAACTCGAGCCTGCACGTCATAGAGTGGAGAGTCAGCGAGAGCGCAAGATGGCGGGAGCTGAAGAGGGAGAAAGAGGGACGCACGCATTCTTGGCGTCGTCGGCCGGCTTGACGCCGTGCTTGGCCTCGAGGAGCTTGCCGCCCTTCTCGATGACCCAGTGGCAGCGCCTGCGCACGAGGAGGTGGACCTCGAGTCAGCTGGGGTGCGCGAAGGAGCGAGTGGGAGGGAGGAGGACGCACTTCTTGTCGGCCGTCTGGCCGAGGTGGCCGAGGAGCTCGCCCTCCGGGTCCGACAGGAGCTTGTACCCGAGCGTGTGCTTGGTCTTCCACTTGTTCTGCGCCGTCGGCTTGTCGCGGGAGAGGCCGAGGACGGTGTAGCCGACGGCCGAGAACGCGCCCTCCTTGACCGAGTCGCGGTACAGGCACGCCTGGGTCGTGCAGCCGGGCGTGTCGGCCTGCGGGCGGGCAAACACGAGGGCGAGAGTCAGCTGCTGTAGCGGACGACGCGCTCGCACATGCCGTGCAGGCAGGGGGGCGCCGGGAGAGGGAGGAGGTGGGGAAGACGCACCTTGGGGTACGAGAAGATGACGAGCGGCGCCTCGTTGTACAGGCTCTTGAGCGACACCTCCTTGTCGTCCTCTGCAGGGTCGACGACGTCAGCTCTGGTTCGTCGAGAGGGAGGGGAGAGAGAGAGAGAGAGAGAGAGGCGGACGCACCGTCGCGGAGGGTCACGTCGGGGACGACCTGGCCGACCTTGGTCTTGTTAGTCGGCGCGGCGGCGGCCTTGGGCTTCTTTGCTGCGGGCGCGACGGGCTTCTTGGTCTTGGCGGCGGTCGCGGTCGACTTGGTCTTCTTGGTCGGGGCTGCGGCGGCGGCGGAGGGCTTGGTGCGGTTCGTCGGCGCCTTGCGGCGTGGGGCGGCCTTGTTGTCCTTGACGTCGACGCCAGCAGCGGCCGCGACGGCCTTGGCGGCGGGGCGGACGACCTTGCGCTTGACGACCTTCTGCGTCTCCTTTGCGGCCTTTGCGGCAGCGCGAGCGGCGGCGGCCGCCTCCTTGGCCGCCTTGTCCTTGAGCGAGTCCTGCTTCTTCTTTGCGCGCTCGGCGGCCTTCTGGTTGTCGGTGACGCGCGACGAACGCCTGGGTGCAGTCTCGGAGCGGCGGGTGGGAGCCATTGGGCGAGAGCGGGCGAGCGAGGGATGTGGGAGGAGGAGGAGGAGCAGATGGCGGCCGAGGGCCAAACAAAGCCAGGGCGCGTTTCGCACAACCCGCGCCTCGCTCGCTCTTACAGCTCTCCCTGGCCGCGCCTGACTGCTGCAATCGATCTGGTTACGACAACACGACACGCTGCTCTACAAGTGGGCGCGACCGGGCGAAAGGGGAGCCCGCGGCTCGAGCCCCGCTCACCCTCGGCGCAGGAACCCGTTCAACGTCCCCTCGTCCTGCTTCTGCTTCTTCTTCGAGCCCTTGCTCGTCGACGTCGACGATGTCGAGCTCTTGACCGTCTTGCTCTTGCTGCCGTGCGACGAGGCCGACGAGCGAGACGTCGTCCCGCCGAGGGTCCAGCCGCTCTCCTTGCGCTCCGTCTCTGCGCGCACAGGTTCGTACAGCAGGGTCAGCGCGAACTAGGAGAAAATGAGGAGAGGAAGGGACGCACCGACAAGGTCCCTCGCGACGTGCCAGTCGGCGTGCTCGGCCTTCTCCCTCTCGAGCGCCTCGCGCACCTCGTCCTCGGCCCCTCGCTCAGCGACGCCGCCCGGCACGCACAGGACGCGCGCGCACCTCGTGCAGGTGTAAGTCGGAGCGCGCGAGCGCTTGGCGCGGCGAGCCGGTGCAGGAGGGCGAGCGCCGCCATCGTCCTCCGACGACGAGAGTACGAGCGCCTCGGTGCCATCGGGGAGGACCTCGATCGTCGCCTCGCGCGAGCGCACCGTCGCCGCCGACGAGCCCTTGCCCTCGAGCGCCTTGGCCTTCACCGTCCTGCGCCGCTTTTCGGCGCGCCCGTCCTCGCCGTCCCGCTCCTCGCCCTCGCGCTTGACCCGGCCGTCGCTGCCTGCGCCCGCGCCGACCGACGCCGCGCGCGCTCCACCGGCTCCGATCGCCGTCCCGCGCGCCTGCTGCGCGGCGAAGAAGCCCTCGATGCCCCTCTGCCCGTCCTCGAGCCGCTCGAGGCCCGAGAAGCTAAGCATCATGTTCGAGTACGGGCCGACAGGGCTCTCGCTCGAGAGGGGCGGCGCGTTGCCGTGTGCGGGAGGTGGCGCCGTCGATGACGAGAGGGCGGCGCGCAGGAGCTTGTCGGCCACGCGCAGGATGTAGACGATGCTGAGCGACGAGGTGAAGGGGAAGGGCGCTTGGTGCGAGCGGATGACGAACGAGGGCGAGCGGTGCGTGAAGGTGATGGTCTTTGGCTGTGGGCGGCGGGGAGAGCGGGTCAGTGCTTGTCTAGGCGAGCGAGGGAGAGGGAGCGAGGAGCGCGACACACCCATAGACCGGGCGACTCGGCGCGCGCGTCGAGCAGGCGCAGGTGGAGCTCGGTCGCGAGGATGTTAAGCCAGTGCATCTGTGCGCGATTAAGTAAGAGAGGAAGCGTCAGCCTTGAAGCGCAGGGAGGGATCGCGCGCGAGCGGGAGAGAGGCGACCGACCACCTCGCCGTACTTGCTGACCGACGGCCGAAAGTTTTTGCTCGAGATCATGCTCTTGACCTGGGTCTTGGTGTCGACTGCGTGCGGTGGAAGGAGAGCGTCAGCCGGTGCTCATTGTGATCCGCCTCGAGCCGGCGCACGTGCCGAGCTCGAGGAGCGAGAAGCAGAGGGAGACGGCGACGCACCCTCGGTGTAGTCGAGCCCGCGCACAATCTCCCACAGCCATGTCCCGCTCGAGTCGCCGAGCTTGGCCTTGAGCTCGGGGAGCGAGAAGCGCCTGCGCGCGGATCCGGGTCGAGGAGGTCAGCGCTCGGTTCGTCGGCGCACAACTGCTCGAGCCGCACCGCCCGCAGGGACGAGCACCTCAAGGAAAGGGAAGAGAAAGAGGAAGCGTGAGAGAGGGACGCACAGCAAGTCGCCGACCGTCTCGGCCTCGTACGTTTCCTTGACGGCGTTGCCGAGCTTGCCGCCGAGGTTGCGGATCTTCTGGAAGCCCATCGGGCGCAGGAAGGCGGGGACGGCGCAGTGGCGGAGGACGGTCTGTGCGCATGACGGTGTCGCGGATCAGCGCTCGTGTCCTCGTTGCGAAGGAGGGAGGGAAGGGCCGAGAGGCGAAGGACGAGGCGACGCACCTGGGCGTTGGGCTTCTTCCACGCGCTCGTGAGCTTGGCGAGCATCTTGTTGGTGGCGATCCCGGCCGAGCACGTGTAGCCGAGGCGCGCGCGCACGGCGTTGCGGATGTCGCCGACGAGAAGCGCGCCGAGGCTCAGGGCCACGTCGGACCACGACAGGGGCGGCTCGCCGTCCTCGCCGTCGCCCTCGGCGGTCGAGAGGGTCGAAGGCTTGATGGGCGAGGAGGAGGAGGCCGGGACGGGTGCGCCCTCGGCGTCGAGGTGCTTGATCTTGTCCTGCTTCTGGCCAGCGAACGGCACGAGGTTGCACAGGTCGGCCCAGGCGACCGAGTCGCGCGTGATGCCGAGGTCGAGAGGCGTAGGGATGGGCTCGTCGAGCGTCGTGTCGGGCGGGAGGGACGAGAGGGAAGGGTAGCGCTCGAGGAGCAGCTGGCGGACGGGGAGGGTGAGGTCGAGGAACGACTCGTCGATCGAGGCCTTCTCTGCGGGCAGAGGAGAGGCTCGTCAGTCTTCGCAGGCTACACGCAGCCTCTCTGTGCCGGCGCGGCGCAGCAACGCAGCACTCGAGCCGAGGAGAGGAGCTGACGCACCGACGACGGGGCAGAACTCGCTGAAGACGGCGAGAATCTTGCGCGACTCCTTGCGGTACATGTCGAGCGAGATCTGCGTGCAGAAGTCCCGCAGGGAGCACGAGAGAGGTGTCAGCGCTCGCTCGTCGCCGTCGTCCTGCTCTCGAAGCGGGGGAGCGTGCGCGTGCGCGTCACGCACCTTGTGCGTCTCGGGCTTGGGGTCGTCCCAGTACCCAGGCTCGGTCTCGCCGTTCTTGTACGTCTGGCAGTGCACGAGGCGGATGTTGGGGCACTTCTTGAGCGCCTCGGCGGGCGCCTCGTGCCGCGTGATGCCGTACGCGCGCGCAGGGTAGTTGACAGCGATCTGCGCGGGAGGGGTGGGCTCAGCTTCAGGAGAGGGTCATGGAGAGGGTAGAAATCGAGGGGAAAGAGGGACGCACGAGGCCGTTCCATTGCTGCACAGCCATCGGCTGGTCGGCGGGGATACTGAGGCGAGCCATCTCCATGGCGGCGCTGCGGGCGAGGGCAACGAGTCAGCTCGGTGCTTCGGTCGGGATGAGAGGAAGAGTGAGCGCACTAGGCTGCATCGATGCTGCGAGCGGCGAGGAAGGAAGTCAGCCGAGGAGCGAGGCGGTGCAGGTCGGGAGGAGGAGGGGAGAGCTCACTCGACGTGGGCGATGACCCGGAGCGGGTTTGCGGCCCCGCCGTTGCTTTGACCGAGCACATGGCGGTACGTCGGCTTGACCTGCGGCGGAAAGTCGTCGTCTCGTGCTGTCGGCCGCTCGTCGTCGTCGTCGTCGTGGTCGTCGTCGCCGAGAGCTCGCTCCTTGCCCTTGATCGAGCCGCCGGTGCGGCGCTTGGGCGGAGTGAAGGTGACTGCTGAAGGTGCTGCTGCAGGGCGGATGCCTGGGTGCGGACGAGGAGGCGAGCGGCCGGGGATCCTCGACGAGCCGGCGGCGGGCGAGCGACCTCGAGGGACGACGCCGCGGTCGGGGATCGGCGGCGAGCCCATTCGCAGAGCTGTCGAGGGCTCTGTGCTCGTGCTCGCAGCGAGAGCAGCGGTTGCGTTCGAGGAGGACGAGGTCGAGCGGAGGAGCGCTCGAAAGTCAGACGACGCCGTCTCGCTCTTCTGCCTAGCTGGAGGGCTGCAGAGGTCTGTGACAGAATCGCAGAGCCGCTCGAAGTAACCACAGGCCAGCTAGACGGCTGCGAGAGAAGGGACGCGTCTCGCTCGCCTTCCCCGCGGCCGCCTCGTCGAGGAGGAGCAGCTCGCTCTCGACACAGCTCGCTCGCCCGCCCTTGCAGCTCGGCAGGGACGCGTCGACCGCTCCTCAGCTCCCGCCCGTCCACCCAGCAAAGCCAGCCCTCCACTCGTTCACCTCGTCGACCCTCGCCGCCTCGCCGTGTTTACCCTCACCAAGGTCCGCCCGACCTCGCCCTCTCGAGCCACAGAGGTGCACAGCTGACAGCTCTGTACCTTCTCTCGACGCGCGCAGGGAACGTCCACCTCTCGACTCGGTCCGCACGACCCTCGTCCTCCTCAGCGCGCCGAGCCTGAATGGCTCCGCGCCCTCCCTCCTCTCGCATCCCGCGCGCACACTCGACCTCGACTGCGCCACCAGTGGGCCCACCAGCCGACGAGAACGCGCCACCTGCGCGCCCGACCTCGTCCACCGCTCGCGGTGCCGCCGCCGCCGGCAAGGGCGTCCGCACCTCGGCCATCCCGCTCGCACCAGCCACAAAGCCGACCCGCACCGTCGCCCAGCTCAAGTCGGCCCTCACCAGCTCCCGCCAGAGCACTGCAAGCGCGCGCCCAGTCGCCCACGTCGTCATCCAGGGCCCCTCGAGCGACCCTCCCGCCGCCGACGGCCCCGACTCGCTCGACCTCGCAACGAGCCAGTCCAAGGCGGGCTTTCATGACGAGCGCGACGACGACGGCGACCACGACCAGCAGCACCCCACGCGCGCCGTCCAGATGCCCACCCCGCCCAACTCGCAGGAGTCCTCGTCGGCCCACGAGGCAGTGTTGACCGACCAGGGCGACCACGGCGTACGTCCCTCTCTCGCTCTCTCTACTGCAGCTCGTGCGCCGCAGTCGCTGACTCCTCTTTCTGCGCACAGCTCCTCGCTCCCGCACGCGCTACCCGCCGCACCCGCTCCCCCTCCTCTCAGCCCTCGACGTCCCGTCCGACGGCTACCACCACGACCGCCTCTCGCCGCGCCTCGCGCTCGCCCGGCGCCGAGACCATCCCCGACGGACCCTCCCACGCGCCGCACATCCTCGCCGCCCGCCGCCGCTCGAGCATGAGCGTCTCGCCGCACCCTCCCTCCGCCTCCTCCGCCGCCGCCGCGCCCGTCGCGTCCACCTCGACCGGCCTCTCCACCGTCGCGCCCGCCCGCACCGACCCCGCCACCAAGATCAAGGGCAAGCGCACCAAGCTGCGCCCGCGCGCGAGCGAGATCCTCGACGCGCCGCTCGCCGCGCCCGACGCCGACGACGCCGACGGCGAGCTCGACCCGCTCCTGATCCTCGGGCCCGAGCACACACGCGGCAGGGGCGAGGGACGGCGCAAGCGCAGCATGGCCGCGCAGGCGCAGGCGCAGGCGCACGGCCGGGCGTCGTACGCGCCGAGCGCGGGCTCGAGCGGCCGCGCGGCGAGGGCGGACGAGGCGGCCCGGGCGGCGGCGCGGCTCCCGACGCCGCCGGCGACGCAGGACGACGACGACGACGTCGTGCCCGTGTACCAGCCGCTCGTGTTCGGCGTCGACGAGGCGGCGCAGGGCGACGGCGAGGACCCGGCCGACCTCGGCGGGTTCGACGCGCCGGCCTACTACGACGACCGGGGCCAGATCGACGCCGAGCCGCTCGCCGCCGATGCGATCGACTCGGTCGCTCAGGACGGTATGCACGACGACGACGAGGGCGGGTTCGCCCACCTCGACGAGGCCGACTCGTCCGCCGGCGGCTACTCGTCCGGCGACGACGGCGCGGTCAACGCCGATGCGCACCTCGCCGCCGACTCGTCGGCCTCCGACAACGAGGACGCCGGCGCAGAGCCGACCTCGCTCCACGCCCTCGGCCAGATCCCGACCGTGCGCCGCACCCGCCCGTCGTACCCTCCGCTCTCGCCCAACCGCACCGGCGAGTGGGACAGCACGGTCGCCGTCGAGCTCGGCAGCTCGCCGCCGCCGCCGATGCGCGAGCCGACGCCTGGCTTTGGCGGCGCGAGGCGGCGCAGCGTCGACGGCGCAGCAGGAGCGGGCGCAGGCGCGAGGAGCCGGCCGAGCTACCCGCCGCTGTCGCCCAACACGACGGGCGAGTTCGACTCGCAGTGCCCCGTGCGCCTCGGGAGCTCGCCGCCGCCGTCCCCGTCGCCGGGAGCGAGCCATGACGGCGAGCTCGGCGGCGAGGCGGCGAGGGGCAGGCCGGCGAGCAGCGAGTGGCGCGACGAGGTCGACGCCGACGTCAAGGACGAGGACGATGTCACCGAGGACGCCTTTCTCGCGCCGAGGCGCAGCACGCCCGTCCCGAGCACGTCGACCTCGGCCGCTCGGACCTCGGCGACCACCTCGACCTCGACGCCGTCCAACCTCCTCTTCCTCTCGGCGTACCGCTCGCCCTCGCCCGCCATCTCACCCATCCTGCGCTCAGGCGGCCCGTCGCATTCGCCGCACCGCCCGCAGCTCAACTTTGTGTCGCCCAGCAAGAACCGCGACCACCTGACCAACCTCGTCGTGCCGTCGCCCTCTTCGGCGCACGCGCGCACCCAGTCACGCTCGCCCTCGCCCCTCGCCGCGCCCTCCTCGTCGGCCGCCGCCGCCGCCGCCGCATCCGCACCCGCCGGCCGCCCGAGCCCGGGCCCGAGCCCGGGCGCGCAGCACGCGCGCTCGACCTGGACGCGCGGCCCGGCCTTCTTCCGCTCGTCGAGCTTCTCGCCCCCGGCGCACGCGGCGCTCCCGCGCACGGCGACGCTGCACGCGCGGCGCCCGGGCCAGAGCCAGGAGGCGCGCGACGAGGACGAGGCCGAGGGGAGCAGGGAGTACCACCGGTATGCGGACTTGACGGCGACGAGCCCGATGCCGGTGGGCGAGGAGGAGGGCGGCGCAAGCGCACGCGAGCGGGCGCAGGAGGAGGAGCGGGACGAGGAGGGCGAGGCCGAGGTCGTCGTCGTCGGGCTCGAGCCCGAGAGGCTCGAACGCGAGCAGGGCAGGGCCCGCAGCCTCAGCCGCAGCGCGAGCCCGGCTTCAGGTTCGGCTTCGGCTTCGGCGCAGTCGTCGTCGCAGGACAAGGACGAAGTCGGCCCGCCCACGCCCGCCAAGGACCGCCACTCGTCCCCCGCCGCCCCCGCCGCCAACCTCGTCTCGCCCGCGCACGTCGACGACGACGAGGCCATGGCCTCGCCCTCCTCGTCTACGAGCTCGACGCGCAGCCGCCGCTCGTCGCTCGCGTCGCCGGCGCGCTCGATCAACGGCGACGTCCTCATGTCATCGCCGTCGCCGCGCAACTCGCCCGTCGTCGCCGCCGGTGCGCGCTCGCCCGGCTCGCCGTCGCCATCGGCATCCGTTGCGCACGAGCACGGGCGCGACAAGCCGCAGCAGCCTGCAGCGACGCCGGGGCGGCGCCTGCTCGGCGACCAGGACGACACGCGCATGGCGTCCCCGAGCCCGGCGCGCCAGGGCAGCCCGCTCAAGGCGCGCATCGACGAGCTCGTCGGCGGCGGTAGGACCAAGCTGCAGGGCCTCCTCTTCGGCCCGAGGGCGAGCACGCCGCGAGACGCACAGGCCGAGGCGGCCGAGGTGGACGAGGGCGTGCGCGACGCGGCGCAGGCGCACAACGAGCCCGCTCGTCGAGTTCACGCCGAGGAGCAGGATGATGTGGATGACGAGCCGTTCCAGCTCCAGTCCGCGCCGACCAAGGCGCCGCGCTCTCGCGCGCCGGCGTCCGTCGCCGACTCGACCTTCACCTCGCTCTCGCACTCGCGCTCGCACGCCTCGTTCGCCTCGTCGACCTCGACCTCAACCTCGCACCAGCGTCGCCGCCGTCCGTCGCACCCAACCCTGCCCGTCATCGAGATCACGTCGACCGACCCTCGCGCCGCCGCTCGGGCCGCCGCCATCCTCAAGGTGCACCACAAGTACGTCGAGCAGGGCTTCACCGCCGTCGACGCCGCTCGCGCCGCAGCGAGCGCGTTCGACGCAGCCGAGGCGGCCGGCGAGCAGGACGGCGACAGCGAGGACGACGAGGAGCTCCGCACCTTGCTCCTCGACGCCGAGGACGAGCTGCGTGACCAGGCGCCGCACGCCGCCCGTTCCGCCTCAGCTTCGACCGTCGCCCCCTCGATGACGTCCGCCGCAGTCGCCGGCGTGCGCTGGACGTCGCACGAGTGGCGCAAGCTCGAGCAGGCGCTCGTCGAGC
>Ga0308160_10003060_pt1 | contig 19291 bp, 16 predicted proteins | sample PhyFR1_FD_201036 | JGI IMG/M metagenome (GOLD analysis project Ga0308160, IMG submission 201036) | Phyllosphere microbial communities from UC Gill Tract Community Farm, Albany, California, United States - DLSLF.R1 | ecosystem: Host-associated > Plants > Phyllosphere > Unclassified | place: USA...
CTTTCGGGCCCTCCGGCGTGGGGTGCTCAAAACCGCTACTTCAGAAGAACACGGACTTTCGACCGTGCGTACTGCCTGAACTACGAACTGCAAACACAACAACAAGTTCAACACTACACGAGTTGGGCGCGGCCATTTACCACATGACGCGGAGTGCCCCGGCCGGACGGTTAGAACTGCGGCTGGGCCCGGCGGGCGTCCGTGGCCGACGGCGCCGATCCCGGCGTGGGATCGGACGCCGCGGCGGCAGTGGATCCACTGGGGGCGACGGCGGCTCGGTTGCCCTTGACGATCCGGCGCTCGACGGCGCGGCTGGCGGCGACCGAGAGCCGGTGCGCGGGGCTTTCGACGTAGCGGAAGAACAGCTCGGCGACGCCGAAGGATGCGGCCACGCCCAGGACCAGGCCCAGCGGGAGCGAGACGCCGCGCAGCAGGGTAGCGGCGGCCAGGATGATCGGCAGGTGCACCAGGTAGAGGCTGAAGGACACGCGGCCCAGCCACTGGGCAGCGGGGGTGTCCCCCAGTTTCTTGGCGGAACCGGAGAGCAGGAACACCAGCACGATCAGGGTGGCGCCAACGGTAATGACGGCCTCGACGCCGCGGATGGGCGGTTCGGGGCTGATCCACTCGGCGTTGGCCAGGTACAGCCCGACGGGGGCCAGCAGCAGCCAGGTCACCCGCGCCCAGTTGCTGGTCAGCTCCCGGATCCGCTCCCGCTCGGCGCCCAAGACGGCGCCAATGGCGAAGATCGGCATGTAGGTCAGCGCCTCGATGTGGAACACGCCGCCGATGACCGCCAATCCCAGCGCGATGACCAGCTTGAGGTGCCAGAACCGGCGCCAGCGCAGGGCGAAGAAGACGTAAAGCGGCAGCAGCAGCGAGAAGGCGACCTCCCAGCGGAGAGTCCAGAGCGGGGTATTGATGGTGCTGGCCTTGAGCATCAGCAGGGCGTCGCGGAAGACCTGGCCCGGGTCCGCGGTGGTGACGTACATGTCCGCCCAGGGGCTCTGCAGCGGCGACGGGGTACGCGGGATCAGCAGCATCAGGACGACGGCGAGCGCCAGCGCCGCCCACGCCGGCAGGTAGAGCCGCAGCAGCCGCTTGGCGTAGTACGGCGCCCAGCTTCTGCCGGGGAGGGACTTGGTGAACGGCAGGATTAGGACGAAGCCGGAAAGCACGAAGAAGACGTGGACGGCGGGGGTGCCGTTCCAGAGGACGTGGAGCGGGGAGAACACCGCCCACATCTCGGGGCTGGTGAGCCGGGTGGAGCGGTCGCTCGAGACGACCCGGCCGACCCACGGGAGCATGGAGAGCGCGTGGCACGCGACCACCACCAAGGCGGCCAGCCCGCGGAGTCCGTCCAGTTGCGTGAGTCGGGTGGATCCAGGCTTTTGGGGCATCGATCCATGTTACCAGTTCGTTACATTTGACCGGCGGGGACGCTTTCGGCGGTCTGCTTGATCGCGGCGAGGGTCTTCGGGATGCCGTCCAGCGCCTGCTGGGTGCGGTCGGCGATCTGGGCGTCGGCCTTGTCGCCGAATTTTTCCTTGAACATGGCGATCCCCTCCGGCAGGAATTCCCACGACTCGGTCAGGACGGTCCCGGTCTCGGCCCGCGCCATGGTGAAGGCCCACCGGACAAACTTGCCGCCCACCACCCAGGCGAACTCGCGGCCGCGCTCCGCTGCCACCACCTCGGAGCGTGTCTCCCAGGTCCGCCCCGGAACCTCATTGCGGCCGGTGAACCAGGCGCCGACGGTGCCGGCGCTTTGCTCGTCGTCCCACCAGCAGGTTTTGCAGACGGGGCTCCATTCACCGGTGCGGGTGACGTCGGAGACGAGGTCGTACAGCGCCTCGGCGGACGCGTTGACCGTGACGGATTCCTGGTGCTGGCGAGTGCTCTGAGTCATGGCTCCATCCTTGCAGACGCCTGCGCCGGCCGAAGCCGGGCCCCGGCACGTGCCCGGGACCGCAGAAAAGACGACTGGTAATCCGTCGAGCAATCCGAACTCCGGTGCCAGCCGAAAAGCGATACGTGGCGTTCAAAGCAACCTCTGGTAGCTGACTGAGCTTCTATTTGGGCTACCGGCGAAAGCTGCGAGGGCAAACGGTCCACCGCCGCGCCGTTAGTCCTCTTCCAGCTCCCCGCGAACGAGTCGCCGGGTAACCTCAGTGAGCAGCTCCACGCCGCGCAACGCGTCGTCGTCGCGCGTGTACTCCGCCTCGTTGTGCGAGATGCCCTCCACGCTGGGGACGAAGAGCATCACGGTCGGAACCACGTCCTTCATATTCGTCGAATCGTGGCCGGCAACCGTCATGACATCCGTGTGGGAGTAGCCCAGACTCTCCGCGCTGGTCCTGCCCAACGTTGCTCCCGCGGGCTGGTAGGACACCACGCCCCAGTTGTGCGTGAGGTCAAGTCGAATGTCCGTGCGGGAGTCCGCCTCGGCGTCGATGATCCTCTTGTTTAGCCGTTCCATGGCGAGGGCCAGCACCGACTCGTCCGGGGAACGCAGGTCCAGGTTCATCAGCACCTGCCGGGCGATGGTGACCGGCGAGTTCGGCAGGACATACAGCTCGGAGACCGAGGTGTGCAGCATCCCCGGCTCCAACTCCGCGGCCAGTTCCCGGGCGGCGGCGATGACCAGCGCGGCCCCGAAGAGGGCGTCCCGGCGGTCCTCCATCCGGGTGGCGCCGGTGTGCGACTGCGCTCCATCTACCGCGACCCGGTACTTGCTGGCGGCCCAGGTCCGGTCTACGATCCCCACCTGGATACCGCTCTCCTCCAGGTTCCTGCCCTGCTCGATGTGAATCTCGGCGTAGCGGGCAACCTGGGCGAGGACCGGAGCGTTCGCGTCCGGGGCTCGGTGCCCGGCCGCCAGGGCCCGGGCTACGGTCGTGCCGGCGGGATCGGTGGTCGCGAGCGCGTCTTCCAGCTGCAGTTTTCCGGTGAAGACCCCGCTGCCCATCATGCTGGGCGCGAAACGGCTGCCCTCCTCGTTGAACCAGTTCACGACGGCCAGGTTGTAGGCGGGCTCGAGCTCTCCGGCCTTGGCTTCCGCCGCGACGCGGGCGCCTGCGTGCGCCGCCGCGAGCACTCCGTAGGCCCCGTCGTAACGCCCGGCCAGGGGCTGGGAGTCCAAGTGCGAACCGACCAGCACGTATGGGGCGCCCGGCACCAGCTCGACAGTTCCGAACTGGTTGCCTGCCTCATCCACGGTTTCGGTGTAGCCGTGTTCGGCCAGCCATTGGCTGAACCAGGCCCGGGTGGCGTGGTCGGCCGGGGTGCCCGCCTGTCGGTCCACGCCGCCGCCGGGCGTGGCACCAAAGCCGGACATCGTGGCGAAATCCGCAAGGAACTGGTCGTGGTTGGTGCTCATAGGGTTTCCTCCGCTGTCAGTGCTGCCGCCAGGTCCGCGGCGCAGACCGACGTTGGTAGATTGTCCGCGCCGAAACTGATCTGGCCGCCCACCATGGTGGCCAACACCTGCGTGGCCGCGATGTTGGAGGGGTCGACGGCTGTCGGGTCCTGGTCGAGGAACACCAGGTCTGCCAGGTACCCGGGGGCCAGGCGCCCCTTGGTGTGTCCGGTTCCCGTAGCAGCGGCGGAACCGGTGGTGTAGGCAGCCAGCGCCTCAGCCGCCGTGATCCTTTCGTCCGGGCCGTAGACCTCGCCGGAGGGAGTCAGCCGCTGGACGAAGGACTGCATGACGTCCAGCGGCCTGCCGTTGGAGACGGGACGGTCCGAGCTGCCCGGCAGGGTGACACCGCGTTGCAGCAGGCTCCTGGCCGGGTAGGACCAGGAGGTGCGCTTCGGGCCCAGCAGGCGGGCCATGCCGTCGCCGAACTCGGTAATGAAGTGCGGCTGCGGGACCAGCACGATTCCGGCCTTGGCGATCCGGTCCAGCTGTTCCGGGCGGACCACCCCGCCGTGCTCGATCCGGTTGGGCTGGGCGTTAAAACCGTAGTTCTCCTGCGCCTCGACGATGATGTCGATCGCGTGGTCGATGGCGTGGTCGCCGATGGCGTGCATCGCGATCGCCCAGCCCGCTCGGTAGGCGCCGAGCGCTGCTTCTCGCAGCTGCTCCGCGTCCATTTGAAGGTATCCGTGGTTGTGGGTGCAGCCGACATAGTCTTCGGTCATGTAGGCCGTACTGCCCAGGAGCGACCCGTCGCTGAAAATCTTCACCGGCCCCAGACGCAGCCAGTCGTCCCCCAGACCGGAGCGGATTCCGGCGTCAAGGCCCCGGGAGGGCGGGTCATCGGCATGGCCGGGAACCTCGTGGAGGGCGTCCATGACCAGCATGGGCTGCATCCGAACGCTGAGCAGTCCTTTGTCGTGCGCGTTCTGGTAGGCCGCGAACTCGCGCGGCGAGTAGCCGATCCAGCCGCCGGCGATGCCGGCGTCGGTGACGCTGGTGATTCCTTCGGAGAGGTAGTGCGATGTCGCCAGGTCCAGGGCGCGCTCGATGGTGTCCAGCGGATACGGCAGCAGGATGTCCTGCACCAGCCGCATGGCGTTTTCCTCCAGTAGCCCGGTGGGCCGGCCGTCGTCGCCCACGACGACGGCGCCGCCGTCGATCGGGGCGGTGAGGTCGGCCTGCGCGGCGACGAGCTCCAGCGCGGCCCCGTTGAGCATGCAGGCGTGGCCCGAGGAGTGTTTGATCCACACCGGACGTCCCCCGGCCGCTGCATCCAGGCGGTCGCGGTCCGGCTGCTGGCCGTCGAGCAGCAGCGGGCTGTAGCCGGACGCCACCACCCAATCCCCGGCGGCGGTTCCTGCGGCGGTCTCGGCGATGATGTCGTACACCTCGTCCAGGCTTGCCGCTGACCCGACGTTGGCCTCCATCAGCCCGAGGCCGAACCACACGCTGTGCGCATGGACGTCGTTGAATCCGGGGACGATGGTGGTTCCGGCGGCGTCGATGGTCTGAACAGCATGGCGGGCAAGATCGTCGTCCGGGTCCACCTCGAAGATCCTGCCGTCGTGGATGAGCAGGCTCGTCGCCGTGGGGCGGGAGGCATCCTGGGTGAGTATGCGGGCGTTGCGGATCAGCAGATCGATGGGCATTAATCCTCTTTGCTGTGGCTCCTGGACCCTGAAAGGTTCCGGACCGGGTCTGTAAGTCGGGCTCGATTCCATTCAACTCTGTAACATTGCTGGCCTCAATGGACATAGAACGCCGCTTTGGCAGCGCTGCTTAGGCATTTGCATAAAATGACAGGATGGCAGCACCAGCCGGCAACACCGCACCGTCCCATGAACCGACTCCCCGCGAGTTCCGGCCCGGCCGCCCCACCGAGCCGGAATGGGTCGAGCTGCTCGAGAGCCTGTGGAAGGACCGCTCCCTGCTGGTGAACGACTTCCTGGATCGCTTTGCCACCATTTCTTATGGCGAAGCACTGGTGCCAAAGGACGACGTCTACCGGACCGCCGCGGACACCATGGACATGTTCCTGTTTCAGATGGCCGGCCTGGAACTTCCCCCTGATCTTCAGGCCCTTCCCCGCGAGGTGGCCGCCCGCCGGGCCCGCCAGGGCGTCCCCCTGGACGCATTCCTTGAGGCCATCCGCAACGACTTCCGCGTCCTTTGGAAGGGGCTGGAACGCGTCGCGCGGGACAATGGGATCGGCGTCCTGGTGGCCAACATGGACCGGGTGCTCGACGCCGTCGAAGGCTACGTGAGCAGTATCCAGCAGGCCTATGCCGAGGAAGAGGCCCGACTGGCCCGCAACAAGCAGCTGTACCGTCAGCGCTTGCTTTCCCGGCTGTTCAACGCGGACCTTGGAGGCTCCGGCGAGGTCCAGGAGCTTGCCGCGGCCCTGGGGGTCCAGGCCGCCGGAGCCTTCGAGGTCCTGGCCGTCACCTTGGACGCCGTGGCCCTGGCCCAGCGGCAGTTCGAGTCCGACCACCGCACCTATGTGTACGAGAACACTGGGGTCCTCTATCTCTTCCGGCAGCAGCGCAAGGGACGGACCTGGCAGGAGGAAGGGCCCGGCTTCCCCGCCGGGTATGTCCCCGGCGTCGAGGGCTTGGCCGCCGTCCCCGCCGCGGCCGCGGCCGCGCTGGTGCTGGCGCAGCAGAAGCGCCGCGGTACCGGGCTGGTGACCATGGAGGACGCGTGGATGGGCATCGCCGGCGGCCTCCTGGACCAGAAGTTCCCGGGCTTTTCCGCGCCGATAAGGCAGGCGCTGGACCGGTGCACGCCGCTGGAACGCCAGCGCCTGCTGCAAGTGGCGCGCAGTTTCGGACGGACCGGATCCATCAAGGAAACGGCGGAAGAACTCTTCTGCCACCGGAACACGGTGGTCAACCGGCTGCACAGCCTACACGAGGTCATCGGCCTCGACCTCACCGTGCCGGCGGAGGCGGCACGGGCCCTCGTTGCGCTCAGTCGGTACCCCGAGCTCACAGACTGAGTTGTGAAGATGCCCAAGATGCACGCGGAAAGTGGGTGGATATTGTCATTGTTGTGGGCGTTATCACTCATCTACGCTCGAAGGTAACCACCGCAGCAGTGCAGGCCTGGCCTTTCGACCGCCGCGGGACCCGAGATGCAGAACTCACCCCCCGCTCGAAAGGGCTCACGCAGTGACCACCTCAAATTCACTCTCCTCCACCGCAAGTGCTCCTCCGGTGATCTCCGGCAAAGACGCCGGAAAGATTGCCCGCGCCGCCTTCGTCGGGACCGCACTGGAGTGGTACGACTACTACCTCTTCGGCACCGCCGCGGCGCTGGTCTTCAACCGGCTCTTCTTCACCAACATGGACCCCACCGCGGCCCTGTTGGCCTCCTTCGCCACCTTCGGCGTCGGCTTCGCCGCCCGCCCGATCGGCGCCGTCATCTTCGGCTACATCGGCGACCGTTACGGCCGCCGGCCGGCGCTGCTGATGACCATCGTCATGATCGGCGCGGCCACCGCCCTCATCGGCCTGCTGCCCGACTTCGGCAGTGTCGGCCTGGCCGCGCCTGTCATGCTCGCCGTCCTGCGCCTAGTCCAGGGCCTTGCCGTCGGCGGCGAATGGGGCGGGGCAGTGACCATGGCCGTTGAGCACGCTCCAGTCGAAAAGCGCGGCCGGTACGCAGCGCTGGTCCAGGTCGGCTCACCGGTCGCGACTCTGTTAGCTTCCGGCGCCTTCTCGCTGGTCCTGCTCTTCCCGTCCGAAGCCTTTGATGCCTGGGGCTGGCGCATTCCTTTCCTCCTGGCCTTGCCGATGCTCGGTATCGCGCTCTGGATCCGCCTCAAAGTCGAGGAATCCCCCATCTTCAAGGATCTGCTGGCTCAAGGCGAAACGGCCAAGGTCCCGGCCCTCGACGTGTTCCGCCACGCCGGCGGCCGCCTACTGGTGGCAGTGCTCGCCGCTCTGCTCGGCGTCGGCGGTTTCTACATGATCACCACCTTCGTCGTGAGCTACGGCGCGAACACCCTGAGGGTGGACCGGAACGTCATGGTCAACGCGACCCTGGTTGCCGCAGTTGCCCAGATTGTCGTCACCTTCCTCATGGGCAGGCTCGCCGAGAAGATCGGGCCAGGCAAGGTCACCATGTGGGGCGGCATCGTCAGCGCCATTACGGCATTCCCGCTCTTCGCGATGATCGACACCAAGTCTCCGCTAATGATCACGCTGGCCATCACTGTCGGCATCATGCTTATTGCCGTGGCCTACGCAGTCAACGGTGCCCTGCTGACCGAACTGTTCCCGCCGAAACTGCGCTACTCCGGCGTGGCCCTGGGCTACAACATCGCCGGTGCCACCAGCGGCTTCATGCCCCTGCTGGCCACGGCCATGCTGGGCATCTCGAACAACCAGTCGTGGGGTGCGGCCCTGATCCTGGCGATCATCTCACTGCTCACCGCCGTCGGCGGATTCTTCGGCGAGCGCCTGCGCGTTCAGGACAAGAAGCTTGTCGCCAGCAGCTAATCCGGCCGCGGCCCCCTGACCGGGTCGCAACCCCATACAAATGCTCAACCTTCGGGGAGCCGTCCGGCGCCGGACGGCTCCCCCGCTCTTTAGGAGACGAACATGCTCAGTGACGACCACACCCGGCGCATCCTGGACGCCGTCGACGCCGCGTTCGACGCCCAACTATCCTTCACCCAGGACCTGGTCCGGCACCCGTCGCGGCGGACCCGGGAGGGCAGCGCCCAGGACCTGATGTACAGGGCCATGGCCGGCCGCGGCCTGGAGATGGACCGCTGGGAGCTGGACGCCGAGGAACTGTCCGCCCATGAGGGCTTCGGGCCGGTGACGGTGTCCTATGACGGGATGACCAACGTGGTGGGCACCTACCGGCCGGCCGCAGAACGCGGCCGTTCGCTCATCCTCAACGGCCACATCGACGTCGTCCCCGAAGGCCCGTCCGAGGCCTGGTCCCGAGCGCCCTGGGACGCCCCCATCATCGACGGCTGGCTGTACGGCCGCGGCGCAGGCGACATGAAGGCGGGGCTCGCCGCCAACCTCTTCGCCTTCGACGCCGTCCGCGACGCCGGGTTCGAACCGGCCGGCCGCATCCACTTCCAGTCCGTCGTCGAGGAGGAATGCACCGGCAACGGCTCCCTGTCCGCGCTGATGCGCGGCTACGGCGCCGACGCGGTCATCATCCCCGAGCCCGAGGAGGACATGCTGGTGCGCGCCAACGTGGGCGTGCTCTGGTTCCGGGTCAGGGTCACCGGTAGCCCTACCCATCCGCGTGAGATGGGCACCGGTTTGAACGCCATCGACGCCGCGTACACGGCGATCTCGGCGCTGCGAGAGGTCGAGGATAAGTGGAACGCGGACCGGGGACAGCACCGCTACTTCGAAGACCTGGACCACCCGATCAACTTTAACTTCGGCGGGATCTCCGGCGGAGACTGGCCCTCCAGCGTCCCGGCCTGGTGCGAGTTCGACGTGCGGGCGGCCATCTACCCCGGCATAAGCGCCGCGCAGGCCTGGTCCGAACTGCAGGAATGCCTTGCGTCCCTGGGCCGCGGACCCGTCCCGATCAAGGCTGTGGGCGAGAAGACCGGGTTCTTCTCGGAAGGCTACGTGCTGGAGCCGGGCAGCGAGGCCGAGGCCATGATGGAGCGCACCCACGCGCAGGTGTTCGGCCGCGAACTGGAAAGCTTTACCACCCTCGGCTACCTCGACGGCCGGGTCTTCACCCTCTACGCCGATACCCCGACGCTGGTCTACGGCCCAGTCTCCGAAGCCATCCACGGCTTCGACGAGCGGGTCTCGGTCGAATCCGTCCGCCAGATCACGAAGAGCATCGCTCTGTTCATCGCCGACTGGTGCGGCATTGACGAGCGGCCGGGAGTGCATTTGGCGCGATAGAAGGAAGTCCCATGCAGATGCCCAAGGTGTCAGTTCCCCGCCAGCATCGTCCTGACCAGCATCGGCGTGACCTACTTCTTCAGCATGGCGCAGCGGAACGGATCGATCGACATCATCGTCCAGACCTGCGTGCGGCTGGTCAGGGGCAAGACCATGCTGCTGTCCTGGGTGTTATTCCTCCTGGCCGCGGCGCTGACGGCGCTGGGCACCTTCTCCCCCGCCGCGGTGGCACTGCTGGCCCCGGCGGCCCTGGGCCTGGCGTACGAGTCGCGCATCCACCCGGTCCTGATGGGCGCGTTCGTGATCAACGGCGCCCACGCCGGCGGGTTCTCCCCGCTGTCCGTCGCCGGGGTGCTGGTGCACGACATCGCGCTGAAGAACGGCTTCCCCATCTCGCAGGGCTCGCTGTTCCTGGCCAGCTTCGCGCTGAACTTCATCCTGTCCGCCCTGACCATCGTGGTGTTCGGTCTGATGGGCAAGCTGCGTGACAAGCACAGCAACGAGTACGCCGGGCTGGAGACGCCCCGCACCGGCCGCCCGAGCGGACAGCAGCTCTTCACGCTGGTGCTGATCGCCGCGATCCTGGTCTGTACGCTGGGCTTCCACATGCCGATCGGCTTCGTGGCCCTCTCCGCCGGCCTACTGCTGGCGTTCGTCAACATCAAGGAACACAAGACGTTCATCGGGGGTGTGTCCTGGTCCACCGTGCTGCTGGTGGCCGGCATGATCACCTACGTCTCGCTGCTCCAGCACGTGGGCGTCATCGACACCCTCGCCGAGATGGCCCTGGCCCTGGGGGCGCCGCTGCTGATCGCCCTGGTGCTCTGCTACGTGATCGGCGTCGGCTCCGCGTTCGCGTCCTCGACGGCGCTGCTCACCGCGTTCATCCCGATGGCCGGCCCGCTGCTGGCCACCAGCTCGCTCAGCGCCTCCGGCACCGTGGCAGCCCTCGCCATCGCGGCCACCGTGGTGGACGTTTCCCCGTTCTCCACCGACGGCGCCCTGGTGGTGGCGAACGCCCGCGACAACGACCGCCAGCGCGTCTACCGCCAGCTCATGATGTACGCGGGAGGGGTTTTTCTCGTGGCTCCCGCGCTGGCCTGGGCGCTGCTGGTGCCGACGGGGGGTTATGTAGGGGCTTCTCCAACCCACGCAAAGGCAGGCCGGCTTTTATAGCCGGCCTGCCTTATGGTTTGTCGGGACGTTGCGGAGTTCGTGGCGCGCGACCCGCAGCCCGGTGACGCCGTGTCTTAGAGGCCAGGCGCTCCGGATACACAGCACCTTCACGGCAGTGTCCTTGTGGGCGATGAGTGTATCGAAGCCCTGCTCCAGGGACGTCGTCCAGAGCGATTTTCCCGGTGACGAACGGCTTAAGGTCCATCTTGCCCCCTGCATCCATATGGATGTCCGAAGGATGGTCTCGGACGTAACGATGGTGCCGCGCAGGTCGATCTCCTTGAGCACCAGCTTCTGGATGTCCACGGTGGCGGGCAGGCCCCACATGGACACCTTGACCACCACTCCTGGGGGCCGGACGGCGTCGAGCATAGTGTCCAGTACCGGGTTCACGCCGTCGCACTCGAAGGCGACGTCCGCACCCTGCCGCCGGTGACTTCGCGCACCCGGGCGGGGACGTCCTCCCGGCTGTCGTCCAGGACGTGATCCGCCGCTCCGCTGGAGACGGCCTTTTCCTTCCGGGCCTGGGTCAAGCCGATAATGATCGTGGTCACGCCGATGCCCTTGAGGACGGCCGCGGTCAGCAGCCCGATGGGCCCCGAGCCGCCTACCAGGGCGACGTCGCCGGCAGGAGTGGAACTCTGCCCCGTCGCCATTTCCCGGTACACGCGCCCATAGCCCTCCGGCAGGATCAGTTACGCAGGTGCTGCAGCCTCGGCGGGAGCACCTGGTCTGCACCCATCACGGCTGGCGCTGCTGCGCCGGTAGGGGAACGGCCATCGGCCGGTTGCTTGGTGTGCTGCGCGTTCGAGGCGAGTAGCACACCAAGAACAAGCGCACTAATAGTGAGTCTCTTGCGGCGACCGACGGCGATCTCCCTGCGCCCGGATCACAAGCCAGCAGGAATTTCCACATCGGCCCAGCACTTCGAGATGTGATGAGATTTAGGTGTGGATCACAACAACAAGCGCCAGCGCCAAGAACGATGGGTCGCCTTCTTCGCCGCACTAACTTTCATTATCGGCTTTGGGATCATGGTCGGACACACCGGCTTTCGCGTTGATGCAGGGCCGCTAGGGAATATGTTCGGTCTGACAACTAGCCAATGGGGTGTTCTGTTGTTCGGCTTAGTGGGTTCGATTGCGCGGGAATCGTGGCTGTTTGGGTACTCCGTAGAACACTTAACCAACAGGACGAAAATCATCGCCGCCAGTTAGATCAGACCCAGTCGCTGCACGCCATCCAACTTCAATCACAAAAAGCGGAAGCAACCAGACAACGTGCGCACGCGACTGCCGCCATCATCCTGTCCGGTCTTTGGCTTATCGGCAGAGATCCGAAGGCTTTGGCCGATGACTTGGAGGAGCACGTCGACGCAATTATCCAAGCAGCGCACAACCTTCGGTTAGAAATCGAGCACTCCGACTTGGCCCAAGAACTCATGAGCCTGAACGGGGAGTTGTACGACGTCCCATCGGTTCTACCGGGTAACGAGACAGCGCGAGAGGAACTGCTCCGGATTACTGGGGCGGCTTCCCGCGCAATTGTCGACTGGTTTCAAACTGAAGATCCCGGCTCACGGCGTTCCGCCCTCCAGTCCATCAAAAAATCCAAGGATGAAACAAAAAGAATGGTTATGACTCATCGGTGATTTTGCCGGTAGATAGTTTATCGGTCATGCACCGCTCCCTCGAAGGCAGTATCAGCCAACACCGCGGTTCTGAGTGGATCCCGGCCTCGTGGTTCACCGCCTACCCGAAGTTCTGCCAACGACTGGGTTTTGGTTTCGGCCCCCGTTAGGTGGGGCTCTTTGTCCGCGCGCGTCTCCGCGAGGGTTGTCCGATGGAGCTTGGCTGGTACTTGGCTCAGTGGAGCTGCTGGGCGGCAGGACCTCCGCTGTCTTTGCCGACGGTAACCCCTGCCCCCAAGCGACGCCGGGCCGCGAACCTGGCGCTGCTGGACTCGCGGTCGTAGGGGCGAAGGGCCGAGGAACTGGCGTATGAGCTGCACGGCGGTGCTGGCGCGTCCCATGCCATCCGGGAGTAGATGTTCCCGTACGGTCGACGCTGGGTGACGCCGTGGAGGCGAACCCGTACCGGCCGGCTGCGGATGTGGCCGAGTACTCCGCCCTGGGCTCCTGCTGCGGCTGCTGCGAGTTCTGGCGGTTCAGCTGCTTCGGGACCGGCTGGACCATGCGGGGTCCAGCCGTGCGGTCGTAAGGGGGAATGCCGGGCTGACGGTAGCTTCATCCGTTCTCAAGGCAAGAGCCTTCCGACTGGGGTTAAGCAGATCGCGAACCACTCCTCGGAGCCCGAGTTCGAGGTGACATTGTCCACCATCCAACGCGATCTCGCTCTGCTTAGCGCCCAGGGCAGGATCGCCCGCGCTTATGGCGGAGTCATGGCGTTGGGCGCACGTTCGGAGGCGTCACTTCGGCGGCGCCCGTGTAGGTTCCGACAGAAGCACGCGATCGTCTGCTGGGCGGCATCGGTGATCAGCGCGCCGAGAACAGCCTGCTCGGCGGCGGCTCCGCCACGGCTGACTGGCGCAAGATCTGGGGATTCGGGAAGCCGTCCGTGGCCACGCGGAGGATCAACACGCTGCGGGAGGTGGCCGATTCGGGGGGCATTGAGGTGGACTGCCTTGGCGGCCTTCTTCGTAGCGTCTCGCAGAGTTTTGTGGGGCCGCTGGCCGAGGCGCCCCTGGAGCAGATGAGCGTTGATCGGGTTTGTTCCTGGGCGCGGTCGACGTCACCGCCGAGGACGGCATCTGCGAGGCCGCCCACGCCCAGACTCGGTCCAAGTAGCTCATGGCCCGGCGCGGCCCGGAAGCCTACGTGCAAGCCGACCCGTCCAAGTTCCGGCCAGCGGCCGTTCCACGCCTGGGCACGGTTGGCTTTGCCACCAACCTTGCTAACGAACGACGGCGCCGACCCGGGTCAGGTACTGAAGTTCCGGGCCACGGGTATGGGTTGAGGTGGCTGCGCTTCCGGTGGGCACGCTGCTTTCTATTCGAGGGCAAGACATCCTTATTTAGGGTCGGGCTCACTAGCCCACGATGCATCAGCTCGACACCAAACATCGCTTATGGAGGACAACTCGTCGTAGAGCTCATCTCGAATGGCAGCGCTCATTTCACCGAAAACATCATCGATGGCCTCGTCCAGACTAACCATCTCGCCATGCAAATAGAGGTAGACGTCGTCCTCTTTATCCCAGAACGCGCCAGCCTCGTCGGGCGTTGAGTACTGGCTGTTGAACCGGTCGAGCATTCGCCCAACGTTGTCTTCCCAACGGGGGTACCCCCCCGACCAGGTCGCGGGTTGTTCACCAGGTATCGCCCAAGGAACCCACATGTCGATCTCTTCAAGGATCTTGGGGGTTCCACCGCTGTCAAGGATAATCCTCTTTACGTCATTTGGTTCGAAGAAGAGATCTCCGCGAGCACGCCATTCACGCTCCCAGCGCCAGTCGTTGGGGTATCGGCTGCCGATCGATCGGACGTTCTCAATGAACGGAGTAAGCGACCAGATCGGCGCATCTGGGTCGTTGTCGCTGGCCCGCATGGCAGCTTTGACTGCGTCAAATTCGGGTGAGCCGTCGCTCAAATACCATACCGGCTGTACGCCGAACTTCTTGCGCAGGTGCTCCTTGTCAAAGACGATTCCCCAAGGTCTGGGGTCTTTGGACTTCGTCATGCGCTCCAATTCGGATAACGGCGTCTCGGTGAGGCACACGGAGTGATGCCTGTCAGCTGCAATGGAGAAGGCTTTGCCTGCTCCGAAGGGGTTACGCGCTTCTATGCAACCCGTTCGCAGGATCGAGATCAATTCGTCCTCGGAGCGGGTGAGATGCACGAGCCATCTCGATAGGTCGCGCGCCTCGCGGTGCTGATGCGTGCCCAGCAAGTGGCGTTCTACTCGTTCCATGCGCCCTCCTGCCTTTCAACTCGGAGCACAAGCGCCAGAGCCACAGCAATCCGCATGAGCTTCGCCGTCTTCACGTCGAAGCTCACCTTGATGCGGGCCACAGTAGGGCGGGTGACACCGGCATGTTCGGCCCGCTCGTGCTGGGATCGCCCGCGCGGGCCGCCTGACGGACGATCTCCGACATCGGCGAAGGGGAGGGAAGCATGGACAGCGCTCATTCCATCTGCTTGATCTGGGTTTCTATGAAGTCGATGTCCTCCGGGGTTAGGTCGTACTTCGCGTAGAGCTGCCGATCGATCTCGGCCACGCTCTTCGTCCAGTCGATGTCGGAGTTCGACGAGAAATCCTGAGCCGGGACGTGCTTCCAGACTTTTGCGGGATTGTCCTGTGTGATCTTCAGAACGCCGAGGAGGGATCGGGTGAACTTTGTCTTCACGTACTTGAGGCAGGCATCTGCCTGGTCGCCGCTCACAAAATTTCCGATCGTAATAAAGGACTGCGTCACGGCCATTTTCGGTGGTATGACATGCGGCGAAGACAACTTCTCACCGAGTCTGCCTGTGCCGTTCGCCTTCGAAAGCACCACCTTGTAATTTCCAAAACTCTCGGGTCCGGTAATGTACTCATTGCGAATCCAACGGTGCACGCGCTTATTCTTGATGAGCCCGAGCATCTGGACATAATCGTGACCATCGGTAGGCTCGTTCTCGGCGTAGAGAAAACCGAACTGCTCAAATGCGTTCGTGTTCACCAGCGCAGCGTTGCCTTCCGGGCGCAGAGCCAGCGCATCGGGGTGATCCGCGTACAGCTGCTCTGTGTACCGGTAGGAGCGAGAGCTCGTGATCCCAACAGATTCAAGCGAGTCCCCATGCTTCTCGTGTACCTTCTGAAGTATGTCGTTGAGTTCGGGGAACTTCGTAAACGTCTCGATCGGTTCACCCGCGCGGTCGGCATCGCGGTACGTCACTGCGATGCCGCCCTTGATGTCGGTCCCCGGAAACAGATCGTTACTGTTGGGTACGTAATGAGGCACGCTCAGGTGCGGATCAGCGAGCATTTTGTTGTTCCACGCGGTGGGTGTGAGGCCGGCGTTGAAGAGGAATCGAGCAGGGGTGATGAGCACAGCCTTTTTGCCCACCTCGTAAGCGGCCTCCATGAAGAGATTGTAGATCGGCGTATCTCGGGTGCCATCACCGCTCGCCTCTTGCTGGTACGGAGGGTTTCCGATGACGACGTCGAACTTCTTGGTCACGGTCAGTTGCCTTCCTGAAGCATTTTGTTAATCGTTGTTTGGCGTTCACCGGGGGTCATCGCGGCTAGGTTGCCCACTTGGTAGTGGCCGGATTCCTTGATCCATTCCCTGCGGTTGGTAACGCCGCCGGAAACCGCCTCAATGGTGATGTCGTGGAGGACCTGGTTATGGCTCATCTCGAAGATCTGCTTCGTGAGGATGTGCCGCAGGCGCTCATCCTGGACCGGGATCGATGATGCCAATCCGCGGTCCAGCCGGCGCACGAGCTCCATAAGGAACAGGCCCGCCGTGGAGAAGAGATCGGCGAATGTCCTCGTGGGGTCCTCGAAGATGCCCGGATTTTCCTGCTCAAGGAGGTCGACCATGCGCTTCACCACGGGCTGCGGGGTGAATACAAGGGACGACTTCTGCCGTGGGATGTAGGCGAAGATGTCCTCGGTGAGAGCCTCGTCGAAGTAGTCGGCAAGCTCGGCCTTCTTCGCGAGGAACTCTTTAATCGCCTGATCGAAGACAGCTTCGTCGAAGAGGCCTGGGATCTGGATGATCGTGCCGTCGTCCTCGGTGACGTCCTGGCCGTCGCGCAGGATCCGGAAGTCCGCCTCGCTGATGCCGGTAATTTCCTCAAAGACATGGTCTGGGGTGTGCTCGTCGAAATTCGCCAGGCGGATGCTGTCGTCGCCGTAGGCCATGAGGAACATTGGGATCGTGCGGGCGAAGCCACGCAGGTGAGAGCGGGCGTCGTCCATAGCGGTGTTCGCGCGCTTTTGCTCTTTCCTCGTCTCCTCGCGAGTGACTACCTCGGTTGTTACCGACGCTGCCGTCTCCTTGAGGATCGCGACGATGTCGGCCTCGAAGGCTTTCTCCTGCTCTGCGCGCTTTCCGGCGACGGAGGCGACCTCTTCGTCCGTCGTGGCGGCATCAAGATCGTCCTCGAGGTGCTTCCGAGCGATCTCGTGGTCAATGAATGCGCGCTCGATGGCGGTGACGACGGTCGCTTCGGTGCGCTTCTCGTCGCGCGCGACCTGCGCGGCGGTGAGGCCGTATTCCTTCTGAAGCCTCTCGCGAGTGTCGCGGGCCTTCTCCGTCACAAGCGAGGCAAGCTCCTTGGCTGCGATCTCAGCCGGTGTATTCGGGGTGATCACAGGGATCTCCTCGACGCTCCACACGGGCGCACCGAGCTCGGCGACCTTCGGATTGATGACGGTCTCGACGTCGACTTCGACGTTGCCTTGGTGGTCGGTAATGGGGGTCGGCTCATCGATGGTGATTGTCGTGCCAGTCTTAAGCTTGCCCTCCTTGGCCTCCGGCAGCTTCTCGAGGATCGACTTCACATGCTCCGAATACCGGAAGATACCGGCGACGTTGGCGAAGAGCAAGTTCGAGAGGAACCCGCGGCGTACGACTTCTTTGGCTTTGAAGACCTTCGGGAACGTGAGGACCTGCGCGGCATCAAGCTCGACCATGCGCCCCTCGGAGTCTTCACCGATCACGGGGAAGAAGTTGAGGAGGGTTCGGATATTGTCGCGCCGGACGTCGGGGCTGCCAGAGGGGTTGGGGCGCAGGTTGTTGGCGAACTCGTCGAAGATCATGAGCGTGCGCTCGGGGGCAAAATCGAAGATGTAGGCGTTGCTCTTCTGCAGCATGCGCTCGCCTCGCATGAACGTGTGCGGGTTCTGCGCGCGGAAGGCCGCCTGCATGTACTGGGCAGGTGACGACAGGTTCGAGAGCATGAGGACCGCGGTCCACTCGGGGACGGTTACACCTGTGGTCAGCTGACCGACCGAAAGTGTGATGGTCTTGCCACTGGTCTTCTCGGCCTCGGCGATGGCGGCGCGGACCTTATCGAGAGACTTCACTGAAGCGACCGTGTCGCTGTCGTCCTCGCTCCGACCGTCACCGGCGGCGAGGACGATCGTGTAGTCCTTGAAGACCTCGTGCTGCTTGAGCAGCTTCTCGAGGGCCTTCGCGGAGGAGACACGATTGAGCAGCCAGAACGAGTGGCGGATCTCATCACGAAGCTCAACGGTGGAGAACGGGTACTTCTCGTTCGTCGCAAGGCAGTCGAGAAACTTCAGAACCTGCTCGCGGTGCTCGAAGACGCCGTTCTCCTTCGTCGCGAAGAACTCGCCGAGGTCGAAAGCGTAATCGATGTTGGCCTCGTCCTCAGCCAGCGCGACGCCCTCGGCGAGACGATCCGTGATCATCCGTGAGAGCTGGTACGTGAGCATATTTAGCGTCGGAAGCGTCGCGTAGGGGTTCTCCTGCGCCTCGTCAGACCACTCGGCACGTGCCGTCTGCTCGTCCTCGTACGTCCAGTTGAAGATCTGCTCGGCTTCGAACTTGCCAGCGGCCAGCGCCTTGAACGGGGTGCCGGAGAGGTGCAGCGTCCACTGGCGTTTAATCTTGTCGAACGCGATGTCGGTCTTCGTCGTGTCGACGCCCTCATGGGCCTCGTCGATGACAAGTAGATCCCACTCCAAGTCGGCGACGTGCCGGAGTTTCTTGAGATGGCCGCCGAAGTACTGCGAACCCTTCAAGTCTTGCAGGGAGAGGAACTCGACGATGCGCGGGTCTTTGTGCTGGAAAGTGTGTTGTACCCACTGCTCGCGAGACATCGTCTTACGACCAACAAGCGATGCCGAGTCCGAGACGAAGACGTAGTCGGTCTGGTGCCCGATGAAGCGTGTGAAGTCGTCAAACCACGAGTTGGCGATTGCCGGGCGGTTGGTGACGATGAGCACCTTTCGGGCATCTAGCTGACGCATGAGGTCGTAGGTCGTGAGCGTCTTGCCGAAGCGAGGCTTGGCGTTCCATAGGATTTCGCTTCGGCCGGACGTGAAGGCGTCCATTGCCTGCGTGACGGCAGCCCGCTGCTCCGGGCGAAGGTCATAGTCCTCGGTGCCGGCACGCTGGCGATCCACGCCGTCCTGGCTGGCGAATTCGAGGAAGTACTGCTTGGAGGTCATAGATAAATCAACGAAACGGTGCCACTCGGTTCGCGGGTTAAGCTCACGTTCCACGCCGACCTGCTTGAGATACGCGTGGAAATCCTTGTCGTTGAAGGCGCCGCCCGCCTCCGACGTGAAGAAGGCACGCTGCGACCACAGCTTCCTCTTCTCGATCCCCATCTGTGACGCCTGTTGGGCAATGCGCACGTCGGCCCCGCCAGCCTGCTCCGTGTACCCAATCTTTTCCCACCCATGGTATTTGGGCACGTCGGGCGTCATCCAGGAATATACGACGGGAACAACTTCACGGAACGTGCTGATATTCGGACTAGCCATCGGTCCTCTGTTCTTTGTGGACGTGGTCGATGCGACACACGGCGTAGCTGTCATAGGTGGTGAAATCGAACATGGCGGCACCGTCGGCCATGCCGCGAAGTGACGCGAGCGTGAACGGATCCCTGCGAACCATTCCTGGCTCGTTGAGCACGCGGTGCCACCAGGAGAACTGGATCGCCTCACCACGGACGTCGATTCCCGTGAGGGTGTTGCCGCAAACGATGTTGCGCTCCACGAGCATGGCCGCCGAAAGGAGTAGATTCGTGCGAGGACCGCAGGGATGGCCGGCGCGCTTGTGGAATGAGACAAAATCGTCCAACAACATCGCCCGCG
>Ga0308160_10003061_pt1 | contig 19289 bp, 31 predicted proteins | sample PhyFR1_FD_201036 | JGI IMG/M metagenome (GOLD analysis project Ga0308160, IMG submission 201036) | Phyllosphere microbial communities from UC Gill Tract Community Farm, Albany, California, United States - DLSLF.R1 | ecosystem: Host-associated > Plants > Phyllosphere > Unclassified | place: USA...
GCGTGGAGTAGCTCTGATGGCATTGTGATGAGGCAAAAGTCAAACTTGGATAGCCAAGTCGACGAAGGCCGGGGTCCGGGGTCGGTGACGTAGGACGATCTACACGTGCCGGCGGAGCTGTGCATTCATATATACATGGATTTACAATTCTTCTATATTCAACTACAAAGTACCCTTACCTTCCAAACAATCTTTCTTGAAGTCATCGAACCTAACAGTCCTCTCTTCTCTCCTTGCCTTTTCACCCGCGAATACTAATAAATGACTGTTCAAGATCTCTTCCGGTGTAACGCCCAATAATGACTGATCATTATTCGCTACGGCAGCTACGAATGCTCGTGCGAGTCCGGCATCTCCACCTCCGTGACCTCCTCCTTCGTTTGGTGGGTTGTGGACTGTTTTGGTACGGGTGAGGAAATCGAAGACCGTCTACTTATCAGCGCATACCTTGGGATAAGAGGGGTAGGGCTTACGAAAGTGTTCATATCACCAATCAACTCTCCTTTGGATCCTTGAATCCTGGTTCCTCGATCGCAGATGGCCTCAGTGACTGACATTAGCACCCGACTCATCTTGGCGAGGAAGGAACATACAAGCAGACATAGTCATGCTAGCCGTTGGCCCATCTTCGTATTCCACATTGACGACCTGATGATCGACAATATCGTTCCCGCATTCATACACACATCGGCCGTAGGGACTGGTCTTGAGTGCCTCGGTAACATTCTCGATATCAAGTACATCGGCATCAAGAATATGCTGGGCCCACTATAAGTCAGTATCATTCCCTCTCATTTGCCGCATCTCGAGCTGGCGAAATGAAAGAGGACGTACACGCTGAGAATCCTCAACCTGACTCAGGGGATCCACGTAAATCTTCTTGGCTTCCCAAACACATTCACTAGCATACGCACAGTCCCCACATCGCTTAGCATCACCAGCCTCCTTGGGTTTCTTGGACGGCTTGAAATGACCAACAGAACCGAATGATTGGACTTTGGATGGTTTGAGGCCGGATAGGTAGAACGATAAAACGTCGATGTCGCTATCCGTCAGCGCAACTCGGATACCTTGATAAGGGGCACCTACTGGCAACACTTTGTCATCAGACCAAAGGATGTTTCAGATTCTTTGTGCCAGTTCCCTCGGACGAAGGAGTGGGCGAAATGTTGGTTTCCGACTGGCTCAATGTGCTATCCATCAGCATCTAACCTAGGAGGTCCCACGTAGAGATGTACATACCTGGATATTGATGATTTCTCCTAATGCTCCAGAATCGATGACCTGCTTCACAGCACGATTGTAAGGTGAGTATCGCAATACTGTACATCAGCATGAAACGCGGAAAGCCAGGTCGGACGCACCATGCCCAACACCAAAGACCTTCTTTTCCTCACTCGCCTGAACCTGCTTGACCATGTCGACACATTCCTCGATGGTAGTAGCCATAGGTTTCTCGCAAAGGATGTGGTATCCCTGCTTTGCGAATGCCTCAACTAGGGGTGCATGGAGTTGATCCTTATCATCAGCTCCTTATAATTCATGCAGATCCGCGGGGAAATTGGAAACATACGAGCACAGCAACGATGACTGCATCTGCGATCCGACCTTTTGACTCTAGGTCTTTCCAATCTGAGAACTGATATTCCGGGTCAATCCTGCTTATCAGCCATCATCCCCTAAAAAGAAGGAGGACTAACTTGTGTCGAGCAGAAAGGACCTTTCTCCTATGAGGACGAGGTTCAGCTACTGCTACCACCTTGCATAATTCCGGATGTTCAAGTGCATAGCTTGCGTAGATCTAGGATGAGCGATGATCTACATTAGATGATGGGCACTCACCTGTCCGCGTTGTCCGGCACCGACTACCGCAATGGTTACTGGCCTTCGGTCCCCATTCGCATGACCGTTCGTACTGGACATTCCGTCGTAGCCGGGGCCGTGACCGTTGGTGGTACCGTTCGGCAAGGAGAGAGTTGCACCGATTCCATGCTCGGTGGTCGAGGGGAGAGTAGAAGGATTGTTGACATCCGGGATGGCTAGCTCGGTCATCCTTTGAAATGTACACGCTAAACCGAGGTGTTCAAGGGGAAATTGATTCGTGCGATGAACTGAGGTGTTCAAGGGGAAATTGGGACCGTCTGATATGAATAGACAAGAGAAAGGATGGTAGATATACAAAGCAACAGGTTCGGCCTGTACTATAAATACAAGTATGCTCGGTAGGTTTTCTGTGACTCTCCAACAAGTTGCACCCTCAATAGTAAGATACAAGGAGCCCGAAATCTCCTCCACTTTCTCTATCAACGAATAAGGATTCATCCAAACCAAAGCCCAACCCGGTAATACACCGATAAACCGGTCCACCCGCTCCGAAGAATTCATCACGAACGGCGAGTTCACCGGTGCACTAAGCGTCGTAAACGTATAAACGTCGCAAGCTCTATCTCTCTGCAATTGCAAGCTTAAGCGGAACCTCAAGATAAGGTCGCCCAGAGCCCCAGATTCATCGGAGTATAACACGGGTTGCCCGCGTGTGTTCAATATTTAGGGTTGCGGTTTACTAAAAGTGGTAATTACGGTGAGTCACCCGCAACGCCTTCAACCAGATCCTGTTGCGGCAAAGACGGCTTTTTCAGTCAAGGATCGGAACAGCTGAGCGGCTGGTTTCCGGAGAGATACGAGCATTGTGTTGATACTGTAGCGTGCTCTATCTCCACCCACAAGGTATATAGGTGGCAAGATCCGGTATGTCGTCTGACTCCTTGTAAAGTTCGAGCTCATCCTGTTTAGTGTATCAACAAGACCCTACACAAGATGCTCAATCTCGCTGCTATCAAAGTAGGGGCCATGCGCTACAACAGTCCATGGACTCAGGTTTGTTGTTTCCCTTGGCATCGTATGAGTCTACTAATGGCTAGGTCGCCATTCTCGGTTTCGTTACATTCTGTTCCGTAGGTATGTTCTCGGCCCTCGGTGGTCTCGGTGCCGGGTAAGTCAACACTCAGCTGGTGTTGGAATTTGGCTGATGAAGTCAGAGGAACCCAAGATGTCGTCTTGTCCGATATCGCAAACTCTGTTCTCTATGCCTGTTTCTGCTTTGGTGGTTTCGTACGTACCGTCCCTCAGATCTTGAACATGGCTAACAACTAGGTTGCCGGTTCTATCTGTGTATGTGCACCCCCTAACGCGATCATTCAATACTAACCCCCAGAACATCCTCGGACCACGAGCAACCATGAGTCTCGGTACGACCGGATACAGTCTCTACGTCGGATCCCTCTGGGCTTTCCAAGTCCACGGCACACGAGCATTCCTGATTGTCGCCGGAGGTATCCTCGGGTGCACCGCTGCGCTGCTATGGGCCGCTCAGGGAGCTATCATGATGTCCTATCCTCTTGAGAAGGACAAGGGAAGGTCTTTCTCCCTTTTCTGGGTCTTGTTTCAGAGTCAGTGATATGCGACGATTGAATTGGGTAGAGCTGATAGAGTAGTGGGTACACTTGTTGGTGCTGCTATCGCTCTTGGTATTCAGTACAACTCTACCTTGCCGGGTGTCTCGACTTCTGTCTACATTGTGAGCGTCTTCTGTGAACCTCTGAGCTCTGCTGATATCCAGGCTTTCCTCATCATCATGCTTGTGCGACAATTACTCTATTTATAGTACCTTGCTAATCAATAGACATCCATCGCTACTTCCTGGCTACTCCTTCCCCCTAGTGTGTCACCCCCTCTATGTGGAGAGATTGAAGCTGACCAACTCAGATCAGGTCATCCGAGGTGACGGTACCATTGTTGAGCTCGAGCGAGCTATCGGCCCAAAGCAAGAATTCAAAGAGTTCTTGTATATGTTCAAGGACATCCGAATGCTCCTCTTATTCCCCATGTTCTTCTCTTCCAACTACTGTAAGTCTCTTATGAGCACTATCGGTCGATGCTCATTGTAGTCTACGCATACCAAGGAGCCATCACCGCTGTACTATTCAACGGTCGAACTCGAGCTCTCGTCTCCCTCCTTACTGGTCTCGGATCCATCGTCGGATCCATCATCATTGGTCTCCTTACCGACAAGTTGCCTTTCAAGCGAAGGAACCGAGCCGTCGTTTCCTGCTTGATCGTCTTCCTCCTTACTGCAACCGTCTGGGGAGCTGGTCTTGGATTCCAAGTTCAGTTCAACAGGAACAACGTCGCTCTTGGTACAATCTTCAAGGGCGAGCCTTTACCTTGGGACTTGAAGATGTCTTCCGCTGCCGGAGGACCTATCGTTCTTCTCATGGCCTGTGAGTCTGATGAGATAAGGTGCGCGTTTGGGCTAATGTGAAGACTACATTGCCGATGCTACTTACCAGGGACTCGCTTACTACACCATGTCTGCTTTGACCAACGGTACGTCCACCTTCAGTCTCCCTGTTTCTCGCTGACCAGCAGACCCCTTCAAGCTTGCACGAATGGCAGGTTATTACAAAGGTATCCAATCCGCTGGAGCAGCAGTATCGTTCGGAATGGACGCCGTCAAGGTAAGTTTCGCCTATCCTTTACGAAAGCTTCAGCTAATGGCCAGACCCCCTACCTCACCGAACACCTAGTCTCATGGCTCATGCTCGTCATCTCACTCCCTCTTTGCGGTTACGTCCTCTGGAGCGTCAGGGATACCAACTACGATGTTGAAGGTGTTGTCCACGCCGAGGATGTCGACAAGGAGCAGATTCATGGTGCGGCTGTCCCTACTGGACATCATCTACATGATGATCCTTCTACCTTTGGGAACAGGGTTGCTGGGGAGGACAAGAAGGAGCAGGAAGTGTACACTCAGGGCGTTTAGATGATAAGGCGATATATCGGGGTAGATCTAATTGTGAAACTTGTTTAGGGTGATGTATACCGATCTTGTTCAGCTTCGCCCATGCTGTGACTGAGAAACACATCCCCTCACTTGCCGATGAACCGGTGATCGGGTCCGGTGAGCACATTGTCGTGTGGTCTTCTCCCCTAAAAGCAGTCTAGACTCAGGGTGGAACTGGAGTGCCACATTCAATTGTTCTGGAGTCCCTTGCTCCGCCCTGCCTCCACTCTCTCGCCGTTTGACCCTATCTAAGCTTTAATTGACCCTGAATTGTCACCGTATGGACTTCTATATCCTCATTTCCACCATATCGTACTCTGAGTTACTCTATCATACAATCAGCACCATCCGGCTAGGGAGTATTCTATCTTCTGTCACCGCTCTCTGTTCCCCACATCAGGGCCCCAAGCAATCCTTTCACAGCCGGCAGCAGACTTCGGAAAAGGAAGGTCGTGTCTAATCAGCCTCGACCTCGCCAGCTGTTCACACGCACAACATCGTCCGATTATTTTCCGCGTCACGTCTTGCCATTCGGAGTGTCCGCATGGCTTTCTTGAAGAGTACTGCAACGACTACACAGTATATATACAACACACAGATCTTCTTATCCCAACATACAATATACAAGGACAACTCATCAAGCTCTAATGCCAACAACCACAATGTCTACGACTCGTCAACTACCCCAGCGGCCAGGCCAGACTCCTCCAGATGAGCGAGGATTCGTATATCCACCCTACCCACGTCCGCAGCCGCCATACGACCGACATAACTCGTACCCAATCCCCCAATCGCCCGGGATGTACGGCGGTCCAGTCAATCATCCTCCCCCACCCCAAGGGCACGAGCGAAGCTATTTCCAACCACCTCCCGATCCTCACTCTAGACCTTACGGTATACCGCCTGGGTACCAGGAGCAAAATGGACATGGACCTGTGCCGGAAAGTAACGGGGAGGGAAAGAAGAAACGCCCCAGAGAATTATCGCTTTCTAGTAGAGAGGCCGACAAGTCGCCGCCCGCAAGACCGTCTACTTCAAGGCAGACGAAGCCGGATTCTGGATCTGACGGTAAAGCTGCACCGTCCGTTTTAGTCAGGGAGAAGAAGCAGGTAAGCTGGCGGCCTCCCCATGAGGTATGAAGCTGATCAAACAGAAAGCATGTAGTAATTGCCGAAGAGCAAAATTGAAGTGTATACTCAACGATGGCGAGAGTGAATGCGTGAGATGTAAATCAAGGTCGGAGCGATGCGTCTTCTTCCCACGTAGTCATGTATGTCTCCCTCATCTCCTGAACGGTTATTGCTGATCTGCAGGACGAAGATTGGCAGCAGACCATCACGCAGGACGTATATTCGGCACTAGGACAACTTCGGAGTGTGTCACTCGCCATGAGCCATATGGTCAATCACTTGGTCACTCACAACATGATGCCACCCTTACCGCCTATGGACTTTCCACATGGTATCCCGCTATATGAAGTGCCAGAACGAGATATGACGGTTTTACAAGGCTGGAACGCCGAAAAGACTCGAGAAGATAGCGCCAAAAAGCCCAAACGAAAAGGGCGTGCGGAAGAGGATGAGGACGAGGAGGATTTCAGATACGAGATGGCTCCACATACTATGGTCCCGCCAATGATGCCTATACCCCCACCGCAACATATGAACATGGGTCAAATACCGTCAAGCAGCGGCTGGGCGCACCTCTCCCCCGACTTAGGCTCGACCGGTATGCACAGACTTCCTCCGTATAGGGCACCTGGTCATCCTGGTCAGGTCCAGCTTACCCCCACGTCGGAACTGGACCTCCCACCACGACCTGATATCGATATGGGCAGAGCTGGTTCTGCGTTCCCATACCCTCCCTTGGCACCTTCGCCTTCGGCAATGATATCGAACGTACGATCGGCTCCACTTCCACAAATGCCTGGTCAAGCTATCATCCACCCATCACCTGGTAACCGGAATGTCACGCCCAACAGCATCTCGTCAAATCACCTCACGCCCCCTATACTCGGCAACGGGCTTCCTCAAGCTATCTCGGGACCTATGCCTGTTCCACCTATGCCCATCCAGCCTCTTGAGCTGGACATCATTTCTCAGCCTACGGTCGATGAGCTGATTGAGCCAATCGCAGCGGTCAAGGTTCCAGAATATGATAATGACGGAAACCCAATTATTGGGTCTACCGATGGACGTCAGAACCTCGTCAAGAAAGGGTCCATCAGCAACCTCGAGGCTACATCCTTGATCCAGTAGTACGTGCTTCCATCTGCTCCTTCTGACCGCTGCTTATATCCCAGCTTCCAAGCAAACCTCGCTCCATTCATGTTTGGCTATCAGCTTGAAATCGGTCGTTTCCCCTTTCTCAAAGAAGGTCTCGTCTCCCTCACTCCCTTCATCATGGGTATCATGTGCATGCTCTCGTCCGAGCGCGTGCCCGAGTCGAATTCGCATTATGAAAGCCTCAAGGTCTACGTCCACAAGCTTCTGGATGAATCGCCGGCCGAGAGTTGGCAGAACTTTGCAATGTCCAAAGCCGAGTATAATACCGACGAGACTATCGATAAACTCGACCCGGAGTTGGGGATTGGCCCAGAGGAGATTGTTGGAGCTTGTATCATGGCGGCCTATATGAGGGCTGATGAGCCGTCGTTACCCGCTGCTATTGCCGAGATGGCCTTCAGCTGGGCTCGAGGGTGGATCAAGGTAACCTTTGTCTTCATTGTAGTCGGTCAAGCTGATAATGTAGCTACTGTCTGGCGCCCCGAGGTGGTCGTTTGCAGAGAACCTGGGGATTGTACCTGAAGAACGAAAAGCGGACCTGCTCGACATGTCTAGAGTCTGGCTATTGTGCTACGTGCGTCGCCTGGCATAGTGAATCAAATACCTACTAATTATACAGGTCATCCAAGGAACTCAACAACTCGTCACGGTCCGAAATCGCCAAGTCGCTCCTCCAGTCGGTCACGACCCAGACTTTTACTGCGAGCAGCTCATCCCAGACGGATCTTCCAAACAGCTCACCTCATCCTACGATGTCATTTTGGTCTACCGCGCCAAACTAGTTGAACTCCTCAAGGGGTGGTATCGAAAGTCGTCCAACTTGTGGAACAAAGGACCAAACGCCGAATACGACCTCAAGAAAATGGCAAATGCTACCAATGCTCGTCTTGATGAATGGAAAGAGGATTTTGACTCGTTCGAAACTGTCTCTAGGGACCAGTCTCGGCAATTGATCTTGTTCTACGATTTCGCTAGGGTGTTGGTTAATGCCCATACAGTGGAGAAATTGGAGCCTGGTAAAGAAGCTACGGAATCGTTCAGGCAATCTAGTCTCTCGAAAGCTATTGTAGCCTCGCTCGACTTCTGCGAGAGGTGTCTTGAATGGACACCGAGGGAGTTTGCTGCTATGCCCTCTTACGACTTGAATGTACGTCTCAATACTCGTGATACAAATTGAAAGCTAATGTGGTAGTTGATAAGTGCAGTCACAGGTTTCATGCTCGAGACTGGCTGTCCCGCGGAAGGAGAGAACATTGGAGAAGGGCAAAGACCACTGGATCTCCAACATTGTAAGTTTCGTTCTATACCTGGCTCGATACAGGTACTGATACATACAGTCCGCATAACGATGGATCTACTCGCCGATAAATTCAATCAACGACATGGCGAAACTGGTGGTCTCACTTGGAGTATGACTGCGGATCTCATTCAGGATTACGCCGACCGGATCGACCACAGGACATGAACGTCGGATCTCACTCTCGACCCTTCTACCTACATTCCGTACACTATCACTATAATATACCATGTCGTCGCCGTTGTCGATGTTTACCTCTATCTTGCTCTTTTGGGTTGTGCTATATAGGTATTCATAATCCATCTTTGAATGTGTAAAAGTAGAAAAAGTACAGTAAATACAATGCAATGCCAAAATGCCCTCTACGTCTAATGACCATTTACCAAGCCTTTCTTATCCGCAGCGACCGAGCCCAGGTAGTCGCCCTCTCCAACATCACCAAGTTCCTCTGCTCTCCATACTTCCTGACCCATAATCCAGGTACTTTTCACACTTCCGTCCCATCCCAAGATACACAGATCCGCATCAAATCCTTCCTCCAATTTCCCTTTATGTTCGCTGATACTCGGACCTAGCATTTGAGCAGGGCGCAAAGTGGTAGTGAGGATAGCTTCTGGCAATGGGATAGAAGCGTAATTTGAGAGATTGCGTAGACATTCGTTGAGAGGACAACACGATCCTGCTAATGTCGTTGTTCCGCCTACGTAAACTGCGTGACCTTCTTTACGGAATGTCGCGCCGGGTCTGGTACCCCATTGATGTTCTCCATCAGCCAGATTGGGGTCCATGGGTGATTGGGCTGATTGTCAGCCACCTTTCCGGATGGAGGGATGACACTTACCATCAGTTACCAAGATACATCCATCCTTCTTGGCTCCGTAAGCTATACGGACTGTATTTGGGTGCGAGTGGAGACCGTCGACAATGATACCGTAGTATGGTGATCGAGCTGGATCACCTAGAAGGCCGATGACTCCCGGATCTCGATGGTGAATAGGTGGCATTGCGCTACTTGTCAGCAATGATTTTTCGATCATGTGAATGGGACGTGCTTGAACAAATGGGTGATCATCCTAGCTCCCTTGTCTACTGCCTCCGAAGCAACTTGAAGTGAGGCATCGCTGTCATCAGCATTATCACTGATATACTAACCGGTGACTCACGAATGACCAATAGAAACAGTAACCCCTCTCCTGGTCAATTCCTCCACGCAATCCATCACGCCCTCGACGTCTGGCGCCAGGGTAATCAACTTGACCCCTTCCTGATCCAGTCCTTCTGCTCCATAGACCTGCTCGAATGTCTGAATTGGCGGTGTCCCGATGGCCGTCATGAGTAGAGCTTGGGAGTGTGCGCCTCTTCGGTGAGGGTGTAGGAATGGCCCTTCTGCGTGGTAACCCAGGATATGGGCATGTCCGGCTCTCGAACGTGGTTTCAGTAAACGCAACAGCTACTGATCAATTGGTGTCTTTAAATATTCTGTAACACTCACTCGACGGTAAAGCCTTTCTTCCTGGGTAATCACGGTGGGTACGAAGCTCGTAGTCCCCATCTCCACCAACCGCCTAGCAACCTCATCAAGCCCTTCCGTATACTTCGCCTCAGCTTCCGGGTCATTCAGATCAATCTCGCTGAAATCGATCCCATAAGCTCCGTTTATCTGGACATCGATCAGACCTGGCGAGAGGATGTTTCCGCCAAGATCTATAGTTCGAGCCGGTGGCCGTCTTGAGGAGAAGAATGAGGATTGACCAGAGATGATGTGACCGGAGGAAGGGGATATGAATAGGTCTGCTTTGATGGCCTGATGACTCAGCTGGGAAGGACGCGGAATTGATGAGGTGACTCACTTGTCCATTAGACATAGCTAGGTAGCCATTGGTGAATCGTATAACGTCCGACATGATTGACAATTGGGGAGAGGGTATGCAAGTACAGTCAAAGGGGTCGAGCTTGAGGTTGGGGCCTTCTAGCTCCAGTGTTGTACGGTGGTCTGTTGATCCTTTGTACTTGGCTATTCACAGTTGACGCCTCGGTTTGGTCTGTCGGCACAAGTGTTTTGGTAGCTATCAACAAAGCACTCAACTTTATCACATGACGCACAATCTCCGCCAGGTCATACTCGTCCATGGTCTCCGGGTTCGGCGGATTGATTTCCAGCTTGTAAACTAGGTCCCTTGAATCTCGCCGAATTTACCGATCTTTTTCAGGATAATCCCCGCGAATGTGTTCCGCCTTTGAACCTTGGTTGTACCTCGGGCATTGCCCTCTCCGTGGACGCCACCCCCTGGCAAAACTTACAGCGCCGATTTAACCGTCATTGCACCGGCTGTGGGATTATTGATCGGCCCCCCTAGCCTTCTACCTGGCTAACACTTGCGCCTTACGTCGAGCTCGGTTCCATGTGATCATTCTCATTTTACGACTGTCTATTCGCTTGTACAAATATCTACCTCCGACCTAGGAGGACATTGTCGACAGGTCATAAACGTTATACCATTCACGCGACTGTGCACAGACTTTGCCTGTCCGAGACATACGAAACAAGCCGGAAGTGGTTTCTGTTCCTTTGTCACCCACGCGTCACCATTTGCTTTGTCGACATTCGCGCAACACTTGTTCCGTGACCTGCTTCAATTCTCGACACGATGCCCGCTAGGATGCCTACTCCTCCTGGCTCTCCGCCCGCTCTGGTGCTTTGTGCCGATGGAGGTGGATCGAAAGTCTGCGTAGTGATCAGGAGCGAAGACGGCCTGGAAGTAAGGGGAACAGCCGGACCATGTAATGTGTATGTCAGCTTCGTCATACCCTGCCTGCCGTGAGCTGATGAGTAGCCTGAGTGTAGGACATCACAATGCAATCAAACAAATCCTACTTGCAACCTACCGAGCACTCTCGCAACTCCCCGCATCACACCTTCATCCCGAACTCATCATCCCCCCACTCTTGGAACCCACTTCAACAAATGGGCATTCTACCCCCCTACACGCCCCCTCGTCACCACTAGCAAGGCCAATCGCAGTCAGGCATCACCTCGTGAACCAGGCTGATTTGGCTTCGCCTTATGCGTCGAGGCCTGGTTCGCCTACCAGGACAAAGCTGTCGGCTATCAATGTCCCTATTTTCCAATATGTTTGGTGTGGACTTGCTGGTATCTCGACTCCTGCCGATTCGAAAGCCTTTGCGGCTCTTGTGAAAAGGGATCTGTGCGTCAGCGAAGCAAGGATCAAGGTCACGAATGGTAAGCTCCAATTCGACGACACGTATCGACCAACGAGCTGACTTTCAGATGTAAACATACTAGCTGCCCCCGCTCTTGATATTCCAGGGGTGGACCATGTCGTAGCTGTAGTCTGTGGAACTGGAACTGTCGGCCGAACAATCAGGATTGACAAAATCCACTCTGCTGAATCATCACCTAGTCTAGAGGGTGTCGATAAAACCAAAGGCGTTGGCAAACTACGGCAACTACCTCTCGAGGACGTAGCAGTGGCAAGAGGCTGGGGATATCTGTGCGTCCACTCCATATTGCGATGTTCAAGCTAACGAATAGACTTTGTGATGAAGGGTCAGCATTCTGGCTTGGGCGACTTGCAATTCGTTCTCTCCTTTTTTACGCCGACCGACTAGCATCAACTTCCATCCACTCCTCATCGACTCCAGGCCGATTACCACTCCATGATGACCTCCTCACTTATTTCGGCTGCGATAGCCCGATGGGTCTGATCGACGTCACATCACTCTCAGGCCCCTATGTGGAAGACCTATCAGTCGGGGAAGCTGTCGCGAAACGAAATGCCTTGATGGCAGGAGCAGCCAAGGTCGTCTTCAAATACGCTTTCCCAGATGATAACATCATCTCACCACCATCACCACCAATGTCACTAGACTCGGACTCTGCATCAGGTCTTGATCCATATCAGGAAAGTCGTAAAGAAGCCCTTCGACTCGCGACAAAGTCAGTGGAGCCGATGGTAGAGCTCACCACCGAGTTACTGGGTGATAGAACTGTAGTAGATCCTAGACATAGTGCTTTATCTCTCGGTGGCGGATTATGGAATTCCATGGGATACAGGAAACTGTTTTTGGATAAATTAAGAAAGGATGGGATAGATTTCAAAGAGGTTTTGGTTGTGGGTGACCCAGGCGGAGAGGGCGCAAAAGGCCTTGCAAGAGTGGAATTTGATTAGCTCGAAAAATACTGTAAATGTGATCTTGTATGTACAAATAGATTGTCTCAAATATCCCTCCTGCTGGATGTATACACGTCCTAACCACACTCTCTGCAGACCATTTGGTCCAAGTATCGCAGCTGCGCGTGATTGTACCCGCGATGGTCACTCGGATAAACGAACCCCACTCCTCCGTCCTTTAAGGGCCATCACAGGCATATTCGGGGAAATCGGTAAAAGCGGCGAACAAGTCCGGACATTACGAGAAAGTAGGAACAGTCTCCTATATCCCACATCTTGCTGGTATAGTGGCTGATTAAGAGGCCGATATCACATCCTTGTCTAACAACTACATACCAACTCCTACTAGACTAGGCCAGACTTGTATATATCCACCTAGATTTGAACCTTTGATTGTCTCCTTTGTCTGAAAGCTCCACCTTACCTTGTCTTTCTGTCGATACAGCTCCAGCTTGATTACCATCACATTCTACACATTTCCCAATCCACGAACCACTATCGCCCAGCATGAGATTAACTATCCGAGACAACAAGCAGCAAGTAGGAAACTACGTGAGTGCTTCATCTCCGAGGTGTTCAAAGCTTACCATATTCTCTCCCTTTGAAATGACACGTTTCTTCTTGATACCCTCTTTTGAACTGTAGATTGCCGAGTACATTGCCCGAAGAGTGTCCCTTTTCAAGCCATCAGCTGAAAAGACTCATTTCGTTCTTGGTCTACCCACCGGTTCGAGCCCTCTGCCCGTCTACCAGAGATTGGTAGAGCTGTACAAGGAGGGAAAAGTTAGCTTCAAGGTAAGTTCTATCAAGAATGTGTGGAAATAAAGCTGATGGGCAGGATGTCATTACTTGTAAGTCTACAACGATCCTGGGGTGTAAAGAGTACTGACCGCTCTCTTTCTGTTTCAGTCAACATGGTAAGTCCCCCACCAACGACTGAATATCTGGGCTGACGACTAGGATGAATATGTTGGAATCCCCCGAGACCACCCAGAATCATACCACACTTTCATGTTTAAAAACTTCTTCTCCCTCGTCGATGTCGAGTAAGCTCCCGTAGACTTTCTTGGAGCAAGTTACTGACGAAAAGCCCCAAGAACACACATATCCTAAATGGAAACGCAGAGGATCTGTACAAGGAATGTGAAGATTACGAGAACGCAATCGTTTCAGTTGGTGGTATCGACCTCTTCCTCGGAGGTATCGGAGCAGGCAAGTCTATTTCTCATTCCGCAAGCGAAGCTAACGATCAGATGGACATATCGCATTCAACGAGCCTGGATCCTCCTTGAAATCCCGAACACGAATCAAGACCCTCGCTTACGAGACTATTCTAGACAACTGTCGATTCTTCAACAACGACCTTGAAGCTGTTCCCCGAATGGCCCTTACGGTAGGTGTTCAGACCGTCATGGATGCCAGGGAGGTTGTATTGGTCGTTACTGGTCAGAACAAGGCTCTTGCTCTAAGTCAGATGATTGAGGGTGGGGTGAACCACATGGTTACCGCTTCGGCTTTACAGACTCATCCCTGGTCTCTTGTTGTTGCCGAGTAAGTCTACTCACTATTACTGGATAAAAGCTGACGATATAGTGAGGACGCAACAAACGAGTTGAGGGTCAAGACGGTCAAATACTTCAAGTCTATCGAGAAGGTTCAAGACGAGGTCGAGGCTCAATACGGTTCTGTTGCAAGTATCCGAATGGGTCTTGGTAAAGCTAGTGCCGCATAGGTTTGGTGGATGAAAGTTATGTAGATTTCTTGTGTCAATGTATGAATTAGATCTTGCAATAAAGAGGAATAAAGGCCATGATAACCATGCATGAAGCTACAAGTAAGGGACCTAGTATATAAGGAGAGGTCGATATCGATTAATGAGAGAAAATGCGGTCAATATCAATTAACGAGCGAATAGTATAGTATGGAATGGATTTCGGGGAAATTGTGGGCGAGGTACCACGGAAGAATTACTGAGGGCGAGGAGGGCCATGTCTCGAGTGGGAAGGACTGTTGTCGGCCACCTGAGCTATAGCCGAGAAAGGAGGGAGTGTAGTTCCATTTCCACTTTGTTGAGCGGGTGGCTAGGTATCAGCAATCGTAACTCTAAACCACGCGGGGGACTTACGACTCTGAACATGGGGTTAACGTCATCATCCCATTGCGAGATACTAGGTAATACCTGCCTTCCTAGCCCGGCACCATTTGCCACGGCAGCGGCTTTAGGATGTCCATAAGGACTAGGCGGTGCACTACCCTGTCCATGCTGATGGATAGAAGGCACAGGCGGCACAGGCGGCATACTGTCATGTAGAGATAGGTGAGATGCGCCGTGTCGGCCGAGCGAAGTAGCAGAGCTCGAAGCAGCGAATGGAGCGTGTCGTTGGAAGTCATGTGCAAGTTGCGATTCGAGAGAAGGGTTGGATCCAGACATGAGCCTCGACGGGGATCGGTGTCGGTTCAAGTTGGAAGCAGAAGGTCTTCGTCGAGCTTCAGCAGCGGCAATCATCGGGTCGGGGTGTACATCTCGAGATCGTCTAGGTCCGGGACTATCATCAGCTTTACTCATGAACTTGCGGATTCGACTCACTCGCTATCAACCGTTCCAATGGACAAAACACTCCTATTATACAACGAAGCATGATCACTCTCGGAATGATCATAATCGTCATTTCTCCTCCTCGCCTTGCTCCTCGATCCGACATCATACTTTGATAGGGTCTCGGCAGATAATTGGTTCGTCCCAGATTGCGATTGGCCAGAATCAAGCGATCGTATCGAGCTCAGCGAAGCAGAAGGAGGCATAGAGGCATAGGTGCGCTGAGTCGGAAAATTGGGTGTAGAAGCCGTAGCGCCCATGTTGGATCCACCTGGACCTGGCGCTAACCTCGAGCTGGAACCCGAAGCGGCATATCGTCCATGCAAGGACGCGGCGGATAGAGCAGCTTGTTCGATGGCACCCCCAGGATCGGGTGTGGGACCACTCGTTCCACTGGTAGCTCGACCGAATTCGAGATTGGCTTTCGATTTTCCATGGACTCGATCTCCGACAATCTGATTTCGCTTTTGCATGACGGCTCGTGCCCTCTCTTGCTGTGCTCGAGCAGTCGCTTCTCGCTGTGCCATTGCCAACTCCTTGGCTCGGGCAGCAGCTTCCTTCTTGGCTTTCTTCGGATCATCACTGAGTGGCGGTGGAGCGGTATCGATAGGTGAGCGATCAGAGGTATGCTGACCAGACTGAGTTCGCTTGAGTGTGGTGGCGGCCAGAAGATTGGCAGACGATGCGGCGATACTGGCTGTAGAAGCCGATTTGTCTCCACCACCAAATACCGACGATAGACCCCATTTCTTCTTTTTACCGATAGCTAGGGGTGGTCGGGCATCCCCAGGAGACTGCTCAATAGGTGGCGGCGCGTATGCCTCTTGAGGCGTATCGAGTACCATTTGCTGTTGTTGCTGGACATAGGCAGTGACGTGGGAAGGTAGGGAGGACCGGTTGGAGTGTTGTTCCGGGTGAGGCGAGGGAGATTGATGTTGAGGCGAGGGCGATTGATATTGCTGCTGGAAACTTGCGGTAGAGTGCGCATGTGGAGACTGAATGTGTTGGATAGACGGGTTAGATCCTTCATAGACAGATCCGTCGTACACAGTTCCGGAAGGATGACGACGCTGAGGTTCCTCGAGGTACTGGGAACGGGGTGCGGGTCTTCCAAATGTCTCGTCCGCTCGAGCAGGTTGACGCGTTCCATAACTCGCCAGTTCCGCTGTGGGTAGGTCGAGCTCTCGCAGTTGGTTGACTAGTGCCGAAGCAGCCGATGCATCCGGTCGATAGTGTCCAGGAGGTAAGAAAATCCGGTTCATGTTTTCTGGCGTAGCCACAGGCGGGGGGAGGACTCGAGTCTCGCCATTTCCAAATGCCGTTCTGGATCCAGCATAATGTGAGTGAGATGGCGGTACGGACCGGGGTGGGGCATCGAGTGGAGCAGGTCGCTCCATTTGAGGTACGACCGGTGGCTGACCTCGAGAGAATGGGATTCGAGGAAGAGGAGGGGTTCGCTGAAGATGAGGGATGGTCTCGTGGAAATATGGGTGGTCTATACATTGTTCCGAGGTCAGTCGGGCTGCAGGATTCCACCGTAGAAGATCGGCAATACAGTCGACAAGCGATTGTGGGACACGAGCGTCGAAAAGAGCCCGGAAGTTGATCGGTACGTACTGCTTGTCAGCTATGTTGATACTTGATGAAGAAGGGGGCTTACTTGGGGGAACCTAAAGTTGACGGCTTTAGCAAGCTTGACACCAGTATTCCATACACCTCCTCCGATAGTCTTGCCTCTCTCATCCACTCCGTAAGCGGGATTGGGATCACCCAAAGTCTTTGCAATCTTGTGTACCTGATCAATCTCCGATACACCTGGAAACAAGGGTTTCAGCGTTGTAATTTCGGCCAAAATCGTCCCCAGCGCCCACATGTCTACGGCGGCATTGTAATCGTCAGACCTCAGTAAGATCTCTGGCGCTCGATACCATCTTGTCGATACGTAGACGGTATAGGGCGGTTTCGATCTTGTTTCCCTTGCTAACCCAAAATCGGCGAGCTTGACGATCACGCTAACGTCGGTCTCGGTCCTTCCTGCCATGTCGCCATTTGGAGTGATGGGTAGTGGTCCCTCGGAACCGCTGGAACTGCCCCGAGTGGCGTTTATAAGTTGTAAAGCTTCAGGAGTGAGGTAATCGGCAAGGCCGATTGTGGTGACGAGTAGATTCTCTGGTTTCATATCTCGATGAAAGTACCCATAAGAGTGGACGTGGTGTAGTCCTCCGACAATTTGATGGAAACAACTGGCGACGAGTCCAGCAGCCAGGGGACGGCGATTACGTGCTTTAGTGAGTTGGTAGAGATTTCCCTCCATGGGTTCGAAAACGAAATGAAGCTGTTTGGTGGATGGCGAGATGTATGCGTCATAGAGTGGAATGACTGCTGGGTGGAAGGGTATTTGGCGCAGTGACTACCATTAGCACGCTCCCTCATCTTATAACAGGACGTACAGCTAGCTCCTGGAGTGTTTTGGCACTATCCCATCCACCTTCCCAAGCGCGTTTCATCCTTTTCAACGCGACCAGTCTTTTCCCTTTCCACTCTGGTCTGGCTCCTGCTCCACTTTGCATTGCTGACAACATGTGATCTGGCTTGATGGGCGAGTGCCAGTCGCATAGAAAGACTGTTCCGAATGATCCGTCTCCTAGTTCTCTGATCTCGGTATAATCTCGTTCGGCGTCTGTAGGTGGTAATGTACAACAGAGTCGCGTGCGTGCAGAAATTAGAGAGTTGGGTGTGTAGAGGGTAGGTCGAGAGAGAAGAATGGTCAGCAACAGATCAGAAGGAAAGAGAAAATACGCACAAGGCTTCTCCACCCCGACTCTTCCATCTGTGGGTTCATTGATCGTCATTTCCCTAGCCTTGTTCTCCATTCCATCAATCTCCATTTGCATTGCTGCAGCCTTTCGACTACGTGATGGTCCAGCCTGCGAGCTTGGCGGAAACACCATATTCGATCCAGTAATGGGTGTAGGATATCCATCTTGATGCGCGTATGGACTTTGATTCTGAACTGGATGCGAGAACCTGGGACTACGCGACGACCATTCCTGTCCTGTATCGACCTCTGTATTTCTCGGCATTGTCGATGACGAGTATTGTTGGGGATTTTGAACAAGTGCGGTTGCCATTTAATTGATTTAGGAGGACCAGATTAGATCCCCTGCCATGCTTTGCTGAAGCCCTGTGTGTAGTGTGGTGGTGGTCGTGTGGAGGCGAATGATGACTAGGACGCCAAAGTCGAATCGTCTTTGTTACCAAGTAACTGCTTCTAGCGCCTGCCCAGGATATGAGATCGTTCGATGATAAAGGGGATGTGTGGATGACGAGTCAAACTAAAATCCACTAGTTCTAGAGATGTGTACCTGTAAGACGTTCCCTCCTGACCCTCCTTTCCAAATCTCGAGGGCTCCTTTCGTTCCTCTCTGGCCAAAGTCCGAGCGTCCGCACCTTTAGCAGATCAGATCCCTCGCTGTCCGATCAACACGCGATTGCGAGTTGTAAATGTCGAGTGGGGGTGGTTGAATGGTGTAGAGTGGGAACAACAGCGTTTGTACGGACAAGTTGAAAGTGGAGGCGGAATTAGAGTAATTGCCTGGACTTGAAGCCTGTACCGCCGCGCTTGGCGTTGTGTAAGATTCTTCCCCTGCTAATCGTTGAGCTGCGTCGCTGTCTGGCTCTCGATGTCGATGGCGATCCGATCCGAGAGTACTACTTCAGATGGGCCAAAGTAGACAATGCGATTTGTAGAGCTTCTCGAAAAAGGTTAATTCACGCCTTAGCGTCCTGACTAAAGACTAAATAACCTCGGACAATCTGCCGGAGATAAGCGTCGTGCTGTGTCGAAGGGTCCTGTTTCACTTTCGATCCTAAGTCGTCGTCGATGAAGAGGTGTATAGAACAATGAGCTGATCTACGACTGATCACTGGACATGGAGGATGCATGCGACGAAACTACCAGAATGCGGTAACAAGTGACGCGGTGCTCCTTGACTTATAATCGCGCCACCAGGCGGCAAACAGGTACGATGCGACGCGCTAGTCTCTATGCAGCCCGACGAGCCGCCAACTTACC
>Ga0308160_10003062_pt1 | contig 19280 bp, 24 predicted proteins | sample PhyFR1_FD_201036 | JGI IMG/M metagenome (GOLD analysis project Ga0308160, IMG submission 201036) | Phyllosphere microbial communities from UC Gill Tract Community Farm, Albany, California, United States - DLSLF.R1 | ecosystem: Host-associated > Plants > Phyllosphere > Unclassified | place: USA...
GGGTCGCAGCTCTCGGAGCCCGACGCAAGTTGCTCAAAGTAGGTCTAGCGCTTTGGGATTGCGCGAATGACGAACGGGGCACTGATACATGTTATCTGTCTATCAGGTCTTCGCCAACGTTCGAACCCACTACAAGATTCCTCATCCCGAGGGTTACCTCGAGGAACTTGGAACGGATGACAAGGACAAGGACGGGAACGGCGATGACCAGGCCGATGGCGACAAGGACTAGCGTTGAAGAACTTGACGAACACTGACAACGAACCGGGAAAAGGATTGCCGTGTCATCCCTTTCCCATGCATATTTGCCCACCGAATACCATCCGGCAGGTTTTGTGTTGATTTGCCTTGCGATTGATGGCGATTGTGAAATCCTAATGACAGGTTGTGCGCGTGTCACCTGCCTTCTTCTTTTGGAAGGTTCCGTGACGACGACGATTGTACTTTACTAGCTCGTATAGGCAGTGTCTGATGATCTCGAGATGATATGTCCTGTTGCGTTTCTGGTGGTTGGGTGTCAAGTGCACAATTATTGGGGTTCCTTAATGCGCTAGATACGACCGGAGACGGAGCCCAGGTAGGTTTCGGACAAGGATAAGGTTGTGGTCAGGCGCAGGTTGACATCCAATCTGGATTCCTACAAAAACACCACTTCAAGAACGGTATTGGCTGTGTACTCCGGCTGCTCTGACATTCCTTGTGAGGTGGATTGAGACTGATCCGGTTGGGTTTCAGCCTTCGGAATCAAAGACGGATTTTCACATAAGGGCAGATAATTCTCACTGTATCCATTTTCCTGAACCCTGAAGATCAATGCCAAAATGGATCATAGGGCTTAGCAGGACGAGGAGGAGGCACATCATCAATCCTGTTCTACTCTATTGGCGGTTGCTGTCCCATTGAAAGGTCTTTCCTGGTGGCATGAACATCGTGATCGTTCTATGTCCTTCTCAGCGGAGAGTATCGTCGGGAACAACAAATTGTTCCCGGCAGGGAAGCCTAACGAGTCGACTATAAGCATGGTAATAAGTAGAAGAGCGTGGCATCGGGGTCGACTCCGATCTAAAAATAACGATACGCTTCTGAAGGGAGATTCGGACGTGCATGCTCAACAACCATATCGACCAGCTCTGCGCCTTGTTATAAGGACATCCATCCAATAGCAATGAAGCCGGCTTTAGCTACCACACGAGGGTTGCCGGGCGCAAGGTAGAGACACTGCACCGGCTTGTACTTCGACCGAGTCCACGGAAGTGCAACTATCACGTGCCGATTTACAGCTATGCGCAGTATACATGTAGCAGATTAACATCACGAAAGCGCCAAACTACCAAGGATTACCTAGACTGGATCCAGGTCTGTCATTCCGAATCTGCTTCACCTCATATGGGCCGTGATATCTGAGAAGCTCACGTTGAATTTCGCAAGACGACCCTTGAAACGAGGCTGTACGGAGCCAACGTATGCAGACATGGCGACTCTGAGCAGATTCTTGCGGACAGAGTGACATGGATATGGCATGAGGTACCTGGAGAAGGGATGTACTGGATCCGGATTCAGTGGCATGGCCGAAGGCTAGTATTGGAAGCTTATCGCGCTTGTGTGAGGCCATTCGGACCCAGCGTTGCAGCGCCGGACGGCGCAACAGTCCGATAACGGTCTTGTCTGCTCTCGGAGTGGGGACACTGGGATTATTGTGTGGACAGGATGATAGCGACAAGTAAGCTTTCTATCCAGGGTTTGCTCTTGATAAGGATGGATGTGCCGAGTGGTCACGACGCGGATCCCTAGATAGCAGCCGAGCCGCGCGCCACGAGCCCCAACAAGCGCATATCGTCTACAAACTCCAAAATACACAAAAATGAGCTTTCGTGCTAGAGATCTCGAACCAAATGGGTTGGAAAGCTGGAAATCAGGGCTATCGAAAGGCCGCAAAAAGGAATGACCAACTGCGGGATCGAACCGCAGACCTTCTGTTAAACTCGAAGGGATATTAGACAGATGCTCTAACCAGCTGAGCTAGTCGGCCGGAGATGAAAAGCCATTTTGATAATCGAACTTATTAAGAACGCAGAAATGGGTGGACTTGCTCTGCCTAGCTATTAGGGTTCACAAGTGAACAACGTTGCGTCTCGTCAGACTCGACTGGAGCTTAAGGGTGCGGTAAATCCCCAGCTGCATTCGCGATTGTCGCCACATCTGCCGTGACAGGAAGTGGTTGTCTGAGCAGCGCGATAGACAGTCCGGAGAAGTTTCTCACGATGCCCAGAATCGAGGCTCCAGGATTCTGACGCCACGCCTTTACTCATTTCCAGCTATCCTATTGATCAGACGACTTTAAGTATACCTCCTATCGCAGCCAGTATACCAGATACCGTAATTGTTCAGTCCCGACGTTGCAATTGCCAAGCGCTCCTGCTTCTTTGTTGTTGAGACCTCGCAGCAGTCCATCCGCACCCTGCGATGAACACAAGGCAAGGTCGTTCTTCTGAAAAGAAAACGTCCGGCATAATATCGCAAGCACGATGTTCTTGATATCCCCAACAATTATGTAAACTCCTTAGAAGAGCGGTACGCTGCTGTCCCGCCTCCAGGCCAGTTGCCAATAGCTCCTCCAGGCTGACACCTATGCGGCGATTTCCCCGTCAGCGGCTCAAGGCCGTCTTGGATAGCAAGGACGCGAACAGTCAGTCGAAAATAATACGGCTTATATTCAATGAGCATGCGACAGGAAACTTGCGCGTTCGCCACAGACTTTATTGTCATACTCATGGGACTTCGGTTTATGATCTCGATGACACAGCCGCGCAGGTTCAGTTTGCTTCCGCGCACCTCTTGCCATCTGCTCGACTACCTAGACCGGTTGATCAGAAGTTAGGTAATGACGTTCGCTGAAATCTGTTGTCGGTCTGCCAGCTCTCCATATACAGACGCTTTGCAGGAACTCTCATCGTAACTTGAATCCCAGATCGACAGCTCATACAGAAGCATGCGTCTCACATTCGCTCCGATCGTCGGCATCATTGCCTTTTGTCTCGTTGCCCCTGCTTTTGCCCAGGACTCCGGATCATCTTCGTCTCAATCCCAAACTGAAGCTGCACAAAGTCAATCAGCCTCGCAAGCAGCCTCGAGCGGAGAATCTTCGTCCTCAGGAGTCTCCCAAACCAATTCGCCAAGCGGATCGAACAGTGCAAGCTCAGGATCGTCATCTCCTACCAGTACAGCTCAGCCGGTTACATCGATCTATTCCACCGTGTTTGAAACCTTCTCCGTACGTCTCGCTTCAGCGATTGCCCTCCTATCGCCCGAATTTACACATCGCTGACAATTGATGTCTCCACACTCCTCAGCTATCTGGAACTCAAAATGCAACTGTATCTTACACCACGACGGCAAATGTACGCTGGAGAATTGCAATGCTCGATCAAACTCTTTGAAACTGACAGCCTTCGCTCCTTTGCACTCAGATCACAACAGTGATTGCCGCCAGTACCACTTCGGCTAGGGTCACGCTTCCCACTGCCGATACCACAGCTGCCGCTGGTAATGCTGGAGGAGATGCGACCGTCACGGCGCCTGACCCTGGAAATACCTCGTTCCGAAGTCAGTCAATCGTTTTGTTTACATTTGCTCACCGCGAAGCTTGCTGATCTCGCTTTCACCGATTTTCAATAACAGATGCGGGCCCGGACGATAGTTATACGACCAACTTCGGCACTCAAATCCGACCTATTGCATCGATCTTGTCCATTGGACTAGGTTCGGTCGTTGCGGGGATGCTCATGGTGTAGAAGGCGCTTCACGGACAATCTCTCTTCATTTCGTGTCTGTGTCTTTCCCTAATGAACTCCAACGACAAGCTATACTCTGTTCTTTTTCCATCTAGAACCATGACGATACAATTTCCAACTGCCGTCTGTAGCTGGTCGTTCAACCCGACAGGGAGGGCACCGTCGACAGCTAATGCGACGTTGGATCGTTCACCTACTTTTTTTCCTTCTCATGTCGTAAAGGTCACCTTCATCTTGCCAATATGCAAACAGGCCTGTCGATCTCCCGGCCAGGAGAACTTGAGCTTCTGTTGACCTGTTGCGGGATCGATTTCCTTTCCTGTAATTTTGTAGAAGCGACTTCAGCTCATGAAAGAAAACCCTCCCTCTCATGACGACTTGCCTGGATCTGCCACAAAGAAATCCAGCGATTTGAATGGCTCTCCCGATGCCGAACCCTGTCGCGGCGGTCCTCCGACATTGAGGAATCCTGAAAAACTCGAGCCGACTTTCCAGATTGTGACCTTGTTCTCTCCTAAAGAGGCTGTCACTAAGCGCCGGCCATCGGGCGAGAACGAAATGGCGGAAACCGGGTGGCGATGGGTTTCGAGAACGTAAAGTCTTGTCGCCGTTTTCAGATCGTACCTGGATAGTGCAAGGATACGTTAGCCTTCTCAGATCGAGGTTAACTATGTCTTATCCTACTCACATGATCACCGCGCCCTCCTGTGTGCCGACTGCCAATTTCTGTACAGGGCCAGCGAAATCGATTGAAGGAAAGCTATAGGGAGACACTAATCAGCCAGAGAATGATACTTATGGATGGATCATTCCGACTCACGTGCTCACGAGCTCATTCAAGATGACGGTCGCAGTCTGCTGAATCGACTCCCGCATACGCACTCGAGTGGGATCCAACGATTTGACCACTGCCTCGGCCAGGCGGGGTAGACTGGGAAGCAGGATCGTGGGTCTTCTCCTCGCGATGAAGACGCAAAGCTTCATAATGGCGTTCCGTCGCGGAATCGTCTCGGCTGTAACAATATCCAGAGTCACCGTCGAGATGAACAAGGGCCCCGCCGACGATGCCAACTGAAGGACTGCCGTTCGAGCGTGGGTCATCAAATGACCGCCCTTGGCATCCTCGTCCTTCATGACGGCCAAGTCGAAGAGGGAGCGGAGCAGATCCGCGGGATCGATGTAAGCCTGCCAAATCTCGAAGCCTTTATGCGCGAAATCGATTGCTGCGGATCGGCTTGAAACGGTTCCTTCCTTCAGGACCAGCATGATGGACGAGGCGATATCTTTCAAGGTACTGCAAGGGGAATCAGCCTTGGTAAGCGATGATCGAGACTACCAGGCCTCACCTTGGCTTGAGCAACGAGTAACGGGACAGGGCGATGTTGCCCAACAGGGTCAGCGCTCTCATAGCGCCAAGCTCATGCTTCATGGCAGATGCAACATTGACAGGCACTTTCGTGATAAAGACAATAAGCATAAGACTTTGATTCGGCGGAGCGCTTACAGGTTACCAAGACGCTTACGATACCCAAGTTGCTCGTCCGCCAGAATGATGACGTCCTGGTCAGATATTCGACCTAGACGAGTCTCAAGCAACAATCGCACTGAGTGCTGTAACTCCGCTAAGAAAGGTATGTTCTTTCAGATCGTGTTCGCGATGTGACTCTGGAGTTAAACTCTCACCATCAACGTGGTCATTCCATGCCACCAGAGTCTCGAGATCAAGATCATCATATTCGTGACCTAGTACTGAGGGTAAAGAAGTGCTGTAGAAAGCGACCAGCTCGCGCGATGGCGCAGCGAGCTCTGCGATGCGGTATCGGCATATGATACAAGGCTTTTCGGCGAAGCGATCGCGACTGACCTGGTGAAGTACGATCCAGACGATGCAAAGCCGTGATCAGACAGACTTGCCGTAGCAAATTCTGAAGTCCGCCTATCTCCCACGAAAGTTTTCCAAGCTGACGGTATCTGGCTCGACCATATTGACTGTTTATCTGGCATGAGTCATAGAGGCTGTCTCACTTAAGTAACAGCAACTCACTTGCGAATGCCGAAATCCACGTTCTTTGTTAGCGATTTGAGCTTTAAGTCATCAGCAATGATCTTGTCCGGTACGGAGGACAGACCGGGCCCGATCAAGGAAGCGATCCATCCCATGGGAGACATGATGTCGTCCTTCCATTGGAGGAGATTCATTTCCACATCCGAACCTGTAAATTACCTGTGAGATCACGGTTTGCAACGCTTGCATAGCCGGCACGACTGCTTACGCGCTTGCGTGGGAACCACGCCCGCACTTGACTCGCTCTGCATTGTACTGCATAGACCAGTGAGTACCGGAGCAAGTATATCTGTCTCACCACCGTCCGCTTACACTTCGCACCACTTTCCCTTAAGCAACATCTCAGCAACGGAATCTGCCGACGTGGATCTTCGGAATTCTCCGGAAACAATATTCCAAACTCTGGCTCGGCCGTGTGTGAACACAGTGATGAGGTCGTCTTGCTGAATTATCAGTCGGTGCAAGGGGTATTCTGATCCAGGAATCATGTAGAGACTGGTATCGCCCATGAGAATCTGATCGCAATGCTTTCCGCCCTCGGCTGCAAACTCAAACTCACATGCGCTTCTCCTGCAGACTAAACACTGCTATCGCTCCATCTTCGCTTACTAGGAGCACGCTTCCGCAAAGCTTCCCTCCCTTTGTGTCGATTATTGGCTGTATCGTACGAACTGGCGCGGAGAACGCCGACTGGGACATCATAAGGCTCAGATCGTTTGCGTTCCATATTCGGAGCGACCCGTCATCAAAGCCAGCGAATATTGCGTCCTGCGTCCGGTTTGACATGGTAACCAACTGTAGCGAGCTAATACGCGATTCAATGGCATCAACATCGGTCCCCAGATCCTGGTCCAAGTCGGCGACACCCTGGAGGACATCGAGAAACGATCTGACACAAAGTTTGCCTTGAGCTGAAGATGACTGAGGTAAGCCTCGCGTCAACGAATTCGATAGAAACAGCAGAGCTTACAGTTCCCCACCAGCGCAGCTCCGCGAAATGGGAGGATTCGATCATCACACGAGGGATCGCTATGGGTCACCGCAGATCGAGCTGTCACGCGGCTCGGATCCGAGATTTGTCGCGTATGGGTATTGACTTCGCTCACGAGCAAAGCATCGCCCAGAATTGCCACATGTCCGTCCGCAGACGTCGCGATTAAAGTAGATCCAGCGATGTCGAAGCCATCACGTTTCCAAGAATGTTTCCCAGAAGTAAAATCTGATATTCCGAAGCCCTCTTTCGCACAAATTGTTGCCATTTTGGCGTCCGGTAGCATGGTGACGGCGTTCGGCTGACTGAGTAGCTTGACATTCAACGGTTGGAGCTGGAGATCTTTCGAGGTGACTTCGAAGCTCTGCCGAATCACAACGAAGATCAGTCAAGCTAACCCGGACAAAATTAGAACTTGCCTCACCTGGGCTGATTGCGAGTTCCAGCCTAACCCCACGTTACCTGAAATACGGATCCTAGACCACGATGACACGTCTGAGCTAATTTGGGATCGCGAGGGGCCGAGGATAAATACTCTGCTCGACTTCTCGTCCGTGATCTTCCCTGCGGACCGCCCAAGGAGTCTTTTCCCTAACATCTTGCCAAAGTCTGACGACTTGCTAGCATCGTCCTTGTCAGTGCCGTTGGCGTCAGGACCTGTTGCACCAGTTCTCGAATGCGGTCGAGTAGGAAGCGGGGTGAAGAAGGACTTAAGATCCACTTGAGAGCGTGTCGACTTCAATTTTGAAGCATCTATCGATGGATCCGAAAGATGTATCTCGTACGTCTCCAAAGATCCAGCAGTTAATGAGAAGAGAGTCAAGCCTAACGACTGAATAGGTCAGCATTCACGCCCTAGACCATGCCACGTCGTTACGAATGTAATCACCATTGGTGGTTTGCGCCACAGCAACTTGACTCTCCCCGGGCAACGTATTACAGCCAATCAGACTAAGCTCGTGGGACTTTGGTTCGACGTAGAGCAGAATGACCGTAGTCAGATCTTTTGCCTGATCCATGACACTGTCCGTAGTGGCATGTCCATACGACAAAAGGTAGTTGTCCTGTGTGCGCAAGTACTGAGCCATAAGATTATACTTCGGTGGATTTCCAAGCTTACAGAGCCCACGTTACAAGGTAGCAACTCTTGCCAGCGCAGTGGGGGAGCGAGATCCGGACGATCAGGCGATTGTCCTCGAAACGCTCTCCACGCAGCATCAATATCGAAGTTCTTGATCACGAGCATCTCCTGAAGGTCTAGCGAAGAGCAGACACTATGAAACAAATACCACGATCAGCGGAAAGGAATCGCTATCAGTCGTTCTAACGTCATACCCGCTTGCGCTCAAAGCGAAAACCAGGTCGTCGCACGGCGAGGAGGTAAGCGCGACGATCGAGCCGCCAAACTTGCTCTGAGGGACAAGATCGACAAGAAAAGGATTGTGCGTCGTCGAGCCGTTCTCAACCGATTCGTTGATCGGTTCGCACTCCCTACACGACCTTTCCTCGGCATTCTCGACGGCTTCCCTCAATCTGCCCATTTCTTCCTCTTCGTGTATAGCTTCGGCGACGTCCAGGTCGAGCTTCTCCTCATCGCGAATCTCAGAAGCAGACCGAGGAGGTGGTATGGCTATTTTAATATCTCTTGGACTAGGCTTGGATTTATTGGTTGACTTGCTTGACGACCTCTCCGTGTCACTCCTGCCGTGCAGCTCGCCCAATCCACCACGGGCGTCTCCGACCAATCTCAGCAAGCTTCCAGCGACTTCATCAGCTGGATCCCGATTGACATCTTTCAATTTGATTCTCAGCGCCTTATCATCAGCTGCACTTATACTGGTCAAGCGGGCGGTAGCAGTGCTTTGGGAGACCGATGTGCTTCTTGCCTTTCCCGTTGTGCCCAGAGACGGCAGAAACCCTAGACCAGAGAAGGTTTCAGGTTTGGAATTTGGCGATAGTATAGATGGCGTCCGCTGACGCCCAGGCTTTGGACTAGCCGCTCCATCTTGTGGAAGGCTCGAAAAGTCACCTCTGGAGAGAGACGGCGGTGAAAGGGCGGCGTTGTGCAACAATGTCGATGAAGATGTCCTCGATAGCATAGGAGATCCATTTCGGATAGACGGAGCAGGTGTGCCTAGTTTGCTCGACCCGGGCGAACCATCGGTATCTTCTACGTGTATGTTTGCTGTTTGCGCTTCAGTCTTCTTGTTCCTGCCAGTATCCAGAACCCAGACCGATCCATCCTGACATCCTACAAGAGCCAGCAGGGAATCTCTCGATCGACTCTGTTTATGGGATGTGAGAATGCTGGGCGTACTTCTAGGAGACAGTTTCTTGTGGACGAGATGAAGTGCCGTATGCTGAGCCTGCCAAAACTGTTCTTCAGCCGAGCTGTCCGAAATGGACAAGATGACCGACAAGTCTGCCAGCCTCGGGATCGACTTCACCATCCGGCTATGTCCCAATCGTAGCTGGTGTGAGCATAGCAAGGTATCAAGGAGTAGAGACGATGCTCTGAGTGCTGGATGGTAGCCCCTCGGCTGGAGACGTCCCTTGCCATCAGCCAGGGTCCTGTTTGACCTACCTTCCAACCCATCCGATCGTCTTAGGAGTTCGAAAGGCAAGTCCGAGATGACGACAGAAAACGCGTAATTTGCTTTACGTAAGACGGAACCGCCCATTTTCGAGACCAATTTCCGCGATATCGCGTATTTTGCCTCAGCCCCAGCCTCCACCTCACGTACTCGGGTAGCAGGCGACAGAAGTCACTGAAGGTACAATTCACGTCGGCTGGAGCAGATATCTCAGGAAGGTTCTATAACGGTCCTTTCAACCAACGACACAAGCAGGAATCGACCTTGTGCTCGTCTCCAACGTCCTACGAAATGCAGGATCAGATCTCCGAGGTGTGCCATATGTCGATGCTATGGCTATCCATACCTTCTTACTGAATCTCAGGGTGCATCTCGGTGTTTGTAGCTTCAAGCTGGTATTATTAACGTAAGAACGAAGTTGATGGGATGAGCAAGACCCGCAGAAATTTTGACTTGCATGTATCCAACAGCTGGTCGCACAAACGAGCTTGAATCTTACCGAGCTCAGTTACAAGGTCCCATACCGATCCATCGATGGGAGCAACCTCCCAGTCGCTCCAGTGCCAGTGAAGGAGCTGCAAGAGCAACTCAGCGAAGAGGAATACGACCGTAAGTCCGGGTCCTTCAGTAATCATTGTGCTCCCAAGACGATATGGTCTAAACTATCGTTCGTTTTCATCAGGCTTCAAGGTTGAGATGGCGATGCGATACGTTCAATCAGCGAAAGACGTAGAACGCCTGATAGACAACATGCCTGACAAGCAAGACAGTGGTATCATCGTATGTTACATGTGCCATCAATGTTGCTGTATGTCCATTGATCGCTCTGTATTATACGCACAAATCGCAGAACGATCGAATCAGGACCCTAGAAACCGAGATGAAGCTTGCGAATGACGAATACGCACAAGCGCTTCTCGAAGCTAGTAAGTCAACTCATGGCTTCTGGTAAACGACAGTCTTCTCGGGGTCTGACACTCAACTGGCGGGACCTTTCTTGAGCAGAAGCACTCGAGGGCGAATTCAAGTCTTTACTGGACGTCACCCTGAAGGATCTGTCTGATACGGCTACTTCGTAATCCTCCAGCATCAAGCTTGGATCACTCTTCAAGTCCTCAGCAACCCTCTAGGCTTGCGAAAGCTCTTCGGAGGCAGAGGTCTGCACAGAATCAGTATGAATGATGTGCGAGGGGGAACGAGACAGACAATGAGGTCTCGGGACTATCCGCAACGAGCAACGACTGACAGAATCTGTCCCGGACCTCTTAAAACGGATCTGGCAAAGGACTCATTTGGACTGTGCTCTATCCTTCGAAACCGATCACCCACTCAAACTCGATCCCGTGGCTTCAGCTCAGTGGCCAGCGCGAAGAGGTCAAGGGACGGTCGTCCAATTTCCAGTTTATCATCGCACAATTTCAGATGACCTTGAGCGGGTGGAGTCGTCTCCACTCAGTCCGTGGCCCGCTCTTAGGACCGTCCTGCTACTTTTATGCCTCGATATGTATTGCTCATTGTAATAATCGCTGCAATCCTTCAGTTCCGGGATGAGTGTTCCAGACCTGAACATACTCTGCGGCAAATGATTTAGGCTCATCGAAGTGTTGTACATTTCCCTCGTCCTGCTGCCAGTACAGGCGATGAGACGATGAATCGAAAAGCAGGGCCTGGGTATCGAAGGTCATGAAATGGAAGGGCATACGAAGTCCAGCAAGACTTCTCGCTGTAGTCTTTTCTGATCCGTTTTCCGAAGTAAGGGGAGGCCTCCGACTAATTGAGCTCTCAGGAGCATGGCATTGTCGTATATCGTCATAAAGTAGCGTTCGAACTCGTGGTCGTAGTACAAGAGCTGGTGTGCCATGAAGGAGGAATGATGATGAAAGGGCTTTCAGGCTGTTTAGAACATGAGCCTAAGGACCTCAACCAGAGCTTTCGTATGCAAGAGAACCGTACCAATTAGCCGTGTACGCTTTCTCGATGTACATTACCGCCATTACTTGACGAGCAACCGCCAATCGCACTTACTGCTTCCGACCAACAGAATTCCAATTCCAGCTACAACCCAGAGTCCAACGCTAGGTTTCTCTTTCTTGGCCGCCTTGACCGGACTTCGGCCGGATTGAGCCTTTTGAACGAACGCAGCGTTTCGCCGTCGGATATCCGCTTGAGAAGGCTGTGAGCGAGTTGTCGAAGGGCAGTCATCAGTCGGGTTGCTCGGAAGTTTAATCAGTGAAGTCGATGAGTTGAGCTGTGCACTAACCATTTTCAATGTCCGTACGATTCTACAATCAAGCAAGAGATGTGCAAGAGATCTTGAGAGGTAAGAGGTGCTAGCGGTTCAGAGATCAAAGGTCTAGACAGTTGCAGAATGATTACCAGCTACCCTACATCACTTGTATCTGATCTAGCATTCGGATGATTATGGACGACCGCGACCGAGGACTCGCTGGATATTGTGACGGGAATGTCATGCTCATGTGGGGTCTCCAACATTTAGCTCGAGGGGAAGCTCTTTGCCTTAAAACAAGTGATGACGCGTGAGAATAGATCGTGGCTCCGGATGTTTAATTACCTCCGCTCATCGCTCAGAGGGGTACGGCTCGATGATGTAGTTAGATTGCGTTTGACATCGAAAGGTAATCCTATTCACCCATTTCGCCATCAAAGCCTCGCATTCAGTCACTGTTCGCTACAGTTTTCCGCCCGATTATACATAACAGAATAAGCAGTCGCAATGGCTACCCGTAAGAAGGTTCTTCTCAAAGTGAGTTCGGCGCTTTCGCGAAAGTCGTTCATGTGACTGCGGCTGAACCATCAATAATCTAGGTGATCATCCTGGGTGACTCGGGGTACGTCGACTGTCAACCACGATCGATAATCGTCGAGGGGAAATAGAAGGACCGAGCTGATCTCTATGTTCCTGCTGTGGTTCTGTCAATTTTCCGTCACCTCAGAGTGGGAAAGACGTCTTTGATGAATCAATACGTCAACAAGCGATTCTCAAATCAGTATAAGGCTACTATTGGTCAGTATCTTGAAATCCGTTTCATCCCACCCCAATTTCCACGATAACGAAGATTGACGAGGTGTCCTTGATATTGCTTGAATGTTGTCGATCTGGCCTGGATTTCCCCACACGCTCCCTTTCATACGCGACCGTACCTGTAACACATCGCTCGTAACACCCCTTATACTCACTGGTCGGCTTGATAAAACCATGACCACACATCATCACAAACAGGGGCCGACTTCCTCACTCGAGAGCTCGTTGTCGACGATAGGGTGGTCACCATGCAACTTTGGGACACGGCCGGTCAAGAACGATTCCAATCCCTCGGAGTGGCGTTCTATCGGGGAGCGGATTGTTGTGTGCTTGTGTATGACGTCAACTCGAGCAAGAGTTTCGAGGCTCTTGACGGATGGAGGGACGAGTTCTTGATCCAGGTGAGCATAAGGCAGAATGGATCGGCCAGGATCAGGGACATAGCGGCAGAAAACAAATCGCTCATTCTTATCCTTATCTTTCGTGTGAACAGGCCAGCCCACACGACCCGGAAAACTTCCCCTTTGTTGTCCTGGGAAACAAGATCGACATGGAAGATTCGAAACGCATGGTGTCCCAGAAACGAGCCATGACCTGGTGTCAATCCAAGGGGAACATCCCGTACTTTGAGACCTCCGCCAAGGAAGCCATCAATGTCGAGCAGGCTTTCCAGACGATTGCCAAGAACGCTCTGCAGCAGGAGGCTGAGGTCGAGCTGTAAGTCGGCAAGGTACTCCGCCAGATCATATGCCCGAGCTTCGTGCTGACAGAGATTTGAATCATCAGTTACGCCGACTACCCTGATCCTATCAAGATCGACGCCGAGAACCAACAGGGATACGGCGGATGTGCTTGTTGATCTTGGTGACATCTTCTTTCTCTTTTTCTACTACGCTCGCGGTTTTTTATCTCGACTTCTTTGCCGACTATACACCCTCTTGGACCAGCTCTCTTCTCAGCAGTCGTTGGCTATTCAAATGGTCAAGTGATTGCTTTTGTCATCGCGGCGCATGCGTGGTTTATCATTATCATAGCCACCCCTCCCTGAGTCAGCGAAATGGATGAAACGACGGTTTCCTTTCCGACTCGTCTTATCTCTTCATCACCCCCTTGTACAAGCTTTGAACGGCCCGCATCAGATGTCATATTATCTCGTATACCGCACCGTGTAAATCGTGAGAGATCTCGATCGCGGCAATTCCTCATCTATGAGTTCGTCGTCCATTGCTACATTCTGCCTCTTGCTGGAATGGACAGTCATCTAAAGTCCTAGTTCTTCCCGCGTCATCCTTGCACAGACCTCTTCTTCATCAGTCTGGACAACGTAAAGACCAATCTTGGAGTCACTCGAGTGAATAGCGGAAACGGCGTCTGCTCCCTTGCTAGCATCGGCATTCGCCGAATCGTCGATGCATATCCCGGTCCACTTAAGTCGATTGGCTACGTCTCGTCTCAAGTAATCGCTCTTCTCTCCGATGCCACCACTGAAAACAATACCATCGACTTCTTTAAGATCCAGCGAACCCAGCAGCTTTGAAAGGTATCCGGTAAGGAAGAACATGAGCCGATCGACATAGACATTGTACGCCAATGTGGACTTCTCATGTTCCTCTTCCGAGCAAGAAGAAGCATCGTTCATACGATTCGTAATCGTACCAAAGTTGGCGGTTCCCGATAGCGCTTGTAATCCGGATTTCCTGGTAGACCAAAGTATCATCAGCTAAAGCTAGGTCGAGCCATTCTCGAGTTTGAAGACGCACTTGTTCAATGTCGCTTCCGCTCGGCTGACTTTGATACCCTCAAGACCAGCATCTTCAGCAGCTCCAGGGACGAGATGGAAGATCAGTGTAGGATCGATGGATCCAGATCTTGTTCCTCCAACGAGACCCTCAAGAGGAGTCAAACCCATACCTGCAAAAACAGTCGCATCGTCAGGTACTGTCTATTGATGCAGACGCCGTCGAGCTCACTCGTGTCGATGCTCTTGCCCTTTCGGATACAACAGCTACTTCCACCGCTTCCCAGGTGAGCGACAACGATACTGACGTCCTCTTCTTTCTTGTTCAGCTTCTTGGCCATCGCGCCCAGAATCGACATGTAAGACAACCCATGGAAACCGTACTGTAGATCGGAACTCATCAGCATGAGGATATTCAAGACCTAGTCCGAACGATGGGTTGCTTACTTTTCGCAGTGGAATCGATCGATTCAAAGCTCCAGACTCTTGCGGCGGAATTGCGTAAGTGTAAACTTCTTTTGGCAAGGTTTGGTGGAAGAGCGTATCAAAGAGAAGGACAGAAGTGTGATCGGGCAGCGCAGTAAGACAAGCTGGGGATCGATCTTCGTCAGTAACATCACCTCGGAAGGTGTTGCGTATGCGCACTCACCTCGGATAGCAAGGACAGCCGAGTGGTTCTGAGGACGAGCTCTGTTATCAGCACCGGCCACGTCCAAACGAATACTTGGCTATGTCATACATGCAGAGGCGCAAATTCGCTCAACTTGTCCATGCGCTCGAGACCCTCCTCGTGCTCCTTGGTAACAGTGATAGGCTTCTCAGTTGGCCCTCCATGTACTCTATACAGTGACGCGTTGTGGTAAGCCGCCTCGGCTAGCAACAGATTGACATATCTTCCTCCAGGACTCACACTCGATGACCGATAGCCTTAATCTGACTCTTCTCCAGTTTAGTCGATGATTTGATAAGACGTTCCAACAGCTGAGGGGGAAGCTTTTTATCTACGTGCCGAAGACCAAGTTGAGTGCGATGCTCATCACAATGATCACGAATGCTTGAGACTCACATTCGACAGCATCGCCAGCATCTCCGTCTTCTTCGAGGTCTTTCCCTAATTTACCAACACCCTCCGAGTCCTCCCAGGAGATCTTGAATTTGACCTTGTCACCCTTGCTCCCGATATTTTTTACCGTCACGTCAGCCACGGATTGAAGTGCTGCATGCTTGTCTTCTGGAATTAGGTACAGCTTCGACTTGATGGACGAGGAGCCGCAGTTGATAGCAAGGATGTAGGAACTCATGACGGCTTGGCTGGCTTTGAATGGAAGGTCACGTTTATCAAGTGGATCAGCGAGGTGAGATGCCTGCAATATCCTCCAGCTATCTGTACGCGTCCATACAAACTGCAGCTTGCGATTATAGCAAAGGTCGTCGTGGTTCGCTCATTTCGCTACAGGGTGACGTCACGCTCTATTTCCTAAAATGCCCGGTCTTCCCCGAAACCTTAACTGAGGCGGCCAGGCATATCGAGGCCGCAGGAAAGCCTCGAGGCTGATCACTTCGTGGCGGTGCGGGATTTTGTTGAATCTGTTAATGGAAGGGACTTGAGGTTGATTTCCATGTACAATTTGGAAGGGTGTTGTTGTTTCGAAGCGACTGTTGGATGTGAAGATCAGATGATATCAGATTCTGGCAGTCGTATCGTGTTTGAGTGCTTGCTGTGTCGAGATCCTATCCAATCGTTTGTTGCATCTTATTTCATTTCTGAACTTCTGATCGATTTGATTGGTCGCTGGCAGAGTTTGAGGTTGGCTTATAGCCTGCTTGATGATCATCGGACCCTTTAGCCCCGGACTGTGAGTGGGGCTCATTGAGTATTGTTCGGTTCTATGTAGCAAGCCTGAGCTCATCAACGCAATTCTTTTAGGAAGTCACCAGGTCAGGTCCACTGATCGGGTCGTTCTTGCAGCTGCGAAGCAAATTCTGTATGCAGGTCATGGACCAAGCTACCGTGTCAAGATAGTATGATTGACAACCGCAAACATGACCGGTAGATATCATACGTCCGAAACGCACATCATTTCGAGCGCGATGACATCGGCTTGACTGCGTACCTCGCTTCAAGCTTCACTGGGAGACTGTGAAGGACAACATTCGTATATTCGAGGGATATAGACTGCCCTTTGGGACCACGCTGACTAACTGCACTGAGCCCATGTGGAGAGTAGTTAACAAGCTATTGGGATTAACTCTAGCGGGAAATATTGTGCCCGTTCGCAGGACACAGTCTAAGGACAGCGTATCAATATAGCACATCTGTATATCCACATCGAAACACTTGGGTCCATTCATGATCTCTTCGATTATCATTCGATTGCTTGTCGAGGCTTGTTGAGAGATAGCACCGTCCGCCGTTCCAGAACGACTAGATCACGCTGTTTTGGTTATTTCTGGTCCTGGTCGGGATCGAAAACATATCAAGCGTGAGCGGTAGTGACGCTTGATCAAGGTGAATCCAGATCCATCCACATCACGGGTGCTCGTCACAAGTTCGAATGCGTAAAAAGCACGATTAATCATAAAACAGACATCGTTTCTTTGACATGACCATTCCTAAATCCTTGCAGCCTAATAAAAGCGGCATCCTATGCTTGTTTCATGATCTACGTGGACAGAAGTTTACTTGTCGTCGGCCTTCTCCAAAGAGGGCATCTATTTATGGTTGCCTCGTTGTCAGCCATCATTCTCGACCTAATTTGGAAGTAATGGTGTCAGCATAACTCACCTCGTCGGTCTGACCATCGTCCTCGCCGTCATCAGAGTCGTCACCAAAGTCGCCGCCGGCTCCACCAGCGCCCTGACCCATCTGAGCCATGAGCTTCTCAAAGTCCACTATGAACGCAAAGGTGATGTTGAGAGCCCATTCTTGAGGCTATGTATCGACAAGGCTGGCGACTTACTGCCTCCAGCTCCACCGGCACCGCCGCCCATACTGCCCATCAAGCTGGCGACTATTTCACGCAAGCGTGTGAGCGAAAAGCCACAATCGCTTTTCAGCTGAAATATCGTAACTCACGGTCTCCCATTCCTTGACCCATTCCGTTAGGGGGCAGACCACCTCCCATCCCGCCCATTCCACCCATACCAGGCATACCTCCCATACCTCCCATACCGGGCATACCACCCATACCTCCCATACCGGGCATACCACCCATACCGCCAGGAGGCATACCTCCCATGCCGCCGAACTCGGATCTAAAGTAGCGGCCAGACATCAGCATTTCAATCCTTTCTGAATCCATCTTCGTTCCTTTCCCACTCACTCGTCGACGGCGGGAGCCTCATCCTGCTCGTCCTCATCCACCCACTTGCTGAAGTCAGTCTTGATCCATTGGTTCCTGACCTTCTCCTTGGTAAGACGGGGCCAGTACTCGGCACGGGCGGCCTTCTTTCGGAGGATCAAGACGATGGCCCTGGAAGTAACAGACTTCTTGGTCTCCTGCGAATGTGAGAAATGAAGCTGCATTTAGTGCAAGGGACTAGCCGTCTACTCGCTACTTCACTCACCTCGGGGATGATCTCGTCGAAGAGCTCAAGGTCGAAGGCGTACTCCTTCTCAGGAATTCCCTTGCTCGAGCTAAGGCAATGCGGGAATTCGGTTGTTTAGCTCGACTTTCTTACAAAGTAGTGATCCGTATACTCACTCCCCGGCCTTGGCCTGGAAAACGATCTTGTTGGCCTCAATGTCGAGCTTGGGCTCACCCTGGATGTCAGAAGCGCTGATGGTCACGTAGATAATGTTCTTCTCCGGCTCGCTTTCGGATGATCGCTGAGCGTATACGATTTCGGGATGAGTGACAGCCATTTTGTTTGAATTGTTTGTCTTTTGGTTGTTTGATTGCAAACGTCTGAGTATTCAGACGCTTTCAATTTGATTGTAGACATATCCGGACCATGTGAGATCAAAACGCTCTTCTTCGTCATCGCCCCGTACAGCGACTTCGCCTGGAAAGGGGGTCAATCACGTGACTAAAATCGTGGATCTTGCTAGAACTCGCCAAAGTGCCGTGATTCGAGACGCCGTTTCAAGATTCATTTGGCTGTGGGCGTCTTCAAACCTACATCGCTTGCGCCAAAATCGACCTCACAGCGTCTCTACAAATGAAGCTTCGGAGGTGCCTCGCTCTTCAGTCAAATTCGATGCGCAGAGAGCTCTTCGCTTAGTCGATATTTATCATATCTGGCTCTGAGCGAAGAAATCGAGGCCCCGGACGTGAACGGCTGGTGGCATCACATCATCCAGCATCTCTATTCGATAGCCACGGAAACTTAAAAGGACCTCCTGAACTCGCTTGCAGTGCAAGTCTCGCATGATAGTAATCTTTAGCCTGGCGAGCTATCGGGTCGTTGCGCAAATCTCATCCCTCAGTGTCGGCGTGCTGGCGATCGGGCTTGCTGACCTTCAGGCTGCTGGGAAACCACGAGTCACCTTGATCTGCACTATTCTCATCTTGCACCCCAATGAAATTGGAGATTCAATCTCTCTGGCAGTCGGGAGAGAGTTCTTCCCGAATGTACCTATTAACAATCGAGTGATCGATTGCCCATCTGCAGTGTAATAACACGCGAATCCCATGAAACGCGGCTCAGCGTTGCGGGTTACGAGCGGGCGAACGGAGATCCGCTGAGTTCGATGTCCGACTGTCAGTACTCCTAGTGCCGTGACCGAGATCATAGCTGTGATCTACTCGAATGCCGATGTTCAAAGATATCTAGAATCTCCAGATTGAGCTCAGCAAGACAGACAGTCCTCGACCAAGCTCTCTGCCACCTTCCCCCTTAGACCTCCTAGAAAGATCTCAAGTCATGTGTAAGTTGCATTGCTGTGTCATTCGTGGGGAATTGAGGGCTGATTTGGCAACCTCGTCTGCTGGTTTAGCTTATGATTTCCAAGTAGGTTTGCCAGTGACTTGGCATGGCTAGACACCGCCAGGATCACCAGGAGTACACTAACCATATTATTTGCCTATCATCAGAACCGAGTGGGAAGCAGACACG
>Ga0308160_10003063_pt1 | contig 19279 bp, 21 predicted proteins | sample PhyFR1_FD_201036 | JGI IMG/M metagenome (GOLD analysis project Ga0308160, IMG submission 201036) | Phyllosphere microbial communities from UC Gill Tract Community Farm, Albany, California, United States - DLSLF.R1 | ecosystem: Host-associated > Plants > Phyllosphere > Unclassified | place: USA...
AGCTGTTCGAACGCAACCGCACGTGGGCCGCCACGATGGTGGCCGAGGACCCGAACTTCTTCAAGGCGCTGTCGGAACAGCAGGCGCCCGAATACCTGTGGATCGGCTGCTCGGACAGCCGCGTCCCCGCCAACGAATTGCTGGGCATGGCGCCGGGCGAACTGTTCGTTCACCGCAATATCGCCAACGTCGTCGTGCATTCGGATCTGAACTGTCTGAGCGTGCTGCAGTTCGCCATCGACGTGCTGAAGGTCAAGCACATCATCATCTGCGGCCACTACGGCTGCTCGGGCGTGCATGCGGCGCTGACCGATGCGCGTGTGGGCCTGGCCGACAACTGGCTCGGCCACGTGCGCGACGTGCGCGACAAGCATGGCAAATACCTGGGTCACGTGAGCGGCCGCGCCGCCACCAACCGTCTGGTCGAGCTGAACGTGGCCGAGCAGGTCATGAACACGGCCCACACGACCATCGTGCGCGATGCGTGGGAACGCGGCCAGCCGCTGACCATCCACAGCTGGGTGTACGGCGTGCACGATGGCCTGCTGCGCGACCTGGGCATTACCGTGAGCAGCTTCGAAGAGATCGAGCCGAAGCTGCGCCGGGTGCTCGATGGCTATGTCGATGGCGGCGTCGTGCGTGAAGAGCGGCGTGGACAGTGATTTGATGCGACTGCGCGCGCTGGTGCGCGCGTTTGTCGACGAGCGGGACTGGGATCAGTTCCACACGCCCAAGAACCTCGCGGCGGCCCTGACGGTCGAGGCGGCCGAGCTGCTGGAGCATTTCCAGTGGCTGCAGTCGGGCCGCGCCGAAGAACTCGGCGCGGATAAACTGGTTGAAGTGCGGCACGAGATGGCCGATGTGCTGGTCTATCTCGTGCGGCTGGCGGACAAGCTCGACGTCGACCTGGTCGCTGCCGTCGAAGAAAAGATGGTGCTCAACCGGGCGAAGTACCCGGCCGAGCTGGTGCGCGGCGATGCACGCAAGTACTACGAGTACAAAGAGTACAAAAAAACGTGAGCGCCGGCGCTGCTTACATGCCGCCCATGCAGATGTACTTCACGACCAGGTAATCATCCATCCCGTAGGTCGAGCCTTCACGCCCCAGGCCTGATTGCTTGACCCCGCCGAACGGCGCGACCTCGGTCGAGATGATGCCGGTATTGACCCCCACCATCCCGCTCTCGATCGCCTCGGCCACGCGCCACACGCGGCCGATGTCGCGTGCATAGAAGTACGACGCCAGCCCGAACTCGGTGTCGTTGGCCATGGCAATGACTTCGTCTTCCGTCTTGAAGCGGAACAGCGGCGCCAGCGGGCCGAAGGTTTCTTCGCGCGCCACCAGCATGTCGGACGTCACGTCGGTCAACACCGTCGGCTCGAAGAAGCTATGCCCCAGCGCGTGGCGTTTGCCGCCCAGGAGCAACTTGGCGCCCTTGGCCTGCGCATCCTCGATGTGCTGCTCGATCTTGCGCACGGCTTTTTCTTCGATCAGCGGGCCTTGCGTGACGCCTTCTTCGCGGCCGTCACCCACCTTCAGTTTACCCACCGCCACGGCGAGCTTGCACGCAAATTCGTCGTACACGCCATCCTGCACGTACAGGCGGTTGGCGCACACGCAGGTCTGCCCCGCATTGCGGAATTTCGAGGCGATGGCGCCTTCGACCGCCGCATCCAGATCGGCATCGTCGAACACGATGAACGGCGCATTGCCGCCCAGTTCGAGCGAAATCTTCTTGACCGTCGGCGCGCACTGCTCCATCAGCAGGCGCCCCACGGCGGTCGAGCCGGTAAAGCTCAGCTTGCGCACGAGCGGGTTGCCCGTCATTTCGCCGCCGATGGCTTTCGAGTCGCCAATGACGACGCTGAACACGCCTTTCGGTACACCAGCGCGCTCGGCCAGCACGGCCAGCGCCAGCGCTGACAGCGGCGTGAGTTCGGCTGGCTTGAGCACGATCGGGCAACCGGCGGCCAGCGCCGGCGCGACCTTGCGGGTAATCATCGCGGCCGGGAAGTTCCACGGCGTGATCGCGGCGCACACGCCGATCGGTTCCTTGGTCACGACGATGCGTTTATCCGGCCATGGCGAGGCGAGCGTCTCGCCGGCGACGCGCTTGGCTTCTTCGCCAAACCACTCGAAGTACGAGGCGGCGTAGGCGACTTCGCCCTTGGCCTCGGCCAGCGGTTTGCCTTGTTCCAGCGTCATCAGGAGCGCCAGATCGTCGGCGTTTTCCAGCATCAAATCGTTCCACTTGCGCAGGATCGCGGCGCGTTCTTTCGCGGGCAGTTTGCGCCACGCCGGCCAGGCGGCGTTGGCGGCGTCGATGGCGCGCTTGGTTTCAGCAGCGCCCATGTGCGGCACGCTGGCCACGGTTTCGCCGTTGGCGGGGTTAGTCACGGCGATGGTCTGGCCGTCGTCGGCGTCGCACCAGGCGCCGCCAACAAAGGCTTGCTGGCGCAGCAGGGAAGGGTCTTTCAAATTCGGCATAGTGTCCTCGTCAATTCATGTCGAGCATCGGCTGCAGAGCGCGGATGCGAGCCGTCATGGTAGACCGAATTGCAATCGAACGTGCCGGCGTGCCCGATTCCTGCATACTGAGATTCTCGAAATTGTGATGACTTTTGGAAACGTGTGGGCTGCCTCAGCCGAATGTCGTTAAGCTTTTGACATGAATTTTCCTCCGCGCCCGACCCGTTGATTGCCTTGTGGTCGCGCGCCTCAAAGAGAAGGACAACACCATGCGCCCTATCGTTATCGTCCCCGCATGCACGCGTGATTTCGGCGAGCATCCATATCACGCCGCCCAGCACAAGTATGTCGACGCCGTCACCCTGGGCGCCGATTGCGCCTCGCTGATCCTGCCATCGTCCGGCGAATCGCTGGACCTGGAAACCATCTTCGGCACCATCGACGGCATCATGCTGACCGGCTCGGCTTCCAATGTGCATCCCAGCTACTACTCGGAAGAAGTGCTGGATCCAACGCTGCCGCAAGACCCGGCGCGCGACCAGACCACCTTGCCCCTGATCCGCGAGGCGGTGCGCCGCGGCGTGCCGATCATCGCCATCTGCCGCGGTTTCCAGGAGATGAACGTGGCCCTCGGCGGCAGCCTGCACCAGGCGGTGCAGACGGTCGTGGGCAAGTTCGATCACCGCGAAAAAGCCGAGCTCGGCATGGATGAGCAATACGGCGACGCGCACAACGTCACCGTCACCCCCGGCGGCATGCTCGAGGCCATTCTCGGCGCAGCCGAGATCCCCGTGAACTCGCTGCACGGGCAGGGCGTCAATGAACTGGCGCCGGGCCTGTCGGTCGAAGCCGTGGCCGAAGACGGCCTGGTGGAGGCGTTCACCGTGTCGACCTCGCCTGGCTTCACGCTAGCCGTCCAGTGGCATCCCGAGTGGCGCATCCAGCACAACCCGTACTCGATGAAGATGTTCCGCGCCTTTGGCGACGCCTGCCGCGCTTACCGCGAGCAGCGCCTGGGTAGCGGCTCGCTGTTGAAATGACCTGGCGCGCCCGGCACGAACCGGGCGCGCAATCGATTACCGATATGAGGCAATAATGGCAATACGCGAAAATTTCAGTTATACCGATATGGACGAGTGGCTCGATGCAAAGCGGGTCACCGAAATCGAATGCCTGGTGCCCGATCTGACCGGCGTCGCGCGTGGCAAGATCCTGCCGCGCGTGAAGTTCACCGACGATCGTGGCATGCGCCTGCCCGAAGTCGTGCTGGGCATGACCGTGACCGGCAACACGCCGGAACGCGACGACGCCTACGAGCGCGCCATCTCCAGCATCGACCGCGACATGATCCTCAAAGCCGACCCCACCACGATCACGATGGTGCCGTGGGCCGTCGACCCCACCGCGCAAGTGATCCATGACTGCTATTACGCCGACGGCCGCCTGGTCGATTTCGCGCCGCGCAGCGTGCTGCGCCGCGTGCTCAAGCTGTACGAGCAGCGCGGCTGGAAGCCACTGGTGGCGCCCGAACTGGAGTTCTATCTGACGGCCAAGAACATCGATCCCGACCTGCCGCTGGTGCCGCCGATCGGCCGCAGTGGCCGCGCTGAAACCAGCCGCCAGGTCTACAGCATCGATGCGGTCAACGAGTTCGATCCGCTGTTCGAGGACATTTACGATTACTGCGAGCTGATGAACCTGGACGTCGACACGCTGATCCACGAGATCGGCGCCGGCCAGATGGAAATCAACTTCCAGCATGGCGAGCCGCTGGGCCTGGCCGACAAGGTGTTCTACTTCAAGCGCACGCTGCGCGAAGCAGCGCTCAAGCACGACATGTACGCGACCTTCATGGCCAAGCCGATGGCCAATGAGCCGGGTTCGGCGATGCACGTGCACCAGAGCGTGATCGATGGCGAGACGGGCAAGAATATCTTCAGCACCGAAGACGGCGCGCCGTCCGAGTTGTTCCACCACTATATCGGTGGCCTGCAGCGCTACATGCCATCGGCGATGGCGATCGTCGCGCCGTACGTGAACTCGTACCGCCGCATCGTGCGCCATACGGCTGCGCCGATCAATCTGCAGTGGGGGATCGATAACCGCACCGTGGGCATCCGGGTGCCGGTGTCGGGGTCGCAAGACCGGCGCGTGGAGAACCGCGTGATCGGCGCCGACGCCAACCCGTACCTGGCGCTGGCGATCACGCTGGCCTGCGGCTACCTGGGGATGGTCGAAGCGATCGAGCCGTCAGCGATGGTGGAAGGCAGCGCCTACGACATGCCGGTGGATCTGCCGCAAGGGCTGTCCGAGGCGATCACGGTGCTGCGCCGCGAAGACCGCCTGCGCGACGTGCTGGGTGAGCGCTTCATCGACGTCTACACGGCGGTCAAGGACCTGGAGCACCAGGAGTTCATGCGGGTGATCAGCCCGTGGGAACGCGAGCATTTGCTGCTGCACGTGTGATCGGACGATTGTTGAACGCGTGGACGGGGGACCCGTCCACCCTACGCGGGTTTGCGCGGCGATGAAATCGTTCCACCGATTGGCACGATGATCAACGTAGGGTGGACGGCTCCGCCGTCCACGCGTCCAACCAAGGCCTATGCTGCCACTTCGCGTCGATTCACCAGCACCTGCGGCGCCAGCGACCCGACGACCATGCCGACGAACGCCATGATCAACCCGGCCAGCTGCCCCGGGAAATGCACGCCCCAGCCCGTGATCTGCTCGAAGAACAGCACCCACGTCAGCAAGCCGCCCGCGATCGACAGGATCGCACCCTGGGTTGTCGCACGCTTCCAGTACAGCCCCATCACCAGCGGCACGAACGCCCCCACCAGCGGCACCTGATAGGCGCTCGAGACCAGCTCGTAGATCGATGTGCCTTCCATCGCGATCGCATACAGTAGCACCAGCGTGGCAAAGATCACGATCGTGACGCGCATCGCCAGCAGTTGCTGGCGGTCGGTCATACCGGGCCGGATATTCTTGAGGATGTTCTCGACAAAACTCGTCGACGGCGCCAGCAGCGTGGCCGACGACGTGCTCTTGATCGCCGAGAGCAGCGCGCCGAAGAACAGGATCTGCATCACCAGCGGCATCTTGGTCATCACGAACGTCGGCAGCAGGCGCTGGTAGTCGTTCTGCGCGATCTCGAGCGCCTGGCTGCCCATCACCACCACGGCGGCGGCCACGATGAACATCGGCACAAAGGCGAACAGGATGTAGCTCACGCCGCCGATCACGGCGCCGGTGCGCGCGGTCGGCGCGTCCTTGGCCGACATCACGCGCTGGAACACGTCCTGCTGCGGGATCGAGCCGAACATCATCGTCACGGCCGCAGCGATGAAGAACATGATGTCGGTAAAGCTCGGCTCGGGCCACACGCGCCACAGGTCGGCGTTCTGCGCCATGGCCATCACGTTGCCGGCCCCGCCGGCCAGGTCGGCCGCGAACCAGGCAATCACGCTCATGCCCACGACCAGCACGATCATCTGGATGAAGTCCGTGATCGCCACCGCCAAAAAGCCCCCGACCACCACATAGATCAGCACCGTCAGCGTACCGACGATCATGCCGGCGGCCGGCGACATCGCGCCGGCCGTCAGAACCGAAAACACCAGGCCCAGTGCCGTGATCTGCGCCGCCACCCAGCCGAGATAACTCATGATGATCGCGACCGAGCAGAAGATCTCGATGCCCTTGCCGTAGCGCTGGCGGTAGTAGTCGCCGATCGTGAGCAGGTTGAGTTTATACAGCTTGGTGGCGAAGAACAGGCCCACCAGCACCAGGCACATGCCGGCGCCGAACGGGTCTTCGATCACGGCGTTCAGGCCGCCCTGCACGAACTTGGCCGGGATGCCCATCACGGTCTCGGCGCCGAACCAGGTCGCGAACGTGGTGGTGATCACCATGATCAGCGGCAGGCTGCGGCCGGCCACGGCGAAGTCGCTGGTGTTCTTGATCCGCGTGCCGGCCCACATGCCAAGAGCCAGCGTGCCGAGCAGATAGAGCACGACGAAGGTGATCAAAGTGAGGTTCATGCAGTAGGTGCTCCGAGGCCAGAAAATTTATGAGCGGAAAATTCCGCGATTATAAATCCGAAACCTGGCCGGCGGCCTAAATTGCCATCTCGCGCAACAGTCGGGACGCCTCGCGATTGGCGCCGATGCAGGTCCCGTCGCGCATGAAGATCTGCAGTTGCGACTGGTCGTCGGCGCGCATCGATTCGACGAAGTCCAGATTCACCAGCGCCGAGCGGTGCACGCGGATGAAACGGCGTGGATCGAGCTGCGCTTCGAGTTCCGACATCCCGATGCGCACCAGGAAATGCTGGCCGCGCGCGGTGATCACCGTGTACTTCGAATCGGCCTTCATGTATTCGATCTCGTGCGCCGCCAGCGGAAAGATGCGGCCACGGTCGCGCACGAGGATGCGATCGAGCGGTGCCGGCCCCGCACTGGCGCGCACCAGCGCGCCTTCGACGGCGGCGCGTTCGGACCGCGCGCCATCGAGCAGGCGCGCCACGCTGTCGGCGAAGCGCGCCCGCGTGAATGGCTTGAGCAGGTAGTCGACGGCGTGCAGCTCGAACGCAGCCACCGCATACTGGTCGTAGGCGGTGGTAAACACGATCTGCGGCAGGTAGTCGAGCTGGCGCAGCACCTCGAGGCCCGTCATCTCGGGCATCTGGATATCCATGAACACGACGTCGGGCCGCAGCGCCCCGATACGCGCCAGCGCGCTCGCGCCGTCAGCGGCTTCGCCCACGAGCCGCAGGCCCGGATGGGCGTAGATGGCGTCGCGCAGCACGTCGCGCGCGAGCGGTTCGTCTTCGGCGAAAAATACGGTCTTTGTGGTCATGGCGTCGTGGGGACGGTGACGCAGGCGGCAAAGCCGGCGCCGGGTTGGGAGTCGATGCGCAGCGCGGCGCGGCCGGCGTAGTCGAGGTCCAGGCGCCGGCCGATGGTGCGGATGCCCAGGCCGGGCGAGGCCTCGATCGTGGCCGGCGCGGCGCCGGGGCCGTCGTCGCGCACGGTCACGCGCAGCAGGCCGGTAGCCGGTTCGCGCCGGCTCTCGATGCGCAGGATGCCATGGCGGGTGAACGGGTTGAACGCGTGCTTGATGCTGTTCTCGACCAGCGGCTGCAGGCTCAAAGCTGGCACCAGGCAATCGCCCAGGTCGGGGGCGAGATCCCACTCGACCCGCAGGCGCTCGCCCAGGCGCAGGCTTTCCAGCTCCAGGTAATCGCGCACGAAATCGAGTTCGGCGTCCAGCGTGACGCGATCGATGCCGGCGCGCTCGGTATCGAGCACGTAGCGCAGCATGTTCGAAAACTGGAACAGCGCCGTCTCCGCCGCCTCCGGATTGCGGCCGGTGAGGGCGATGATCGAGTGCAGGGTGTTGAACAGGAAGTGCGGATTGAGCTTGCTGCGCAGTGCGCCCAGTTCGCTCGCCACCAGCAGCGTCTGCGCCTGCTGCGTGGCGAGGGCCTGGCGCTGGGTCGCGGCGTTGGCGCGCACCAGGTGAAACACGCCGGCCACCACGGCGTAGCTCATCATGTTGTACAGGAAGGGCCACAGGTGCCAGGACAGCGGCTGGGGTGGCGGGTTCTGGGTCACCACCAGCACCGCGTGCGCATAGGTGGCAAACGCCACTGCCGCCACGACATGGATTACGAAGCGTTGCACGCCGGTGACGGCGCGCCGTTCGAACCGGCCACTGAGCGGCCAGAGCAGGGCCAGCATCGCGGCGGATGGCGCAATGCTGATGAAGGATCGCCACAGCAGCAATGGCTTGAACTGGCCGGCCAGCAGGCTGTCGGCCTGCATCACCAGCGCGATCACCAGCATGTAGCTCAGCCAGGCGGCGAGGTACAGGCGCCACATCGGCGCGAGGACGTAGGACTTGGTCGTGGTCATCTGTCGAGTATCGCGCAGAAAAACCGCGCTGCGGCAGGTCGTGCGCCGAAATGCGGGAATCCGGCACGAACTGCAGGATTGCGTCCTCAGGATACAGATCCCGCTTTGCGTTTTTATGCACGTTATTGCGCGAACGTGCATGTTTGTGTACAGTGACGTGTCTAGAACAAGGAGAACGCCATGCAATTAGCCGAAGAACGGCGTGATGCCATCGTCGATGTTGTCGAGCGCGAGGGCAGGGTGCTGGCGGCAGAACTGGCCACCCGTCTGGCCACGTCGGAAGACACGATCCGACGCGATCTGCGCGAACTCGATGCAGCCGGCCTGCTGCGCCGCGTGCACGGCGGCGCGATCCGGCGCCAGCCGGAGCCCAGCTTCAGCGAGCGTGCCACCACCGACCTGCCGCGCAAGACCGCACTGGCGCATGGTCTGCGCGCCTGTATCCGGCCGGGTGACACGGTGCTGATCGACGCCGGCTCGACGCACCTGGCGCTGGCGCGCCTGCTCGACGATGGCTGCGCCGCGACGATCGTCACTAACAGCCCGCAGATCGCGCTGGCACTGGGCGCGTTCCAGCGTACCCGCATCGTGCTGCTGGGCGGCACTTACCATCCGGCGCTTGGCGCGACGGTCGGTGCAGCCACGCTGGCCGAGGTGGCGCGCCTGCGGCTCGATCTGGCGCTCGTCGGCGTGTGCGGTCTCGATCCCGCGCGTGGCGTGAGTGCATCAGACCCCGAAGAAACGGCGCTCAAACGCGCCATGTTCGCCGCCAGCACGCGCCATGCGGTCGCGGCGCTCAACGAACGCTTCGACGACAGCGCGGCGTTCCTGTTTGGCGCGCTGTCAGAGATCGACCATCTGGTGCTGGAGCATGACGCACCAGCTGCCAGCATTGCCCTGCTGCGCCAGCACCATCCGGCGCTCGACATCACCATCACCACAAAGGCTGCCGCATGAATCCCGTATCTACCGCCAATCCACGCAGCATCGACGCGGCGCGCTGGGCCATCTCCACCGTGTTCCTGCTCAACGGCGCCGGCATCGGCCTGTGGGCCGCGCACGTGCCGACCGTGCAGGCGCGCATGGGCATCGACACCGGCATGCTGAGCATGGTGCTGCTGACCGTCGCCGCCGGTGCGCTGCTGGCGATGCCGCTGATGGGCGGGCTGACCGGCCGCTGGGGTACGCGCCGCATGGTGCTGCTGTCGGGCTTTGCGTTTGCGGCGATGACGCCGTTGATCATGGGCGCGCCGAGTTTGCCGTTGCTGTTCATCGCCGCGTTCCTGTTCGGCGTCAGCAACGGTGCGCTGGACGTGGCGATGAACGCCAACGCGAGCGAAGTCGAAAGCGCGCGCGGCCTGCCGACGATGTCGTCGTTCCACGGCTTCTTCAGCCTCGGTGGCCTGTTTGGCGCCGGCATCGGCGGGTTGCTGGTCGGGCAGGGCCTGGGCCATGGGCAGGGCGCGCTGATGGTCGGCGTGGTCACGGCGGTCGTGCTGGCGCTGTCCGCGCCGCGCGTGATGGGCTTTGCCGCCAGCCATGGCGCGGGTAGCCACTTCTCGCTGCCGCGCGGCGCGGCATTGAGTCTGGGCCTGCTGGCGCTGCTGTGCTTTGCGGTGGAAGGCGCGCTGGTCGACTGGAGCGCGTTGCTGATGGAAGAACGCACCGGCGCCACGGCGGCATCGGCGGCGCTGGGTTTCTCGGCGTTCTCGATCGCGATGGCGGCATGCCGTTTTGCTGGCGACCGGCTGATCGTGCGCTTCGGCGCGCTGCGCATCATGGTCATTGGCGGCCTGGCGATGTTCGCCGGGCTGGCGCTGGCAGTGGCCAGCACGCACTTCGTGCTGTCGGCGGTCGGTTTCGCGCTGGTGGGACTGGGCGCGGCGAACGTGGTGCCGCTGCTGTTCGGGGCCGCCGCACGCATCCCCGGCATGAGCGCCGGGAACGGCGTGGCAGCAGTGGCCACGCTGGGCTACGGTGGCTTGCTGCTGGCGCCGCCGGTGCTGGGCTGGGTTGCCATGCACTCGAGCATCATGGTGGCGCTGGGCGGGCTGTCGTTGTCAGGCCTCGTGATCGCCCTGAGCGCCCGTATTATCAGGCGCTAAGGCGTCATCACGGTCAGAAGCAGTGTTCGGCAGCCGGGAAGCTGCCATCCTTCACGGCTGCGACGTAGCTCGTGACGGCTGCGTCGATGCTGGTCTGGCCGTCCATGAAGTTCTTCACGAAGCGTGCCTTGCGGCCCGGGAATACGCCGAGCAGGTCGTGCATCACCAGCACCTGGCCCGAGCAATCGGGACCGGCGCCAATGCCGATCGTCGGCACCGACAGCAGTTCGGTGACTTCCTTGCCCAGCGCCGCCGGCACCGCTTCGATCAGAATCAGCGCCGCGCCGGCCGCCTGGAGCGCCAGCGCATCGTTCTTGAGGCTGTCGGCGCCAGCGTCGGTCTTGCCCTGCACCCGGAAACCACCCAGCTGGTGTACGAACTGCGGCGTCAGGCCAATGTGCGCGCACACCGGGATGCCCCGTTCGACCAGCAGGCGCACGGTGTCGGCCAGCCAGGCGCCGCCTTCGATCTTGATCATCTGCGCGCCGGCGCGCATCAGCTGCACGGCGCTGTCGTAGGCTTGTTGCGGGTTGCCGTAGGCGCCGAACGGCATGTCGGCCAGCACCAGTGCGTGCTTGTTGCCGCGCGCGACCGAGGCCGTGTGATAGACCATGTCGGCCACCGTCACTGGCAGCGTCGAATCGTAACCGGCGCAGACCATGCCGAGCGAATCGCCGATCAGCAGAATCTCGACGCCGCAGCGGTCCATCAGCGACGCGAAGCTGGCGTCGTAGCAGGTCAGCATCGCGATCTTGTTGCCGGCTGCGCGCATGGCCAGCAGCGATGGCACGGTGACGGCTTTCGGGGTTGCCGGTACGGGGGCCGCAGGTGCGGGTACAGCGGCAGGTGTGGGCGCACCTGCGCCAGCCGTCATCTCGTTACCCTGCAAATATCCACTCATGAAAAATCCTTTAAAACGATACGTCCTGGCGCCTGGTGTAATGGGCGCCTGCGAAGCTGCGGTCAGCGCGCATTCTACTGCAGCCTGCCTTTCCTGACACGGCCACCCCCATGTCATCAAGCCGTCAAAATACTTCAATATTTTTTGAATTGTTGTAACGTTCGGATATGATCTTCATGTCTTGTAATACATTAATCGGGAACACCATGGATACCAAAGCCACACTTGCCGCCCTGTCAGCCTTGTCGCAGGGGAGCCGCCTGGCGATCTTCCGGCTGCTGGTCCAGGTAGGGCCGGCGGGGCTGGCGGCCAGCCGGATTGCCGAGCACCTCGATGTGCAGCCGTCGGCGCTGTCGTTTCATCTGAAAGAGCTGTCGCACGCAGATTTGCTGTCGTCCCGGCAGGACGGGCGCTTTGTGATCTATTCGGCCAACATCGCGACGATGAATGGCCTGGTCGGCTTTTTGACCGAGAACTGCTGCGGCGGCGTGCCGTGCGACGTGGCCGCTGGCGAGCCATGCAAACCGCACTGACGCTGCACATGACCCTTCACCAGACCAACCACCCCATGAACATTCTCTTTCTCTGCACCGGCAATTCGTGCCGCTCCGTCCTCAGCGAGGGCACGTTCAACCATCTGGCGCCCGAGGGATGGCAGGCAATCAGCGCTGGCAGCCAGCCAACGGGCACGCTGCATCCGCGCGCTGTCGCGCTCCTGCACCGCAAGGGCATTTCGACCGAGGGCTATTACAGCAAGTCGTGGGACGATTTGCCGGTCACGCCGGATATCGTCGTGACCGTCTGCGGCAGCGCCGCTGGCGAGACCTGTCCTGCCTACCTGGGCCCGGTGCTGCGGACGCACTGGGGCCTGGACGATCCAGGTCACGTCGTCGGTACCGACGAACAAATCGAAGCGGCGTTCGAGCGTACTTATGCCATCATCCTGGCCCGCATGCACGCCTTCCTGGCGCTGCCGCTGGAGGAACTGCAAGCTGACCGCAACCGGTTCAAGACCGAGCTCGACCGCATCGGCACCCTGTTGCCCTGAGCGGCATCCGGCACTGCCGACGCTGTATTTGATTGACCTGTTCACTAGGACCCTTTGTGCTGATCGCATCACTGATTTTTCTCGCAACACTCGTTCTCGTCATCTGGCAGCCCCGGGGGCTGGGCATAGGCTGGAGCGCCACGGCCGGCGCTGCAGTCGCGCTGCTGACTGGCGTCATCCACGTCGCCGACATCCCGGTGGTGTGGGGCATCGTCTGGAACGCGACGGGGGCATTCGTCGCCATCATCATCATCAGCCTGCTGCTGGACAAGGCGGGCTTTTTTGAGTGGGCGGCCCTGCACGTTGCGCGCTGGGGCAAGGGCAATGGCCTGCGCCTGTTCATCCTGCTCGTGCTGCTGGGCGCCGCGGTGTCGGCCCTGTTTGCCAACGATGGCGCAGCCCTGATCCTGACGCCCATCGTGATCGCAATGCTGCTGGCGCTGCGTTTCACGCCCAAGGCGACGCTGGCCTTCGTCATGGCGGCCGGCTTCATCGCCGATACGGCCAGCCTGCCGCTGGTCGTGTCGAACCTCGTCAACATCGTCTCGGCCGACTATTTCGGCATCAGCTTCGCCCGCTACGCGTCGGTGATGGTGCCGGTCAATCTGGTCGCGGTGGCGGCAACGCTTGGCGCACTCATCTGGTTCTTCCGCAAGGACATTCCGGCGAACTACGACATGGCGCAATTGAAGCATCCGGGCGACGCCATCCATGACCGGGCAACCTTCATCACCGGCTGGTGGGTGCTGGGGATCCTGCTGGTCGGCTTCTTCTGGCTTGACGACATGGGCGTGCCGATCAGCGCCGTGGCGGCGGCCGGCGCCGCACTCCTGCTGGCGGTGGCGGCGCGCGGGAGCCGCATCTCGACCCGCGCCGTGCTGCGCGATGCGCCGTGGCAGATCGTGATCTTTTCGCTCGGCATGTATCTCGTCGTGTATGGCCTGAGGAATGCCGGGCTGACGGTGTATCTGACCGAGCTGCTGAACTGGTGCGCGCAATACGGTGTCTGGGGCGCCGCGCTTGGCACCGGCTTCATCACGGCGATCCTGTCCTCGATCATGAACAATCTGCCGTCTGTCCTGGTGGGCCTCCTGGCCATCGACGCCACCACGACCAGCGGCGTGGTGCGTGAGGCCATGGTGTACGCGAACGTCATCGGCGCCGACCTCGGCCCCAAAATCACCCCGATCGGCAGCCTGGCCACTCTGCTGTGGCTGCATGTGCTGGCGGCGAAGGATATCCGGATCTCGTGGGGCTATTACTTCCGGGTGGGTATCGTGCTGACGCTGCCGATCCTGTTCATCACCCTGTGCGCGCTTGCGCTGCGCCTGAGCTAAGAAAGGTTACCCGCCATGAACGACACGATCCCGAACCTGCCGAATATCCGGCCCGAGTTGCTGGACATGCCGACCATCGACAAGCTCGAGCCGGTAGGGGAGATGAATCACCCGCCGCGCATCCTGCTGCTGTACGGTTCCCTGCGCGAACGCTCGTTCAGCCGCTTCCTTACCTTCGAGGCCGCGCGCATCCTCGAGCACTTCGGCGCCGAGGTGAAAATCTTCGATCCGATGACCTTGCCGATGGTGGGCAGCGTGCCGGAGACGCACCCGAAAGTCGTCGAGCTGCGCGCGTTGTGCCTGTGGTCGGAAGGCCAGGTCTGGTGCAGCCCCGAGCGCCATGGCACGGTGACCGGCGTGATGAAGAACCAGATCGACTGGATCCCGCTGGAGCAGGGCGCCGTGCGCCCAAGCCAGGGCCGGACGCTGGCCGTGATGCAGGTCTGCGGCGGGTCGCAATCGTTCAACGTGGTCAACACGCTGCGCCTGTTGGGGCGCTGGATGCGCATGATCACGATTCCGAACCAGTCGTCGGTACCGATGGCGTACAAGGAATTCGATGACGAAGGCCGGATGCGGCCCTCGGCCTATTACGACCGCGTGGTCGATGTGATGGAGGAGCTGGTCAAGTTTACGTTGCTGATCCGGGGTCGGAGCGACTATCTGACGGACCGTTATAGCGAGCGTAACGAGCGTGCGCTCAAGGCGATTGACCGGCAGATCGGGAAAATTTGAACGGCGGCGATGTCAGCCTGAACTTCCGCTTCTGGCCAGAAGCGGATCCCCAAGAACGAGAGAATTGACAAACAACGGAAGCCGCATGTCTTTGACAGAAACTTTACGTGACTTTGCTGCTGCGCTTTCATCTGCGATTGATGCGCCAGATGAATATCCCGCATGGGGCTATGTCACCTACGAGAGCAATATGGCCGACCTGAAGGAGTTATGGAGCAAAATCCGTCCGAAGCTGAAGCGGGAACTAGAGCAGGCTGAGTTCGTCGACCGCAAGCTCCAAGAAGCATTCGATGCATTCATGGCCAATCAAAAAGACAAGGGTCGCAAAGCGATCTTGGCGGTCTACAACCTCAACGTTAAGCAGTTTAGATAAGCGGCCAAGGTCCGCTGTGGGTCGAAGCCGGAGGTTCGGATGCCTTGCGGCTTGAGGCGGTCGGCCTCCTAAGCGGACAGGAAATAGAATGGAAAGCAATGGGGCGATTGCTGCCTGTCGTGACAGTCCGTTACTTGCAAGCGGCCATCCCTTCGGGACGCAAGACCCGGATAAATCGCTCTAGACGTGTCGCAAACTCCGCACCCCGCCATTGCTCAACCGGGCTAGCGTGCCGGCCTCGATGCTAAAGCCACAGGTCAGCACACTTAGTTAAAAGCGTCTGCAGGAAGAGCGGTAAATCGCGCGGCGATAGCTGTTCCAGCCAGTTTAAGGCCCCGCCACGGCGGTTCACGTTGAGGTACATGTCGCCGCATCCATCTCACTGGCGTTAGCTCCGAGCAGGGCGTCGTCGGCGAGGAAGAATGTGTATGCTTTGCAGGGCGTTGCGGCGTGCAGTTGGCCGAAGTGCCTTTTTTCTATCGCGAACACGGGAGGTTTTGAATGGAATCGAGCCGGCTGGAACAATTGGAGCAGGGTTTGCGCAACGTGCTGCGCCTGATCGAGCGCGACGAGACGGGACAATCCGGCGAACTCGCGCGCGAGCACCCGGCCGCGCGCGCCGCCGAGGAATGCGAAGTGATGCTCCCGGAGCCACTGACCCTGGCCGCGTTATCCGAGACTGTGCGCCATAAAATCGACACGGTGCAAGTGCTCCTCACCCGCGCGCGCGAACACGAGCAGTTGCCGCCGGACGCGCAGCTGGCCGCCGATGAGGGCTACATGGTTAGCACCGACGAGCTGGCAGACGCCAAGGCGGCGCAGAACGGTTGAGGATCGCCAGGAATGATCATCGCCGCCTCGATTCACCTTATCGTACGATTTCCGTCCCTTCCTGTAGATGCTTTTGGCTGAGCATCAAGATCGTTGTCGCGTGCAACGAGGCTGGCATACGAGCCCGGTTGAGCGGTGGGCGGGCTGAACGATAAAAAACAGCGCATCCTTAAAGAAGCGGCCGAAATTCTCTCCGTCTTGGCGACCCGGTTCGACGGCGCCGGGAAGGAAAGGAAGAAAGTGCTCGACGCAGGGGGGGGCAATGGACGTGAAGGTACGCGCAGCCATGCAAGGAAACTTTGCTACGCTCACTTCCGTTCCGGACCACGTGGCATTCGTTGCCACGACTTCGGAATATCAGATCAAGAATTTGCTCACGTTGGCCGATCTGAAGGATGCCATCAAGGAAAACGGCGTCTGTGACAATCCGTAGATTTTTCCGTTTTGCAAGCTGCTAACCTAGTGCGACAGGCCGCTTTCGGCCAAAAGCGGACTTAGAACAACTCATTTCCTTTGCATACCTATGCTTGTGAGCACAACACTTGTTGAAATCGTGGACTCGTTAGAAATGCTTGACGAGGACCACTGCATTTTCGCGCGCAAGCCATGGAGCACAAATACTTTAGCCACTGTCGGGCCCCTAACTGACGACTTCGGGGTCCCAGCAGAGGTGGCGGGTGAAAAGTTTGAATATTTCCTTGAGGTCCACGTTGCAATAGAGGTTCTGGAGGTGTTTGGAACACGCCAACCGAATCTTCAAGAGCGTAGAAATTTGATTTTTTACTATGCCGAAAACGACGCCTATCCTGATTGGGTCTACAGCTAGGTAAGCACGAAGCGAGGCACTACTGTAATTGCAGCCTATCCGAACTATGTCCGCTTTGGGTCGAAAGCGGCCGGTCGAATAGGGTGAGGAAACCAGCAGGTTGTGTTGTTGCAAACCTGAGATTTGCGGAGCTTCGACTCGCGTTTGTATCAAACTTTCTTGCGTGCCAGCATGTCGACATCGTTCGCCTCATAGCCGGGCTAGCGTCGAACTTTATTGTCCGCCCACAGCAGCGCCTGCCGCCAACATGGCCAGCGCGTACCTGAGCATCCACGTTTCACGCGCGATCGACAGCCCCATGTGGGCCGGCTTGGTACCCAGTATCCGCTCGTTGTGTGCGATGGCGGCATCGATATCGATCCAGCGCGGCACCATGCCGTTGGCCACCTCGTACGCTTCGGGCGAGGTCGCGCCCAATTCGCCGTCAACGCGACACACATAGAAGTGCGAGCGCATGAACAGCACGTCGTAGCCACTTTTCAGCGGCGGGCGATGCTCGTCGAGATAGCCAACATAACTTTCTACAGTGACGTTGGCGGCCCCCGTTTCTTCCAGCAGCTCGCGGCGCAGGCCGTCGATCGGATCTTCGCCCGCATCCAGCCCGCCGCCCGGGAAGCTGTAGTCATCGTAACGACGGGTGTACAGCAGCAAAATGTCGCGGCCGCGCAGGATGATGGCGCGCACGGCCTGCCGTTCGAAGATGGTGCCTTCGAGCGAGACGCCGGGATGGGTCAGTGTATGCAGCAGCGTCACAAAAGCTCCTGGTATTTCATGAAAGTGGGCGCCGTGGCATCAAGGCCATGGCCAACACGCCGCGTCTGGCGCACGGGTATCAGTCGAGTTTGGCGATCGTCTGACCGGCCACCAGTTGCGCGAAGTCGCGTGCGGCGCCGTGGCCCGGGATCACGATATCCGGTGCGATTTCCAGCAGCGGCGCGATCACGAATGCGCGTTCGTGCATGCGCGGATGCGGCACGGTCAAGGTGTCGGTGGCGATCGTCTCGTCGCCGTACAGCAGCAGGTCGAGGTCGAGCGTGCGCGGGGCGTTGTGGTACGGGCGCTCGCGGCCATGCGCCTGTTCGATGGCTTGCAGGGCCGCCAGCAGCTCGTGCGCACCAAGCGACGTATCCAGGCACGCCACGGCGTTGATGTAATCGTCGCCGCTCGAGTCGATCGGGGCGGTGCGGTACATGCTGGACGTGTGCAGCAGCATGCCGCCGTCCATGCGCGCCATGCGCGCCAGCGCATCGAGCACGTTGCCACGCGCGTCGCCCAGGTTCGCACCGATGCCGATATAGGCGATCATTTGCCGCGCATCGCCCGGTACTTGGCTTCTTCGTGCGCCGCATAGGCGGCGTCGCGGGCCCGGTCTTCGGCGGTCAGGCCATCGTCAGGATCCGGGCCGCGCACGGCGCCGCCGACATCGCCTTCGCCACCGCTCTTGCGCGGCGCGCGGCGTGGCCGGCGCTTCTTGGCCGGGCCGCCTTCACGCTCGCGCGAGACAGCCACTTCGACCAGGCGCTCGCGGTCACCACCTTCGGCGGCGTAGAAATCGGTCCACCAATCGCCGATTTCCATGTCGAGTTCACCCGATTCGCAGCGCAGCAGCAGGAAGTCGTAGCCGGCGCGGAAGCGCGGGTGTTCAAGGAGCTTGTACGGCGCGCGGCCGGCGCGGCGCTCGAAGCGCGGCTGCATGGCCCAGATGTCGCGCATGTCGGTGGCGATGCGGCGCTGCAGGGCCAGGTTCTCGGTCTGCGTTTCGAGCACGTCGTCGGCCGCCAGGTGCAGGGCAGGGATCGGCGATTCGCCGCCGGCGACATACGCTGTCCACTTTTCGAGTACCTGGTGCCACAGCAGCGACGCAAACAGGAAGCCCGGCGAGACACCCTTGCCGGCCTTGATGCGGTTGTCGGTGGATTCGAGCGCCAGCGTGACGAACTTCATGCCGATCGGCTGCTCGAGCACGACGTCCAGCAGCGGCAGCAGGCCGTGGTGCAGGCCGGCCGAGCGCAGTTGCTGCAGGCACGCGAGCGCGTGGCCGGACATCAGCAGCTTGAGCATCTCATCGAACACGCGCGCAGCCGGCACGTTGTCGATCAGCGGTGCCATGACGGGAATCGGCGCCAGCGTGGCCTGCTCGATCGAGAAGCCCAGCTTGGCCGCGAAGCGCACTACGCGCAGCATGCGCACCGGGTCTTCGCGGTAGCGCTCTTCGGGCACGCCGATGATGCGCAGCAGCTTGTTGCGGATGTCTTCCATGCCGCCGTGGTAATCGAGCACCTGCTGGCTGGCCGGGTCGTAGTACAGGGCATTGATGGTGAAGTCGCGGCGCGCCGCGTCTTCGTGCTGCGGACCGAAGCTGTTGTCGCGCAGGACGCGGCCATGTTCGTCCTTCGGCGCGTTGTCGCTGCCGTTGCCGCGGAAGGTGGTCACCTCAAGCAGGTCCTGGCCGAACATCACGTGCACGATCTGGAAGCGCCGGCCGATGATGAAGGCGCGCCGGAACAGTTTTTTCACCTGTTCGGGCGTGGCGTCGGTGGCGATATCGAAGTCCTTGGGTTTGACGCCCAGCAGCATGTCGCGCACGGCGCCGCCGACGACAAAGGCCTGGTAGCCGGCTTCCTGCAGCGCCTGCGTCACGCGGATCGCGTTGGATGACACGCTGCGCGGGTCGATCCCGTGTTCGTCGGGGCCGAGGATGACCGGCTCGGTCGGGTCGCGCTGGTCTTTCA
>Ga0308160_10003065_pt1 | contig 19262 bp, 13 predicted proteins | sample PhyFR1_FD_201036 | JGI IMG/M metagenome (GOLD analysis project Ga0308160, IMG submission 201036) | Phyllosphere microbial communities from UC Gill Tract Community Farm, Albany, California, United States - DLSLF.R1 | ecosystem: Host-associated > Plants > Phyllosphere > Unclassified | place: USA...
GCAGACGTCGCACCCCATCGGCAGGCCGAGCAGCTTGGCGCAGAAATGGTCTTCCAGGCCGGCGCGGATGATCTGCTTGCCGTCGTACAGGTATTCCGGTCCCATGAATCCCACCACGGTGTTGACCAGCAGCGGCTCGAATGCACGCGCCACGGCATACGCGCGGGCCTCGCAGGTTTGCTGGTCCACGCCGTGGTTGGCATTGGCCGACAGCGCGCTGCCCTGGCCGGTCTCGAAATACATGACGTTGTTGCCGACCGTGCCGCGGCCCAGCGACAGCGCAGCGGCGCGGGCTTCGCCGAGCAGAGCCAGATCGATGCCGAAACTGGCGTTGGCTGCCTGCGTGCCGGCGATCGACTGGAAGACCAGGTCGACCGGCGCGCCGCGTCCGATCGCCTCGATGGTATTGGTCACGTGCGTCAGCACGCATGACTGGGTGGGAATCTCGTAGCGGCTGATGATCTCATCCAGCATCGTGACGAGCTTGACCACCTGTGCGACATTGTCGGTGGCCGGATTGATGCCGATAACCGCATCGCCGCTGCCATACATCAGGCCGTCGAACAGGCTGGCTGCGATGCCCGACAGGTCGTCCAGCGGGTGGTTCGGCTGCAGGCGCGTCGACAGCGTGCCGGCCAGGCCGATCGTGTTCCGGAAGCGCGTGACCACGCGGCATTTGCGCGCCACCAGCACCAGGTCCTGGATGCGCATGATCTTCGATACCGCCGCCGCCATTTCGGGCGTGATGCCCGGTGCGACGCGCGCCAGCATGGTCCCGTCGACAGCATCGCCCAGCAGCCATTCGCGCAAACTCCCGACGGTGAGGTGGCGGATCGGCGCAAACGCGGCGGCGTCGTGGCTGTCGATGATCAGGCGCGTGACTTCGTCGGCTTCGTACGGCACGACGACGTCGTTCAGGAAGGTGCTCAGGGGCAGGTCGGCCAGCGCCATCTGCGCGGCGACGCGCTCTTCGGCGCTGCCGGCGGCAATACCGGCCAGGTAATCGCCCGAGCGCGCGGGCGTGGCCTTGGCCAGCAGGTCGCGCAGATCGGCAAACTGATAGGTCTTGGTGCCGACGAGGTGGGAAATCTGTGGCATGGACGGCGGTCCTTCGCGTGGTTCAATAAATCCCCCACCGCGCTGCACGGGGGTGGCCTTGCAAGCGATAGTGCCACAGGTCGGTCGTGTTCAGCGCGCATGGCGACGGCGCCAGCGGTGTGATAGCATCGCCGCTGATCTTGCACCATTGGCAACTTGCCACCATCACACCGACGCCGACCGATCCGACAATGTGAGAACCCCTTCCGACAGCCCGACCTTTTCCTGGCGAATGCGCCTGGCTCTGCTGCTATCCCTGGCGATCCACGCTCTGCTGCTGAGCATTCCACTCGAGGGCGATGTGTTCGGGCTTCCGGGATTGCGCATGCCGTGGGAAGAGCGACGACTGGCGGCGACGGAACTGAATGTCAGGCTGGCGCTGGCGCCGGCGCCGGCGCCGGCCACAGCACCGGCCACGGCACCGGCCACAGCACCAGCCACAGCACCAGCAGCACTGCCACCCGTGCCCGACATGGCAGCACCAGCACCAGCACCGGCGCCGGCGCCGGTCGCCATGAGTCAACCGACGCCGCCCGTCGCACCGGCACCGAGTGCGCCTGCACCCGCGCTCGCGGTGCAACCAGCACCGGTTGCCAGGGTTCAGCCAGCGCCGACACTGCAGAACGACGACGCAGCCGGCGCACGTATCATCGCGCTCGATGATGAAAAACGGGACACGGCGATCGCAGAAGAGCGCGTGCGCCAGCAGGTTGTCCAGCGCGAGACTGCGCGCGCCGCGGCGGCAGCAGCAGAACAGCAGCGGCTGGCCGAGTTGACGGCACAGGCACAGGCACAGGCACAGGCACAGGCACAGGCACAGGCACAGGCACAGGCACAGGCACAGGCACGTGAGCAAGGCGCCCGCGAGGCACTTGCCAGCGCCGAAGCGGCCCAACGCGACGCCGAACGTGCAGATGCGCAGCGTCTGGAGGAAGCGAACCGCACGGCGGCGGCCCAGCGTGAAGCTGCCCGTGCAGAAATCGCCCGGCAGGAACAGGCCAAACGTGAAGTGGCCCGCCAGGAGCAGGCACGGCTTGAGGCCGCTCGTGCTGAAGCGACCCGGCAGGAGCAAGCGAGACTGGCGCAACAGGAAGCATCCCGCCAGGACGCGATCAGGCAGGAGGCAGCACGCCAGGAAGCATCCCGCCAGGACGCGATCAGACAGCAAGCAGCACGCCAGGAAGCATCCCGCCAGGACGCAATCAGGCAGGAAGCAGCGCGCCAGGAAGCATCCCGCCAGGACGCGATCAGACAGGAAGCAGCACGTCAGGAAGCATCCCGCCAGGACGCGATCAGGCAGGAGGCAGCACGCCAGGAAGCATTCCGCCAGGACGCAATCAGACAGGAATCGGCCCGCCTGGCGCAGTTGCCGCAGGTGCCACCCGCGCCCGTGCAAACCCCGCAGGAAGCGCAGCGTGAAGAGCGCCTGCGCGCGATCGGCCGGCAGTTGAATCAGGAAGCCGCGCAGCGTGACGCCGCTGGTGGTCAGCGGCGCGGCTGGCTGCTGGGCCGCGCCGACGCCAATGCCGACCTCGTGGCGTACGCCGAAGCCATGGGCCGCAAGATCGAGCTGAACATGAGTCTGGATGCCGTGCGCGATGTCGTCAAACAGCCTCACCGGCAGCCGCTCGTGACGGTGGCCGTGCGCAGCGACGGTTCGGTGGAACGGGTGACGTTCGTGACCTCGAGTGGCGTGCCTGCGGTCGATGAGGCGATCCGCCAGATCATTGCCAGTCACGCGCCGTATGGACCGTTCCCGCCAGCGCTGGCGCGCCAGTACGATGTGGTGGAAATTCGCCGGACCTGGCTGTTCGATGTGGCGGTTCGCCTGCAGTAAAAAACGGAGAAACCGTATCCGATCGGTTCGCCAACAGGGGCCTGCCATGATAGGGTGCTGGTTTCATTCACTACAAAGCACCAGGCAACCATGCAAGACCTCTCCAAATATTCGCTGGCCAAACTTCGCGCACTTGAAGCCGAAGTCAACGATGCACTCAAGACCCACCATTACCTCAGCATCAGCAAGGCGCGCGAACAGATCCTCCACATTGCCCGCAATGCCGGCCTGAGCGAGAAACAGGTGCTGGCGATCAAAGCGCCAGCGCCAGCAAAACCAGGCACCGCCACCATCGGCTACACGAACCCCGACGATCCTGCCCAGCAATGGAGCGGTCGTGGCCGTCAACCGGCCTGGGTCAAGGCGTGGCTTGCCGCCGGCAAGTCGCTCGAGGATGCCAAGACGTCGGCTTGACCCGCGGCGGGGTCATCGTCAATCGCGCGAGGTACGCCATTCCTGGGGATTGACCGGCTGTTCGTGTTCATGACCGCAGTTCGTGATCCTCTGTTTGCCGAATTTTTCGATCATGTCGATGCTCGTTGCCGGGGAGCGCTCGGTGATGCAGTAAATGCCGGCAGCCGTGACGACGCGTGTGCGTCGCGCGCCGTCGCCGCCGTCATTGACGAGTTCAACGATCTTGGGCGCTTCCCACCAGTGGCCCGGTGCGACCACCGCCGCCTCCGCAAAGCCCCTGGCCATGCGGATCTGCGGGCTGTCCGGTGGCGCGACGATATACGCCTTGCTGCTCTTGCGCAGCGTGCGAGCGATGGCACCGGCGTCGCGCAACGCCTGTTCCACGTTCAGTCGTGCGTTCCCGTCAACTGAAGGCACGTCAAGACCATCGCCTGGCAGGACAACGTCCGCCCCGGCGTTGAGCTGCCCGCTGCCCGGCGCCACGGCATGGCCCGTCCTGACGACTGGGGCAGGTACAGTGGCACGCCTGCGCGCCACCGGCACAGGGACTTCGCGTGTGGCAGGTCGCGGCCTGCTGTCAGGCACCTGCACCCACTGGGTGAAGACCGCCTGTCGGTCATCGTCGGGCGCTTGCTGGCGGCTCGCCTGCCATGCGGCCAGCATGGCGACGTGCAGCAGCATGGCGCCGCCGACGCCCAGCGAGCGGTTCCAGGAGGCTGACATCGATAGCGACCGTGTGTGCATATCGGACATGTATAGGGGCCGCCGCGCGCCAATTGTGCGCACATTCTCACAGTGCGGGTGAACTTGCCGTGCTGGCCACTGCCGCACCGGCCCGTGGACAGCAGCGCGCCCAGCGACGTAGACTGCCCCTTCGATCCGCTCCCGTCCCCGCCATGATCATTTCGTCCGCCCTCGATTTTCGCGCCGCCGCGCAGCGCCGCTTGCCATCGTTCCTGTTTCACTACCTCGATGGCGGCGCCGGCGCCGAGCAGACCTTGCGCAGCAACGTCGACGACCTGCAGGCGGTCAGGCTGCGCCAGCGCGTGCTCAGGGGCAGCGAGCATCTCGACCTGGGCGTGAACTGGTTCGGCGACGATTACGCGCTGCCGATTGCGCTGGCGCCCGTCGGCCTGACCGGCATGTATGCGCGGCGCGGCGAGGTGCAGGCCGTGCGCGCCGCCAGCCGTTGCAATATCCCGTTCATCGGGTCGACCGTGTCGGTGTGCCCGCTGGCCGAGGTAGCAGCGCATGCTGCTACGCCGGTCTGGTTCCAGCTGTACGTGCTGAAGGACCGCGGCTTCATGCGCGACATGATGCGCCGTGCCTGGGAGCTTGGCTCGCGTACGCTCGTGTTCACTGTCGACATGCCGGTGCCGGGCGCGCGCTACCGCGATGCGCACAGCGGCATGAGCGGCGCGCACGGCCCGCTGCGGCGCGTGCTGCAGGCACTGACGCATCCGCGCTGGGCCTGGGACGTCGGCCTGTTCGGGCGGCCGCACGACCTGGGCAACATCACCGCTTACCTGGGCAGCAGCACCGGCCTGGCCGACTACATCGGCTGGCTGGGTGCGAACTTTGACCCCGGCATCGCCTGGAACGACCTGCAATGGATCCGCGACGAGTGGCAGGGCCGGCTCGTCATCAAGGGCATTCTCGACCCCGAGGATGGGCGCGCCGCGCTGGCTTTCGGCGCCGACGGCATCGTCGTGTCGAACCACGGCGGGCGCCAGCTCGACGGGGCGACGTCGAGCGCGCAGGCGCTGCCGGGCATCGCCGCGGCGGTGGGCGGCAGGCTGACCATCTTTGCCGATGGCGGCGTGCGCACCGGCACCGACGTGTTTCGCATGCTGGCGCTGGGCGCCGATGGCGTACTGCTGGGGCGCGCCTTCGTGTATGCGCTGGCCACGCACGGTCAGGCCGGCGTCGAGCGGCTGCTGCAGATCATCGACAAGGAGTTGCGGACCACGATGGTGCTCACCGGCGTGCGCTCGGTACGCGAGATCGGGCCCCATATGCTGGCCACATCGCATCCGGTGACGGCGACGCGTCGCTGATACGACACATCGGTGCCCGCACTGGACATTTCTCTGGTGTATTTATGTCAACTGGATGGCATCATGCTGCGTTATAAAGACACATTTCAGGCGCCGCCGGTCGCGGCGCGCCCGATCCATGCAGACTCCAGGAGAACGAATGCGCCGTTTGAACCTCACGCCGGTATGTGCCGCCATCATGCTGTTGTCCTCGTATGGCGCACCAGCCGTCGCGCAGGCCGTCACCGACTCGCCGGCCCCGGCACCCCAGGCGCCGGTCCCCCAAGCGCCGGACGCACCTGCTGATGCAACCCCGGCTGCACCCGCCGTCATCAAGGTCACTGGCCTGCGCCAGAGCCTGCGCTCGGCGGAGGATATCAAGCGCGATGCGGCGCAGGTGGTCGATGCGATCAACGCCGACGACATCGGCAAGTTCCCCGACCGCCATGCGGGCGATGCGCTGCAGCGTGTGGCGGGCGTGCAGGTCGGGCGCGATCGCGGCGAAACCAGCAACGTCACCATCCGCGGCTTGCCCGACGTCGCCACGACCCTGGACGGCAACGAGATTTTCACCGCTGCCGGGCGTCGTCTGGCATACCAGGATTTGCCGGTGCAGTCGATCGGCGGCATGGAAGTCTACAAATCGGCCACCGCCAACCAGTTCGAGGGCGGCATCGCCGGCGCCGTGAATATCCGCCTGCGCGCACCGTTTGACGCCAAGGGCTTCGTGGCCACCGGTTATGTCGAAGACCGCGTCAACCAGATCAACGGCAGCGGCAACACGGCCGACAAGCACAGCCCGGGCGGTGGCTTTTTGGTCAGCAACCGCTGGGACACCGACTTCGGCGAGATGGGCGCGCTGTTCGACGTTGCGGTCAACCGCGACAACTGGGCCTATCCGGTGCAGTACAACGACCGGCCATCGAACGTGTTCTCGGTGCGGCCTGACGGCAGCGCGACGTGCCTGGGCGACTCGGCGCCGTGCGAGCCGCCTGCACCGGGCGACGTGCTGGGCCAGTTGCCGCATATCGGCGGCACCTACAACCAGGGCGCGCGCGAACGCCAGAGCGTGCACGGGGCCTTCCAGTGGAAGATCAACCCGCGCACGACGGCCACCGCGCAATACCTGGGCATGGGTTACCAGGGGCGCAACGCCGTCAACTACGCGTTCTCGAATGTCGGTTCGGCGCCGCGCCTGACCGGCGTGACGCTGGGCCAGCAAGCCAATGGCTGCGCGACGTCGCTGGGCGTCATCTGCCCGATCCTGTCGGCGAGCGCGCCGGCCGCGCAGTTCGGCGGCGCCAACGACTGGGAGCCATACACCGCCACCAGCACCTGGGGCCAGAACGAACGCACCGCCACGCACTACCTGAACCTGGGCCTGAAGTACCTCGAGGGCCCGCTGTCGGTCGAGTCGCAGGTAGGCTACACGCGCTCGAAATTCGTCAACGACACGCTGATCGTCGACCAGCAGGCGCCTGGCGTGAGCGCCAATGTGTACGCGTATGGCGCCGACGGTCATGGCGGCTTCAATGCCATCACCAAGAACGGCAACGCCAACGTACTGCAAGACCCGAATGCCTATGTGCTGCGCGGGATGGTACAGAACTGGAACGAGCAGGCCGGCACCCAGTTGCAGTGGCGCACCGACGCCGTCTACCGGATGCCGGGCGACGGCGCCTTCAGGGCGCTGCTGGGCGGCGTGCGGCTGTCGTCGCGCAAGGCGAGCTATCACGGCGCCGAAGGCAACACCGATTTCAGGGGGGCGCGGCCCACCCCGACCGGCGCGTTCGGGTCGGCGTTCCAGCAGCTGGTGCCGGGGCTGGACCGCCTGGGTGGCGCCTGGAGCGCCCCGTCGGCTGACTTCCTGATCGACCAGGCCGACGCCGTGCGCAATGGCTACGGCCTGGCCAGCGGGCGCATTGCCGAAGACCCGGCGCGCGCGTTCGACCAGAAAGAACAGAATGTCACGCTGTACGCGGCGGGGCGCTGGGACCATGAGATCGCCGGCGTGGGCATCAAGAGCGAAGCCGGGCTGCGCGTCGTGCGCGTGAACCGCGACCTGCGCGGCCAGAGTCGCATTGGCGATGCGATCACCGACATTGACCAGTCGACGTCGGAAACCAATGTGCTGCCAAGCGCCACGGCCACGATCGGCTGGCGCGAGAACCTGCAGTCGCACCTGTCGGTCGGCAAGACGATCACGCGGCCCGAGTTCGGTGCGCTCAACCCGTCGCTGTCCCTGATTGCGCCGACGGTCAACGTGGCGGGCAGCGGCGGGGCTGGCAATCCCTTGCTGGAGCCGACCAAATCCACCAATCTCGACGCCACACTGGAGTACTACTTCAAGCAAAATGGCTACGCGCAGATCGCGCTGTTCCACCGCGATATCGATGGCTACCAGCAAACCTTCACGCAGGATGAAACGATCGACGGCCAGCTGTACCGCGTGACGCGCCCGCAAAATTCGGGCAAGGGCCGCCTGCGCGGCGCTGAATTCGGCATCCAGAAATTCGCTGACTTTTTGCCGGGCGCCTGGAGCGGCCTGGGTGCGCAGTTCAACGCCACCTACATCGATGCCGACAACCAGTCACGCACGGCGTTCGACAGCGACCAGTTCACGACGACGGCGCTCACCGGCGTCTCGCGCCAGAGCTACAACTTCGCGCTGCTGTACGAAGGCAGCGGCTTCACCGGTCGCCTGGCTGCTACGCGCCGGGGCGACTATGTCGAGCAGATCGCCGAAGCGCCGTTTGGCCAGGACCGCGTGGTCAAGGCCGCGACCTTCGTCGACCTGAGCATCGGCTACGAAATCAACGACAACGTGTCGCTGCAATTTGACGCCATCAACCTGACGCGCACGAAGTATGAAAGCGCGCTCGGTCAGTACCAGCCGCGCGATATCCGCTACAACCCGACGACGTATGGCGTGAGCCTGCGCTTCAGGATGTAAGGCAGGGCAGGCTGGCGGCAGGGCCGTCGCTTGAGGGATAATGGTCGTTTGCCGGCGGGTGCGCCGGGATTCACGCAGACCGCCATGACCTTCATTCGCCGGCTTTTCGCCATTTCTGCTGCGCTGCTGCTCACTGCCTGCAGCACGCCTTCTCCCAGCCTGCGCCTGATCGGCACCACGCAACTGGCGGGTGACATGCGCGTCGACGGGACGCGCGTGGGTGGCTTGTCCGGCATCGATTACGACAGCGTGACCAGGCAATGGCTCATCATCAGCGATGATCGCCGCGTGCATGGCCCGACGCGTTTCTATCGCGCCCGCATCGACTACGACGTGCAACGCGTTGAGGGCGTACAGATCACCGGCATGCAGCCGCTGGTGCAGGCTGGCGGCGCGCCGTATGCGCGGCGCGGCGAACCCGGGCAGGTGGCGGACCTGGAGGCACTGCGCATCGATCCACTCGGGCGCAGTCTCTGGTTCGCCGGCGAAGGCGATCGCGCCGCACGCTCGCCGATGCTGCTGGCGCGCGCCGGCATGGATGGTACGCCCCTGGCCGCGCCGCCGTTTCCCGCAGCGCTGCAGATCCAGCCCGATGAAGAAGCCGGTGGGCGCAGCAATGCGGGGCCGGAGGGTCTGAGCTTCAGTGTCGATGGCCAGCACCTGTGGCTGGCGATGGAAGGGGCGCTGATCCAGGACGGGCAGGCGTCGGCGCCGGGCGAGGGCGCGTTCACGCGACTCAGTTTGCTGGACCGGCAGGGCCGCATCCTGGCGCAGTACGCGTACCGGCTCGCGCCGGTGTTGCCGCCGGGCCGTCCGGGCGGCTACAGCGAAAACGGTATTGCCGAGATCCTGGCCATCGGACCGCGCCGCCTGCTGGTCATTGAGCGCGCCGGCCGCCAGACGGCGCACGATTTCACATTTGACGCGCGTTTGTATGACGTCGACCTGCAACGCGCCACTGCGCTCGATCCGGACGCGCCGATCGCCGCCGGCGTGCGGCCGGCCGTCAAGCGCCAACTGCTGGGCAATGCGCAGCTGCCGGCCGGGTGGTCCGATAACTACGAAGCGATGGCGTGGGGTCCCAGGCTGGCCAATGGCCACCGTTCGCTGGTGATTGTCTCCGATAATAATTTCAGGGACGGCCCCTCGCGCTTCCTCGTCTTCGATGCCGGGGCCGACAGCGCCTGGCGCTGAACGCCGCCCAAGGGCACTGTCCCGCTGACCCTCCGCACTGCGAGCGTCGATTAATCTGGCCTTAATGTTGCCCCCATAAGTTTCGCCATGGGAACAACAAAAGGAGTGACCAGTGTCGACCACCATGCCATGCGCTACCCGCGCCAGCGCCACGCCACCCGCCGCAGCCGGGGCCGGGCGCACTCTTGAACTCGTGGCGCCGGACCATCCGGAACGCGCATCGCTCGAAGCCTTCATCGCCGCCGAGTTTGCCCGCGTCTACGGCGCCACCCTGCAGCATTTCTGCCATACGCTCGCCGGCCGTCGCGACAGCGCCGGGCGCTGGGTGGCGGCGCTCGGTTATTCGCTGGCGGGCGAAGGCCGGCTGTTTCTCGAACATTATCTGGACGGCCCCGTCGAGACCGAAATCGGCGCGCGCACCGGCCGGCCGGTCGCACGCGGCAGCATCGTCGAAGTGGGCAATCTGGCCAGTACCGATGCGGGCGCCGCGCGCGCCCTGATCGTGGCCATGACGCACCAGCTGCATTGCCAGGGCCTGGTCTGGGTCACGTTCACCGCCACGCGCGCACTGCTCAACTCATTCGCACGGCTGCGGCTGGCACCGTCGGTGCTGGCGGACGCTGATCCGGCACGCCTGGGGCAGGCGCAGGGGGCATGGGGCAGCTATTACGCGACCCATCCGCAAGTCATGTTCGGCAATATTGGATTCGGTCATGATCAACTGGCGCGCTAATCTTCCCCCAAGCGGCGCGGTGCTGGAAGGCGCGCACGGCAGCTGGAGCGCCAGCGTGCTGATCGAGCGTGTCGAGGCGCTGGCGCAGATGCTGCGCGCGACGTTCCGCCCGGGCGCTGCGCTGGCGATCCTGGCCGACAACGGTCCCGAATGGATCGCCATCGACCTGGCCGTGCACGAGGCAGGCATGACGCTGGTGCCGCTGCCATCGTTCTTCACGCCGCCCCAGTGGCGCCACGCGCTGACGCAGGCCGCCGTCGATGGGCTGTTCTGCGTCGATGCGGCGCTGGCCGGTGCGCTGGGCTACACCACGGCGGTCGCCACACCCGGCGCCTTGTCACTGTATGCGGGCGCCAGGCTGCCGGGTACCGTGCCGCTCGGTGTGCAGAAAGTGACGTTCACGTCGGGCACCACCGCCCAGCCGAAAGGCGTGTGCCTGGGTTCCAGCCAGCAGTGGGCGCTGGCGCAGGTGCTGGCCGACGCGCTGGCCGGCCTGGAGATCCGGCGCCATCTGAATCTGCTGCCACTGTCGGTCCTGCTTGAAAACATCGCCGGTACCTATACGGCCATGCTGTCGGGCGCGCTTAATATCAGCCTGCCGCTGGCCATGACCGGCCTGCGCGGCGCGGCGTCGTTCGATCCCGGCGTCTGCCTTGCCGCCATCGCCGCGACGCGCGCCGAGAGCGTGATCCTGTTGCCGCAGATGCTGCAGGCGCTGGTGGCCGCGGTCCGGCCGGACGATCCACGCATTGCCAGTCTCAAGTTCATCGCCGTCGGCGGGGCCAGGACGCCCAAGGCGCTGATCGAGGCGGCGCAGGCCCGGGGTTTCCCCGTGTACGAAGGCTACGGCCTGTCGGAGTGCGGCTCGGTCGTGTCGCTCAATCTGCCGGGGCAGGCGCGGATCGGCAGCGCCGGCAAGCCGCTGCCTAATCGCAGCGTGCGCATCGCGCCGGACGGCGAGATCGAAGTCGGCGGCGGCGTCATGGCCGGCTATCTGGGCCAGGCTTCCGGAGACCACACGCCCGCAGAGGGCACCTGGCTGGGCACCGGCGACATCGGCCATCTCGATGCCGACGGCTACCTGTACATCGACGGACGCAAGAACAACTTGCTGGTCACCGCCTACGGGCGCAACGTGTCGCCCGAGTGGCCCGAGTCGCTGTTGCTCGGCACGGGCGTCATGGCCCAGGCGATGGTGGTCGGCGACGCGCGCGCCTATCTGGCCGCGGCCATCGTGCCGCTGCAGGCGGATGCGCCGGATGCGGTGATCGATGCCGCCGTCGAACGGGTCAACCAGGAGTTGCCCGACTATGCGCGCATCGGCGCGTGGTTCCGTACCGCGCCGTTCAGCGAAGCCGATGGCACCGCGACCGTCAACGGGCGCCTGCGGCGCGACACGGCGCGCTTGCGCTGCGCGGCGCACATCGAACAAATTTACCAGTCCTGAAGGAGCAATGTATGCAGTTCTACGACATCCTGTGCCAGCACACCGAACCCCAGCGCCAGCAACTGCTTGGCACGCCGCTGATCCAGCAGGCACTGACGGGCGACATCGACCTGGCCCAGTACGTGGCCTTCCTGACGCAGGCGTATCACCACGTGAAGCACACGGTCCCTTTGATGATGGCATGCGGCACCCGGCTGGGTGACGAGCAGGGGTGGCTGCGCCAGGCCATTGCCGAATACATCGAAGAAGAAATCGGCCACGAGGAGTGGATTCTGTCCGATATCGCCGCCTGTGGCGGCGACCCGAAGCTGGCGCGCAATTCACGGCCGCTGCCGGCCACCGAACTGATGGTGGCCTACGCCTACCACGGGATCGACCGCGGCAACCCGATCGGCTTCTTCGGCATGGTGCATGTACTGGAAGGCACCAGCACCGCGCTGGGGACGCAGGCCGCGCAGACCATCCAGCTGCGCCTGGATCTGCCGGATGCCGCGTTCAGCTACCTGACGTCGCACGGCAGTCTCGACCTGGCCCATGTCGCGTTCTTCGTGAGCCTGATGAACCGGGTCGAGCGTGCTGCCGACCGCGAGGCGATCATCCACAGTGCGCGCATGATGTATCGCCTGTACGGCGACATCTTCCGCAGCCTGCCGCAGCGCAGCGCCAGCATGGCTGGGGTCTAGCATGGCGCACATGAAATGGCGGCTGGTCCTGACCGGCGCGAGCGGGGGCATCGGCCAGGCGCTTGCGGTGGCCCTGGCGCCGTACTGCACGTCGATGGTGCTCGTCGGCCGCAACCGCGGCGTGCTCGAGACGCTGCGCGCACGGCTCGGACCGCATCTGGTGCGCATCGTCGTGGGCGACGCCACGCAACCAGCGACGCTCGATGCGGTGGTCGCGGCGGCGAGCGAGCTGGGTGGCGTCAATCTGTTGATCAACAACGCCGGCATCAATGACTTCCATGCGTTCCAGAGCCAGGATCCGGCTGCGCTGCGCAACCTACTCGAGGTGAACCTGCTCGCGCCGATGCTGCTCACGCAGCGCCTGCTGCCCCAGCTGCGCAACGCATCGAGCGCGCAGGTGATCAATGTCGGCTCGCTGTTCGGCTATCTGGGCTACCCCGGGTTCGCCGGCTACTGCGCCAGCAAGGCTGGCCTGCGTGGCTTCACGCAGGCGCTGCGGCGCGAGCTGGCCGATACCGGCGTCGAGGTGCGGCACTTCATCCCGCGCGCGACCCGCACGCCGATCAATGCCGGCCCGGTCGAGGCGATGAATGCCGAGATGGGCGTGGCGCTGGACGAGCCGGCCGATGTGGCGCGCCAGCTATGCGCGTTCATCGAAGGCTCGGCGTGGGAGCATAAGCCGGGGCTGAAGGAAGCGCTGCTGGTCCTGCTCAACCACCTGCTGCCTGCCTTGCCCGACCGGGCCATCCGCGGCCAGTTGCCTGTCATTCGCAAACACATGCCGGTGCCTGTCCGGCGCGCACAACCGAGGTCATCATGAAAATAGCGCATCGCACACTCACCACATTCGTATTGGGCATGGCGGCCTTCAACGTCGCCCTGGCCGCACCCGCCGACGACGCCGTCAGTACGCTGCAACAACGCTGGGAACAAGTGAAGTACGGCGCGCCCGCCGGTGGGCATGAGCGTGCATTCGAGGCGCTGAGCGCCGAAGCGGACACGGTGCTGTCGCGCTATCCCGACAGCGCCGGCGTGCTGATCTGGCATGGCATCGTCGTGGCCAGCCACGCCGGCGCCAAGGGCGGTCTGGGTGCGCTGGGCCTGGCCAAAACGGCGAAGAAGGATTTCGAAGCGGCGCTGCAGGCCGACCCGAAGGCGTTGGGCGGTTCTGCGTACACGAGCCTCGGGAGCCTGTATTATCAGGTGCCGGGGTGGCCGATCGGCTTTGGCGACAAGGACAAGGCGCGCGAGTACCTGCAGCAGGGGCTGGCGCTGAACCCGGACGGGATCGACGCCAACTACTTCCTGGGCGACTTCTTGTATCGTCAGGGTGACTTTGCCGGCGCCGAGCGCTGCCTGCGCAAGGCGCTGCAGGCGCCGGCGCGGCCTGGCCGCAAGCTGGCCGATGCAGGGCGGCGGGCCGAAGCCGAAGCGTTGCTGGCGCAGGTCGCGGCCAAGCGCAAATAACAACCTGCTGGAGACGCGCGGGATGCGAATACTACTTGTCGAAGATGACGAATCGCTGGCTTCGGGCCTGAAGCTCGCCCTCGGGCGGGCCTGTTACACGGTCGAGCACGTGGGCGACGGCGTGGCGGCCGTGGCCGCGCTGGAACACAATGCGTTCGATCTGGCCATCCTCGACCTCGGCCTGCCGCGTCTGGACGGCATCGACGTGCTGGCCCGGGTGCGGCGCGCCGGCAATGCCGTGCCGGTGCTGGTGCTGTCGGCGCGCGATGCGGTGCGCGACCGGATCGTCGCGCTCGACCTGGGCGCCGACGATTACCTGATCAAGCCGTTCGATGTCGACGAATTGCTGGCGCGGGTGCGCGTGCTCGAGCGGCGCCGCGCCGGCCTGTCGGTCAACCAGCTGCGCTTTGGCGACCTGGCGCTGGATCTCGCGGGCATGGCGGTCAGCTGGAAAAACCAGCCGATCGATCTGCAGCACCGCGAATTCATGCTGCTCCGGCGGCTCGTCGAGCAGCCCAACAAGGTGTTTACCCGCAGCGAACTCGAAGCGTCGCTGTATGGCTGGGGCGAGGGCGTGGCCAGCAATGCCATCGACGTCTATGTGCACCATGTGCGGCGCAAGACCGATCCTGACCTCATCAAGACAGTGCGCGGGCTTGGCTACCGTATCGGGAATCTGCCAGCATGAGTGGCCGCATGAGCGGGCGCCGCTATTCGATCCGCCGGCGCCTGATCGTGCGCACGATGGCGTGCATGCTCCTGATCCTCGGGGGCATCTCGCTGGCCGCCCACTGGTTCGCCGGTCATGAGTCCGAAGAATTCTTCAGCGCGCGCCTGGCCAGTTCGGCGCGCGTGCTCGAGACGCTGGCGGCCCATCAGCTCGAGACGGCCACCATCGGCGCGCCGATCGTGATCCCGATTCCGCAGCAGCTCGGCTACTCGGGCGGCCCGACGCCGTATGGCCACCCGTACGAACACAAGATCGCCTTCCAGGTCTGGAACGCCGACGGGCGCCTGCTGGCCCGCTCGGCGTCGGCGCCGGAAGCGCCGCTCGGGCCCCTAGCCGCAGGCTATACCAGCAAGCTGCTGGGCGAGACCCTGTGGCAGGTGTTTGCCCTCAAATCGGGCCATGTGTGGGTGGTCGTGGCCGAGAAGGACGAGGTGCGCGAAGAGATGGTCGAGCAGCTCGGCGCGTCGGTGCTGGCGCCTGTCATCATTGGCGGTATCCTGCTGGTGCTGGCGGTCAACCTGGTGCTGGCGACGAACCTGGCGCCGCTGCGCACGCTGGCCGATGCCATTGCCCGGCGCGAGCCGGAGTCGCTCGCGCCTGTCGAACTGCCCGACCTGCCACGCGAGCTGGCGCCCGTGGTCGATGAACTCAACAGCCTGTTGCAGCGGGTGGCTGCCGCGTTCGAGCGCGAACAGCAGTTCATCGATGCGGCGGCGCACGAGATCCGCACGCCGATTGCAGCGGTGCAGCTGCATGTGCAGAACGCGCTGCGCGCGGCCAATCAGGCCGAGTGCGATGCGTCGCTTGGCGAGGCGGTGGGGGCGCTCGAGCGCACGACGCAGCTGGCCGAGCAGCTGCTGACGTTCAGCCGGCTTGCGTCCGGCACCGACATGCAGTTGCAGCGCCAGGTCTCGCTGGCCGAAGTCTGCCGCGACGTGATGGCGCTGCAGGAACCCTTGCTCGACCGGCGCGGCCAGTCTCTCGGCTTGTCCGCCACGCACGATTGCAGCGTGCAGGGCGACCCGTACCGCCTGCAGCAACTGCTGCGCAACCTGATCGAGAACGCGTCCCGGCATGGCCTGGCGCGCGGCGACATCGACGTGGCCATCGATTGCAGCGAGGGCCAATGCCTGCTGCGCGTCTCCAACGATGGCGACCCGGTGCCGGACGAGGAAACGGAAAACGTGTTCCGTCCCTATTACCGGCTACGGCCCGGTGGCAAGTCGGGCGCCGGCCTGGGCCTGAGCATCGTGCGCCAGATCGCCGACCAGCACGGGGCCACGGTCATGATTGCTCGGAAGGCAGATGATCAAGGCTGTGTGGTGACGGTGGCGTTTCCTCGGTAAGCGCGTCGCGCCCCCATTCGCGGTATTCGACGAGTAGCGGCGTGCGCGCCATGGCCCCGAGCGGCTCGATCCCCATCGCCGCCAGGCGTGCCAGCAGCTCGGCCAGGATCGTCTCGCGCTGCAGCGACCAGGTCGACGCGAAGCAGCGCCAGAAGGTCCAGCCGGCCCGTTCGAGCACGCGCTGGCGGCCCATGTCGGCCTGCCACCGGTCCGGCCCATGGAAGTCGTCGCCATCGAGCTCGATCGCCAGGCGCCGGTCGTGCGCACCTTCGACCACCATGTCGATGCGGTAGCCGGCCGCCGGCACTTGCGGAATGACGCGGTAGCCGCGCTCGAACAGCTCCGTGTACACATCGCGCTCGAAACCGGATTCGCACAGCTCGATCAGGCTCGTGGCTTCTTCATTGGCTTCGAGCGGCTTGGCGAAGTGTTCGACCAGCGTGCGGCGCAAATCGAGCGTCGACAGTTCTTCGAGTTTCACCGAGCGCACGAGGTACATGCGGTCGCGCGCGCGCGAGGCGGCGACGTTGAAGCGCTGGTCGAACTGCACGCCGGACAGGGCGTGGTGCTGCTTGCTGTCGGCGACCATCGACAGGAACATGATATCGCGCTCGCTGCCCTGGAACAGACGCGCATCGCCGCAGGCGAAGTTGCGCTTGACCAGTTCGGCCATGTCGCAGCTTGACCGTACCATCTTGTCGATGAGCTGCGCCTGTTCGGGCCCCAGCAGCGATACCACGCCCAGCGTGCGCCCGGCATAGGCGGGATCGCGCAGGATGGCGTCGATTTCGGCCACGATGAATTCGGCCTCGGGGCGGTTCAGGCCCTTGTTTTCGCGGTAGCCGTTGGCCACGAACACGTCAATCAGCGGCGGATCGAGCCGCTCGGACGCCTTGGGAATGCGCAGCGGCTGGATGAAGCCCTTGTAGAACACGCGGTTGCTGTAGGCGATGATGGGCGCGACGCTGCGGAAATGCTCACGCAGCATGACCTTCGAGGCGGCAAACACGGTCGAGGCGATGTCGTACAGCGACATGTCGGCTGTGAGCACCGCTTCGAATGGCTGGCCTGCCAGAAAGCGCCGGCGCAGGTCAGTGATCTTGGCGGCCGAGACGAAGCCCGCTTCGGGCGAAACCTGGCGGTCGTCGCCAACCACGAGGAGCTGCTTGCCGCGCAGGACCGCCGGCAGCGCCCACAGGTCGGACTGGCTGGCCTCGTCGACGATGACAAGGTCGAACGCACCAAGGTTGGCCGGCAGCGTTTCGGACACGCGGGCGTGGCTCATGATCCAGCATGGCACGGCGGCCTGCGCATTGACCATCGCTTCCTGCGCGTCGCGCCGGTAGCGGCCTGCATTCACGCCCGTGCCCTTGCCCAGTTTGCGCATCGACGTGCGGTAGGTTTCCAGTGCGCTCAGCACGTTCTGGCCGGCCAGGCGGCGCGTGGCCAGCCAGGACGATTTCGACACCAGCTGTTCGTACAGGCGTGCCAGGCCCCGTTCGAGTTCGTGGCGGCGCTCGGCCAGGCCCAGCATCTCGTCGCGGGCATCGATGCCGTCGAGGTAACTCTTGAGGCGTGCCCAGGTCCAGGCATCGCGCCAGCGCACCGGGAATACGGCGTCGTCGCCGTGGGCGTCGACCGGGATGGTCATCAAGCGTGTCGCCAGCCGCGCCGCGCCATGCTGCGCCACCTGTTCGGCAAACTCGCGCACGGCGGCCAGGTCGGGCGCCAGCGCAGCGATGCGGCGCAGTTCCGCGAGCAGGGCCGCATAGTCGGCGCTGACCGTGTCGGCCGCCAGGCTTGGTGTGCCCAGCGTCTGGCCGGCGAAGTCACGCAGACGCACGCCGACCGGGCCATCGGCGCCGGCCAGCACGCCATGCAGCGCGGCCATGGCGCTGCGGGCCTGTTCGAGATTGGCGCGCGCCAGGTGGCGCGCCAGGTAGTCGCGCACGCGCAGCAGATCGGCCTCGCGGCCCAGCAGGTCGTTCGTCGGCGGCTGGCTGAACACGGCCTGGGCCAGGCTCGGTAACTGCACGTCATGCGTGGTTGCCTGGGCATGCGCGGCGCGGGCCGTGGTCAGGATCTGCTCGATGGCGCGCAGTTGCGCCACGTCGGCCACCAGGACCGGCAGCGACAGATCGGGTGCGAACGCATTCCAGCGCACGGCGAACGAGTGCAGGCGGTTCTGCAGCGCGGCGTAACGCTGCACGTGGGCCCAGTCGTCGCTGGAGGCTGGCGCCAGGCCGGCCACGCGGATCGCGGCAATTTGCTGTTTGACGTCGCCACCGCCGAATGACAGCAGGCCGAACGGCTTGCCCGTCTCGACCGCGCGGTTGATGGCGTCGACGGCTTTTGGATTGCCGAGTGCTTCGGTCGGCGCCGTGACGGGGCGCTGCATGAATTCGGCGCGTGCGCGCAGCAGCGCATCCATCTCGGGGAGCAGCGCCTCGAATGCGCCGCGCTCGGTGACGAACTGCGACTGGCGGGATTTCAGGCGCACGGCGTGCGCCCAGTCGACGCCCGAAGCCTCGACCTCGGCGGCGGTGGCAATCGCGCCGGTCAGCGCCGTCTGCAACGCCTGTGCGGCGGCAAACACGTCAGGCGTGGTCGCGCGCAGCGGCGGCAGCGCGCCACTGGCTTCGTCGCGCTCGATGTCGCGCATGGCCAGCAGCGTGTCGTGCAGACGGCCGATGGCCTGCGCTGACGGCAGGGCGTCGGCTGCGGGCAGCCGCGCATTGCAGTACGCCAGATCCGCGCCGAGCCGGCGCCGCGCCTCGCGCAATCCCATCGCCTGTTCGTCCCCGAATGGCGGTGCGTGGTGCGGGGCCAGCGACAAATCGTCGTCGAACCAGCCGAAACGGTCCTTGCCATCGATGACCAGTTCGGCCATCTTCTGCGCGCGCATCTCGACGCCGTCGACGCTGACGGCGGCCAGCTGGGCATGCGCGATCTCGTCGATGCGGGTATCGATGGCGGCGGTTTCGGCATGCGCGCGATCGAGCGCGACGCGGCACGCGGCAATGGCCTCGGTCTCGAGCTGCGGGTTCAGATGCGACAGCGTGTGGATGATCGCTTCGATCGACGCCTGGAACTGGCGCATGCCTTCCTTGTCGCCCGAGAGCAGGGCGACGGTCAGCGGCCGGATCGATTCGGGAATCTTCTCCTGCAGGACCTTCAGCGCCGGCTCGCCCTTGGATGTGACCAGGATGCGTTTGCCCGAGGCCAGGTAGTGGCTGATGATGTTGGCGATCGTGTGCGTCTTGCCGGTGCCGGGCGGGCCCTGGACCGTGACGCCGGGCGAACGTTCCAGTTGCTGGACGATGG
>Ga0308160_10003066_pt1 | contig 19255 bp, 19 predicted proteins | sample PhyFR1_FD_201036 | JGI IMG/M metagenome (GOLD analysis project Ga0308160, IMG submission 201036) | Phyllosphere microbial communities from UC Gill Tract Community Farm, Albany, California, United States - DLSLF.R1 | ecosystem: Host-associated > Plants > Phyllosphere > Unclassified | place: USA...
GGTGGATAGGATCCTAGGGTGGGCGCGGCCGGCGTAGGCACCCCGTGCCCACCATGTTGGTATCAGGCCGCGCAACGGTGGGCACGGGGTGCCCACCCTACAATGCAAACGCGATTAACGTGACGCGTCACGTCAATTATTCGAGGCCCTGGCTCCTCAGGTAATCCTCGTAATTGCCCTGGAAGTCGATCACGCGGTCTTCCTTGACTTCCAGGATGCGCGTGGCCAGCGAGGACACGAATTCACGGTCGTGCGAGACGAACACCAGGGTACCGGCGTACTTGTCCAGCGCCACGTTCAGCGACTCGATCGATTCCATGTCCATGTGGTTGGTCGGCTCGTCCATCAGCAGCACGTTGTGGCGGCCCAGCATCAGCTTGCCGTACATCATGCGGCCCTTCTCGCCGCCGGACAGCACGCGCACCGACTTCTTGACTTCGTCGCCGCCGAACAGCAGGCGGCCCAGGATCGAGCGCACGGCCTGGTCGTCGTCGCCTTCCTGGGTCCAGTTGCCCATCCAGTCGGTCAGGTTCAGGTCGGTTGCGAATTCCTCGGTCGGATCCTGCGGCATGTAGCCCGGATTGGCGTTTTCCGCCCACTTGATGCGGCCGGTATCGGCATCGAGGCCAGTGATGTCATGACCGCCGATGCAGCGCAGCAGCGTGGTTTTACCCGCACCGTTGGCGCCGATGATCGCAACGCGCTCGCCGGCTTCGACCATGATCGAGAAGTTCTTGAACAGGGTGCGGTCGTAGGACTTGGTCAGGCCCTCGGTCTCCACCGCCAGGCGGTGCAGCTTCTTCTCGCCTTCGAAGCGCACGAAGGGATAGGCACGCGAGGACGGCTTGAATTCCTCGATCTTGATCTTGTCGATCTGCTTGGCGCGCGAGGTCGCCTGGCGGGCCTTCGATTTGTTGGCCGAGAAGCGGCGCACGAATTCCTGCAGCTCGGCGACCTTTTCCTTGGCCTTGGCGTTGTTTGCCAGCTGCTGGTTCCTGGCCTGGGTCGACGCTTCCATGTAGTCGTCGTAGTTACCCGGATACACTTTCAGCGTGCCGTAGTCCATGTCGGCGACGTGGGTACAGACCGAGTTCAGGAAGTGGCGATCGTGCGAGATGATGATCATCGTCGAGTTGCGCTGGTTCAGCATGTCGCCCAGCCAGGAGATCGTGTGGATGTCCAGGTTGTTGGTCGGTTCGTCCAGCAGCAGGATATCCGGATCCGAGAACAGGGCCTGGGCCAGCAGCACGCGCAGCTTCCAGCCCGGCGCCACGGCGCTCATCAGGCCCTGGTGCAGATCGGTGCCGATACCCAGGCCCAGCAGCAGTTCGCCGGCGCGCGCTTCGGCCGAGTAGCCGTCGTATTCGGCAACCTTGCCTTCGAGCTCGGCGGCTTTCATGTAGTCGTCGTCGGTCGCTTCCGGGTTGGCGTAGATGGCATCGCGCTCGGAAATGGCATTCCACAGCTCGGTGTGGCCCATCATGACCACGTCCAGCACGCGCACGTCTTCGTAGGCGAACTGGTCCTGGCGCAGCTTACCCAGGCGCTCGCCCGGATCGAGCGAGACGTTGCCGCCCGAGGGCTCGAGGTCGCCGCCCAGGATCTTCATGAAGGTCGACTTGCCGCAACCGTTGGCGCCGATCAGGCCGTAGCGGTTGCCGTCGCCGAATTTGACGGAAATGTTTTCGAACAGCGGCTTGGCGCCGAACTGCATCGTGATATTGGCTGTAGAGAGCACTGGAAAAACCTTCCTGCTGGGTTGGTCGCGCGGTGCTTGAAGCCAACATCGCGCGATGTATCTGGAATAACCGCGCATTCTACCATTGCGAACAGCGCTCGGGGCGACCTGCGCCGGCGGACCCGCAAAGACGGATCAATGCCGCGTCAGCCCCGGCTGTGGCAGCACCCCGCTTGTCGAGCGGAACGGCACCGCCGGCAAACCGGCGCCGTTGGCCAGGTTAGGCTGCGCGGCCTCGTCCCAGGCGAAGCGCACCGCCGCCGGCTGCGGCACTTTCGGGCTGGTCACGATGACGGTCTCGCCCACGATCGTGGCCGTGCCGGGATACCAGCGGCCGTCGCGGCCGGCCACGTCGAACCAGCTCAAGGGTTTGTTGTCGCGCGCCCCCAGGCCCTGCGCATTCCTGAAGCTGACGATGGCCTTGTCGCCGACGACGCGCATGCCCTGGTAGGCCGGGCCGAAGGGGACAATGCCGGTCTTGCCATAGCTCTGGGCCAGCGCGAGGTTGGCCAGGCGCACGCCGACGGTCTTCTTCTCGCGCGGGTGGATATCCTTCAGATCGTCGACCAGGTCGGTGGTGACGACCATGCCCGAGCCCGGAATGCGTTGCGCCTCCGCCTGCGCTTCCCACATCAGCGGCGCCGCCTGCGGGTCGATCACCCGGCTGTGGCGCACCACGTGGTACAGGTGGGGCGCCACCTGCACATAATAAAAGGCGAAGTCGTGGCCCCACTGGCGCCGCCAGCCGGACACCATGCTCTCCAGGCGCGCCGTGTACCCGGACGGATCGTCGTCGTCCGTGATGTTGGTCTCGCCCTGGTACCACAGCGCGCCCTTGAGCGCGAACGGCGCCAGCCCGGCGACCATGCCATTGTAGAGCTGGGCCGCGTCCTTGTGCGGGATGGTGGTCGGGTCGTCCGGCGCCGCGCCTGGCGTCCACAGCGCGATGTGGGTGCCGCCCCAGGTCGAGTCGATCAGCCCGACCGGCGCCTTGAGCTCGGCATGCAGGCGCTGGCCGAAGTAATAGGCCGCCGCCGAGAACGGCAAGCTGGCCAGGGTTTCGGGCGAACAGCGCACCCAGGTGCCGATGACGTCATCCAGCGGCTGCTGGGCCTTCTTGCGCCCGACCTTGAACAGGCGGATCTCCGGGTAATTCGCGGCCGCGATTTCCTGCTCGAAGTTGAAGGTCGGCTTCTGGCCCTGCTTTTCGCCCAGCGGCTTTTCCATGTTCGACTGGCCGGAGGCCAGCCAGACTTCACCGACCAGCACGTCCTCGACCCGGATCTCGTTGCGCTCGCCTTTCACGAGCAGCGTGCCGGCCCGCTCCGCCTTGCCGAGGTCGAGATCAAGGCGCCAGCGGCCGTCACTGCCGGCTTTCACGCGCCGGGATTGGCTGCCCAGCTGCACGCTCACCTGTTCGCCCGGGTCGGCCCAGCCCCAGACCGGCACGGCGGCAGCGCGCTGCAGCACCATGTGGTCGGAAATGATGGCGGGCAGGCGCACCGCGGCCGAGGCCCCGGTCGACAGGGCCAGCAAAGCGCTGGCGGCGGCAAGAAGGGGGAAGCGGCGCATCCGGGGTCCTCGGCAGTGAATAGGATTTCCCTGCGGATGCTAGGATGGCGCCGCCATTTGGTCAATCCGGGGCGCTCATTTGATCAAGATGATGAGCCGCTCGGGCGTCCGAACCGGGCGCTCGGGATCAGGCAAGCGGCACCGTCGGATAATCCCGCAGCGTGAGGCGCCAGGCATCGTCCTCGCACACCAGCCGGCCCTGCGCCCCGAACGGGATCGTCACATGGCGCGCGATGTGCCCGAACTCGAGCCCGGTCAGCACCGGGCAAGGCAGAACCTCCCGCACATAGGCCAGCATCTGGTTGAGGTCGTAGCCGTTGTCGTGGGCGCCGAGGCGGTAGCCGGAAAAGTCGCCCAGCACGATCGCCCGCTGGCGCGCCAGCACGCCGGCCTGCATCAGCTGCAGCAGCATGCGCTCGACCCGGTACGGGTGCTCGGCGATGTCTTCCAGGTACAGGATGCCGCCCTCGATGGCCGGGAAATATGCCGTGCCCAGCAGCGACACCATCATCGCCAGGTTACCGCCCCACACTGTGCCGGCCACGTCCAGCGTCGGGTTGCCGCTGCCCTTGCCTTGCACGAGGTGCGTCGGGCCGGCCAGGCAGGACCAGAAGTCGTCCAGCGTGAAGTCGCAGGGTTCCGCGGCGCCGAAGTCGGTGGCGAACATCGGACCGGCGTAGCTGAGCGCCCGCGTTTTGGCGTACAGGGCCATGTGGAAGGCGGTGACATCGGAAAAGCCGACGAAGATCTTGCCGCTGGCGGCCATCCGTTCGTAGTCGATGTGCGGCAGCAGGCGCGTCATGCCGTAGGCGCCGCGGATCGCCATCACGACCTGCACCTCGGGGTCGTCGGCGGCCGCGTTCAGCTGCGCCAGGCGGGCATCGTCTGTGCCGCCGAAGCGCAGGTGGCGTGCGTCGTGCTCGTAATAATTGTGGACCAGGATGCCCTGGGCATCGAGACGGGCGATGCCGCGCGGGATGGCTTCCGGGTCGGTGGCGAAACTGCCCGGCGCGACCAGGGCGATGCCGGGGCGCTTTGCAAATGGAGGAATGGTCACTGTCTGATGAAGAGCCGCGGTGTTGAGTCCGGCAACATCTTACCGTGGGCATGGGCGTCGATCAAGGCGAGCAAGCGCTCGAGCAGCTGGATCGGCAGGTCGTGGCCCATGCCTTCGATCAGCTCGATGCGGGCGCCGGGGATGGCCTTGCAGGTGTCGACGCCGCAGGCCGCCGGGGTCATCGGATCGGCGGCGCCATGGATCACCAGCGTCGGGGCGGCGATGGTGCGCAGCTGCGGCGTGCGGTCGCCGCAGGCGGCCACCGCCAGCATCTGGCGCGCGATGCCGCCAGGGCAGCAGCTGCGCCGCAGGGCACGGGCGACACGCCGGCGCAAATGTTTTTCCGGCGTCGGATAGGCCGGGCTGGACAGCGCGCGCAGCAGCTGGACGCCGTGTTCGATCATGGCGTCGACGTCGCCCGCGTTGCCCGGCCTGCGCAGCAAGGCGCGGCGCACGGCCGGGGTCGGGCCCGGCAAGCCGCGGCGGCCGCTGCTGGACATGATCGAGGTCAGGCTCAGTACGCGCGACGGGAACTTGGCCGCCATCAGCTGGGCGATCATGCCGCCCATCGAGACGCCGACCACATGGACGCGCGCCACGCCCAGGGCCGACAGCACGGCGACGGCGTCGTCGGCCATGTCTTCCAGCGTGTAGGGCGGGCGCAGCGGCAGGCGCAGCTTGGACTTGAGCCAGGCCATGGCCAGGCTCGGGGTGCCGCAGTGTTCGAACTTGGTGGACAGGCCGCAGTCGCGGTTGTCGTAGCGGATCACGTAGAAGCCGAGATCGGCGAGACCCTCGACGAATTCGTCCGGCCAGGAGCTCAGCTGGAGGCCAAGGCCGTTGATCAGCAGCAGGGGCACGGCTTTCGGATCGCCGCAGGTGTCGTAGGCGATGCGGATGCCGTTGGCATTCAGGCTAGGCATGGCGGCGGCGCCGGGACCGGGGTGGCCGGCGGCTGGAAACAGGGTTCAAGGGAAGACTCCCGCGCCGCACCATGCGGCTGCCGATCCAGCATACCATTTTTGCAAATTTGTGGGCGCGGCACGACGCCGTCGTCGCGTGCGCGCCCCCGCCGATTCAAGCAGCGTCGCTGCCCGCGTCCAGCACGGCCGGCAGCGGCGCGCGGCGCGCGGCACGGCGTTCGGCAAAGAAACCCTTCAGCATGGCACCGGCCTCGTCGGCCAGCACCCCGCCCACCACGGCCGTGTGGTGGTTCAGCTGTTCCAGCGCGAACAGGTCGAGCACCGAGCCGCACACGCCGGTCTTGGGGTCGCCGGCGGCGAACACCACGCGCGCCAGGCGCGCATGCATCATCGCGCCCGAGCACATGGCGCAGGGTTCCAGCGTCACGTACAGTTCGCAGCCCGGCAGGCGGTAGTTGCCCAGCTTGTCGGCGGCGGCGCGCAGCGCCATGATCTCGGCGTGGGCGGTGGGGTCGTGGCGGCCGATCGGCTGGTTGTAGCCGGTGGCGATGACCTCGCCGTCCTTGACGACCACGGCACCGACCGGGACCTCGCCCTGGTCCCAGGCCTTGCGCGCCTCGAGCAGGGCCAGGGCCATGTAGCGGCCATCGCCGTCGGTAGCGCTGTCCGCCATCACCCCTCCGTGATTTCGGCCCAGCAGTTTGGCGTCTCGTGCAGCACCAGCTTCTGCAGGCGAAGGCCGGTGCCGTAGCGGTCGGTGTAGGCCGCCTTCAGGATGTTCCAGGCGACCTGCGCCAGGTTCTCGACGGTCGGGATGCGGTCGATCACGACGGTCTTGTGGCCGGGCAGCGACTTCAGGAAGCCGTGGACCGCCTCGTCCTTTTCGTAGACCAGGAAGGCATGGTCCCACACGTCGACCAGGTGTTCCTTGGCCAGCGCCTTGATGTCGGAAAAGTCCATGATCATGCCGTTGTCGGAATTGCCTTCGACATCGATGACGGCGCCGGTCAGCGTGATTTCCAGGGTGTAGCGGTGGCCGTGCAGGTTGCGGCACTGGCTTTTATGGTCGGGGATGCGGTGGCCGGCATCGAATTCGAGCTTGCGGGTAATGGTCAGCATGGTAAGGCTTAAGGAATTTGCAGGAGTTTGTGGGTCTGGAGGCTGAGCTTCCACTTGGGGTTGCTGCGGCAGGTGTCGATCGCCAGTTTCGTGTTGAACTCGGCCAGCGGCCCGTCCATCGGCTGCACGTAGAAATTCTCGAAATCCAGGCCTTCGTAGGCGGACAGGTCTTGCCCCGCCTGCGGGATCACGACCTTGATCTCGTTGCCCTTGCCGACCACCAGCTTGCTGCCCATCTTCGGGCTGACACAGATCCAGTCCACGCCTTCCGGCACCGGCAGCGTGCCGTTGGTCTCGATCGCGATGGTGAAGCCGCGCGCATGCATGGCGGCGATCAGCGGCGCGTCCAGCTGCAGCAGCGGCTCGCCGCCGGTGAACACCACGTATTTGCTGGCCGGGTAGCTTTGCGGCCACAGGCCGTCGATCTCGGCCGCAAGCGTGGCCGCATCCTTGAACTTGCCGCCGCGTTCGCCGTCGGTGCCGACGAAATTGGTGTCGCAGAACTGGCAGACCGCCGTCGCGCGGTCGCTTTCGCGGCCGGTCCACAGGTTGCAGCCGGAAAAACGGCAGAACACGGCCGGACGCCCGGCATGCGCGCCCTCCCCCTGCAAGGTATAGAAAATCTCTTTGATGCTGTATGTCACTGTAAGCCTCAATCGACCCGGCGGGCCTGTCGTCAACCTTCCATTATAGCGTGGCCGGGCAAGGCTGCAGGTGGGTCCTCGGATTTTTCCTTTCGCACAGTAAATATATTTCCGTTGAGCATCAGCAAAATCCGATAGCGTCCTCTACCGTAATCTCACACGAATGCTCCTAACCCGGTCGGAAGGCGAGTCATGAAAACGCTGATGCATCCCGCGCTGCGATTGTCCCTCGGTGCCCTGTTCCTGCTCGGCGTCACGCTGGCCGCCCTGGCGCCGGACTGGGCCGGTGGTGCCGGCGCGGCGGCCGGCGTGCTGACGGCGATGCTGGCGGTCGGCCTGTTCGCCACGCTGCTGCGCCACCTGCGCCACGAAGACCACGCGGCGGCGCGCGACGCCGAGCAATGCCTGGCGGGCACCGGCGCCGACGAAGCGGTGCTGGAAGCCGACCTGCTGCTGGCGCGCCTGAGCGCCGGCAGCACCCGGCGCGGCGCCGATCCAGCCAGCCAGCTCATGATGATCCAGGCCGAGCTGATGCACATGCAGTACGGCGTCGCCGACCCGGCCGTCGCCGCGCGCCTGGAACGCGTGCGCGGGCGCGTCGAGCGCGTCGCCCACGCGCTACGGCGCAACGTCCGCGCGGCCGAAGCCAGCTGAACGGGGCAGCCGCTACCACCCTGGAGCCGGCGCGGGCAACCGTGCGGGCGCGATCGTTATTGTTCTAGATCAATGGCGCGTCATCTGACGTGACGCAAAATCGGTTCTTGTCAGCAACACCCGTAGCCTGAAACGCTCAACCGACAGACCGAAGGACGGCACATGACAAGTACCACGACCCTGCAGCGGCTCATGGATTCCTCGAGCGCGAATCCCGATCGCGCCTTTGCCCACCAGCTGATGGAAATGCTGGCCATCCCCGTATTCGTGCTCGACGCCACCTCGCACGTCATCATCTGGAACGGCGCCTGCGAACGCCTGACCGGGGTCCCGGCCGCGGACGTCATCGGCACGCGCGACCACTGGCGCAGCTTTTTCGACGACCACCGCCCGACCCTGGCCGACCTCCTGATCCAGGAACGCGGCGGCGACGACGTCCAGCAGCTGCGGCCGCGCCAGAACGCCAGCCACCTGTCGGCGGAAAGCTGGTGCGACATGCCGCGCGTGGGCCGGCGCCGCTACCTGGCGGCCGACGCCAGCCCGATCTACGACGAACGCGGCAAACTGTCGGCCGTGGTCCAGACGCTGCGCGACCTGACCGAGGAGAAGCAGGCCCAGCTCGCGCTCGAGCAACTGGCCATCCGCGACGGCCTGACCGGCCTGGCCAACCGCCGCTGCTTCGACGAGACCCTGCATGCGGAGTGGGCGCGCGCCATGCGCCAGCGCCAGCCGCTGTCGCTGCTGATGGTCGACGTCGACAACTTCAAAGCCTACAACGACGCCCACGGCCACCTGGGCGGCGACGAATGCCTGAAACGCATCGCCACCGCGGTCGCCAGCGAGATGCGCGCCAACGACCTGGTGGCGCGCTACGGCGGTGAGGAATTCGCGGTGATCCTGCCGAACCAGTCGCTGAAGGGCGCGGCCACCGTCGCCGAGCGCATCCGCTCCCGGGTCGAACAGCTGCAGGTGCCGAACGTGCTGGCACCGGGGCAGCACGTGACGGTGTCGATCGGCGCCGCCACGGCGCTGCCGGCCCCCGAGAACGCCGCCTCGGAACTGGTGGCGACCGCCGACGCCGCCCTCTACCGCGCCAAGCACATGGGCCGCAACCGGATCAGCTTGCCGCTGACCGATTCCGCCTGACCACGGCTGCCCACCCGCTTGCCACCCTTGTATCTTTCCTTGGGAATACACTATGCTGTCGGCACAGCATTTTCCCAAGGAATCCCAGTGTCCCGAGCCGCACCCTCCCGTGTTCCGATGTCTCTCATGGCCCTGGCCATTGCCGGCGCCTTCAGTGGCACCCTCGGCGACGCCCATGCCGCGCCGGCCGCAAGCCCCGCCAAGTCCGACGTGCTGCCCTTCCAGGCGGTCGAAAAGCAGCTGCCGAACGGCCTCAAGGTCATCGTCGTGCCGACCGGCTTCCCGAACCTGGTGTCGGTGACGATTCCGGTCCAGACCGGCTCGCGCAACGAAGTCGAGGCGGGCAAGTCGGGCTTCGCCCACTTCTTCGAGCACATGATGTTCCGCGGCACCAAGGCCTATCCACCGGAAAAATACCAGGACATCATCACCAAGGCCGGGGCGCGCCAGAACGCCTACACCAGCGACGACCTCACCAACTACTACACCACCTTCGCCAAGCAGGACCTGGAGACGGTGCTGAAGGTCGAGGCCGACCGCTTCCAGCACCTGGACTACCCGGAAGCCGTGTTCAAGACCGAGTCGCGCGCCGTGCTGGGCGAATACAACAAGAACAGCGCGAACCCGATGCAGAAGCTGTTCGAAGTGCAGCGCGACGCCGCCTTCGGCAGCCACACGTATAAACATACGACGATGGGCTTCCTGAAGGATATCGAGGACATGCCCAACCAGTACCAGTACTCGAAGGTATTTTTTGAGCGCTGGTACCGCCCGGAGCGCACCACCATCATCATCGCCGGCGACGTCGAGCCAAAGCAGGCGGTGGCGCTGGTCGAGAAATACTGGAGCGGCTGGCGCCGCGGCAGCTATGACGTGGCGGTGCCGGCCGAGCCGGCGCCCAAGGGCGCGCAATACCGCCACGTCGACTGGCCGAGCCCGACGCTGCCGCTCGTCACCGTCGCCTTCCGCGGCCCGGCCTTCTCGGATACGCAAAAAGACCAGGCGGCGCTGTCGATGGCGCTGTCGCTGGCCTTCGGCCGCACCTCGCCATTGTATAAACGCCTGGTGCAGGACGAGCAGAAGGTCGACCAGCTGTTCGATTCGAGCCCGAACCGGGTCGACCCCGCCCTGGTCACCGTCGGTGCGCGCGTGAAGAATCCGGAAGATGCGCTGTATGTGCGAAACGCCATCCTGGAAACCATCGCCAAAATGCGCGAGGCGCCGGTTCCGGCCCAGACCCTGCTGGATGCCCAGTCGAATGAAAAGTACAGCCTGATCCGCTCGCTGGACAACACCGACGCCATTGCCCAGACGCTGGCCTCCTACGTGCACTTCCAGCGTTCCTATGGCACCCTGAATCGCTACTACCGCGTGGTCGACAGCCTGACCCCGGCCGACCTGCAGGCTGCCGCGCGCAAATACCTGGTCGACGATTCGATGGTCGTGACCACGCTGGCCCATGCCAAGCTGCCGGCCGGCATCGAGACCTTGCCCAAGCTGGCCGGGTTCGCGCCCAAGGCCGGCGACGCGAAGTTCGACGTGCTGGTGCAGAAGTCGAGCCTGCCGCAGGTGCGCTTCAAGCTGCTGTTCGATGCCGGTTCCAGCCAGGACCCGGCCGGCAAGGAAGGCCTGGCGGCGCTCACCGCCGCAATGGTGGCGCGCGCCGGCTCGAGCGAGCGCAAATATGACGAGGTGACCCGCGCCCTGTTCCCGATCGCCGGCGCCTTCGGCGAGCAGGCCGACAAGGAGATGACGACCTTCACCGGCACCATCCACAAGGACAACTGGAACACCTTCCTCGACGTCGCCCTGCCCCAACTGCTGGACCCGGGCTTCCGCGAGGATGACTTCCGCCGCCTGAAGGATGCGCAGAAGAACGCGCTGGTGCTGGACCTGAAGGACAACAACGAGGAAGAGCTCGGCAAGGAACGCCTGCAGGCGAACATCTTCGGCGGCACGCCCTACGGCCACCCGGTGCTGGGCACGGTGAAGGGCATCGAGGCGATCACGCTGGACGACGTCAAGGCCTTCCATGCGAAAGCCTATACCCAGGGTGCGCTGCACGTGGGCGTGTCGGGCGACGTCAGCCCGGCCATGCTGGAGCAGTTCAAGCTGCGCCTGGCACGCTTGCCCCAAGGCGCAGGCCTGCCGCACATCAGCGCGCCGCAGGGCCACAGGCCGAAGGGCCTGGAAGTCGAGATCATCGAAAAGAACACGCGCGCGACCGCGATCTCCTTCGGCCTGCCGATCGCCGTCAACCGTACCCACCCGGACTTCCCGGCCCTGTGGCTGGCCAAGACCTGGCTGGGCGAGCACCGCGCGTCGAATTCCTACCTGTACCAGCGCATCCGCGAAGTGCGCGGCATGAACTACGGCGACTACGCCTACATCGAAGCTTTCCCGCGCGGGATGTTCGGCTTCTTCCCGAGCCCGAACCTGGGGCGCCAGTCGCAGATCTTCGAAGTCTGGATCCGCCCGGTCGCGCCGCAGAACGCCCACTTCGCGCTGCGCATCGCGCTGTCCGAGCTGGGCAAGCTGGTTGACCAGGGGCTGACCCAGGCCCAGTTCGAGTCGACCCGCGACTACCTGATGAAGAACGTGTTCGTGATGACCGCGACCCAGGACCAGCAGCTCGGCTATGCGCTGGATGCGCAGTGGTACCGCACGCCGGAATTCACGCAGATGATGCGCGACGGCCTGTCGAAGCTCAGCGTGGCCGACGTGAATGCGGCCATCAGGAAGCACCTGTCGGCGCGCGACCTGTCCGTGGTGTTCATCACCCGGGATGCGGCCGGCCTGAAGGAAAAGCTCGTGACCGATGCGTTCTCGCCGATCACCTACGACGGCAGCAAGCCCCAGGAACTGCTGGACGAGGACAAGGCGATCGGGGCGATGAAGCTGGGAATCAAGCCGGAACAGGTGAAGATCACGCCGGCGGCGCAGGTGTTCGCGCAGTGATGCCCTCTATATAGTTGATGCATGAAAAAAACGCCGGCAGATGCCGGCGTTTTCCATTTACTGCCTCATTGAGCGGTTCAAGAAGTCATCTTGTCCCAGCCGTGGCGCACGGCCGCCTTCATCTTGTCCCAGGTCGACACGCCGCTCGAGCTCGGGTAGCGCGTATCCCAGTCGCTGCGCAGGTCGGACTCGACGTCGTCCCAGTTGCGGCCCTGGTATTTCGGGTTGCGGCGGGCTTCGGTGCCGTAGCCGTAGGCCGGGGCCAGCGAGTCGTAGGTGTCGCCGCTGCTGGCGTACTGGGTGCTGTAGTGGGTGCGGTAGTAGGCGTCGTCATCCGTGTCCGGGGTGATCTTGTCCCAGCCATGGCGGACAGCGGCCTTCATCTTTTCCCAGGTCGACGGGCCGCCGGTGTTGCGCGATTCCCAGCTCGATTTCAGGTCGGACTCGACGTCGTCCCAGTTGCGGCCCTTGTACTGGTCGCTGGAACGCATCTCGTTGCCGTAGCGGTAGGCCGGCGCGTAGTCGTCGTAGCTGCCGCCCAGGCTGGAGTAGTTGGTGTCCCAGTCCTTGCGCCAGGCATCGTCGTTGCCCAGGCCCAGAGCGCTGGACGAAGCCCCGATCGACTGGTCGCCGGCCAGGTTCTCGACCTGCACTTCGGTGTGGCGCACGGTGTCGTGGATGTTTTCCTGGCGCTGCGAGACTTCCTTGCCGACCAGGACTTCCTCGACCACGCGGGCCGATTTCTGGACCACGGCTTCCTCGGCCGTTTCGCGCAGTTCGATCGACTGTTCCTTGAAGGCGGTGGCGTCGGCGGTGCTGATCGGCTGGTTGACCGGACGGCGCTCGACGCTCACGTGCTCTTCGCGCAGGCCGATGCTCTGGTCGACCGGGGTCTCGACCACGCGCGAGTACACGCGCACGCCGCCGCGCTGGACTTCGCGCTTGCCGACCTTCAGTTCTTCCTCGACCACCGGAATCGCGCGGCTGGTGCTGCCGTCCTGGCTCAGGTCACGCTGCTGCGAGCCGCCGAGCGCGCTGCCGGACAGGCTGGTGTCGCGCTGCATCGACTGGCCGCCGGTGATGGCGGTTCCGCCCAGCGAGGCGTCGTCGGAACCCTGCAGCGATGCGGTGCCCTGCAGCGAGCCCGACGAGGAACGCAGGCGGTCGGCGTCGCGGTTGTCGTTGTCGGACAGATCGCCCGACTGCAGCGAACGGCCCTGGGTTTCCTGGTAGGTGCCGACGTCGCGCGGGACGGTGTCGTTCATGTCCTGGGCGCCGAAGTACATGGTGTTGTCCTGGCCGCGCTGCAGCGCGCCCGGTTCGGTGCCCGGGGGCAGAGCCGATTGCTGGGACATCGATTGCGAGCTGCCCGACTGCATCGAGCCGGCCGCCATCGAACCGCCGGACAGGGAGGACGATTGCGGCTGGTAGGCGCTGGCGCCCAGGCTGGCGGCGCTGCCGGTCAGGTCGTGGCGTTCGTCGATGTCCACCGGGCCGAAGCGTTCGATCACGTCGGCGGCGCGCTCGACTTCCGGTTCCGACTGGGTGGTCAGGGTCAGCACGTGGTGGCCGCGGCTGACGACGTCCGAGTAGCGGCTGACGTGCTCGTCGTTGTCGGCACCGAACAGGCCGGTGAAGAAATGCTTGATCGAGGCGCCGATGCCCTCTTCATGCGTCTGGTCGGCCAGCGGCACGTCGCCGCCCAGGCTGCTGGTCTGGCCGGTGGGGTCGGCACTCGAGACGTTGACGTCGCTGCGCGAAAAGCCCGATGCCAGCAGTTCGTCCATTGCGTTCTGGGCATCGCTGCGGTTGTCGAAAACTGCGACTAGAGTATGTTGCATGATGAACCTCCAATGATATCGATCATGTAGTTGATGGGCGGTCGCCGTGCTCGTCGAAGCGCTCCACGCTGACCTGCTCGGATTTGAGCAGGACCGTCTCAGCGTGGTGCTCCTCGCGCCGGGTCCTGGTGATGCGCAGCTCTTCCTTGATGCGCAGGCGGCGTTCCACCACCAGCACTTCTTCTAGGATGGGCACCACCAGCGTGTCGCCTTCGTAGCGGGTTGTGGGAGCCTGGTCCAGCGGAACGATCCGGTCCACCGGCACGTGGCTGACTTCCACCTCGTCGCGCAGCAGGCGTTCGTCGATCCGGCAGGGGTGCTCGGCGACAGTCTTGTGGATGCGCACGCCGCGTCCCGTATCGACGATCCGTTTCTCGATCCATGCCTCTTCCTGGATCACGGGAACCGTGAGGGATTCCTGCTGTTCCTGGCTGAGTTTTGATAGATCAATTGACACGGCTCGCCTCCTCGGTAACGCAACGCTAGAGCACCCACCATACTCCAAACTTTTGCTGCCGCGCGCACCATTGACTATCTGCAAACATGCATTGCGAATGCCATTTAAAGTTGGGCTCGCGTAATGAAAAACGGGCCAAAAGGCCCGTTAAATCAAGGTTTTAGTGCGCCCGCGCACCGACGGCAGAGCCGCCACGACAGGTCAGCCAAACGGATTCTTCACCGTCTTGACTTCGGGCGGCGGCAGCTGTTCCGGCAAGTCCTTCGCCTCGAGCGCGGCCACGACCTGGCCCAGCAAGCCGTGCAGCAGGCGCGCCTGCTCCAGGCCGCGGCGGTCGGCGGTCAGGTCGACGTCGCCCGAGAGCGTGATGCGGTCCAGACGGTTCTCGAGCGCCAGGCGGCCGACCTCGACGACGTCGGCTTCGTTCTCGAACGGGGCAAAGGCAGGTTTTTTGGCTTTCATCGTTATTCCTTAATTAGTTGATCTGTCTCAACCGCGGCCGCGACGCTTCGGTTCGCGGATCTTCGGCAGGCGCAGCATGCGCTCCTTGTCGCGCTCGCTCAGCGCGGGCAACAGGTTGATGCCGATGATGCGTTCGAGCTCATTGATCGGGATGACGTTCGGCTTTGCGTCGCCCTGGTTCTCGATGAACCAGGCGGCGCCGGCTTTCTGGCGCGGACTGTACACCAGTTTATAGAGGTGCGAGGGCACCAGCACCTTGCCGACCTGGCGCAGGTTGCTGCCCAGGAAGGCCGGGCCGGTGATCACGTACAGGTCGCCTTCCTTCTTCGCCATCTTGCGCACCTCTCCTTCGATCGCGGCCCAGACGTTGCGGTTGTTCTCGCCGTCCTGGGGTACGATGTTGGCCAGGCTGAAGCTGTCGCGCTGGCTGGCGCGGTCGGGCATGTCGCCGTTGGGCGCCATGTGGCCGCGGTCGAAGCCGCTGCGCGAATAGTCCGCCAGCTCGGCGCGCTGGCTCGGCGGCAGGCGCGATTCGGCGTGGAAGGAATCCTCGCGCGACAGGTCCTGGGCGGCCTCGACGTTGTCGGCACGCAGGTGCTCGGCCGACCACAGCGGCGTGCGGGTGATCCCGGAATGGGTGACGCCGAACACGTTGAAGCACAGCGCGCGCGTGTCCGGCGCGAGTTTCGGATTGGTGATCTGCGGTGCGCGTCCGCCGACGTAGTGCGACGGGCAGGACGCGCCCTGGAGTTGCGCCTGGGCGGCGGCCGCGGCAAGGAGTCCCGCCGCCAGGATGGCGCGGGAGAAAAGCTTCTGAAGCATGGTGACTCGAAAGGATCAAACGGAACGTCATTGTAGCCGACCTGTTCTTGCGTTACCTCATGAGACTGGTTGGGCATACAGTGCGCACGCTTGGGTTCAAATTTACCATTTCCAACCGGAATGCTATAGAATCCGCTTTCTAAAATCCAAAGCATATTTGAGCAAATATAGATTGGCGATGGACAAGCCCTCCATACCCGAGGACCTCCGGCGCTTCGTGCTGACCAGTATTCCCTCGGTCCCCTTCCTGGAAGCCCTGTTGTTGATGCATGCCGACCCGGCCCACCGGTGGCGCAGGGATACGCTCGCAAAGCGCCTCTACGTCCGCGAGAAAGTCGCCGACGGATTGCTGGGCGAACTGTGCCAGTCCGGCATGGCCGCACCCTGCGCGGCGCCCGACGACGACTGTTACTGCTACCGCCCGGATGGCGAGGCGCTGCGCCAGCGCATCGACCGCCTGGCCGAGCTGTACGCGACCCACCTGGTCGAGGTCACCCTGCTCATCCACTCTTCCCTCGATCGCAAGGCCCAACAATTCGCGGACGCCTTCAAATGGCGAAAGGATTCCTAAGTGGCGGTTATCATCTACTCGCTGTGCGCCCTCACCTCACTGGCCTGCGCCTGCCTGCTGCTCGCCAGCTACCGCCGTACCCGCCATCGCCTGCTGTTCTGGAGCGGCGCCTCCTTCGTCGCGATGACCGTGAACAATGTGTTCCTGGTGCTCGACAAGGTCGTGTTCCCCGACGTCTACCTGCTGCCGGTGCGCCAGGGCGCGGCACTGGTGTCGCTGCTCCTGCTGCTGTATGGCCTGATCTACGAAAAGGAATGACCGTGACCAACATGATCACCGGGATGATTGCGATGGCCTCGCTCATCATCGCCCTGTTCTTCCTGCGCTTCTGGCGCAACAGCCGCGATCGCTTCTTCCTGTACTTCGCGCTGTCCTTCGGCATCGAGGGGATCCACCGCATCGTCGCCACGCTCAGCTACGACGAAAACGAGGACTCGCCGCTGCACTACCTGATCCGGCTGCTGGCCTACGGCCTGATCCTGTGGGCGATCCTCGAAAAGAACTTGCCGGGGCGAAAGGGCAAGCGCTAGCGTGCGCCCTCGGCGCGGCCCCCTGGCACATAATCGGTTATCGATATGTTGATATGGAGGCAAGCATGGCGACACCCGAACAGCAAGGCAAGCAGCAAGGCAATCCGCAAAACGGCAGCGAACAGCGTTCCGAAAACCTGTTGCCGACGGATGGCGGCGACGACGGCCAGTTCAATGTGGCCGAAGAAGTGAACCTGGACGAACAGGGCGACCTGGCGCGCCGCGTCGGCAAGCCGCCCAAGGGCATCGCCGGCGAGGCCCTGGCAGACTCCTTGAAGGATGATGCGGCGGACGACAAGCCGGCCGCCTGATCCCTTACATCGTCACCCCCATGCGCAGGCCCTCGATCGTGTGGGCCTGCTCGATGTTTTCCAGTTCCGGGACGATGCGGCAGCGCAGGTGGCGGCGCACGTCCTCGGGCAGCGCGTCCCAGTAGGCTTGCGTTACCTGCAGGTCGTGCTTGTCGGCGTTGCGGCCGTCCGGCGCGTCCACCCCCAGCACGAACACCGGGCGCGACTGCTGCGAACGGTTGGCGGTGCCGCGGTGGATCGCCAGCGCCGAACGCGCCGAGATGTCGCCCACCTTGGGCAGCTTGCGCTGCGCGCGCGCCTCGTAGCGTGGATACAGCGACTTGTCCGGGAACATGAGGTCGCCGCCGGCGAGGTCGTCCCACTGGGTGCCCGGCGCGATCTCGAAGGGGCCGATCTCCTCGGTCACGTCGACCGTGGTGATGTTGAAGGCGAGCGAATTCAGGCGCCGTCCCACCAGCGTTTCCGGCGGCGCCGGGAAGTCGCGGTGCCAGGGCTGGTGCATGGCGCCCGGGAACGGGATGTCGAAACCGGCTTCGACGATCTTGTAATCGGGCCCGAGCACGGCGCGGCACACCGCCACCACCCACGGGTGGTTGACGATGTCGACGAAGCCGGACAGGCGTTCCGGGTGCACTTCGACGTAGTAGCGGCAGGGGCCGCGCTCGAGCGCGCCCCTGGGGCTGCGGCGGGCTTCGGCGAACAGGGTTTCGATGTCCTGCTTCAGGCGCGCCACCCATTCGGGGCTGAAGGCGCCCTTGCAGGCGATGATGCCGTCGCCGTACAGGGCGCCCATGATGGCGGCGACGTCGTAGCCGGCTTGCGGGCTTGCGGTATCCATGGTGGTCTCCTCCTTGCTGTGCGTGCCATCCTACCGGAAACCGATGCGCCGGGCACGCACGAGCGGTAATTGACTTTCAACCCGACTCCTCCTACAGTCCACACAAGTTTATCGATGCCACGACACATGCACCCTGCGGTAGTCGCCGCGCCAGCGGCAACCGGCCCGGCGACACGGGCCCTGTATTCATTCGCCGCCGAAGGGCCGCGTGACACCCGACAGGAGCGTCCATGAGCCATCCCGACCACGGCCGCGTGCTGTTCCTGTGCGACCGCCCGGTGTCCGATCCCGCGGTCGGCAGCGTCGCCGCCGAACTCGGCTACGAGCTGGTGCGCGCGCGCAGCCTCGACGAAGCACTGGTGCACGCCGGCGCCGCCGGCTTCGCCCTGATCCTGGCCGGCTTTTCCGGCGATGCCGACGCCATGTTCGCCAGCGTGCGCGAACTGCGCGCGCGCCTGCCGCAGACGCCGCTGATCGTGCACGGCATCCCGCGCGACCCGCCGTTCTCGCTGGACGCGGTGTACGAAGCCGGCGCGCTCGCCGTGCTGCAGGACCCGGTCTCGCCGCCGATCCTGAAGGCCAAGGCCAGCTTTTTCCTGGCCGCCTTTGCCGACGCGGCCGAGCGCCGCCGTGCCGAAGCCGCGCTGCAGGAAACCCGCGCGCGCCTGGAATCGACCATTGCCAGCGCCGAGGTCGCGGTCTGGACCTGGGACGTGGTGGCTGACCGCGTGCAGGCCGACCTGCGCATGACCGAATTGTTCGGTCTCGGCCCGGAGGCCATGGACGGCGCGCCGCTGTCGGGTTACTTTGCCGCGATCCACCCCGACGACCTGCCGCCGACCCAGGCCCAGCTGCGCGTGGCGATGGAGGCCGGCACGCCCTACGACGCCACCTTCCGCGTGCGCACCTGGAGCGGCGCCTGGCGCTGGGTGCTGGCGCGCGGGCGGGTCGAGCGCGGCCCGGCCGGGCCGGTGCGGGTGCGCGGGGTCGTCATCGACGCCACGCTTCAGAAGCAGGCCGAGGAACGCCTGCAGGCCAGCGAGGAGCGCTACCGCACCCTGTTCGACTCGGTCGACGACGGCGTGTGCGTGATCGAGATGCTGTACGACGCCGAAGGCAAGCCCTGCGACTACCGCTTCCTCGAGGTGAACCAGGCGTTCGAACGCCACACCGGCCTGCGCGACGCCATCGGCCGTACCGTGCGCAGCCTGAACCCGACCCACGAGGCGCACTGGTTCGAGACCTACGGACGGGTCGCGGACACTGGCGAGCCGGTGCGTTTCGTGAACGAAGCCGCCGGCCTGCAGCGCTGGTACGACGTGTACGCGGCCCGCGTCGGCGCCCCGGGCAGCCACCGCGTGGTGGCGCTGTTCACCGACATTACCGAACGGCGCCGCACCGAGGTCGAGCTGCGCCGCCTGGCCGACGACCTGGCCGAGCAGGACCGCCTGAAGACCGAATTCCTGGCCACGCTGGCGCACGAGCTGCGCAACCCGCTGGCGCCGATCCGCAGCGGCCTGCAGCTGATGCGGCGCGCCAAGGCCGACCCGGCCGCCATCGCGCGCGTGCAGGACATCATGGACCGCCAGCTCGACCACCTGGTGCACCTGGT
>Ga0308160_10003067_pt1 | contig 19252 bp, 16 predicted proteins | sample PhyFR1_FD_201036 | JGI IMG/M metagenome (GOLD analysis project Ga0308160, IMG submission 201036) | Phyllosphere microbial communities from UC Gill Tract Community Farm, Albany, California, United States - DLSLF.R1 | ecosystem: Host-associated > Plants > Phyllosphere > Unclassified | place: USA...
CGCGCACGCCGTGATGGCCGAGCGTAAAGTGTCGAAAATCTTTGGCGGTAGCTGCCAGATTCCGCTGGCCGCGCACGCCACCGTCGACGGCGCCAACATGCACCTGCGCGCGATGGTCGCCACGCCCAACGGCAAGCGCAGCGCGTTTGCCGAACTGACCGGCGCCGCCAACCAGCCCGAGCTGCTGGGCGAGCGCGTGTCGGCGCTGCTGGCGCAGCAAGACGCGCAGGCGATCGTCGATGCGGTCAAGCAGGACGCCGCCGCCGATGCCTGACAAGGTTGTCATCACGCGGCCGCGCGCCCAGGCCGATGGCCTGGCGCAAGCCGTTGCCGCGCTGGGACGCACGCCGGTGCTGCTGCCGCTGCTGGCGATCGCGCCGCTGGCCGACCAGTCGGCGCTGCGGGCGGCCTTGGGCGAGCTGGACAGCTTTGCCCTGGTTGCCTTTGTGTCGCCGAACGCGATCGATGCGGCATTCGGCCACGTGCAGGCTTGGCCGAGCCAGGTGGCGCTGGCCGTGCTGGGCGAGGGCAGCCGCGCTGCACTGGCGCGCCATGGCCTTACCGAGGCCAACGCCACCATCCTCGGGCCGCAGGATCCGACGCGCAGCGATTCCGAGAACCTGCTGGAATCGCTCGACCTGGCTGCATTGCGCGGCAAGCGGGTATTGATCGTGCGCGGCGAGTCCGGGCGCGAATTGATGGCCAATGGCTTTCGTGCCGCCGGCGCCGAGGTCAGCGTGGTGCCGGCCTACCGCCGCAGCGTGCCGGTGCTGACGCCGGAACTGGCCGCGGCCTTGCGCGCATTACTGGCCGAATCGAACGACTGGATACTCACCAGTTCCGAAGCGCTGCGCGGTCTTTTCTGCCTGCTGGAGCAGGCCGATCCGTCGTTAGTGGCAAAAATGCAACAGCAACATGTGATCGTTCCCCATGCGCGCATCGCGGAAACGGCCGCGGCGCTGGGAATCGCGCATGTCACGCTCACCGGCTCGGGCGACGAGCGCCTGCTTGCCGCGTTACAATCTAAAACATGAACGAATTGCCGAATCACCCAGAGCTGCCGCCGACGCAGCCCCTTGCCACGCCCCCGGCGCCGGCTCCCGAATCCTACGCGCGCGCGCCGGTACGCGGACCCGGCCTGGCCGACACCCTGATGCGTCCGCTGCCGCTGGCCGTGATCGCGCTGGCGGTGCTGCTGGCGGCCCAGACCTGGTCGAGCCACAGCCGCATCAACACGCTGCGCAAGGACATGGCGCTCAGCCTGCAAAGGGGCAACGAGATCAATGCCGAAACCGCGTCGCTGGCGCGCGACGTCGCCGAGCAGTCGAAGGCGCTGCAGCTGAAGGTCGGGGTGCTGGAAAGCCGCCAGCTGGAGAACCAGAGCCAGCAACTGGCGCTGGAGCAGCTGTATTCGGACCTGTCGAAGAGCCGCGACGAATGGGCGCTGTCGGAAGTCGAGCAGGTGCTGTCGACCGCCAGCCAGCAGCTGCAACTGGCCGGCAACGTGCAGGGCGCGCTGATCGCATTGCAGAACGCCGACCGTTCGCTGTCGCGTTCCGACAAGCCGCAGTTCATCACCGTGCGCCGCGCGATCGCCAGCGACATGGAAAAACTCAAGGCCCTGCCGGCGGTGGACCTGGCCGGCGTGGCCGTGCGCCTGGACAGCGTGATCGCCCAGGTCGACACGCTGCCACTGGTGTCCGACGAAAAGCCGCTGCTGCCGGCAGCGCCGGTGCGCGAAGCACGCGTGCAGCAGAAGGGTGCTGCCCCTGGCGCCCCAGCCGTGGCCCCGGCTGCGCCGCTGGGCGTAGGCGAGCGCATGGTGCAGACCTGGCGCAACTGGACCGAGGAGATGTGGGACGACATTCGCCAGCTGATCCGCGTGCGCAGCGTGAACACGCCGGACGCGCTGATGCTGTCGCCCGACCAGCGTTACTTCGTGCGCGAGAACCTGAAACTGCGCCTGCTGAACGCGCGCATGGCGCTGCTGTCGCGCGACGAGGGCACCTTCGGCGACGACCTGACCGCCGCGCGCCAGACCCTGGACAAATACTTCGACACGCGCGCGCGCACCACCCAGCAGGCGCAGACGGCGCTGCGCCAGGTGCAGGCGAACAACCTGTCGATCGAGATGCCGACGCTGGCCGACAGCCTGAACGCCGTGCGCAACTACAAGACGAAGCCTTAATTCATGCGTTTACTTCTCTGGTTAGTCGCCCTGATGGCCGCCGCCATCGGCATCGCCGTGACGGCGCGCTTCAATCCGGGCAACGTGGTGCTGTTCTACCCGCCGCACCGGATCGACATGTCGCTGAACCTGTTCGTGGTGCTGCTGGCGCTGCTGTTCCTGATGCTCTACGGCCTGGTGCGCGCGGTGCGCTCGACGCTGCGCATGCCGCAGCGCGTGGCGGCCTACCGCCTGCGCAAGCGCGAGCGTGAAGGCAACAAGGGCCTGCGCGACGCCCTCAAGGCCCTGCTCGAAGGGCGCTTCGGCCACGCCGAAAAGGCCGCCATGCGCGCTGCCGAGCTACCCGAGAACGCCGGCCTGGCGGCCCTGATCGGCGCCCGCGCCGCGCACCGCATGCGCGAACCGGCGCGGCGCGACGCCTGGCTGGCCGGCATCGCCGGCGACAACAGCATGAAGACGGCGCGCCTGATGACCGTCATCGAGCTGCTGGTCGACGACCACCAGCCGGAAGCGGCGCTGCAGGCGGCCGACGAACTGAACGCCAGCGGCCAGCGCCACATCCACGCGCTGCAATGGTCGATGAAGGCGCACCAGCAGGCGCGCAACTGGCCGGAAGTGCTGCGCCTGGTGCGCATCCTGGATAAACGCAAGGCGCTGCACCCGGCGCTGGCGGCGCGCCTGCGCGAATTGGCCTACGAGGCGCTGCTGTCGGAAGAGGGCCACGATCCGGAGGCGATCCGTCGCGTGTGGGCCGAGGTGCCGGCGGCGGACCGCACCCAGCCGTACATCGCGGCGCGCGCTGCCACTGCCTTCAATGCCAGCGGCCTGCACGACGAGGCGCGCGTGATTGCCGAGGAGGCGCTGCGCGCGGGCTGGGACGAGCGTGTGGTGCGGGCTTACCGCGATGCTGCCGGGCCGGCGGGATCGGCCACGCTGCTGGCGCAGATCGAGAACTGCGAAGGCTGGCTGCGCGAGCGCCCGAACGATGCGGAACTGGCGTTCGCGCTGGGCTCGCTGTGCCTGCGCCAGAAGCTGTGGGGCAAGGCCCAGCGCTACCTGGAGCAGGCCTTGTCGGATGCGACGGATTCGGCGATGGTGCGCGACGTGCACCTGAAGCTGGCCCAGCTGCACGAGGCGCTGGGGCAGGATGCGAAGGCGGCGGGGCATTATCGGCATAGTGCGTTGGCGAATATTCTTTGATCTGAATTCGCCAACGGCTTTGGCTGAAGGTGAGGAACACTGATCTCGCGGTAATGGGGCTGTTGCCTGTACCGTTATTGGTGTGCTGAATCCGCGTGGGCACGAGTGCCCACCCTACGAGAAAGGTTCCGGGCCACAAACCGATGCGCTAACGCCCGGGTTTCCTTTTCGAGGCACGCAGTGCCAAACCCGCGCCCTCATCCGTAGGGTGGGCACTCCGTGCCCACGCGGATCAAACACACCACGAACGGCACAGGCAACAGCCCCACTACCGCTCGCGCACCGCCTTTCAAACCGCAATGCCGCACGGCACCCCACCGCACCGCACAAGCCCATGCCTATTCGATATAATGCTTCCCTTTATTGAATCTTCAGCAACCAAGGAACACTCCATGAGCTTGAACAACGTCCCAGCCGGCCGCGATGTGCCGAACGATTTCAACGTCATCATCGAAATCCCGATGAACGCCGATCCGATCAAGTACGAAGTGGACAAGGACACCGGCGCGATCTTCGTCGACCGCTTCATGGGCACCGCGATGCACTACCCGTGCAACTACGGCTATGTGCCGCAAACCCTGTCGGACGACGGCGACCCATGCGACGTGCTGGTGATCACGCCGTTCCCGCTGTTCCCTGGCGTGGTCGTGCGTTGCCGCGCAATCGGCGTGCTGAAGATGACCGACGAAGGCGGCGGCGACGCCAAGGTCCTGGCCGTGCCAGTCGACAAGATCCTGCCGATCTACAGCCACTGGCAAAAGCCGGAAGACCTGCAAGACCTGCGCCTGCAGCAGATCCAGCACTTCTTCGAGCACTACAAGGACCTCGAAAAAGGCAAGTGGGTCAAGATCGAAGGCTGGGCTGGTCCGGAAGAAGCGAAAGCCGAGATCGTCAACGGCGTGAACGCCTACAACGCCAAGCAGCAACAGCAATAATTCCTGTAGGCGCCTTTGAGGCGCTTGCGAAAAAAAGGCCGGCACCCAAGGGTAGCCGGCCTTTTTCTTTCCCCGGCGCTTGCCGCGCCGGGTCGGCTTCGCCGGCTTGCCCAGCCGGCGTGCTCAGCGGACCTTTCTTACCAGCCAATGTCCTGCAGCAGCGGATACGTCAGGTCGCGCGGCGGCGTGACCGTATGCGACAGGTCCGAGTTGATCGACGGCTCCATCAGCTGGTTCGGCTTGGCATCGGTCGTGTAGTGCGAGGTCGACGAGCCCGGCGCGTTGGTGGTCGGCGTGTACATCAGGATGCGGCGCTGGGCGTCGGTGCCGGCCAGGCGGTTCGGGTCGATGCCGAGGCTGGCCGTCACGCCGGAGCGCGTGCGCGAACGCGACTGCAGCGCGGCGCGCAGCGTGTTGCCGGCGTCCTGGGTGACGCGCACGGCCGGGATCGTGATGCTCGGGTCGTCGCCGCTCATGCCCACCGCCGGGCCCGGCGCGTTGTCGGCCACGACCATGCCGATGGCACCGGCGGCCTGGACGTTGCGCGCCTTGGCGACGAAGTCGCAGCTGCCGCGCGAAACGAGGGCGACGTTGCCGCGCACCGCCAGCGAATTCACCTCGTTCAGCGCGGCGCAGGCCAGGCCGGCGCCGTCGGGCTGCTCAACCACCGGCATCAGCTGCCCGGTGACGGCCGTGGCGCCCAGCGGCGGGCCGAAGGAGGCGTCCCCTACCTCGTAGTTGCCGGCCGCGCTCCCGGCGGCGCTGCCGGCTACCGTGAGGCGCGACTTCGGATCGAGCACCTGGGGCACGGCCGCGCTGACGATGGGGCCGTTCCACGACAGCCCGTCGCCGCTGATGGCCGAGGCCACGCGTTCGGCCGGGGTCATGTCGACCCACAGGCGCTCGGTGCGGTTGTCGACCAGGTAGTGGTCCCAGATCGAGGGGATGTCCTGGATCTCGGCGCCGGTTTCGTCGTCGGTGAAAGTCTGGAAGCCGAGGCCGTGCGCCATTTCGTGCAGCAGCACGGTAACCAGGTCGATTTGGCCGGCTGCGTTGTTGTCGGTGCCGAGGTAGAAGCCGGAACCGGGCAGGCAGTCGGCGAACAGGCCGAGACGCGAATTGAAGCGCGCGATGATGTGCGGCTCGCCCGGCGTAGCGACGTCGACCCCGGCCAGCTTGCTTGCCAGCGCGCTCGGGTACCAGGTGTTCTGGCGCGGCGCGTTGGTGAAGTCGGACCAGATCTCGTTGGCGCCTGCCGAGCCGAGCACGGCGCTGTTGGCGGTGCACGACAGCGGCACGAAGGAGGCGCCGATGCGGACCGGCACGGCGCTGCTGAGCGTGGCGCCCCAGATGTTGGCGGCGTACTGGAAGGCATACAGGCGCTGCTGGCCGAGCGTGGTGCCGGGGTTGCCGCCGACCGGGGTGGCAGGCGTCGGGTCGTTGAAGCCGATGCCGGCGGCGTTCTGGTTGACGATGGTGATGGTGGCTGCCTGCGCAGGCGCGGCGAATGCGGCAAAGGTGACGGCAAGGGCAACGGCAAGGGTGGTGGCAAGTGCGGCGGCCGGGCGCTGCGTGAAATTAGCGGACTTCATGGCGACCCTCCTTGTCATCGTCTGCCTGCGTGGCTTGCCCTGCTTGCCGGTCTTGCCGGCTGTGCGCAGCATGGTCGTGCACTGCGTGTTCGGCCGCCTGCTCGCCATGGATGCACTGGTCGCTCAGCTTGCCGTCGCCTTCGCGCGTGACCACCGCGTACACGAGGCCGCGCTCGCCCAGGCGCACCTGGCGCGCGCCGCCCGGATGGGTGACCATGTTCGGGCGTGCCGGCGCCGCCATCGCGGCGGTCGACTTGGGTGCGAGGGCGCGGCTTTCGGCCGCGGTGGGGGCGCGCAGCTGGCCGGTCTGGGCGTCGCGGACGACGACCATGCCTTGCTGGTCCTGGGCGGAGGCGTGATGCGGCATGAAACAGATGGCGGCCAGGGGGAGCGCCGCTAACATTTTTTTGGATGACATGGTGGGTCTCCGGAACGCGTTGGATTGCTCAGTTTGCTGCTCGGTTTGCTTCAGTCAGCCTGCCTGCGGCGCATGGATGTCAGGGCGCCAAGGCCAAGGGCCAGCATTGCGTACAGCGAAGGTTCCGGCACCGCCGTGACTATTCGGACCGTATCGAGACCGACATAGTTCAGGCTATCGGCGGACCCGACGTAGCGGAACGCGAACCGGCCTTCGCCCTGGAAGTTGAGGTTGCTGCTCCATGCGGTCCAGTCCGTCGGGTAGGGCGAGCCAACGCCGCCGAAGGTGGCGAGCAGGGTGTTGAAGGCCGTGGGGCCGCCGCCGCTGCCCCCCGCCCAGCGCACTTCCAGGAAGTCGGAGAAGCCCGGTGTGGCCTCGTGCGCGGTGTAGAAGGAGAAGCTGGTCAGGCCGCTGAGGGTGAGGAGCGGCGTGATCAGCCAGTTGTCGACCACGCCCTGGCCGTTGGCGGCGCCGAGGTAGTTGGCGGCGGCATAGGCGTCCGGTGCGCCGGATTGGGCGCCGAAGATGCCGGCATTGCCCTGGAACCAGTTGGTGCCGGGCGGCACGCTGTTGTTGACCAGGGTCCAGCCGGGGAGGGAGGCGACGTTGTCGAAGCCTTCGTTGAGGATTTCCACGCCCGCGGCACTGGCGGCCCCGGGCGCGAGTGCCGCCAGCGCAAGCGCGCCGGCCGCTGCGTACGACTTGAGTGTGTTCATGGATGAGCTTTCATGCGAAGCCAGAAGGATGGCATCGAACTCGCGCCTGGCTGACACGAGGCCATGGTTCAGTTCATCATATGAGCTGAACAAGAGCGAACCTTGATCTTTGTTCAAGGTGTGCTGTAACTCGGCGGTTGGGGGAGGGAGGGGTGTTAGGGTGGACACCTGTGTCCACGCGGTGATCGTTATCGGCTTTGAAATCGGGCTCGATGATCTGGCCGAAAGATTTGGTAGGGTGGGCATTCGTAGTGCTGGCATTTAGCCAGCCCTACTGCCCACGCGGTATGGTACCGATGCACACCACCATCGTCCGATGTAATCGGCCACGGAAATGTGGTGGTTTGACGAGGGTGAGACCGCGTGGGCACAGGTGCCCACCCTACAAAAGAGGTGAGTCGCGAATTGGAACGTTCGCGACTGAAAGGGAGCGTCAGCGTTTCGCGAAATAGCTGCGCAGCCGCAGCTTGCCGACGATCCCCACCGGGAAGAAGTAGATCGACAGCACGAACAGCACGCCCAGCCACAGCATCCAGCGGTCCGGATGCAGGGCCGCCGCCAGCAGCGGCACGCCTTCCAGCGCGCTTGACCCGTGCGCCATCGCCTCCTTCAAATAGTTCTGCGCCAGGATGAACAGCGCCGCCCCCACCACCGCGCCGTACATCGTGCCCATCCCGCCGATCACCACGATCAGCAGGATATCGGTCATCACCTCGAAACCGAGCGAAGTCTTGGGCCCGACATAGCGCAGCCAGAGCGCCATCAGCGCGCCGGCCAGCGCCGCCACCAGCGCTGCCAGGCAGTTGGCCCAGATGCGGTAGACGACGGTGCGGTAGCCCAGCGCCTCGGCGCGGAACTCGTTTTCGCGGATCGCCTGCAGCACGCGCCCGAATGGCGAATTCACCAGCCGCAGCAGGAACAGGAACAGCAGCAGGCAGCCGAAGAACACCAGGTAGTAGGTCAGCAGCTTGCCGTCGATGGCGCGCCCGAACACCTCGTTTTCCACCAGCGTGAAGCCGGGCGTCAGTACTTCCGGCACGCTGAAGGTCTTGCCGTCCTCGCCGCCGGTAAAGTCGGACAACTGCGAAGCCAGCACCGCAAACGAGGAGGCCACGGCCAGCGTGATCATGGCGTAGAAAATCGCCCGCACGCGCAGCGCGAACAGGCCGACGACAAAGGCCAGCGCCAGGGCCAGCAGCAGCGCCAGTCCCAGTCCCTTCAGGGCCATGCCCCAGGTCGGCTCGTCGACCGAGGCCAGGCCGAGCCCGATGCCATACGCGCCGATCCCGTAGAACATGGTGTGCGCAAACGAGACGATGCCCGTGTAACCCAGCAGCAGGTCGTAGGATGCCACCAGCACGATATACACGCAGATGGTGGCCGCCATGTTCAGCGGCCGCGCGCCGCTCGTGAGGAAGGGCGCGAACGCCAGCGCGAGCAGGATCAGGACCAGCACGGCGGACAGGATGCGGCTGCGCGGCAGGTCGCCGGAGAGAAGTCGGTTCATCATGCTCAGCTCCGCATCTTCGAATACAGCCCGGCCGGGCGCCACAGCAGGATCGCGATCATCAGGATGATGTTCGAGACCAGCGCGATCTTCGGCGCCAGGAAGCCGGCATAATTGGCCACCAGCGCCATCAGCAGCGCGCCGATGAAGCAGCCGCCCACCGAACCCAGGCCGCCGATGATGATGACGATGAAGATCATGATCATGATTTCGCCGCCCATCGCCGCCGACAGGGTTTCCTTGTACAGGCCCCACATCACGCCGCCCAGGCCGGCCAGCGCGGAACCGGCCGCGAACACGCCCACGAATAGGCGGCGGATGCGGTAGCCCAGGCTCTCGACCATTTCGCCATTCTCGACGCCGGCGCGGATCAGCAGGCCGATCTTGGTGCGGTTCAGGGTCAGGAACATCCCGGCGAACACGACCAGGCCGACGATGACTGCCACCAGACGGTATTTCTCGATGGCGGCGTCACCGAGGAAGATGGCGCCGCGCAGGCTGGTCGGCAGCGGCAGCGGGATGGTTTCGGCGCCCCAGATCACGTTGATCAGCTGCTCGGCGACGATCATGCCGCCCATCGTGATCAGGATCTGCTTCAGGTGCTGGCCGTACACGGGCATGATGATCACGCGCTCGAAGGCCCAGCCAAGCAGGGCGGTGACCAGCATCGCCACCGTCACGGCCAAGGCCAGCACGCCAAGGTTAATCAGCAAGGAATCCATTTCGAGCCAGCCGCGCATTGGCAGCAGCACGAGGGTGGCGGCAAAGGCGCCGACCGAGACAAAGGCGCCATGGCCGAAGTTCAGCACGTTCATCAGGCCGAACACCAGGGTCAGGCCGCTGGCCATGATGAAGATCATCATGCCCATGGCGAGGCCGGCGACGGTCAGCGTGACCCAGGTGGGAAAACTGCCGACCAGCGGCAGCATCAGCAAGGCCAGCACGGGCACCAGCAGCACCGGCGCGATGTCGCGCGGGGCGCTTGGCAAGGGCGCATCGGCCTGCGGCGGCGGCACGGCAGCCGGAGCGGCCGGCTTGCGAGGAAGAGTAGCGCTCATGATAGAAATCCTATTGGTGTGCGGCCAGCGACAGGCCAAGCAGGCGCTGCTGCAATGCGTCGTCGTTCGCCAGCGCCGCCATCGTGCTGGCGTGGGCCACGCGGCCGTCGTCCATCACGCTCACGGTGTCGCCCAGCGAGCGCACGAAGTTGAAGTTCTGTTCGACCAGCAGGATCGTGGTGTCGTGTTCCTTGAGTTCGCGGAAGGCGGCGATCAGGCTTTGCACGATGGCCGGGGCCAGGCCCTTGGTCGGCTCGTCCACCAGCAGCAGCTTCCTCGGTTCGACGATGGCGCGGGCGATCGCCACCATCTGCTTCTGGCCGCCCGAGAGGTTCCCCGCGGGGTAGTTCCAGAACTTCTTCAGGGCCGGGAAGAAGCCGAAGATCCACTCCAGGCGCGCCGTGTCCATCGGTCCGCTGCGCGCGGCCAGGTGCAGGTTCTCGCGCACGGTGAGGTCCGAGAACACGGCCATGCTTTCCGGGACGTAGGCGATGCCGAGGTGGGCGATGTCGGGCGTGGCCAGTTTCGTGATGTCCTGGCCGTCGAAATGGATGCTGCCGGCGCTGGCCTTCCACAGGCCCATGATGGTGCGCAGGGTCGTGGTTTTGCCGGCGCCGTTACGGCCCAGCAGCACCGACAGGCCGCCGCGCGGGACGATCAGGTCCACGCCTTGCAGGATGTGGTACTGGCCGATGTGGGTGTGGACACCCGCAAGCGTGAGCAGTGGTTCAGCCATGGGCGGCAACGGGTTCGGTGTCGGGTGTTCCAAGATAGGCTTCCTGTACGATCTTCGATTGCATCACTTCATGCGGGTTGCCGTCCGCGACCAGGGCGCCGTTGTGCAGCACGATGATGCGGTCGGCCAGCTGACGCACCACATCCATCTTGTGCTCGACCAGCAGCACGGTTTTACTGGCGTCGCGCTTGACCGACTGGATCAGCTCCAGCACCACCGGCACCTCGTCCACGCTCATGCCGGCGGTCGGCTCGTCGAACATCAGGATACGCGGTTCCAGCGCCAGCAGGATTGCCACTTCCAGCTTGCGCTGGTCGCCGTGCGAGAGCGAGCCGACGCGCGCCTCGCGCTTAGCCGACATGGCCACGCGTTCCAGGTAATGCTCGGCACGCTCGATCAGTTCTTTGTGGCCGAACCACACCGAGAACATGTTCATGCCCAGGCCGGCGCGGCTCTGCACCGCCAGGCGCACGTTTTCCATCACCGTCAGGTTCGGGAACAAATTCGTCAGCTGGAAGGCGCGCCCGATGCCCAGGCGCGTGCGGCGTGCGGCGCCGGCCCTGGTCACATCCTGGCCGTCCAGCAGCACGCTGCCCGAGGTGGCCGGCAACTGGCCCGAGACCAGGTTGAAATACGTGGTCTTGCCGGCGCCGTTGGGGCCGACGATCACGGTCAGCGTGCCCGGATAAAAGTCTGCCGTCACCGCGTCCACCGCGACGTGGCCGCCGAAGCGGATCGTCAGGTCGCGCGTAGCCAGCGAAGGGGCTTGGTCGGTGGACGCCATGTCAGCGCTTGTTCTTCACCGGCATCGGCATCTCGGCGACCGGGATCTCGCGCACCAGTTCCAGCAAGTCCCACTCGTTGGCCTGGTTCTTCTTGATGCGGAAGTGGTACATCGATTGCAGCGCCTGGTGGTCTTCCTTGCGGAAGCTCATCTTGCCTTTCGGGGTATCGAAGGACATGCCCTCCATCGCCGCCACCAGCTTCTCGCTGTTCCCGCTCGGGACTTTCGACAGGGCCGTGAACACCGCGCTGGCCGCCGCGAAGCCGCCGGCGGTGAACATGTCGGGCGGCGCCTTGAAGCGCTTCTGGTGCTCGGCCACCAGCCAGTCGTTCATCTTGTTCTTCGGGAAGGCATAGTAGTAATAGATGGTGCCTTCGGTGCCGGCATAGTTCTTCCAGGTCTTCATCACCGGCAGGATGTTCCCGCCCGGCGCCAGGTGGATGCCGTAGCGCTCGGGCTTCATGTCGGCCAGCTTGTTCATCGGGTTCGGGCCGGCCCAGACGATCTGCAGCACGCGCGGCTGCGGCTTGTCCTTCAGGGCGTCGAACAGGCGTTGGGTCGAGGCGGTGAAGTCGGTGGTGGTCATCGGCGCGTACTCTTCGTGCACCACCCTGGCCTTGCTGCCGGTGGCCGCCAGCGCTTCCTTGCCGGCCTTGATGGCGTCGCGCCCGAAAGCGTAGTCCTGGGTCAGGAACCCGACGCTGCCCTGCTTGAGGGTGCTGGCCGCCGCCATCGCGTCCTGCATCGAGCTGCGCGCGGTGCGGAAGATGTACTTGTTCCACTTGTCGCCGGTGATCGCATCGGCCACGGCCGGCTCGATGATCAGCACCTTCTTGTATTCCTTGGCCACCGGCAGCATCGCCAGCGCCGAGCCCGAGGAGGTGGTGCCGACCGCGATGTCGGCCTTGTCGTCGCCATAGGCTTCGGCCAGCAGGGTGCGGCCGAGGTCGGGTTTGCTCTGGTCGTCCTTGACGATGACCTTCAGCTTGCGGCCGTTGATCTCCATCTTGCCGCCGGTGAGGTATTCCAGGCCCATCATGAAGCCGGTCTCGGTTTCCTTGGCATAGGCCTCGAGGGCGCCGGTCTTGCCGGCGATGAGGGCGATCTTCAGGTCGGGGCCGGCGGCCAGCGCGCCGGGCACGGCGCTTACGGCAAAGGCGGCCACGATGGACATTGCAAGGGGTTTGATCAGGTGCTTCATGTTGTCTCCTGTCGATCTGATTTTCGTTCTATGTTTATGGAAGCTGGGCCAGGAACCCGCGGATCGCGTCCAGCGCCGCCGGTTCGGTGAGCATCGGCGCATGTCCGACGTCCGGGACTTCGGCGTAGGCCATGGCAGGTGCGGCGCGCCGCATCCACGCCACTTGGTCCGGTTCGACCAGGTCGGACAGGGCGCCGCGCACCAGCAGGGTCGGACGGCGCTGCGCCAGGCGGCGGAAGGCCATGCGCGCCGCCAGCGAGGTCGGCTTGAGTTTACCCGTTTGCAAGGACAGCGCAATACGTGGGTCGTAACGCAGGGCCAGCGCGCCGGCGTCGTTGGCGGCAAAGGCGCGCCGTGCCCACTTGCCCCATTCCGCATCGGAGTTGCCGGGGAAGGCGCAGGCGTTGATGTCCTTCAGGTAGCCGGCTGCGTCGTCCCAGGTCGAGAGCTCGTTGCAGCGCCCCGCATAGCCGGCGATGCGCGCCAGGCCCTTGGTGGAGAGCACCGGGCCGACGTCGTTCAGCACGGCGCCGGCGATCAGGTCGAGGTGGCGCATGGCGAGCGTCATGGTGATCAGGCCGCCCATCGAGGTGCCGACGAACACGGCGCGCGCGATGCCGAGGTCGTGCATCAGCTTGACGACGTCGCCGGCATACACCACCGGGTTGTAGTTGGCCGGGTCGGGATCGTAGGCCGAGTAACCGCGCCCGCGCACGTCGAGCGCGAGCACGCGCCGGCCCAGGCGCGCGATTTCCGGGGCCAGTTCGTCGAAGTCGGCCGAATTGCGGGTCAGGCCGTGGATGCAGATCACGGGCAGGCGTGCCGGAGCAGGCTCGGCCCCGGCCTGGGCGGCGTAGTCGCGTGCATACAGCGCCAGCCCGTCGCTGCTGTGATAACGGAGAGGTGTGAAGTTCGGCACGCTGGCAAATCCTGTTGGTTCTTCGGGAGAGGGAGAAGAAGGCGTGGCACCCGGGCCGGACGGCGCCCGGATGCCCACGCAAGCGGAACAGTCTAGAAGCGGTACTCGAGGGTGGCCGAGACCGTGCGCGGGTTGCCGTAGAAGGCCGTCAGCGTGCCCTCGTTGCCCAGGGTCGGGAACAGGTAGCCGGCGGTCTTGTAGCGCTCGTCGTTCAGGTTCTTGCCGTGGATGCCGGCGCGGATCTTGCCGTCGGCGCGGGTCCAGACGATGCTCGCATCCCACAATTTATACGAGTCCTGGTCCAGCAGCGACACGGTCTCGAACTGGTTGGTGGCGCCCTTGTACGACACGCTGCCGATCAGCGAGACCTTGCCGTTGTGGCCCATGATGGGCAGGGCGATGTCGTAGTTGGCGCGCAGGTTGGCCGAGTTCTTCGGCGTGTTCTGGAACACGCGCTGGTCGGCCACGTTCACGCCGGCGACGATGTATTCCTTGTAGTCGGCGTCGATGTAGCTGTACATGCCGGCAATCGTGAAGTCGCGCGTGATGTTGGCGATCGCTTCCAGTTCGACGCCCTTGATCTTGGCCTTGCCGGCGTTGGTGGTCACGCCGGCGAAGCTGTCGTCGCGGCCGTCGCCGTTGGTGTCGATCGCCACCGAACCCGGGATCTGCACGTCCTTGTAGTCGCTGTAGAACACCGCGGCGTTGGTGGTGATGCGCCCGCCGTTGAAGGCCGACTTCAGGCCCAGCTCATAGGTCTCGATGGTTTCGGGCTCGTAGCCGGCGCGGGCCTGGGCTTCGGTCAGGCGGGTGCCGACCATGTTCAGGCGCGGGTCGAAGCCGCCGCCCTTGAAGCCTTCGGAATACGAAGCGTAGACGTTGTGGTCGGCATTCACCTTGTAGCCCAGGGCCACGCGCGGGGTGAACTTCTTGTCCTTGCGCTGCAGCGTACCGTTACGGAAATCGGTGTCGGTGCGGAACAGGACGGCGCCCGGGTTGCCCATCTCCGGGGTGCCGGCCAGGCCCAGGTAGATCTGGCGGTAGATCGAGGCGGTGCGCTCGTCGACCGTGTAGCGCCCGCCCAGCGACAGGCTGAAGGCATCGGTGAAGTTGTAGCTGCCGTCGAAGTAGGCGGCCCAGGCCTTGGTGTCGATGTCGCCGCTGGTGAAGGTCGAGGTTGGCGCGAGGCCGGCCAGCACGGTGTCGAACTTGTTGTAGGCGTTGGCGTCGATGTAGTACAAACCGGCGACACCCTGGATGCGCTCGCCGGTATAGGTGAGCTGGAATTCCTGGCTGAACTGCTTGTTGGTGTACAGGGCCGGCACTTCCATGTCGACCACGGGCAGGGCGTCGAAGTCGATCGGCGCGTACGACTTGTCCTTGCGGCTGGCCGTGATCGACTTGGCGCTGAGCTGGTCGTTGAAGCGGTATTCCACCAGCGCCGAGACGCCGTGCGACTTGACTTCCTGGTCGTGGCCGAGGGCCTGGGTCAGGTTGGCGCGGGTGTCGAATTCGTTCGACAGGATCGGCGCGCCGCTTGTGCGGCCGACCGTCAGGCGGTGGCCGTTCTTCGGATTCGAGTCGTCCTTCGTGCCGTCGCCGGCGATGCGGATGAAGAGTTCGGGCGTGGGCGTGAATTCGGCCGACAGGCGCAGCGCGGTGACGTCCTTGTCGTAGTTTTCGGCGCCGGTGTACAGATTGGTGCCGAAGCCGTCGCGCTTGAAGCGCGCTACCGTGCCGCCGATGCGGACGGTGTCGCTGATCGGAGTGCTGGCGGTGGCCACGCCGTCGAGCTGGCCGTAGTTGCCGGCGGTGGCACGCAGGCGCACGTCGGGCTTGGGACCGAGTTTGCGGGTCACGTACTTGACGGCGCCGCCAATGGTGTTGCGGCCGTACAGCGTGCCTTGCGGGCCGCGCAGCACCTCGATGCGCTCGACGTCGTAGATGTCGGCCACGGCCGCCTGCGGGCGGGCGAGATAGATGTCGTCGATATAGATGCCGACGCCGGACTCGAAACCGGCCAGCGGATCGGCCTGGCCGACGCCGCGGATGAAGGCGGTGAGGGTGGAGTTGGTGGCGCGCGAGGCCTTCAGTGTGGTGTTCGGCAGCGCCAGGGCCAGGGCGGTCACGTCGGGCACGCCCTGCTTGGACAGCTGGTCGGCGGAAAAGGCCGTGACGGAGACTGGCACGTCCTGCAGCGACTCCTCGCGGCGGCGCGCGGTGACGACCACCTTCTGGATGTCGGAAGCGGCGTCGCCGTCAGGTGCGGGCGCGCCCGAGGATTGCTGGGCGTGGGCGGAGCCCAGCACGCCGCTGGACAGAGCCAGCAGGGCGGCGGCAGAACGGTGGAGCAGCTTCTTTTTTCTATTTGTCAGACGCATCGTTGTCTCCTGATTTTGGAATGGCGGCGCACGCTCGGCTCGTCGTTTTACGCACGGTTAGCAGTGTGCCTTGGTCCGGACTGGCTGAAAAGATAACAATCCGCCCACCCTGTGTGCGAATTTGCACATGGCCTTGCATCGGCCCGGTGCAGACCCAGCCTGCATGGCAGCGAGGGAAAATGCTGCAAGTGCACATTTTCTGTGCGCTTGCGGCGGATTGAGGGAATTGATTGCAGGAGGAATGTGCACTGGTGCACAATAGCTTGTCTTGACATTAAACAAGTGCGCCGATGAACAGCCTGCCTGAGTGGACCGACCTCCGATTCTTCCTCGAGCTGGCGCGCGCCGGCACCCTGTCGGGCGCCTCGCGCCGGCTCGACGTCGAGCACACCACGGTGGCGCGCCGCATCGACCGCCTGGAAAAGGAACTCGGTTCGACCCTGTTCGACCGCTCGCGCGAAGGCTACGAACTGACCGAGATGGGCCACGCGCTGCTGCCCCATGCCGAGGCAATGGAAGGTGCGGCGCTGGCCGCGGCCGAGCAGCTCGGCGGGGCCGAAGTGGCGGCGCACGGCGTGGTGCGCCTGGGCGTGCCGGAAGTGTTCGGCGTGAAGGTGGTGGCGCCGCTGCTGGCGGACCTGCTCGACGCCAACCCGGACCTGTCGATCGATTTATTGGCGCTGCCCAGCTTTGCCAACCTCGCCAACCGCGAGGCCGACCTCGGCGTCATGCTCGACCCGCCCACTACCGGGCGCTACATGGTCACGCGCCTGGCCTCGTTCCGCTTCTACCTGTACGCCTCGCCAGGTTACCTCGACAAGCATCCGCCGATCCGGCACCAATCCGACCTGGCCCAGCATTACTTTGTCGACTACGTGCAGGACCGCCTGGCCAGCCGCGAGCTGTCCTATATGGGCGAGCTCGGCTTCACGCCGCGGCGGCGCCTGTGCTGCTCGGGCATGACGGCCCAGATCGAGGCGGCGTCGCTGGGCATGGGCCTGATGATGGCGCCGCCGTATGCCGTGCCCGACGACGGCAAGCTGGTGCAGGTGCTGCCGGGCTTCCACGCCGAGCGTTCTTTCTGGCTGGCCGCGCCGACCGATTTGTACCGGCTGCGGCGCGTAAAAGTCGTGTGGAACCTGCTGCGCGACTATGCCGACAGCCAGCCTTCGCTGTTCGTGTAGGCTGCGGGAGCCGCCATGCGCAGCCAGGTCAGCGACGAGATCACCTTCCGCAAGCTCGAGATCCTGCTCGCCTACATGGAAGGCGGCAACCTGAACGCGGCCGCCGGCAAGCTCGACATCAGCGCGGTCAGCGTGCACCGCGCCCTGCATTCGCTGGAGGAGGGTACCGGCTGCCAGCTGTTCGAGCTGAAGGGGCGCAACCTGGCGCCGACCGCGGCGGCCCAGGTGCTGGCCGAGGCCAGTCGCGAAGTCGTGGCCCTGATGGCCGAAGGGATCGCCGCCACCCGCCGCGCCGCCGGCTACTCGGCCGACAGCCTGAAAATCGGTTCGCTGTACTCGCTCACCACCAGCGCCGTGCCCGAGGTGATCGTCGGCATCAAGCTGCGTAAACCCGAACTGTCGACCGAACTGGTGCTCGGCTCGAACACCGACCTGCTGCACAAGCTCAGGCAAAACGCCATCGATGCCGCCCTGATCGCCGTCCCCGCGCCCGACCCCGACATCGAATCGATCCCGCTGTTCGAGGACGACGTCTTCTTTGCCGCGCCGGCCAATTCGCGCTATGCCGGGCTGGGCGAGGTCGACCTGCGCACCTGCGCACGCGAGAAGTTCGTCAGCCTGAGCGAGGGCTTCGTGACCTACCAGGGCTTCCAGGAAGCCTTCCGCATCGCCGGCTTCGAACCGATCGTGACGATGCGCGTGGCCGACATCTTTTCGCTGATGAACCTGGTCAGCGCCGGCATCGGCTGCACCCTGCTGCCGGGGCGCATGCGCGGCGTGTTCGGCGACAAGGTGCAATTGATCCCGCTGACGCGCGACTACCCGGTGCGCCAGACCATCGGCCTCTCTTTTTTGCGGGTGCGCGAGCGCGATCCCAACCTGCTGGCGCGGGCAGCCGTCTGCCGCATGCTCAAGCACAAACCCGGTGCACCGGCCGGCTGAACTTCGCCACCTGACGCCGCTCCAATACTTACGCCAACAGTAAACGTCCGTCGCTGTCCGGAATTGATCGCGGCCGCATTCGGCGTTACCGTCACTGCTGACAAAAGAGCATGCCTTCCACGGGCGCTTCCCGTACGGGCAATGCAATGGAGACGTTGGACCAAAGCGCCGCGCAGTCGGCGCGACACATGAAGGAGATGGCGGTGTCTTCTCACATGCTTTCGATCTACGCGCTGGCGCTCATGTTCGTGATCGCCACCATCCTGCCGATCAACATGGGCGTCATCGCCTTTGTCGGCGCCTTCCTGATCGGCACCCTGGTGGCCGGCATGGGGACCAAGGCCATCATGGCCGGCTTCCCGGCCGAACTCTTTCTCACGCTGGTCGGCATCACCTTCCTGTTCGCCCAGGCCCAGAACAACGGCACCATCGACTGGCTGGTGCGCCTCGCCGTGCGTGCGGTGGGCGGACGCATCGCCGCCATTCCCTGGGTGATGTTCGCGATCGCGGCGGTCCTGACGTCGGTCGGCGCGGTCAGTCCGGCGGCGGTGGCGATCATCGCCCCGATAGCGCTCGGCTTCGCCGCCAAGTACGGCATCAACCCGCTGATGATGGGCCTGATGGTGATCCACGGCGCCCAGGGCGGCGGCTTTTCGCCGATCAGCATCTATGGCGGCATTACCAACAAGATCGTGCAAAAGGCGGGATTGCCGATCTCCGAGCTGACCACCGCTTTTGTTAGCCTCGGGGTCAACTTCGGCGTGGCGCTGATCCTGTTCTTCGTGTTCGGCGGCCTGCGCCTGATGCGCCAGGCCCCGGCCGGCGGCGGTAACGCCGCGCTGGGCATGCAGGTTCCGGGCTATGGCATGCCGGTAGCGGTGGCGGCGCAGGGACCGCAGATATTCGACGAAGCCGAGGGCGAAGCCCTCAGCGAGGAACGCCTGACGCGCAACCGCTCGCCGGACTCGGTGAATGCCGTGAATCCTGGCGCGGCTGCGGGCGCAGGAGCGGGGGCGGTCAGGACCTCGGTGCTGACCGAAGACGTGCCGGTGACGGTGCAGCAGCTGGCGACAGTCGTCGGCCTGGTCGCGCTGGCCGTGCTGACGCTGGCCTATGAACTCGACATCGGCTTCGTCGCGATCACCATCGGCCTGCTGCTGTCGATGATGGCGCCGCAGGTGCAAAAGCGCGCCATCGGCCAGGTGTCGTGGCCGGAAATCATGCTGATCGTCGGCGTCAGCACCTATGTGGGCGTGATGCAGAAGATGGGCACGATCACCTTTGTCGGCGACAGCGTGGCCAGCCTGACCTCGCCGCTGGTGGTGGCACTGCTGCTGTGCTTTGTCGGCGCCATCGTCTCGGCCTTTGCCTCGTCCACTGCCGTGCTGGGCTCGCTGATTCCGCTGGCCGTGCCCTTCCTGCAGGCCGGCACCGGGGTCGACCCGATCGGCTTCATCGCGGCCATGGCGGTGGCCTCGACCATCGTCGACG
>Ga0308160_10003068_pt1 | contig 19249 bp, 14 predicted proteins | sample PhyFR1_FD_201036 | JGI IMG/M metagenome (GOLD analysis project Ga0308160, IMG submission 201036) | Phyllosphere microbial communities from UC Gill Tract Community Farm, Albany, California, United States - DLSLF.R1 | ecosystem: Host-associated > Plants > Phyllosphere > Unclassified | place: USA...
GACTCTTTCGAGTCACCATCCTTGCGGATGGGTCGCCCACTCAAAATACTGACCGTCACTCATTTCTGAGCAACGTTATACTTTTTGTGAACATTTGATAATTTAAGCATTCAGCAGCCACTTACGCAGCTGCTGGCACTTTCATCAAACGCCCACACTTATCGACTGTTGATTGTTAAAGATCGTATTCGGTACTGCCTTGCTGCGTTCTGCGAATCGTTTTGTTCGTCAGCAGCAGAGAAGTGAGATTATGCAGTAATTCGCTTAACTCGTCAACTCATCCTTTTCTGCAACACACTCGACTTGGTCGTTTTCACAAGTTTAATCTATTGATTCTATTAAACTTTTCGTGCGCTGCAGAAGCAGGAGGCGAACTATAGCAAACCTCGTGGTGAGTGCACAAGTCCTGTTGCGTTAGCGAGTCGTTCTGGGTAAACGTGACCGCATTGCATGCAAGGAGTTCCCATTGATTCAGCAAACGCTGATTTCTGTCTGGATTCCCGAAAGTCAGACATCCCCAGCGAGACGAGCGGGAGAAAATACCCGGAACCGCTTGAACTATTCGCTGCCGAGAGTAGTATCTAGTGTTGTGGTTGCAACTCGATAACAGTCCATCAATAACAAACCGTGGTCGACGCCAAACGTAGGCCATGAGTGGGGACGCAGGAGACAGCATGCCGAACTTTGCCGTGGAACACGTCAATCGTGTCCGCTCGGTCGTTCAGAGCCGAAACGGACCCGGACGGTCAGCAACTGCAAACCGCATCACCCAGTCCTGGATACGATGTCTCGACGAATATCGGCTCGACCCGGGCACCTGTGCAGAGCCTGAGGTGGTCTCGCCTGCCGAATTATGCGAGCGCCAGGAACGCCTGGCCGATGTGCAGGCCGTCGCCAAGGTCGAAATGGCCAACCTGTATCAGCAGCTGGCAGGTTCCGGCTATGCGATCATGCTGACCGACCGCGAAGGGGTATTGCTCAACTATTTTGGCGACCCCGCCTTTACCCACGCCGCATCGAAGACCGGCCTGATGCCGGGCGCAGTCTGGAGCGAGCGTGCACAGGGCACCAACGGCATGGGGACCTGTTTGTTCGAACGGCGTCCCGTGACCGTCCACCAGGACGAACACTATCTATCGCGGAATACCGGCCTGTCTTGTGCTGCGGCGCCGATTTTCGACCACGAAGGCGACCTCGTCGGCGTACTTGACGCCTCCGGTGAATCGCGCCTGGCCCAGCAGCACACGCTGGCCCTGGTCAGTATGTCGGTGCAGATGATCGAGAACCGGGTATTCCTGCACCAGTTCCGTCATGATTTCATCCTGCGCTTCCATAATCGTCCGGAGTTTGTTGGCACGCTGAGTGAAGGCGCGATTGCCCTGAGCGTCACCGGCAAAGTGCTGGCCGCCACGCGCTCCGCCCTGTTCCAGCTCGGCCTGAACGACCGCAGCGAGATTGTCGGCCGCGACATCACCGAACTGTTCAACATTACCTTTTCCGGCCTGATCGACAGCACGGTCAGGAAAGCCTTCCATCCGGTCCCGATCTTCGAGATCCGCAACGGGGCGCGCTTTTTCGCCGTCGTCTACCAGCCTGTGGCGACGAGCGGTGGGCGCCATGCGGCACACATCGGCCTGCTGCCGGGCGTCGCTGCGAAGGAAACGCCGCCGCCCCAGCCTGAAGGACCGCTCGACAAGCTGCAATTCGGCGATCCCCTCATGACTGTCAACGTCGAAAAGGCCAAACGGGTTCTCGAGCGTAACGTGGCAATCATGCTGTTGGGTGAAACCGGTACCGGCAAGGAAATGTTCGCTCGTGCGATCCACGCGTCCGGTAGCCGTGCCAACCGCCCTTTCGTTGCAATCAATTGCGCGTCGATACCGGAATCGCTGATCGAAAGCGAACTGTTCGGCTACCGTTCCGGCGCCTTTACCGGTGCCAGCAAAGACGGACAGCGTGGCAAGCTCCTGCAAGCTAATTCCGGCACGCTCTTTCTCGACGAGATAGGCGACATGCCGGTTGCCCTGCAGGCGCGGCTGTTGCGGATGCTCGAGGAACGTGAGGTCATACCCCTCGGCAGCGAAACCCCGGTCAAGCTCGACATCCGCCTGATCAGCGCCACCCACTGCGACCTGCCGAAAAAGATCGGCATGGGCGAGTTCCGCGAAGATCTGTATTACCGGCTGCAAGGCATCACGCTGACGCTGCCACCGCTACGCGAACGTGCCGACCGCGGCGCGCTGATACGTCATCTGGCGGCGGAAGAAAGCGCCGAGGACGGCCCGGTCGAGCTCGATGCGCGGCTGCTGGCCGTTCTCGAGCAGCAGCGCTGGCCCGGCAACGTGCGCCAGCTGCGTCACCTGCTGCGAAGTATGATCGCGCTGCGCGAAACCGATCGCCTGACGGTGCGCGACCTGCCACCTGAATACCAGACCGATACGGCCAGCCTGGCACCGGTGGCCGGCGAAGATCCCGCCGGCGACTCCCCGTGCGAGACCAGCCTGAACACGCTCGAGAGTGCCGAGCGCCGGGCACTACTGCAAGTTCTCCAGCGCCACGAATGGAACCTGAGCGGCGTTGCGCGCGAGCTGGATATCAGCCGCAATACGCTATACCGCAAGCTGCAACGACTGAACATCAAACCGCCCGAAAAATCCCTCATTCACTAGTCGGCTCCCATGCACACGGCCATGCGCGACCACTACACGAGGACTGCGATTGCCCTTCACTGGCTGATCGCCGTGCTGCTGCTCGGCCAGTTCGCCTTCGGGCTGACGCTGGAGGACATTCCACGCGGGACACCGGAGCGCGCCATCTACGTCAACCTGCATAAAAGCAGCGGCATCGTCATCGGCCTGCTGATCGTGCTGCGTATCGCCTGGCGTCTGCGCCACAGGCCGCCACCCTTGCCGGCTTCGATGCGGCCGTGGCAGCGGTATGCGGCCAGGCTCAGCCATATCGCCCTGTACCTGTGCATGCTGGCACTGCCGCTATCCGGCTACCTGGCCTCGAATTTCAGCAAATACGGCGTCAAGTTCTTCAACCTCGTCCACATGCCGCCCTGGGGGCCCGAGGACAAAACGCTGTACGCGTTCTTCAACGGCACCCACCATGTGGCCGCCCTGCTGCTCGCCCTGTTCGTCGGCTTGCATGTGCTCGCGGTTGCCAAGCATATGCTGATCGACCGCGATGGCCTGTTGTGGCGTATGTGGCCGCGGCGCGCCGAGCGTGGCATCCATCCCCATCCCGACCTGCCCCTGGAGCCCCGATGACCTTCAAGCCGAACCGCATCCTCCCGATCGCTCTCGTATTTCTGGCCACCCTGCCGCCCTTCCTGCATGCCGAGCCCTTCGCCTATGTGCCCAACGAGGGCGCCGGCACCGTGTCTGTCATCGACACTGCCACCGACAAGGTCGTGACTGAAATACCAGCCGGGAGCAAGCCGCGCGGTCTTGCTGTCGGTGTCGACAGCCGCTGGCTGTACGTCAGCGATCAGCCGAACAATCGCCTGCAGCTGGTCGACCTCGCCGCCCGCAAGCCGGGTGCCGCCGTTCCCCTGGGCGAATCGCCCGAGGGTGTATCGATCTCACCGGATGGCCGCTGGGTAGTGGCTGCGGTCGAAGGCAAGAACGATATTGCGGTGGTCGACACGCGCAGCAATAGCCTGGCATTTACGATCAAGGTACATGGCAAGAACCCGGAGCACGCAGTGTTCAGCCCGAACGGACGCCTGCTGTTCGTCAGTGCGGAGGAAGGCGATGCGGTCGACATCATCGACTTTGCCGCGCGTAAGCAGGTGGCCCAGGTGGCTGTCGGCGCGCGTCCGCGCGGCATCGGCTTCCTGCCCGACAGCAGCCGGGCTTACGTGGCGACGGAAAACGCCAACGAAGTGTTCGTCATCGACACCGAAGGTTTCGCCATCGTCGCCCGCATCAAGGCCGGTCTGCGTGCGAACGGGATCGCCGTGCACCCGAACGGCAAGCAGGTGTATGTGTCGAATGGCGGCGACGGCAGCGTTTCGGTCATCGACACCGCCACCAGCCAGGTCGTGGCCACGATTCCCGTCGGCCAGCGCCCCTGGAACATGGCACTGACGCCCGACGGCAAGAAGCTGTACGTGGCGAATGGCCGTTCGAACAGTGTGTCCGTGATCGATACGGCAAACCGCGTCAAGCTGCGCGACATCGCGGTCGGCAAGCTGCCATGGGGCGTGGCGATCCGCTGAGTCTCAGCCGCCCGCCTCGCCGAGGTCGACGCTGACCGCGCGCCGGGCGCTCAAGGGCCCGGGCATGGCTGCCGGCCCCTTCAGTAACTCGATTACCATGCCGGCCGGATTGTGACCGATCGAGGCGTGCAGGCCGGCATAGGCAGCGGTCAGCCGTGGATTGACGTCGAGGACCACGGCGCCATGGTCGGTCAGGACGAAATCGACGCCGACATAGCCCCACAGGCTGGGAATCGCCGCAGCGACCTGCTGGGCAAGGCGATCGAATGCGCCATCGTGATCGCACAGGCCGTTGACGGTGCTGCCAAGGAAGTGGAAGCGGTTATTACGCATGGCGATCCGCTCCAGGTTGCAGCTCAGCACCCGCGCCACACCATCGCAGCACAGCAGCGACAGACTGCCCAGTTTGCCGGCAATGAAGGGCTGCAGCACATAACCCTCGACCGCCGCGGCACGGATCCAGGCCAGCGCCGCAGCGCGGTCGCTGAACAGACGGATGTTGAAACAGCCGGCACCATCGTCGGGCTTGACGACCCAGGCGCCCCGCTCGTCCGGCAGAGGTGCATGCGGACTGTAGGCGGCCGCGACCGGCACGCCGCCGTCGGCCAGCGCACGCGCGACCTCGCGCTTGCTTGCCGCCACCCGTACGGCACCGGGCGCACTGCCCAGCAGGATGCGGTTGGCGCGCAAGATCTCGCGCGACAGCCGTTCCAGCAAGCCCTCCGATTCGCTCGCCAGCGGCCACACCGCATCGGCGGCTTCCACGCAGGCTTCGAAGCGTTCGCTGAACGCCTGCTGCGGCTGGGGCGCATCGTGCGCAGGCGCCATCGTCGCGAGTTCGACGCCGGGCAAGGCCCGCAAGTCGGCCTGCAAGGCCTGCAGCAGCATGTCGCTCTGGCGCCTGAGCGACTGCGGCAGCCGTCTTGGCATCGGGCCGCCGGCGGTCGCGTAATCGAATGCGAGTACTTTCAACGGCGCCATCGCATGTCTCCTGCTGCTGTCTTCGGCTACTCAAGGCTGCTTGGGAGTGACGCTGATCAGGGTCAGGGTTTCGTCGATCACGGGCGCATCGGCCGGCTGGGTACCCGTCCGCACCGTCTCGGGCTTCCCGAGTGAGCTGTGCAATTGATACAGGCTGCCCGGCACCTGCTCGCTGAGTATGAAGGTATAGGTCTTGCGCAGGTACTTCTCGAAACGCGCATGCATCGGATCGTTCAGGTAAGGCTGGATGCGCACCGCCTGTGCCTGCACGGTCTTGCCCTGGTAGGTGATCGGCTGCAGGCTCACTTGCGCGCCCTCGGCCAGTGCCATCCGGATACGCTTGCGGAAATAAGCGGTCGAGCCGCCGGTCAAGCGTTTCATCTCGGCGATGTCGTGCTCGAGAAAGCCGAGCAGCACCGGATTGCCATGCGCCTCCTCCAGCGCCGGAATGTCCTGCTTGTGCACGCCGGTGAGGAAATGCAGGGTTGCGTTCAGTTTGCCGTTGACCTTCGCAAGCTCGAGCCGTACTTCGTCCTTGAAGCCCGGTTCGACATTGCTCTCCTTGCGAAAGGCGTACACCAGCGTGGCCGGCACCCTGACCCGGGCCAGGTGCTCGGTCTCGAACAGCAGCGTTTCAGCGGGCGATATCTGTTGGGCTGCTGCCGTGCCCGCACCAATCGAAGCCAGCACGGCCAGGGCTGCGCAGGCATGGCGCAGGGAACCGCATGCGTGTCCGCTCATCATGGTCTTCCCGAAGCTTGGGGTGCCAGCGCCCGGCCCTGTTGATCGACCAGCGGCACGCCGTAGTCGGTAAGGATGGCGTCGATCCTGGCCTGGTTGGCGGCGATCAGCTGGTCGATACGTTGGCGGAATGCCTTGTCGCCTTGGCGTACGGCCATCGCGATCTCGAAATCGAGCTTCATGCCGGGACGGGAGGCAATCGGGACGGCCACGATCGGCGCGCCACGCGTATTGCGCGCAAAGTAGCCGGCGATCGGCCCCCAGGCGAAGGCCACGTCGATCTTGCCGCTGGCAAGGTCGCGCTCGATGATCTCACCGGGGTATTGCTCGGCATCCCCGGTCTGGTGCTGGTACCAGCTGACCTGGTCCATGAGCTGGTTCTGCATCAGCCATTCGGTCACCGGTGTCGCCATGAAAGCGCCGATCCTCAGCTTGCGGCGCTGCGCCGGGTTCAGCGCCGCCAAATCGTCCAGGTTGCGCACGCCGTCCAGGCCCTTGCCCTTTACGTAGGCCATGGCAAAGGTCGAGTGATAGTAAGGTCGGGTGGTGGCGGCCAGCTCGTAACCGGCGGGAACGCCGGTCACCAGGTCGCATTTGTAGCGGCTCGAATTTTCTTCCTTGGCGCGCAGCGTATTGCGGATGAAGCCGATCCGCTGCGGGAACCAGGTGTGCTCCAGCTTCCATCCCAGCTCCTGGGCAAACAGGGCTGCGATCCGGTTTTCGAAGCCGGCTTCCGCCCGATTCGAGAACGGCAGGTTGTTGGGGTCCTGGCAGACGCGCAGCACCTTGTCCCGTCCGGGGCCATCGTCGTTTGCCCCCTGCTGGGCGGCGCCCGTGCCTGCCAGGCAGACCAGCGCCACGACCCCGGCCACCCGGCCCCATCGCATGCGCCACCTCATTTGCCGATCTCCTGCAGGCGGCCGGGCTGGATCGCGCCATCCGAACGCCCCTTCAGGTAGGCATACAGGTTGTCGATGTTCTCGACCACCATCTTGCTGCCGTCGAAATTGGGCATGCCCTTATCGATCCGCCCATGCAGGACGGTTTCCTTGAACTGGTCCTTGGTCAGCACCTTCAGGCTGTTCACCAGCGAGGGGCCGACCATGCCTTCCTGTGCCGCGCCGTGGCAGCGCTCGCAGGCCAGCGCGCGCCAGGTTTTCCAGCCGCTCAGGGTTTGGGCATCCACCTTGTTGCCGTCGGCAACCTTGTACGGCGCGGCGCCGGCCGGTGCGGCAGCATCGCCTGCAAGGGCGGGCACAGCGGTCACGACGGTCAGACAAAGGGCCGCGCTCAACATCAATTTCACAGATTTGTTCATATCGATTCCTGCTAAGGTCGAGAGCCGGCCACCGGCGTCCTGCATGCCGGCGGCCGTTTGCTGCGGAGGCTGCGATCGTGCGGATCAGCGGTCAGGCAGGGCGAACACAGTCAGCACGCCACCGAGTTCGGTGTACTTGACCAGGTCTTTGTAACCGCCCACCGCGCCCAGGCCTTCCGTTCCCTTGGTCAAACCGGCCGCAAGACCGATACCGGCCCAGCCGCCGATCCCCGACAGCACGCCGATATACTGTTTGCCCTTGTACTCCCAGGTCGTGACGTTGCCGATGATGCCGGACGGGGTCTTGAACTTCCACAGCTCCTTGCCGGTGTTGTCCACCGCCTTGATATAGCCTTCCAGGGTGCCGTAGAACACCACGTCGCCGGCGGTCGACAGGGCGCCACTCCACACCGAGAATTTTTCCGGCTTGGACCAGACGATCTTGCCGCTGCTGGCGTCCCAGGCGATGAAGTTACCCATGCCGCCATGGCTGTTCGGCGCCGGATACATCGACAGGGTCGAGCCGACGTACGGCTGGCCGGCCGTGTACTCGATCTGGAAGGGCTCGTAATCCATGCACACGTGGTTGGTCGGCACATAGAACAGGCCGGTCTTGGGCGAATAGCTGGCCGGCTGCTGGTCCTTGGTGCCCAGGGCCGACGGGCAGATGCCCTTCGAATTGACGTCCGGACCGTTCTTGTCGGTGCTGTACTTCGCCACCACGACCGGCCGGCCGCTCTTCATGTCGATGTGGCTGGCCCAGTTGACCACCGGATCGTATTTTTCGGCGACCAGCAGTTCGCCGCTCTGGCGGTCCATCGTGTAGGCGAAGCCGTTGCGGTCGAAGTGCACCAGCGCCTTGCGCGGCTGGCCCTTGACCTTCATGTCGACCAGGATCATCTCGTTGACGCCGTCATAGTCCCACTCGTCGTGCGGCGTCATCTGGTAGACCCATTTCGCGACGCCGGTGTCCAGGTCGCGTGCGAAGATCGTCATCGACCATTTGTTGTCGCCGGGACGCTGGCGCGGGTTCCAGGTGCTCGGGTTGCCGCTGCCGTAGTACATAAGGTTCAGTTGCGGGTCGTAGCTGTACCAGCCCCAGGTGGTGCCGCCGCCGAGCTTCCACTGGTCGCCCTGCCAGCTCTTGAGCGAGGAATCGGGGCCGACCGGCGCCATCTTGCCGTCGGTCCAGGTCATGGTCCGGGCCGGGTCGATCAGCATGTCCTTGTCCGGCCCGGTGCTCCAGGCCTTCCACAGCAGCTTGCCGGTGTTCGGATCGTAGGCCGCAATGCGGCCGCGCACGCCGAATTCACCGCCGCTGATCCCCGTCAGCAGCTTGTCCTTGAAGATATGCGGCGCATTGGTGGTGGTTTCGCCGATCTTCGGATCGCCCACCTTGGTCTTCCACAGCTCGGCACCTGTCTTGGCATCCAGCGCCACCAGGGTCGTATCGGCCTGCTGCAGGAAGATCTTGCCGTTCGAGTAGGCCAGGCCGCGGTTGACGGTGTCGCAGCACATCACCGGGATCACGGTCGGATCCTGCTTCGGTTCGTACTTCCAGCGGATGCTCTGGTCGTCCAGCGAGATCGCAAACACCTTGTTCGGGAAGGGGCTGTGCAAATACATCGTGTCGCCGATCACCAGCGGACCGCCTTCGTGGCCGCGCAGCACGCCGGTGGAGAACATCCAGGCCACCTGCAGGTTTTTGGCGTTCTTGCTGTTGATCTGCTTGAGTTCGCTGTAACGCTGGTTGCTCAGGCTGCCGGCCTGCATCGTCCAGTTTTTCGGGTCCTTGCTCAGTTGTGCCAGATCGGTGTCGGCCGCGAATACCGGCGAAGCCGCCAGTGCCAGGCATGGCCACCAGCGGATGAGTCTCGTATGAAATGACATGGTAGTCTCCTATCGTTTTTTATATCAGCGCTGCTGCACATGGCAGGCCTGGTTCGCATTGGCCTGGACGGTCTTGTATTTATCGGCCATGACCCTGACCGAAGGGGGATCCCGAAACGCGCCGCCGCGCTCGCCCGGCAGCGTCTGGTCGCGCAAGGCGGTCGACATCGCCACGTAGTCCTCGTACGGCATCGCCTCGGCGATACGGTCGATCACGCATGAGCACTTGTAGAGAAACTCGGGCTTGCCATCGTGCTTTTGCATACACTCCAACACGTACTCCACCCGTCCGCTGGTCGGGTAGTCATGGGCCCGGGCCACGACAGGCGCTGCAAGGAGTGCCGGCAGAAGCAGGAGCAAGCGCTTCATAGGATGCCCTTGGCTTTGGCGACGTGGGTCGAGATCGCGTCCATCAGCGGCGGCGACAGGCAGTCGTAGGGCGGCAGGCCGATCTCATTCAGGCGCGCCCGCACGGCGCCCATGTTTTCGGGACGTGCGCCGGACTCGATGATGGACGAGACGAAGGCCGCGAAGGTCGGCGCTGCCCAGCCGCTCTGGCTGGAACGCTCGGGGTGCACGAAGTCGAGCCCGAAGAACGGGTGGGCCGTGTTTTCGATGCGCCCGTACATATGCACACCGCACTCGCGGCAGGCATGGCGCACGATGGCGGCGGTGGTATCGACCGGCTGCAGCTTGTCGCCGTTGGCGACGACCCGCAGGTTGTCGCGCGATACCACGGCAACCTGGGAAAACAGCGTACCGGCCGGCTTCCAGCATTTCGTGCAGCCGCAGATGTGGTTGTGCGCCACCTGCCCCTTGATCTCGACCTGCACCGGGTCGGTCGCGCACAGGCAGGTCAGGGTTCCGCCCGCAAAATCCGGCGCCTCGGGCGCGATGCCGTTATCGACGGCTGGATGAATACGCACTGCAGTGTCTGGACTATCCATGGTCGTGTCTCCTCTTGTCGTTGGACTGCCGTTCAATACACCACTACCGAGCGGATCGACTCGCCCCGCTTCATCAGCTCGAAACCTTCGTTGATCTGGTCCAGGCGCAGGTGATGCGTGATCAGATCGTCGATGTTGATCTTGTTTTCCATGTACCAGTCGACGATGCGCGGCACGTCGGTACGGCCGCGGGCACCGCCGAAGGCCGAGCCTTTCCATTCGCGGCCGGTAACCAGCTGGAACGGACGGGTCGAGATTTCCGCACCCGCTTCGGCCACGCCGATGATGATCGACTGGCCCCAGCCCTTGTGGCAGCATTCCAGCGCCTGGCGCATGGTGGTCGTGTTGCCGATGCACTCGAAGGAGTAGTCGGCACCGCCGTCGGTCAGCTGAACGATGGCGTCGACCACGTTCTCGACATTCTTCGGATTGACGAAGTGGGTCATGCCGAACTTGCGCGCCATCTCTTCGCGGCCCGGGTTGATGTCCACGCCGATGATCTTGTCGGCGCCGACCATCTTCGCTGCCTGGATCACGTTCAGGCCGATGCCGCCCAGGCCGAACACGACCACGTTGGCGCCCGCCTCCACCTTGGCCGTGAAGATCACGGCGCCGATGCCGGTGGTGACGCCGCAGCCGATGTAGCAGACCTTGTCGAAAGGCGCATCCGAGCGGATCTTGGCCAGCGCGATCTCCGGTACCACGATGTAGTTCGAGAAGGTCGAGGTGCCCATGTAGTGGAAGATGGGCTTGCCGTCCAGCGAGAAGCGGCTGGTCGCATCCGGCATCAGGCCGCGGCCCTGGGTGCTGCGGATGGCCTGGCAAAGATTGGTCTTCTGCGACAGGCAGAATTTGCACTGGCGGCATTCCGGGGTGTACAGCGGGATGACGTGGTCATCTTTTTTCAGGCTCGTCACGCCGGGGCCGACGTCCACCACCACGCCCGCGCCTTCATGGCCGAGAATGGCGGGGAACAGGCCCTCGGGGTCGGCGCCCGACAGCGTGTACCAGTCGGTGTGGCAGATGCCGGTGGCCTTGACCTCGACCAGTACCTCGCCGGCGCGCGGTCCCTCAAGGTCGACTTCGGCAATCGACAGGGGCTCCCCAGCCTTCCATGCGATGGCGGCGCTCGTTTTCATGGTGTCTCCGTTGTGAATGGTCTTGTGATATGTCCGGCATTCGCAAGGGTCGTGCCAGCCATGCGGCAGCTTGAAATCTGTGCAGGCCCTGTGTACGGTCGTGCCGGAATCGAGACACCCACACGTCAACTGTGCAAATCCTGAACAGGTGCCCGGCCGCCGCGGCAGGTCGCGGGGGCAGCGTTCACAAGCAAATCGGGATGGCAGACATATTGCTTGAACTGCAAACGAGAGCATCCAGACAGGAGATGGAATGAAGCATGGAGCATGCAAGCTGAACGCGATTGCCGCGCTGTGTGCGGCAGCCGGTGTCGCCCCGGCGGGTGCGGCCGGGCCCGGGGCCGACGCGTCCGGCGAGACGCCAGGCATACCGGTCGTGATCGTCACCGGCAGCCGCGTCGAACACGACATCGCCGACTTCCCGGCGGCGATCGACGTCGTCGACGCCCGCCAGATCCGCGATACGCAGATGCGCGTCAACGCATCCGAATCCCTGGTCGGCGTGCCGGGGCTGGTGGTCCATAACCGCGAAAACTACGCCCAGGATTTGCAGATCTCCTCGCGCGGCTTCGGCGCCCGCTCCACCTTCGGGGTACGCGGCGTGCGCCTGATCGCCGACGGCATCCCGGCGACCATGCCGGACGGCCAGGGACAGGCAGCCACCTTCAACCTCGACATGGCCGAGCGCATCGAAGTGCTGCGCGGTCCCTTTTCTGTCGTCTACGGCAACCATTCGGGCGGCGTGATCCAGCTGTTCACCCGCGAACCGCGCGGCCGGCCGACCGTCGAGACCAATATCTCCGGCGGCAGCGACGGCATGTGGAAGGCGGATGTGAATGCACAGGGCGAGACCAATGGCATCGGCTATGTCGTGGACGCTTCACGCTTCGGCACCGAGGGCTACCGTGCCCACAGTGCGGCGCGGCGCGACCAGGGTTTCGCCAAGCTCAGCCTCAAACCCAGCGCCACCAGCAAGCTGACGGTGACCGCCAGCAGTCTGAGCCAGGACGATACGCAGGATCCGCTGGGCGTGACCTGGGCCACCTTCGCGCGCGATCCGCGTGCGGGCGAGATCGACGCCACCGATACCCAGACGCCGAAGCGCACGCTGGCCGACCGCTACAACACGCGCAAGAGCATCGACCACCAGCAGGCCGGCGCGGTCTTCGAGCAGCGCTTCGGCGACGACCGCCTGCGCGCCATGGTCTACGTCGGCAACCGGCGCGTCATCCAGTACCAGGCCTTCTCGCGCGCCTTCCAGGCGCCGGCGACGCATTCGGGCGGCGTGGTCGACTTCGACCGCCGCTTCTATGGCACCGATCTCAGCTGGATGTTCGTGCGCCCGCTGGCGAACGGCAAGCTCAGCACCACAGTCGGCCTCGCCGTCGACCGCTCCGTCGACGATCGCCAGGGCTACGAGAACTTCATCGCCGACCAGTCCGGCGTCCGCTTCGGCGTCAAGGGAGCGCTACGGCGCGACGAGGACGATGTGCTGACCAACGTCGACCCCTATGTGCAGACCGAATGGCAGGGCGGGCCCTGGGTCGTCACGGCCGGCCTGCGCCACAGCCGCCTGAAGGTGGAGGTGGATGACCGTTTCCTCAGCAACGGCAACGACAGCGGCAGGATCGATTACCGGCGCACCACCCCCGTGCTGGGCGTGCTGTACAAGGTCCAGCGCGGCCTGAACCTGTACGCCAGCGCCGCGCGCGGCTTCGAGACCCCGACCTTGAACGAACTGTTCTACTCGAGCGGCGGCACCGGCTTCAACTTCAGGCTGGCCCCGGCAAAAAGCCGCCACCTGGAAGTCGGCGCCAAGACTGTGCTGGGCACCGATACGCGTCTCGACGTGGCGCTGTTCCAGGTGCGCACCGACGACGAACTGGTGGTCGACAGCTCGGTTGCGGGACGTACCAGCTACAGGAACGCGGCCCAGACCCTGCGCCGCGGTGCCGAGGTCTCGCTCGATACGCCCATCGCAGCGGGATGGAACGCCAGGGTGGCCCTGAGCGCCGTCCGTGCGACGTATGAGACCGGCTTCGGCGCGGTGCAGCCGGGCAGCCGCCTGCCGGGCGTTCCGCGCGCGAGCCTGTACGGCGAGCTCGCCTGGAAAGACGATGCCGGCCGCTTCGGCGCGGCAGTGGAGACGATTGCGAACAGTAAGGTGTTTGCCGAGGACACGAACACGGAACGGCCGGCGCCCGGTTATGCGGTGATGAACCTGCGCTTCCAGGCGCGTCAGGAAGTCGAGCGCTGGCGCTTCAAGCAGTTCATTCGCCTGAATAACCTGTTCGACCGCAATTACATCGGTTCGGTCATCGTTGCGGATACCAACAAGCGCTATTACGAGGCGGCACCGGGACGGCAATGGATGGCCGGCTTCAGTGCGGAATACCAGTTCTGATCAGAAGCGATAGCGCAGGCCGGCAACGATGCTGCGCGGCGCACCGGGCGCCACGAAGCGCGCCTGTTCCGCCTCGCCCTCTTCCTCGTGCGGTGCCAGCAGTCGGCCATGCGGGAACAGGTCGGGCGCGACCGCACCGAAGGTTTCGTAGCGGCGGTTGAACACATTGCTGACGCGTGCGAAGACTTCCCACTTGTCGGCCGGCCGGTAGCTGGCGCGCAGGCCGAGCAGCATATAGCCGTGCACGCGCCAGTTGGCGCGCTGGCCGGCGGCGTCGTCATCGTCGTCGGCGTCTTCGGTCAGGCCGTCCTCGTTGCCCTGCGTGACCAGACTCGATACCGCGTGCAGGTCGGCGCCGATGCTGAGTTCCGGACGCAGCTGCCAGTCGAGCGACAGCCTGGCACTGTGCCGTGGCAGCCCCGCCATCGCGGTGCCGCGCCGGATCCGGACATGGCGCGCGCCCGTGAACAGCTCGCCATCGGCGTCGTACACCGCCTGCAGGTAGCTGTAGGCGAGCCGTATCCCGAGACGGCCGGACTGGCGGCTCAACAAGGCATCGAGGCCCTGGTGGCGAGTACGCTCGAAATTCGAAAAATAGCCCTGGCGCGAAGGTGCGCTGAGGAAGAGGATGTCGTCGCGGTTGACGGTGCGGTGCAGGGACAGCGAATAGCTGCCCGAAGCGGCATCGTCCTGGAAGCGTCCGCGTGCGCCGGCCTCGATCGTCCGTGCGATCACCTGCTTCAGATAGGGGTCGGACTGCAGTCCCACCGGCAGACGGCAGGGATTGTCGGGATCTGCGCAGCCGAGCTCGATCACGGTCGGCACGCGGTTCCCCTGCGCGACGTTGGCGAACAGCGTGATGTGCGGGCGGAAGACATGGGTGATGCCAAGCGAAGGATTCAGGCGGCTGTAGCTGAACCGTTCCGTGGGTTGCGTCCCGCGCTCGTTGCTCAGGGTATTCTCGACCCGCGTGCGGCCGTAGCGTGCGCTGGCGGTCAGCTGCGTGCCCGGCGCCAGCTGCATGCCGGCGGACAGGTAGACGCCGGCAGTGCGCGACTTGCCGCTCACCGCTGAAGTCGGCTCACGCTCCTCGAGCGGATCCCCCAGCACTTCACGTGTGGCGGTAACGAAACCCTCCTGTTCGAACTGGGCATAGCCGACGCTGCTGCGGTCGAGGCTGACACCGGCATCCAGGCGCAGCGTGCCGGTCTGGGTGCTGAAAGCCAGGCTCGCCCCGCGACCATTCTGGCGCGTGCTGGTGGTGTTGAGCACACCGGTGTGCAAGGCGGCGCCCTGCTCCCGCGTCAATTCGCAGGAAGCCGGCGCGCGCGGCGCACCGTCGGCGGCAAAGCCGGCGCCGCAGTCCTCCACGTAGTCGCCGTAGTCTTCGTTGACGTCGCCGTTGACGGTATCGCGGCGGCTGTGGCGGACATAGGCCACGGCACGCAGTTCGCTGTCGCGCGCAAGGCGATGCGTGATGTTGAGCGTGCCCTGCAGCAGGCGGTTACGGGTCGTGTCTGGATAGGTATAAACGGCGCGGCGGTCATCCCGGTACAGCAAGTCCGGCAGCAAACCATTGCCGAGCACGCGGCTGCGGCCGCCGAGCAGCGATGCGCTCCAGTCGGTGGCGCCGGCCGAGCGTCCGACCTTGAGCAGAACATTGCCGAGCCGTCCGGCGGAATGCTGGCGCCAGCCTTCGTCGTCGAACAGGGTTGCGCCCACAAAGCTGTGCCAGCCGCCGGCTCCCTGCCGGCCCCAGGCGATGTCGGCGCGGCGCCGGCCCTGGCTGGTGAGGGAGAATTCGGCCTCGCCGCCCGGATCGGTCAGGCCGGATTTGGTCCGGAAGGCCAGCGCGCCGCCCAGGGTGTTCAAGCCGTACAGGGGATTGGCACCGGTCACCAGGGTCAGGTCGGCGATTGCCGCCTCGGGCACCATGTCCCAGTTGACCACGTCGCCGAAAGGCTCGTTGACGCGCACACCGTCCAGGTAGACGGAGATGCCCTGCGAACTGCCCAGCACCGGCGAAGCGCGAAAGCCGCGGAAGGTGATATCGCTCTGAAAAGGGCTGCCCGAGATTTCGTTGACGTTCACGCCGCCGAGGTTGTTTGCCATGAACTCGGCCAGGTTTTCGCCGCCGGCCTTGCGAATGGTTTTGTCGCTGGCCACTTGCACGGGGTAAGGCAGCAGCTCGCGATCGATGCCGAGCCCGTACACCGGCGCGACGCCGACGACCTCGACTCTGGGAATGAAAGGTGCGCGAGCTTCTTCAGCGAAAGCGGCGCAAGGCAAGGACAGGAACGACAGGAAAGAAATGCGACGTCGTGCCACGGCTGCGGCGCTTGCCGCAGAGCCGGTTGAATGCGCCATGCTGTCCCCTAGTCTTGTCATGTTTGCCTATCATGCAGCAAATGACGTGCCACACACGGGCCAGTGTGCAGGATCTGGACAACTGTTCCGAAACGGCACAGCTCCTGTGCCAGGTGTGGCGAAACTGAAGCAGCTGAAGCAGCGGAAACAACTGAAGCAAGCGAGCCGCCCTGCCGCCGGGATGGGCTCCGGCGGCAAGGCGCTCGCAAGGTTTAGAACTTGTAGTTGCCCGTCACATAGACTTGACGGCCCAGCGGATCGGCATAACGCGGGTCATAGCCGACCTGGTGGCCGGACGAAGCGCGCAGCGACAGCGGCGGTTGCCTGTCGAGCAGGTTTTTCACGCCCAGGCGCAGGGTGATCGCCTCGCCCAGGCGGTAGCGGGTCTGCCAGTCCATGGTGATGTACGAGGGCACATCCAGGCGGATGGTCTCGTTGGCATTCGTCGCAGTATTGCGCGCCGTCGCCGAGGCATCGGTGTAGCCGTTGCGGTAGTTCAGCATGACCGTGTTCGACAGGTTGCCGGTTTCCAGCGTGCCGCTGAAGCGCGCCAGGTTGCGGAAGGTCACGGCATTGTTCACGCCGAAGAAGTCGAGGCTGTTGGTCCACTGGTTATCGGTACCCGGCAGCGTGTAGTCCGACTTCAGCATATGGGTGCCGTTGACGGTGGCGGTGAAGGTACCCCAGCCGAAGCGGTAGCGCGAGGTCGCGTCCCAATCGATGCCGCGGTTGTGCTGGCGGCCGATGTTCACCGACAGCGACTTGAAGGCCCAGTAGGTGTTGCCGGTCGAAGGCTCGGTGTAGGTCGTGAACAGGCTGTTGAACTTGACCGGATCGCCGAAGGCCTGCTGCTCCGAGATGCCGGACACGGCGTCGCGGATCGTCACGTCCCACAGGTCCAGGCCCATCGACAGGGTCGTCGACGGCTCCAGGCGGATGCCGACGCTGAACTGCTTCGAGGTTTCCGGCTTCAGGTTCTCGTTACCGCCGGAGAGGACGTTGTACTGCGTCTTGCCGGGGCGGCAGTACTCGGCGTGCTGGATCGGGCAGGTATAGGAACCCGCCGTGAAGCCGGCGTTCACCAGCGGCTGGCCGATGTCGAGCATGCTCGGCGCCTTGAAGCCGGTGCCGAAGGAACCGCGCAGCAGCACCGCCTGGGTCGGCTGGTAGCGGGCCGAGATCTTGTAGGTGCTCTTCGAGGCCTTCTGGCCCATGGTCTTGTTGACGATGCCATTCTTGATCGCGTCGATGCTGTCGTAGCGCAGCGCGGCGGTCAGCTCGAGCTCCTTGAACACCGGTGCCAGCAACTCGGTGAAGACGCCGTAGCTGTCGCGCTTCATGTCATAGGGTGCGGACGCATTGAAGTTGTAGATGTCGCTGTCCTTGGCCAGCGGTGTCTGCTCGTAATGGTACTGGCGATAGTCGGCGCCCACGCCCAGCTGGGCCGTGCCGCCGCCCAACGCGAACAGTTCGTGCGATGCGCGCAGATCCGCCGCCTTCAGGGTCGTCGATGCTTCGCGAATCGAACCGTGGTACAGCGAATTGGCGATCAGGGTCTTGGTGGTGTCGCTCTGGCCGCCAATCGGGGCGAACGGATCGAAGGAACGGTTCGCCAGCATGTCGCGGAATTCCTTGTCTTTCGCGTAGCCGCCAACGTACTGCTCGTCGATCTTGTTGCGCGACCAGGTCAGCGCGCTGTTCAGGTTCCAGCCAGCGACATTGCTGTCGGCGCCAACGACGAAGTGGGTGGAATCGGTCAGCGTGCGGCTGTCGCGCGTGCCCCAGTCATAGGTACGGTAGTTACCGGACACCGATTTGACGTTGGCCAGCTGCTGCGCCGTCAGGTAAGGCGCGACATACTGGGTGAACATCGCCGAATTGGGCGCGATCGTGAACGGTGCGGTGTTCGGTGCGATACGGGCGGTGATGTCGAAACGCGAGAAGGCAAAGTCGGTGAACAGTTGCAGGTTATTGCCGACGTTCAAGGTACCTTTCAGGAACAGGCTGTCGCGCTTGTTTTCCGGGACCACTTCAACGGTCTGGACGAAGTCGAAGGCGCAGTTCTGGGTCGTCGCCGTGTTATTCAGGCTGACGAAGTTCATGTCCGGGCACTTGCCGTTCTTCTTCAGATACGGCGAAAAGCCGATCGACGGAAGGTTGTTATTGAAGGTGGCGCTGACGTTGGCCGGGATGGTCGCGACGCTGGTGCGGTCGTAAATGTAGTTGTTGCCGCGGTAGCTGAAGGGGATGTAAGCGGTTTTTGCGAAATCGCGCTCGGTCGCCTTGATCTGGCTTTGGTCGTCGTGGCGATAAGCGGCCAGTACGTTGAAACCGTTGGATTCGAGATCGCCGAAGCCATAGCTGGCGCTCACATATTTCGAATCGCCGGAGCGGCTGGTGGTCGGCGTATTGTAATTCGCCTCGATATCGCCACCCTGCTGGTTGCGCTTGAGGATGAAGTTGACGACGCCGGCGATGGCATCCGAACCGTAGAGCGCCGAGGCACCGTCGGTCAGGATTTCGACACGCTCGATGGCGTTCATCGGAATCGCCTGCAGGTTGACGGTGCTGCCCGAACCCTGGGGCGCCAGGCGACGGCCATTGAGCAGAACCAGCGTGTAGCTTTCGCCGATGTCGTGAATCGACGCGGTGACGCGGCCGCCAGAATTGGTGCCGGCCGAGATCGCAGAAATCGTGAAGCCCTGCATGGCAGGCAGCGCCTGGATCAGTTCGGCGACGTTGGTCGCGCCGGTTTTTGCGATCGTCTCCTGCGACAGGACCTGGATCGGCAAGGCGCCTTCGGCGGCGATACGCTTGATCGCCGAACCGGTCACCTCGACGCGCTGCATTGACTGCTCCTGGCCAAATGCCTGGCTCGCGGCGAGCGCTGCCAACACACCGAGTGCCAGACGCACGGAACGAACAGTCGCTTTCTCTTTCAATGTCATCTTCTTATTCTCACTTTTGTATTTAGTTATGGAACACAGCAACCCTAGTTGCAACTCCATTATGTATTTACAAAAGGAAAATGCATACGTAAACACACCAAGTGTGTATGTACAACAACAATTGAAGAGATTTGGAAGCTTGCCGCGTGATGTCGGCCTCAGAAAGCAAAAAGCCCGCCGAGTATCAACTCAGCGGGCTCTGCTTAATAATTAGCCTGACGATAACCTACTTTCACACTGGTTGCAGCACTATCATCGGCGCAAAGTCGTTTCACGGTCCTGTTCGGGA
>Ga0308160_10003069_pt1 | contig 19249 bp, 16 predicted proteins | sample PhyFR1_FD_201036 | JGI IMG/M metagenome (GOLD analysis project Ga0308160, IMG submission 201036) | Phyllosphere microbial communities from UC Gill Tract Community Farm, Albany, California, United States - DLSLF.R1 | ecosystem: Host-associated > Plants > Phyllosphere > Unclassified | place: USA...
AGGCTCGAGGCGGCGAGCTCCTGCTGGCCCAGCACCCGCGCCTCCTCGCGACGGATCTTGTCCTCGAAGCGGCTGATCTCGCTGGTGGGGTCGAGCACGTCGATGCTGCCGATCGCGTCGGCGACCTTCGACTGCGCGGCGGCGGTGCGCGACCGTGCGACGAGCTCGTTGCGCTTCGAGTTCAGCTGCTCGAGCTTCGCCCGCATGGAGGTGAGGCCCGCCTTGAGCTTGTCGACCACCTCGGTCTGCGAGGCGATGGTCGGCTCGGCGTCGCGCGCCTCCTTCTCCGAGGCGATCTGCCGGCCGAGGGCGACCTTGGCCAGGGCGTCGAACTTGTCGGCGTCGGCCGTCGAGCCCGAGCTGCGCAGCTGGTCGGCCTTGGTGCTCGCGGCGACCGCCTTGCGCTCCCAGTCGGCGGCCGCGGCGACGTCCTCGGCGTGGTCCTGCTCGAGCAGGCGCAGGTCGCCGATGGTCTGAGCGACGGCGGCCTCGGCCTCGCGGATGCTCTCGGTGAAGTCGCGCACCATCTGGTCGAGCATCTTCTGCGGGTCCTCGGCCTGGTCGAGGAGGGCGTTGATGTTGGCGCGGGTCAGCTGAGCGATGCGCCCGAAGATCGACTGCTTCGTCATGGGGTGGTCCTTCCGGTGGTGGTCGTGGGGGTGGGTGGGTCTGGTGCCGGCCGGGGCCGGGGGAGTCGCGGGTCGGCTGGAGAGGGACGCGCGCCGGTCAGAACCGGCCGCCCCCGGAACTGCGGCCTCCGCCGCCGCCGCCTCCGCCGCCGAAGCCACCGCCTCCGTCGAAGCCGCCGCCCCCGCCGAAGCCGCCGCCTCCGCCGTTGAGGAGGCCGCCGATGACGAGGCCCGTGACGATGCCGCCGAGGTCGGCGCCGCCCCGGCCCCGACCGCCGTAGCCGCCGCTGAAGCCGACCTGCTGGTACTGCTGCACCTCGGCCGCGGCCTCGCTGGCGGCCGCCGCGGCGAGCTGCGCCGCGTCGTGCGCCTCCACCAGGGCCGCGTCGCGGTCGCGGACGGCGAGGGAGACCGCGGCGGCGAGGTGCCGCTCGGCCTCGGAGAGCCGGGTGCGCGGGCGGGTGCCGATGCCGCCGCGCCGGGTCTGGATGAAGTCACGGGCGGAGCTGATCTGGTCGCGGGCCGTGCGCAGCGCCTGGTCGAGGGCCGCCTGAGCCCGGCGGTCCTTCTCGCCCTGCTCGCGGACCGCCGCGAGGACGGCGTCGATGCGGGCGTTCGCGGCCCCCAGGTCGGCGAGCACCGCCAGGGGGTCGTCGGTGGTCGTGCCGGCGAGGGCGACGGCGGCGCGCGCGGCGGCCACCGAGCCGGCGACGTCCACGCCGTCCGGGGCGCTCCCCGGGGGCAGCGCCTCGGCCGTCGCGACGTCCGTCCGCAGGTCGGCGGCGAGGGCGGCGATGGTGGTGGCGGCGGTGCGCAGCTGCTCGCCCGCGTGGTCGACGGAGGAGAGCAGCTGGTCGACCTGCCCGAACGCCTGGCGGACGGCACGGACCCCGGCGACGGCCTCGCCGGGACGGGAGGCCGCGAGGTCGTCGCGGGCCGCGTCGGTCGTCTCGCGCGCGAACTCGACGAGCCGGTCGGCCTGGTCGGCGTTCTCGGCGACGCCGGCGACCGCCCGGGGCGAGTACGCGGTCGCGAGCCGGGCGAGCACCTCGCGGGCCTTGGCGACCCGGGCGACGCGCGACTCCACCTCGGCGGGCAGGGCGGCCACGTCGGCGGGCACCCGCTCCTCGGCGGCACGGCGCTCGTCGAAGGCCCGCGACTGCTCCTCCAGGGCGGCGTCCGCTGCTCGGCAGAGCTCGACGATGCGCTCGGTCCACTCGCGGCGCTGCTCGGCGGAGTCGGGCACGGCGTCGTCGAGCCTCTGCTGCAGCTCGAAGGCCTCGCGGGCCTGGTCGCGGGCCCGACGGAGGGCCTCGACGAAGGGCCTGGCGGCGTCGTCGCCGAACTGGGCCGCGGCGAACCCGACCTCCTGCTGGCCGGCGGTGATCTCGTCGTCGAGGGTCACGAGCATGCCGGCGGCCTCCCGCTCGAGCTCGGCCTGGCGGGCCGCCGCGGCGTCCTCTGCCTTCCGGCGGCGGCGGGTGCGCAGCACGACGACCGCGACGCCCACGACGATCGCGAGCACGACGACCACGAGCACGACGCCGAGCAGCCACGACATGTCGGGGCCCGCCTGGTCGTCACGGATGCCGTCCGCGAGGGCGACCGCGGCGCCCGCCCAGTCGTCGTCGCGGAGGCGGGGCTCGACGACGTCGGACTGCAGCCGCTCGCGCTCGGCGTCGGAGACCGGGCCGGTGGAGTCGGTGGAGAGGTCGTAGACCCGGTCGCCCACCGCGACCGAGAGCAGGACGTCGTCGGGGCCGAGCTGGTTGAGCGAGGCCGTGGCGCTGCCCCACGCGGCGCGGTCGGCAGGAGAGGAGAAGGAGTCGACGTAGACGACGAAGAGGTCGACGCCGGAGTCGGCGGAGAGGGCGTCGAGGCTCTCCTCGACCCGCTGCTCGTCGGCGGCCGACAGCACGTCGGCCTGGTCGAGCACGTACGCCCCCGACAGCGAGACGGGCGGCTCGGCGTGGGCCCGGTCGGCACCGACGCCGGCCACGGCCGACCCCAGCACCACGGCGGCCGCGGCCAGCACGGCCCCGACACCTGCACCCCGACGGCTTCGTTCCCTGACGCGCACACTGCTCCCCTCGGTCGTTCCGCGGAGTCTATCGACGCCGGGTCGGCGGGGGCCCGGCCGCCCCCGGGTCGAGCGGTCGACGGCGACGGGCTACTCGACGAAGAGGAGCGCGACGGAGGCGACGGCGCAGGCGGCGCCGACGCCGACCAGCACGCGCCCCACCGCACGCAGGGCCCGGCCGTCGTCGTGGGGCGCGTCGGTGCGCGGCCGGGACGGCCGGTCGGGGTCGTAGTGGACGGTGATCTCGGTCTCGACCGGGGTCTCGAGGGGGTGGTCGCCGAACTGGGTCTCGTGCAGCTCGCCGGAGGCGTCCATCCACCGGGCCACGGCGGCGCGGGCCCAGGCCGGCGGCGGGATGACGACGGCGACCGTCTCCTCGTAGCGGGCGGCGCGGTGCCGGGCGTGCGCGCCCAGGAGGAGGAAGGGCACGCCGACGACGAAGCCGAACCAGCCGAAGAGCTCCACGACGGGGGAGATCACGGTGAGGGCGTCGGACACCCTGCGATGCTACCGGCGGCCGGCCGGGCCGAGGCGCAGCCGGTCGCGGCACGCCCGGGCCGGCGCGGCCGCGCCCCTAGACTCGCCGCGTGAGCCGCCCCCTCGACCGCGTCCCGTCACCGCTCCTGGCCGTCGCGGCCATCGTCTCCGTCCAGTTCGGTGCGGCCCTCGCCCGCACGCACTTCGAGGCGCTCGGCCCCACGGGCGCCGCCGCCCTCCGCCTCGCCCTCGGCGCGCTCATCCTCGTCGTCGTCTTCCGCCCCCGCGTGCGTCGCTGGTCGCGCCGCACCTGGCTCGGCGTCGTGCTGCTCGGGCTCGCCCTCGCCGGCATGAACTCGCTCATCTACCTCGCCATCGACGTCGTGCCCCTCGGCGTCGCCGTCACCCTGGAGTTCCTCGGGCCGCTCGCCGTCGCGCTCGCCCAGACCCGGCGCTGGCTCGACGCCGCCTGGGCGCTGCTCGCCCTCGTCGGCGTGGTCGTGCTCGGGCTCGACTCGTCAGGCGCGACGCCCCTGGTCGGCGTGCTGCTCGCCCTCGGCGCCGGGGCTTTCTGGGCCGGCTACATCGTGGCCAACGCGAACCTCGGCCGCTCCGACGACGCGATGGGCGGGCTGGCCGTCTCGATGGTCGTCGCGGCCGCCGTGGTGGTGCCCGTGGGCGCTGCCGACGCGACGCGGGCCGTGGTGGCCGACCCGCGACTCCTCGCGGTCTTCCTGCTCGTGGCGCTGCTGACCTCGGCGCTGCCGTACTCGCTCGAGGTGGTCGCGCTGCGACGCCTGCCCACGCGGGTCTTCGGGGTGCTGTCGAGCCTCGGCCCGGCCGTCGCCGCCCTCGCTGGGCTCGTGGTGCTGCGCCAGGCCCTCGGCGCCCGCGAGCTCGTGGCGCTGGCCCTCGTCACGGCGGCCAGCGTCGGGGTGACGGCCACCGCGGGGCGGGGGAGGCCCTCCCGCGACGTGGTGGAGGCGCCGCCCGTCTGAGGTCGGCGCCCCGGTGGTGGCCCTGGCGTGGCGGCCGCCCGGGTGCGCTCGTGTCCCCCGCGGGGCGGACCCTGCTTCCGCTCACGCCCCGCACTCACAGGTAAGCGGCAGGTGGACGGCAGCCGTCTCGCCGGTGTTGTACCCCGAGCGCGGGGTACGCTCGGCAGACGAACCCCCGTCGGCGGGGTTCCTGAGGCCGGGAGGACATCATGGGAGCTGTTCTGGAACGCACGTCACGGGCCGAGGTGATCGACCTCGGAGACGGTTTCCACCGCGTCTCCACGCCCACCGCGGGCGTCATCGGGTTCGTCCACGAGTCCTCGGGCCGCTTCGAGGTCCTGCGGGGCCGGAGCCGCCAGGCGACCCGTCAGGAGGGCGCGTACCGCACCCTCGACGTGGCCGTCATCGCGTTGACGTACAGCTGATCGGCTGGTGAGCTCCGCGGGGGAGGCCCTGACGTGGCCGTGATCGGGTACCGGCGCGACTCCGACGACGAGGTCGGCAGCCACCAACGTGACGCGTTGGCCGGTGCGGCGTGCGAACGCGTCTACGTCGACCAGGCCACCGGCCCCCGGGCTCGTCGCCCCGAACTGCAGAAGGCGTTGTCCTCCCTCCGGGAGGGCGACGTCTTCGTCGTCTCACGCCTCGACCGGCTCGGCGGCACCCTGGCCGAGGTGGTCGCGCTGATCGCCTCGCTCGACGACCGGGGCGTGGCCTTCCGCTCGATCGACGACGACATCGACGAGCTCGGCGCCTGGGGCCGGTTCTTCTTCCGCGCCGCGGGGGCGCTCGCGTCGTACGAGTCGACGATCGCCGACGAGCCGGCCCGGGCCGCCGAGCGGAGACGTCAGGAGGCGCACTACAAGCGCCGGGGCGCGCCCGCCCTCAGCCGGCGGCGGCTCCAGATCGCCCGCGACATGCTCCGCGACGAGGCGAGCCTCGTCGACGTGGCCCGCCACCTCGACGTGCCGCTGCGCACGCTCCGGGAGGGGCTGGCGGAGGCGGAGGCGGACCGGCCCCGGGACGACCCCCGGGCGCCTGCCCGCCGGGACCCGACCCGCTGACCAAGGCCGCCGTGCCGTCTGCCTCCGATTCGACCGTCCCTTGACACGAAGGGGCATCCGGGTCCAGCCTCCCCGGCATGAGCCTCTTCATCACCTGCCCGGTCGAGAGCGTCGAGCGCGCGACGGCCTTCTACTCCGCCCTCGGCTGGGCCCTGCGGCCGGAGATGTCCGGCCCCGGCGGATCGTGCTTCGTGGTCACCGGCGACCAGCACGTCATGCTCGTCAGCCGCGAGCAGTACACGGCAGTCGGTGCGACCGAGGAGCGGGTCGGGGCACCCGGGACGCCCTCGCCGGTGACGGTGTCGTTCGACCTCGAGAGCCGCGAGGCGGTCGACGACCTCGTCACGCGCGCCGCGGCCGCGGGCGGACGCGTCGGCGACACCGACGAGTACCCGTTCATGTACCAGCGGCAGTTCGACGACCCCGACGGCTACCACTGGTCGCCGTTCTGGATGACGACGGACGCGGACGGAGACGTCCCCACGTCGTCGTGACGCGGTGTGGACCTGGCGAACGGCCCGTCGTCACGATCGACCGATCGAGAACGCGGTGCTCGGTGTCTCCGCGAGGACTCGCTGCACCAGAGGGATACGGTGCCCCCAGAAGGATTCGAACCTTCGCCCCTGCCTCCGGAGGGCAGTGCTCTATCCCCTGAGCTATGGGGGCCAGGGTCGACGACAAGGCTAGCAGCCCGCAGGGTCGCCGACGGACACGCGCCGGCCCCGCCTGGGGCGCGGCCCAGCGGGCGGGTGCACTCTGGGGCGGTGACCCACGACGACGACGCCGCCCGCGCCTCCCACGCTCCCTCCTCTCCTGCCTCCGGTGGCGGCGACGACGCCGGGCAGGGCGGCCGCCGCTCGCTCCGTGACCGCGTGCGCGGCGCCCGCCGGCCGGAGATCGACGTGGCGCCCCTCGACCCCGAGCAGGCGCCCTCGGAGCCGATCGCGCTCTTCTTCACCTGGCTCGACGACGCGGTGGAGGCGGGGGTCGCGCAGCCGCACGCCATGACCCTGTCCACCGCCTCGACCGCCTCGGGGCCGACCGCGCGCACCCTCCTGCTCAAGGAGGTCGACGACGCCTTCTGGTTCACCACCTCGTCGCTCAGCCCCAAGGGCCGCCAGATCGCCGACGACCCCCGCGTCGCCCTGACCCTCGCCTGGAGCGACCTCGGCCGGCAGGTCCGCGTGCTCGGCGACGCCCTCCCGGGGCCGCGCGACGTCAGCGAGGACGACTTCCGGGCGCGGCACCCCGACTCGCGCGCCGTCGCGATCGCGATGCCGCAGAGCACCGAGATCCCCGGTGCTGAGCAGGCCGACGCGGCCCTCGACGAGGCCCGCCGTCGCCTCGACGACGAGCCGGACCTCGTGCCCGACGACTGGACGGCGTACCGCGTGGCGCCCGTCTCGGTCGAGTTCTGGCAGGGCACGACGGGCCGTGACCAGGTGCGCCTGCGGTACGACCGAGTCGGCGACGGCTGGCGCCGCGCCTCCCTCTGGCCCTGAGCCCCTGGGCGTAACGCCGCGACACACGGGTGGCGCGAGGCGACGACGGTGACGACCATGGGTGCATGCCGATCGAGACGCGAGCCCCCGGAGCACGCCCCGGCGCGCGCCTGGCCGTCGTCGAGGTCACCCGACGTCGACCGCACGCGCCGGAGTACCACGCCTACGTGCAGACCCTCAACGAGCGCGTCGTCGCCGAGGCACGCCGGGCCGGCTGGTCGGCCGAGCGCCTGGCCGCCGACGACCTCGGCGTCGACGCCCTCCTGGCCGCCACGCGCGACGCCGACGCGGTGGTCGTCGTCGGGGGAGAGGACCTCGCTCCGCACCACTACGGCGCCCCGGCCGGCTACCCCGGCGAGGGGCGTCACCTCGAGGTCGCCGACGCCGCACAGCTCGCCGTGGTCCGCCGGGCGGTGCAGCTCGGCACGCCCCTGCTCGGCATCTGCCGCGGCCACCAGGTGATCAACGTCGCACTCGGAGGCACCCTCGTGCAGCACCTCGACGACGACGCCGGCCTGCACCGCGGCACGGGCTCCGTCGATCAGCTCATGACCGACCACGAGGTCGACCTCGTCGCCGGCACGCGCCTGCGGGAGGCGCTGGTCCGGTCGAGCGCGCTGGTCCGGAGCGCCCACCACCAGGCCGTCGGCCTCCTCGGGGAGGGCCTGCGCGTCGCCGCGTGGTCGCGCGACGGCGAGGTGGAGGCGGTCGAGCACGTCACCGCGCCGGTCACCGGGGTGCAGTGGCACCCGGAGGACCGCGGCGCCGAGGCGTGGCAGCTGCCGCTCCTGCTCGGGCAGCTCGCCGCCCGCGCGGCGTCGGGGCGCCGCGCCGCCTAGCGCGCGCCGCCTAGCCCGCCCCGCCCTCGCCGACGGCGGCGAGGACCTGGCTCATCACCGGCTCGGCCGACCCGGGCTCGGCGAAGGTCGTCGACTCGGCCACGACGAGGCGACCGGTCGGCAGGGCGCGGGCGACGCCCGTGCCGCCGTGCAGGCTGAAGTAGCCCTCGACCCCGTAGCTGGGCACCGAGTTGCTCGACGCGACGAGGTCGTTCGCGATCGCGGTGAGGCTCGCCTCGTCGTACGCGGCGACGCCCACCGTCACGTGGTCGCCGGCGGCGTCGACCCAGTCGCAGACCGTCCCGTCGGCCTCCGCGACCTGGGCGAGGGCGTCGTCGAGAGCGTCGACGTCAGGCGCGTCGGTCGCGGCGAGGCCGGGCCACAGCGTGGGCAGCACGCCCGAGGCGGGGTCGAGCAGGGCGGCGCAGTCGAGGGCGAGCGGGGTGCTCACGAGCGGCGGCGGCGTGTAGCCGGCGTCGGCGGTGGGCGTGGCGCCGGACGTCGAGGGCGAGGGGGCGGCCGAGGCGGACGACGAGGACGGCCCGCCGCCCGGGGCCGACGTCGTGCACCCGGTCAGGGCGGCGGCGCCGAGGGCCAGGGCGGAGGCCGCGACGAACACGGGAGGGACGCGGGCCGAGGTTCGGGGGCGGCGGGACGACATGCCCCCATCCTCCCCGACGCCGCCCGTGGTTAGCTCGGAGGGGGCCCCGCGACGGCCCGCGGCCCGGGTCGGCGGGTGCCCGGCAGCCGGTACGATCGTCTCTCGTGACCCCCGCCGAACTCTCCTCCTCCCTGCTCGCCGTCGTCCAGGGCGTCCTCGAGCGCCGAGGGGTCGGCGACGACGTCACCGTGGCCCCCGCCGACGTCGTCCTCGAGCGCCCGAAGAACCGCGACCACGGCGACTGGACCTCCAACGTCGCCATGAAGTTCGCGAAGCGGGTCGGCGTCCCGCCCCGGGAGCTCGCCACCGAGCTGGCGGGCGAGCTCGCCGAGGTCGACGGCGTCGCCGACGTCGACGTCGCGGGCCCGGGCTTCATCAACGTGCGGCTCGACGCGGCCGCGGCCGGCCAGCTGGCCCGCACGATCGTCGAGCAGGGCGAGGCGTTCGGCCGCGGCGACTACTACGCCGGGGTCACCATCGACCTCGAGTTCGTGTCGGCCAACCCCACCGGCCCCATCCACCTGGGAGGCGTCCGCTGGGCCGCCGTGGGCGACAGCCTCGCCCGCGTCTTCCAGGCGCAGGGCGCCCTCGTCACCCGCGAGTACTACTTCAACGACCACGGCGGGCAGATCGACCGCTTCGCCCGCAGCCTCGTCGCCCGCTCGTTCGGCGAGCCCACCCCGGAGGACGGCTACGGCGGCGAGTACATCACCGACATCGCCGACCGGGTGGTCGCGGCCCACGACGGCGACCTCCGGGCCCTGCCGCGCGACGAGGCGCAGGAGGTGTTCCGCGCCGCGGGCGTCGACTTCATGTTCCGCGACATCAAGTCGTCGCTCCACGACTTCGGCGTCGACTTCGACGTCTTCTTCCACGAGAACTCGCTGCACGAGTCGAAGGCCGTCGAGCGTGCCGTCGCGCGCCTCACCGAGCTCGGGCACATCTACGAGGCCGAGGGCGCGACCTGGCTGCGCACGACGGAGTTCGGCGACGACCGCGACCGCGTCGTCATCAAGAGCGACGGCGAGGCGGCCTACATCGCCGGCGACCTCGCCTACTACCTCGACAAGCGCGAGCGGGGCTTCGAGCGCAACCTGATCATGCTGGGCGCCGACCACCACGGCTACGTCGGCCGCATGATGGCGATGTGCGCGGCCTTCGGCGACGAGCCGGGCGTCAACCTCGAGATCCTCATCGGCCAGATGGTCAACCTGCTGAAGGACGGCGAGCCCTTCCGCATGTCGAAGCGGAACGGCACCGTCGTCACGATGGAGGACCTCGTCGACGCCGTCGGCGTCGACGCGGGGCGCTACTCGCTCGTCCGCAGCCCGGTGAACAGCTCGATCGACATCGACCTCGACCTGCTGACCCGACGCACGAACGACAACCCGGTCTTCTACGTGCAGTACGCCCACGCCCGCACCCGTTCCGTGGCGCGCAACGCCGAGGCCGCGGGGGTCACCCGCGACGCCTTCGACGCGTCGCTGCTGTCGCACCCCACCGAGAGCGCCCTCCTCGGCGTGCTCGCCGAGCTGCCCCGTGTCGTCACGCAGGCGGCCGAGCTGCGCGAGCCGCACCGGGTGGCGCGCTACATCGAGGAGCTGGCCGGCACCTACCACCGCTGGTACGACAGCTGCCGTGTCACGCCCCTGGGCGACGAGGAGGTCACCGACCTGCACCGCACGCGACTGTGGCTGAACGACGCCGCGGGCCAGGTCGTCCGCAACGGGTTGGGCCTCCTGGGCGTCTCCGCGCCCGACCGCATGTGACCTGACCGGCGCGGGGCGCGACTCCGGACGGCAGCCCTGAGAAGATGTCGGGATGAGCGACGAGAGCGACAGCGACTTCTTCGAGGCCCGTCCGGTCGAGCGTCGGCGGCTCCGCAGCGCGGGAGCCGGGCTCTTCATCCTCGTCGGCGTGCTCGTGGGCCTGGCCGTCCTCGCCGTGATCGCCGACGTCGTCGTCCGCTCGGTCGTCGAGAGCCGTGCCGCGGCCGAGGTCCAGACGTCCACGGGCCTCGACGACGTCGAGGTCGAGGTGCACGGCACCTCGGTGCTCTGGCAGATCGCGCACGGCTCGCTCGACGACGTCACGCTGACCTCCGGGGTGGAGGGCGACCCCGTCGTGGTCCACGTCGACGTCGCCGACGTGCCCACCTCGCTCGAGGGCGACTCCGGTCCCGTCACGGGCACGATCACGGCCGACCAGGCCACGGTCGACGGCCTCGAGGCTCTTCGCCAGCAGGGCGCGTCGCTGGCGCTGGGCGACGACGCGGTCACCTACTCACGGTCGTTCTCGGTGCCGATCATCGGCGACGTGCCCGTCGCCGTCACCGCGGTGCCCAGCCTCAGCGACGACGGCCGCTCCGTCTCGTTCGCCCCGACCACCGCCTCCCTGCCCGACACGTCGCTGCAGATCGACCTGACCCCCTTCCTCGGTGACTTCGCGACCTCGGTCTGCCTCGCCGAGCAGCTGCCGGCGTCGGTCACCGCCACGGCCCTCGACGTGCGCTCAGGTGAGGTCACGGTCGACCTCAGCTCGCCCGGGCTGCCCCTGACGAGCTCGGCCCTGGCCGAGAAGGGCACCTGCTCGTAGCGGGGGGCCGCGGCCGACGTCACGTGGCCCGGCTCGTCGCCGCCTGTCGGTAGGCTCTCTGACGTCACGGGCGCGACCACGTCGCGCGCGCGGCGACCCCCGTCCCGCCGACCCTGGAGAGGCCCCGTGTCGAACCCCCTCGCCCCCGCCTGGCTCCGCGAGCCCGACGACCTCGCCGAGCTCGACGCGCGCGTGTGGTCGCGCACGGCCCAGCGCTCCGACGACGGCGAGATCGTGCTCGGCGGCGTGGGCGTGACCGAGCTCGCAGAGACGTACGGCACCCCGCTCTACGTGCTCGACGAGGCCGACGTCCGCAGCCGGGCCGCGCAGACCGTCGACGCCTTCCGCCGCGAGTTCGCCCGGGTCGGGACGACCGTGAAGGTCTACTACGCCGCCAAGGCCTTCCTCTCGGCCGAGGTGGCCCGCTGGGTCTCCGAGGCCGGCATGGCCGTCGACATCTGCACGGCGGGGGAGTTCGCCGTCGCCCGGGCCGCCGGCGTGGAGCCCGCCCGCATGGGCTTCCACGGCAACAACAAGTCCGACGCCGAGCTCGACCGCACGGTCGCGGTGGGTATCGGCGCGGTCGTCATCGACAGCGCGGAGGAGGTCGACCGGGTCGCCGAGGTCGCCGCGCGCCACGGCGTGGTCCAGGCCGTGCGCCTCCGGGTCAACTCCGGCGTGCACGCGAGCACCCACGAGTACCTCGCCACGGCGCGGGAGGACCAGAAGTTCGGGGTGCCGCTGAGCGAGACCGCCGCCGTCGTGGCCGCCGTGCGCGCCCGCCCGTCGCTGCGCTTCCTCGGGCTGCACTCCCACATCGGCTCGCAGATCTTCGGCTCCGACGGCTTCGCGGAGGCCGCACGGCGCCTGCTCGCCGTCCACGCGGGCCTCCTCGCCGACGGCGACGTCCCCGAGCTCAACCTCGGCGGCGGCTTCGGCATCGCCTACACGAGCGCCGACGACGCCCGCTCGATCGACGAGCTCGCGGCGGCCCTCGCCGACATCGTCCACGCCGAGTGCACCGAGCGGGGCATCCCCGTCCCGGTCGTGGCCGTGGAGCCGGGCCGGACGATCGTCGGCCCCGGCGGCACCACCCTCTACACGACGGGCACGATCAAGGACGTCACGGTGGCCGTCGACGAGGTCGACGTCGACACCGTGGCGACCGAGTCCGACCTCGCGGCGGCCGCCGACGAGGCCGTGGCGCTCGGCCGGCCCGCGGCCAGCGCGGTCCGTCGGTACGTCAGCGTCGACGGCGGCATGAGCGACAACGCGCGGACGGCCCTCTACGCGGCCGACTACTCCGTCGCCCTCGCGGGGCGCGCCTCCTCGGCTCCTCCCGTGCTCGTGCGCGTCGCCGGCAAGCACTGTGAGAGCGGCGACGTCGTCGTGCTGGCCGACTGGCTGCCCGCCGACGTCGCTCGGGGCGACCTCCTGGCGGTGCCCGCCACGGGCGCCTACTGCCACAGCCTCTCGAGCAACTACAACCACGTCGGCCGGCCGGCCGTGGTGGCGGTGCTCGACGGTGCCTCCCGCGTCATCGTGCGCGGCGAGTCGGAGGCCGACCTGCTGTCGCGCGACGCGGGACTCGACCAGCCGGCCCGCGCCTCCTCGTGACGAACGCCCCTCCCTCGTCGGCCCCGCCCGCCCCCGGTCGCCGCAGCACCCCCACAGAACGGAACACCATGATCGAATACCGCAACGTGCGGGTCGCCCTGATCGGCGCCGGCTCGGTCGGCTCGCAGGTGGCCCGGCTGCTGCTCGAGCAGGCCGACGAGCTGGCCGGGCGTGCCGGCGCGGGCATCGAGCTCGTCGGCATCGGCGTGCGTGACGTCGACGCGCCCCGCGACGTCGACCTGCCCCGCGAGCTGCTCACCACCGACGTCGAGTCGCTCATCGTGGGGGCCGACATCGTCGTCGAGCTCATGGGCGGGCTCGAGCCGGCCCGTCAGTACGTCCTGACGGCGCTGAACTCCGGCGCCGACGTGGTGACCGGCAACAAGGCACTGCTGGCGAGCCACGGCCCCGAGCTGTTCGAGGCGGCCGAGCAGGTGGGCGCCCAGCTCTACTACGAGGCGGCGGTGGCCGGCGCCATCCCGATCATCCGCCCGCTGCGCGACAGCCTGGCCGGCGACCGGATCGTGCGCATCATGGGCATCGTCAACGGCACGACCAACTTCATCCTCGACCGGATGGACACCGACGGCGACACCCTCGAGGCCGCCCTCGCCACGGCGACCGAGCTGGGCTACGCGGAGGCCGACCCGACCGCCGACATCGGCGGCTACGACGCCGCGCAGAAGGCCGCCATCCTCGCGAGCCTCGCGTTCCACACGACCGTGCCGCTCGTCGCCGTGCACCGCGAGGGCATCACCGAGGTGACCCACGAGCAGGTGGTCGCGGCCCGCAAGGCCGGCTACGTCGTCAAGATCCTCGCGATCTGCGAGCGGCTGCTCGACGCCGACGGCGTCGAGGGCGTCAGCGCCCGGGTGTACCCGGCGCTCGTGCCGCTCGAGCACCCCCTCGCCACCGTCCACGGCGCGAAGAACGCCGTGTTCGTCGAGGCCGAGGCCGCGGGCGACCTCATGTTCTACGGCGCGGGCGCCGGGGGAGTGGAGACGGCCTCGGCCGTGCTCGGCGACCTCGTCTCCGCCGCCCGGAGGCACGTGATCGGCGGGCCCGGCCTCGCGGAGTCCACGCACGCCGACCTCCGCGTGCTGCCCATCGGCGACGTGGTCACGCGCTACCAGGTGACGCTCGACGTCGCCGACCAGCCCGGCGTGCTCGCCGAGGTGGCCGGCGTGCTCAGCGACCACGGCGTCAGCGTGCACAGCGTCGAGCAGACGGGCGGCGTCCCGCCCCTCGCGTCACACGGCGACGTCGAGGCCCCGGCGACCGCTACCCTGATCATCGGCACGCACCGTGCCCGCGAGTCCGCCCTCGCCGCCACGGTCGAGGCCCTCCGCACCACCCCGGTCGTGAACTCCGTCACGAGCGTCCTGAGAGTCGAAGGAGCCTGATGGCCCACCAGTGGCAGGGTGTCCTGCGCGAGTACGCCGACCGTCTCGACGTCACCGAGGCGACGCCCGTCGTCACCCTCGGCGAGGGCGGCACGCCCCTGATCCCGGCGCCGGCCCTCTCGGCCCGCACCGGGGCGAAGGTCTACGTCAAGTACGAGGGCATGAACCCCACGGGCTCCTTCAAGGACCGCGGCATGACGATGGCCATCTCGAAGGCCGTCGAGCACGGTGCGAAGGCCGTCATCTGCGCCTCCACGGGCAACACCTCCGCCTCCGCCGCCGCCTACGCGGCGCACGCCGGCATCACCGCCGCCGTGCTCGTGCCGGAGGGCAAGATCGCGATGGGCAAGCTCAGCCAGGCCGTCGCGCACGACGGGCAGCTGCTGCAGATCCAGGGCAACTTCGACGACTGCCTCGACATCGCGCGCGACCTCGCCGCGAACTACCCGGTGCACCTCGTCAACTCGGTCAACAACGACCGCATCGAGGGCCAGAAGACGGCGGCCTTCGAGGTCGTCGACGTGCTGGGCGACGCCCCCGACTTCCACTTCATCCCGGTCGGCAACGCCGGCAACTACACGGCCTACACCCGTGGCTACCGCGAAGACCTCGAGGCCGGCCGTGCCACGCGCCTGCCCCGCATGTTCGGCTTCCAGGCGGCGGGCTCCGCCCCCATCGTCGCCGGCGAGGTCGTGCGCCAGCCCGAGACCATCGCCAGCGCCATCCGCATCGGCAACCCCGCGTCGTGGCAGCTGGCCCTCGAGGCCCGCGACCTCACCGACGGCTGGTTCGGCGCCATCACCGACGAGGCCATCCTCGCCGCGCAGAAGATCCTGTCGGCCGAGGTCGGCGTGTTCGTCGAGCCGGCCTCCGCGATCAGCGTCGCCGGCCTGCTCGAGCGCGCCGACGCGGGCGTCGTGCCCGCCGGCGCGACGGTCGTGCTGACGGTGACGGGCCACGGCCTGAAGGACCCTCAGTGGGCCCTCCGCAAGGCCGACGGCACCGACGTGCAGCCGACGGTGGTCGCGAGCGACACCGCGCGCGTCGCCGAGGTGCTCGGGCTCGTCCCGGCCTCTGCATGACCACCGGCCCGGCCGTGAGGTCGGTCCTCGTCAAGGTCCCGGCCACCTCGGCCAACCTGGGGCCCGGCTTCGACACCCTTGGCCTCGCGCTGTCGCACTACGACAGGCTCGTGGTCTCCGAGACGCGGGGCGACGGAGTCGCGGTGCACGTCGACGGGGTCGGCGCCGGCGAGGTGCCCACCGACGAGAGCAACCTCGTGGTGCGCTCGATCGCGGGCACCTACCGTGCTGCGGGGGTGCCGTTGCCGGGCCTCCGGCTCGACGCGCGCAACGCGATCCCGCACGGGCGGGGCCTCGGCTCCTCCGCCGCGGCCATCGTCTCCGGCGTCATGGCGGCGAAGGGCCTCCTCGAGGGGCGCGTCGACTTCACGCCCGACCAGCTGCTGGCGGTGGCGACGGAGCTCGAGGGGCACCCCGACAACGTCGCGCCGGCCCTGTTCGGCGGCCTGACGATCGCGTGGACCACCTCGGCCGGGCCCTCGCACAAGAGGCTCCTCGTGCACCGGGGCGTCTCGCCGGTCGTCTTCGTGCCCGAGACGACCTTGTCGACCTCGCTGGCGCGCAGCCTCCAGCCGGCGTCCGTGCCCCACGAGGACGCCACGTTCAACGTCTCGCGGTCGGCCCTGCTCGTGGCGGCGCTCATCCAGAGCCCCGAGCTGCTGCTCGCGGCGACGGAGGACCGCCTGCACCAGAGCTACCGCGCGAGCGCGATGCCCGAGACCGACATGCTCATCAGGGTGCTGCGCCAGGCGGGGCTCGCGGCCGTCGTGTCGGGGGCGGGGCCCTCGCTGCTCGTGCTCGGCAGCGACCCGGCGCAGCGCCTCCTGGCGGCTCAGCTCGTGGCCGAGAACGCCCTGTCCGCGTGGCGTCCGTTGATGCTCGCCGTCGACCTGCGAGGTGCTACAGTGAACGAGCACCCGGTAGAAAACTGAGATCTCCTGGGCATCTGGCATCGTCCTCCCGGTCACCGGGCGGCACACGTGTGGGGTCCCACGTCATCCCGGCATTCCCGGTCGCACATCCCGTAGTGCACATCTAGCAGCGCTCGGTCGCTCTCTGGCGATCGCGTGCCGCACCTCCGAGAGCTTCCTGCGCATCCCGCGCAGTGCGTACCGCGCCCTGAGCGTGCGGCCGCAGGGCCCGCCCGCACGGCAGGCCAGAGGCTGCGAGGTGTGACCAGCTCATCCTCGCGGCTCTCGCGGGGGAGCGGAAGGAACCCACCAGTGTCAGACGCAGACAACAGCGCCACCACCCAGACCACCGCCGAACTGAGCGCCATGCGCCTCCCGCAGCTTCAGGCCCTCGCCTCGTCGCTCGGCATCAGCGGCCTCTCCAAGCTCCGCAAGGGCGACCTGGTCGCGGCCATCGCCGCCGTCCAGGCGACCGGCGACGCCTCCGTGGTCGCCCCGGCCGACGACGTCGTCGTCGAGGCGCCCGTCGCCGTGCAGCCGACCCTCGACGTCACCGACGCCGCCCCGGCCGAGACGGCCACGGCCGAGACCGCCCCCGCCGCCGAGACCGCTGCGGCGCCCCGCACGCGTCGCCCCTCGCGCCGCGTCACCGCCGCCGCCGGCGCCCCCGAGCAGCGCACCGCCGTCGAGCACGTCAACGCCGGTGAGACCGGCGTCGCGCCGGTCGCCGACGAGGCGCCCGCCGCCGTGGCTGAGGTCGACGCGCCGGTCGCGTCGTCGGTCGTCGAGGCGCCCGCCGAGGAGGCGCCCGTCGCCGCCGAGCGTCCGTCGCGCAGCCGTCGTGGCTCGCGCCGTGCCTCCGACGCCACGGTCGCCGCCGCGGCCGCCGAGGCCCCCGCCGCGGAGGTGCCGTCCACGCAGGGCGACGCCGTCGCGCCGCAGTCGGCCCCCGAGGCGAGCGACGCCGAGGCCGGCTCCGCCGACCAGGGCTCGAACGACCAGGGCTCGAACGACCAGGGCACCGGCGACCAGGACGGCCAGGGCCAGCAGGGCGGCGGTCGTCGCAGCCGCAACCGCAACCGCAAGAACGGCCAGAACGGCCAGAACGGCCAGCAGGGCCAGAACGGCCAGCAGGCGCAGAACGGCCAGCAGGGCCAGAACGGCCAGCAGGCGCAGAACGGCCAGCAGGGCCAGGCCTCCGCGCAGGAGCAGTCCGCGAAGGAGGCCGAGCAGCAGCGCGCCGCCGGCGAGAAGAACGACGCCGCGCGCGGCGAGCAGCAGTCGGGCTCGCAGGCCGGTCAGCAGTCCGACGAGGCCGGCCGTCAGGGCCGCGGCCGTCAGCGCGACCGCAAGCGCGGCCGCAGCGTCCAGAACGACGAGTTCGAGCCCGAGATCTCCGACGACGACGTCCTCATCCCCGTCGCGGGCATCCTCGACGTGCTCGAGAACTACGCCTTCGTCCGCACGACCGGGTACCTCCCCGGGGCGAGCGACGTCTACGTCTCGCTCGGCCAGGTGAAGAAGTACCACCTGCGCAAGGGCGACGCGGTCGTCGGCGCCATCCGTCAGCCCCGTGACGGCGACCAGGGCCAGGGCCGTCAGAAGTACAACGCGATCGTAAAGATCGACTCGGTCAACGGCCAGCCCGTCGAGGAGGCCGCCAAGCGCGTCGAGTTCAGCGCGCTGACGCCCCTCTACCCGCAGGAGCGCCTGCGCCTCGAGACCGAGCCCCAGAAGCTGTCGACGCGCATCATCGACCTCGTCTCGCCGATCGGCAAGGGCCAGCGCGGCCTCATCGTCTCGCCCCCCAAGGCCGGCAAGACGCTCGTGCTCCAGGCCATCGCGAACGCGATCGCGGTGAACAACCCCGAGGCCCACCTCATGGTCGTGCTCGTCGACGAGCGCCCCGAGGAGGTCACCGACATGCAGCGCACGGTCAAGGGCGAGGTCATCGCCTCGACCTTCGACCGCCCCGCGGAGGACCACACCACGGTCGCCGAGCTCGCCATCGAGCGCGCGAAGCGCCTGGTCGAGCTGGGCCACGACGTGGTCGTGCTGCTCGACTCGATCACCCGCCTGGGCCGCGCCTACAACCTGTCGGCCCCCGCCTCGGGCCGCGTGCTCTCCGGCGGCGTCGACTCGTCGGCGCTGTACCCGCCGAAGCGCTTCTTCGGCGCGGCGCGCAACATCGAGAACGGCGGCTCGCTGACCATCCTGGCGACCGCCCTCGTCGAGACCGGCTCGAAGATGGACGAGGTGATCTTCGAGGAGTTCAAGGGCACCGGCAACATGGAGCTCCGCCTGTCGCGCCACCTCGCCGACAAGCGCATCTTCCCGGCCGTCGACGTCAACGCCTCGGGCACCCGTCGCGAAGAGATGCTGCTCAGCCCCGAGGAGGTCAAGATCACGTGGCGCCTCCGTCGCGCCCTGGCCGGCCTCGACCCGCAGAAGGCCCTCGAGATCGTCCTCGGCAACCTCCGCGAGACCAGCTCGAACGTCGAGTTCCTGGTGCAGGTCCAGAAGTCGGTGCCCGCGAACGGCCACGACTCCTCCCACAAGGAGCACTGACGGTGTTCGAGTCGGTGTCGGTGCTGCTGGCGGAGCACGACGACCTGCAGACGCAGCTCAGCGACCCTGCCGTGCACGCCGACGCGGCTCGGGCGAAGAAGATCAACCGCCGCTACGCCGAGCTCAGCCGCATCGTGGCTGCCCACTCGGCGTGGCAGCAGGTGCAGGACGACCTCGAGGCCGCGCGCGAGCTCGCGAAGGAGGACGACGCCTTCGCGGCGGAGGTCCCCGCGCTCGAGCAGGGCCTCGACGAGGCCCAGGAGAAGCTCCGGCGACTCCTCATCCCGCGCGACCCCGACGACGGCCGCGACGTGATCATGGAGATCAAGGGCGGTGAAGGAGGCGCGGAGAGCGCCCTGTTCGCCGCCGACCTCCTGCGCATGTACCTGCACTACGCGGAGTCGAAGGGCTGGAAGAGCGAGATGATCGCCAGCGACGACTCCGACCTCGGCGGCTACAAGAACGTCCAGGTCGCGATCAAGTCGAACGCCAGCGACCCCGCGCAGGGCGTCTGGGCGCACCTCAAGTACGAGGGCGGCGTGCACCGCGTGCAGCGCGTGCCGGCCACCGAGTCGCAGGGGCGCATCCACACGTCGACGACGGGCGTCCTCGTCTTCCCCGAGGTCGACGAGCCGGAGGAGGTCGACATCAACCAGAACGACCTCAAGATCGACGTCTACCGCTCGAGCGGCCCCGGCGGCCAGTCGGTCAACACGACCGACTCCGCCGTGCGCATCACCCACCTGCCCACGGGCATCGTGGTCGCGATGCAGAACGAGAAGAGCCAGCTGCAGAACCGCGAGGCGGGCATGCGCGTGCTCCG
>Ga0308160_10003070_pt1 | contig 19246 bp, 14 predicted proteins | sample PhyFR1_FD_201036 | JGI IMG/M metagenome (GOLD analysis project Ga0308160, IMG submission 201036) | Phyllosphere microbial communities from UC Gill Tract Community Farm, Albany, California, United States - DLSLF.R1 | ecosystem: Host-associated > Plants > Phyllosphere > Unclassified | place: USA...
CGGTCATGGGCGCGGCGCGTCAGGTGATTGGCAGAGTATATCTCTTCATCCGGATGGATGTGCGGTCAAAGCCGGTCCCGGTTGTCCGCCGGCCGGCGCGAGCTGCGGCACAGCTGCGCGGCAGCGGACGCCGCCACACGGCTACGCAAGGCGCGCCAGGATCAGCGCTTCCACATCCGCGCCTGCCGCGGCGGCAGGTTGAAGGTGTAGCTGCTGCTGGAAATGCGCACCACGCTGCCCGAGCCGAGCGCGTCGCTGTAGTCCACGTTCCAGCGCAGCACGCTGCCGCTCATCGCCACCGTGGCGTTGACCGCGGTGCCGCACTTGTTGATGCCGACGATGCCCAGGTCGCCGCGGCGGAACAGCAGGTGGCAGGCGTCGTGCGACAGCACCTGCATGTCGCTGCCCTGCGCTGCGTTGTGGAAACCGATCATGCGCTTGAGGTCGTCGCGCTGATAGGCGTCCACCCAGCGGTTGTCGCCGCTCTCGTTGTTGTCCGAGTACACCATCGGCACGCCGCCGTTGCGGCCGAGCAGATAGGCGTAGGCCAGGGTCTCGTCGACCGGGTCGAGGATCGCGTAGCGGAAGCCGGCGTTGTTCGGGATGTCGTGGGTAATCGCGAAGGTCACCGCGCGCTCGCCCGGCAGGGCCTGGCCGTAGGCGCCCGGATCGACCAGCAGGTCCATGCTGCCGCCGTAGGCGAAGGCGTTGCGGATCGAGTTGAACAGCGGGAAATCGTAGGCCGCATGCGGCGTCGCCTGCAGGTAGGGCGCCAGGAACTGGTCGTAGTCGGCATTGCCGGCGCCGCCGCCGGTGATGACTTCGCCGAACACGTGCACGCCGGAACGGATGCCCGAATCCAGCACGCGGTTGAGGTGGTCGAAGGTCATGTGCTTGGCCGCGTCGATGCGGAAGCCGGTGACGCCCAGCGCCTTCAATGCCTGCAGATAGTTGCGTTCCTGCTGCACCACCCAGTCGTTGCCGACCAGGTCGGGCAGGCCCGGATCGCTGCCGCCGCCGCAGATGCGGTAGGTACGAACCTGGTAGGCGTCGGTGTAGTCGGTGATGCATTGCGCCGGGCCGAAGTCGCCGGCGCCGAGGACATTCACCGACAGGTCGCCGAACAGCCGCAGCGATGCGTAACGCGACGGATCGGCGGCGTACTGCGACAGCACCGCGCTGCCCGGATAGTTCAGGTCCGAACGCGTCGCCGCCTCGTTGGCCATGTGGTTGAGGACAACGTCGGCATAGGTTTCCACGCCGACATCGGCCAGCGCCTGCACCATGCTGGCGAAGTCCTCGGTGTCGCCGAGCGGGTTGTCGATTACGCGCATGTCCTGCGGCTGGTAGCGCGCCCACCAGGCGCTGCCCTGCGAGCGATACGCCGGCGCCACCATCACCTTGCGATAGCCGGCGGCGGCGATCTGCGCCGCGCGCGCTTCCACGGTGGCGTAGGGCCAGTTGAACGCGTGCAGGATGACATCGGCCTGGGCGCTGGCGGTGACCAGGGCCAGCAGGAGGCCGACGAGGAACAGGCGCCAGCGGGGCGGGCGCGATGGGACGATCGGAGCGGCGGACAGGTCGCGCATCACACGGGTCTCCTTGGTGGAAGTGCGCAGGCGAAGCGTCTGCGCGTCTGGACTGCATCCCGCGGCGGCAGCGGCGCAGGGAAGGCAGCGGTGAGCGATGCTAAGCGCGCATCGCGGCGCAACATGGGTGCGCTACATACGTATTCATTGCAGCGCCGGTCGAAAGCGGGATCGGTATCCGGTTCTGTAGTCCAGGCTGCGCGTGATGGCGCTGCGTCCCTGCGCGGCCGCGTAGGCAGGCGGATAGGTTTGCGTGCTGTCCGGCGAGTGCAGTGCGCTGTTCCCCGATGGGTCGCGCTGCACATCGCGTCAAGCTTGGAGATGCGATTGGCTGCATGCATTCGGTCGCGCGCGTGGTCCTTGGCGGTCGCGCGGCGTGTTGCGGTCGATACGGCGCAGGCGGCCACGGCACGTCAACGCAGACGTGCGTTGTCTCCCGCGCCGATCCACGCTGCGCTGCGCAAGGCAACCAGGTTTTTCCGATGCTAAAGTCACTCGCATCACCTTTACACGTGGACTGCACCATGACACTCGATGCCTTCTATCCCATTGGTACGCCCGGCACGCCATGGGGGTTGGCGGAAAAAGCGGCCTGGCTCTCGCGGCAGCGCCGGCAGCGCAGCTACCAGGCGGACGTCGTGGCGGCGATCGAGCGCCTGAGTGAGCGTTGGGATGTCGTCGAATACGGCGTGCTGGCGTATGCCGAAGACCGTTATCCGCTGCTGGCGCTGCGTAGCCGCGGATGGGACGACACGCTGCCGTGCATGCTGGTGACTGGTGGCGTGCATGGCTACGAGTCCAGCGGCGTGCATGGCGCGCTGCAGTTCGCCGAAGGCCACGCGGGCGAGTACGCCGGGCGCGCCAACCTGTTGGTGGCGCCGTGCGTGAGTCCATGGGCCTACGAACGGATCCATCGCTGGAACGCGGACGCGATCGATCCGAACCGGTCGTTCCGCGACGGCAGCCCGGTGCAGGAATCGGCGGCGCTGCTGCGGCTGGTCGCGCCGCTGCGTGGGCGGATCGCGATGCACATCGACCTGCACGAGACCACCGACAGCGACGAGTCCGAATTCCGGCCGGCGCTGGCCGCGCGCGACGGTGTCGCCTACGAGCCCGATGGCATTCCCGACGGTTTCTACCTGGTCGACGACAGCGAGAACCCGCAGCCGGCGTTCCAGCAGGCGGTGATCGCGGCAGTGGAGCAGGTGACGCATATCGCGCCGGCCGATGCCGAGGGCAAGATCATCGGCTCGCCGGTGGTGGCGCATGGCGTCATCCGCTACCCGATGAAGAAGCTGGGGTTGTGCGCGGGTATCAGCGACGCGCGCTACACCACGACCACCGAGGTCTACCCCGACAGCCCGAGCGCCACGCCCGAGCAGTGCAATGCCGCACAGGTGGCGGCGACTCGTGCGGCGATCGACTACGCGTTGGTGCATCCGTAGTCGGTGCCGCCGGCGTGATGGAATGCGCGGTGGTTTGTTCGTGCGGGATGCGCGCCGCGCAGTGCAGTACTGACCCGCGTCGATGCCAAGTCCTACACCGCGCCATGACGGTCTTCTGTTCTTCGTAGCAGGGGTTTCAACCCCGATGTCTTGCCGATAAGCGTCGCAGTTGAAACTCCTCCTGCAGAAGCACGGGCAAAAGGCGGTGGCGATCGGAATCGATGCCATACCGACCGCCGCATGGCCATGCGTTGTCCACGGTGTTCATCGCCTGCCGAGCACGCTACGCTAGCTCGCTCCTCGTGCCCGCAGCCGCCATGTCCATCGTTCTCACCCCCTTCGCCCGCACCCGCCTGTTCCCGCGCGACGCGCGCCGCAACGCGATCCAGGACTGCACGCCGGAACAGTTCGAGCGCCAGCTCAACGACGCCACGCCGCTGCGGGTGCTGGACGGCTACGCGCCGTTCTGCAAGTTGCACGTGCATCCCAACTGGACGTCCACCCGCTGCCTGACGGTGCCGATCACCGAGGCCAATCGCCACCTGCTGCGTTCCGGCTACGAAGCGCGCAGCAGGGAGGAGTTGCCGGTGCTGGTGCGCTGGTTCGAAGGCGTCGAGCCGGCGGTCGCCGCGTACCTGCTGCCGATCCTCTACAGCCGCGAGCAATTGGCGCGCGAGGGCGCACCGATCGAGGCCGAATGGGGGGTGGTCGGCTGCCTCTATACCGCCGAGCCGCAGGAGATCCCGATGGCGCCGATCACCATGCTGCGCAATGCGCTGGGCGTGGAGGAGGGCGGCTCCGGCGTGGCGCTGGATCGCGAGGCCTACCGGCGCAGCGTGGCGTTCTGGGAGAGCAACGCGAACTGGCGGCCGTAGCCGCGTAGCGGCGCCGCCGTAGCGAGCGAGTGCCCAATTGCAGCGTGACCCGCCGTCGACGTGCGCGAGCTCGTCGTTTGCGCTCTCAGCGCAGCACGGGATTCGCCCAGACCACCAGCGGCGGCAACGCGCCGGCCGGCACTGCGTCGGCAGCGGCGACCAACTCGAGCACGCCGACCTTGCCGATCGGCAGTTCGACGGCGACTGCCGCATCGCCGCTGCGCATCGGCGCGCTTTCGTACAGGAGCCTGGCGTCGCCGTAGATGCGGAACACGGTGGTGCCGGTGCCGCGCGCGTCGCTCTCCTGCAGCCCGAGCGACGTGCTGAACTTGGAGAACTCGCCGCGCGTGAGGATCTCCAGGCGCGAGTCGGCATGGGCGTCGATGCCGTATGCGTATGCGTTGCCAGCGATCCTCAGCGGCTGGCCGTACGGCGTGACATCGGCGCGCGGCGTGCCGGAGGCGGCGTCCAGCGCGGTGGCGTAGCTCGGCAGGCCGTCTGCGGCGACATGGATGCGCCCGGTCATTTCGCTCAGCAGCGTCGCGTCCGCTTCCACCGGCGCGCCCTTGACCTTGAGCATCATCGCGGCATGCGGCGCCAGGGCATAGCGCAGCGGGCCCTGGCGCGACGGCAGGTCGCGGCGGCGCCACAGATCGCGCACCGCCAATGGCGCGCCGGCGGCCAGCTTCATCTGCCGCGCATCGACCTGCGCCACGGCCGCCGCGTCGCCGCGATTGAACAGCAGCACCGCGCGTTCGCCGCGCGCCGACAGCGGCTTGACCAGCACCTGCACCGGCGCAGCGTCGACTACCAGCGTGGCCTGGTTGCCGGCCGCATCCTGGTTGACCGCGATCACCTCGGGATTGCGCAACAGTTCGATCAGCGGATCCGGTGCGCGGGTCAGGTCGAACCCCAGCAGCAGCGGTGCGGACAGCATCGCCCACAGCGAGAAATGGGTGCGCGCTTCGGTCAGGTGCGCGGCGTCGAACGCGCCCAGGCCGACCGCCAGCATGTCCGGATCGTTCCAGCGGCCCGGGCCGGCGTACAGTTCGCGCCGCGAGGCCGAATCGAAGTTGTGCAGCATGCTGTCCCAGGTCGGCTCGATGTCCGGGCTGGTGCGCCACAGGTGGCCGTAGCTGCCGCCCCAGTCGCGCACGCCGGCCTCGCCCCAGGGGCAGATCGACAGCACGTAGTCGTTGTCGGGATTCAACGCGGCCAGCAGCCGGCCGATGCGCGCGTAGTGCGTTTCCACCGCATCGCGGTCGCTGCGCACGGCGTCGCCGCGCACGATCAGCGGGCGCAACGCGCGCTGGCCGGCTTCGCGCACCGGCACGCTGTCGGCGGCGAAGTCGGCCAGGCCGCAGGCGTCCACCTTGAGGTAATCGAAGCCCCAGTCCTGGAACATGGTCTTCAGGTCCGAAGCTTCGAAGCCTTGCAAGCCGATCTCGCGCTCGGCCACGCTGCCCACCGGCAGGTTGGGGCTGGTGCGGTCGAACGCCTGCGAGCAGGCGTTGCGTCCGGCGTCGGTATACAGGCCGGCCTTGAAGCCGCGGGCATGCAATCCATCTGTCCAGGCACGGAAGCTGGTGCCGCCGTCGCCGGTGCTGGCGATGGGGAACATGGAGGTGCGAATCGCGATCTCGCCGCTGGCGCGGCGCTGCAACCACCAGCCATCGTCGATGTTGATATAGCGGTAGCCGGCCTGCTGCAGGCCGCGGCGCTGGATGGCATCGACCACCGACAGGATCCGCGCCTGATCGACGTCGGTGCGGAAGGCGTTCCACGGATTCCAGCCCATCGGCGGGGTGGCGGCTGCGCCGTGGCCGTACACGCTGAAGCGGCCGCTGGGTTGCAGGGCGTCGTGGCGCTGCGCCGCGCTCGCGGCGACGGCGGTGGTGCAGAGCAGGGCGGCCAGCAGCGGGCGTTTCATCGGCGTGTCCTTGGCGGGCGCGGTCGGCGTCCGCGGCGATGCTTCAGCGGGATGGAATGGCGGCCAGTTGCCGCGCGTAGAGCGCGGCCCCGTAGTGCGGCGCGTGCAAGGGCGCGCGCAGTTCGAAATCGCGAGCGGCCGCGTCCAGCGCCAGCCGCAACGGGTGCATCAACAGCTCGCCAGCGCTGAACGCGCCACCGGAATACGACACCGGCACCGGCTCGCCGGCTGCGAATCCGAGCGCGCCGTGCAATGCCACCGCGATCGCCGCCAGTTCCTGGCCTGCGTGCTCGAAGATTGCCGCGGCCACCGCGTCGCCCGCCTGCGCGGCGCGCGAGACCAGCGGCGACAGCCTGGCCAGGTCGCCGCGGCTGCCGACGCCTTCGCCGTAGACGTGCGCGCAGATGTCCAGGTCATGCGCGCCCAGCTGGAAATGCTCGCGCAGCAGCGCATGCAGCGGACCGCGCGGCAGGCGCCCGTCGCTCATGCGCGAGAACGCGTTCAGGCCCTGCATCGCGATCCAGTAGGCCGAGCCTTCGTCGGAGAACGCTTCGCCCCAGCCGCCGCAGCGCGCGGCGGCGGCGCCGCGCCGGCCGTAGCCCATCGAGCCGGTGCCGGCGATGATGTTGATGCCGTCGGCGCAGGCCAGCGAACCGGCCCAGCCGCACACCATGTCGTTGTCGCAGGCGTAGCGGTCGTGGCCCAGCACCTGTGCCGGAATGTCCTGCAGCGCGGCGGTGGCGCGGCTGTCCTCGCCGTAGGCGGGCAGCCCAAAGAAGGCCTGCGCGATATCGGCCGGGACGCGCTGCAACTGGCCGAGGACCTGGCCGATGCCGTCCGCCAAGGTGGCGCGCACGCCGTCCAGGCCCACCTGCGGGTGATAGGTGGCGCCCAGCTGCGCCTCGGCCAGCAGCGCGCCGCTGGCGTCGATCGCGGCGAAGCGGGTCTTGCTGCCGCCGCCGTCGACGCCGAGGTAGAGCGCTGCGCTCATGCGTCCAACGCGTACAGACGCACGCCCTGCACGACGCGGTTGACCAACCCGGACGGATTCGGATTGTCCGGGGTCACGCCCATCGCGCGCGCGGTCAGGAACGCGAACAGCTGCGCGGCGGCGATGTACGGCCACAGCAGGTCAGCGTCCTCGGCCGCGTGCATGCCGGCAACCGCGAGCGTGTCCGCCTCCAGGCCCGGGCGCGGCTGCGCGGTGATCTCGACGATGCGTGCGGCGCAGCCATCGCGGCGCAGTTCGTCGAGCAGGTCGTGATCGTAGCGGCGCGTATAGGGATCGTTGGACACGAACACCAGCACCAGCGTGCGCGCGTTGACGAAGGTCTTCGGCCCGTGGCGAAACCCCAGCGGCGAGTCGTAGCAGGTGGCCACCGCACCGTTGGTGAGTTCGCCGAGCTTGAGCGTGGCCTCGCGCGCCAGGCCTTGCAGCAGGCCGCTGCCCAGGTACACCACGCGCTCGAAGCCGCCGCGCGCGAGCGTTTCCAGCAACGGCCGCGCGTGCAGCAGCACCGCGTCGACGGCGCGGCCGATCGGGCCGATGCGGGCATCGAGCGCGCCGGCCGGCAGCAGCGCCGCCAGGGTGGCGTACATCATGCAGCTGAAGCTGGAGGTCATCGCGAAGCTGACGTCGTGGGTTTCCTGCGGCAGCAACAGGGTCATGGCTCTGGCCACCGGCGCGCGCGCCAGCGCGCCGTCGCGGTTGCAGGTCACTACCAGGTGGCGCACGTCGGCGACCAGCGCTTCGGCCAGGTCCACCGCGGCCAGGCTCTCGGGACTGTTGCCGGAGCGGCCGAAGGAGATCAGCAGCAGCGGCTGCGCCGGGTCCAGGTACAGCTGCGGCGCGCAGACGATGTCGGTGGTGGGCACCGCGTCCACGCGCGCGGCCAGCACGCGGTCCAGCAGCGGCGCCAGGCACTGGCCGATGTAGGCGGAAGTGCCCGCGCCGGTGAGGATCACCCGCGCGCGCGGGTCGTCGGCGATCGGTGCGGCGAAGGCCTGCAGCTGCGCGTGCAGTTCGGCGACCAGCGCGTGGGTGCGTTCGAGCATGCGCGGCTGCTGCGCGATCTCGCGCGCGGTCCACAGCGCGCCGCTCGCGTCCAGTTCGGATTCGGCAATGCCGAGGGCATCAGGAGGGGTCATGGGCATGGCATGCATGGTGATAGTCGTCGAGAACGGCACTGACGTGGGCCATGACCAGGGACTGCGGATCGCGCGTCGCGGTCCCGGTACGGATGGCGTGCAATGCGTGGGGGAGATACTGGCCGAGGAGCGGCAGTGGCGGCGGATCGGCGCGCAGGTTGTCGAACAGGCGCACGCGCGCCTGCTCGATCTGCGCATCCGGCCAGTAGTAGCGGATGCGGTCGCTGAGGCTGTATTGCAGGTCGATGGCCAGGCCGCGGCCCTGCCCGTGGTAATAGCGCTCCCAGTAGCCGGGGGCGGCCTGCATGCGGCGCACGGTCACCTCGCGCAGGTTGGCGCGCTGCGTGGCGTCGATCCATTCGCGTTCGATCGCGTCCAGCGCCCACAGCGCCTCGCGCAGGGCGAAGGTCAGCCCGGGGCCGACCTTGAGGATGGCGAAGTGGTCGCGCACCAGCGCGTCCAGCGCCGCGCGCGTCTGGTAGTCGGTGGAGTGCGCTTCGAACACCATGTCCGGCACGGCGGTTACCGCCTGGCTCAGGTCGCGCGCCTTGCTGCTGTCGTAGTCGATGACGGCGTGATGGTCGAATTCCACGCCCGGTTGCACCACCGAGGCGATGACCCGGGCCCAGGCATCGCCCAGCCCGGCCTGCGCGAACGCGCTGCGGTGCGCTTCGATGGTGGCCAGCGCCGCGTCCGGCGTGGTCAGCGCCAGGCCGTCGATCGCTTCGGTGGCGCCGCCGGGCACCGGCACTTCGGTGCCGATCACGTACACCGGCGCTTCGCCGCCCGCCTGCGACCACGCGTCTTCGGCAGCGCGGCACAGGCGCACCGCGCGGCGCACGATCTCCGCTTCGGGCAGCGGCTCGGGATCGCCGCTGCAGGCCATCGAGCAATCCAGGTGGATCTTGCGGAAGCCGGCGGCGACGTATGCGGCCACCATGACCTCGGCCTTGTCCATCGCTGCGGCGGCGTCCAGCGCCGTCCACGGGTTGGGACCGAGATGGTCGCCGCCCAGCGCGATGCGCCCGCGCTCGAAGCCGACCCGGTCGGCGATGGCGTACACGAACGCGACGAAGTCGGCCGGGCGCATGCCGGTGTAGCCGCCGTCCTGGTTGACCTGGTTGCAGGTCGCCTCGAACAGCACCAGCGGCTGGCCGTTGCGCTGCGCATGGCGCAGCCCGGCTTCGACGACGAGGGGATGGGCCGAGCAGATCGAGGTCACGCCGATGGCGTGGCCTTGCCGATGCCGCGCGATCAGATCGAGCAGAGCGTGCATGGAAAATCCAGTCAGGGGGAAGAGGGCGGTGGCGGCGCGCGCTCGGGTTCGAGCACCAGCAGCAACGAGGCCAGCAGCGCCAGCACCAGGCCGACCGCCTTCAGCGGCCCCGGCACGAGGCCGGCGAACAGCAGCGCCAGCGCGGCGGTGACCAGCGGCGCGCCGGCATTGCTCAGCGGCGCCACGACGATGGCCTTGCCGTAGCGGAAGGCGTAGACCAGGGTCACCGCGCCCACGGCGTTGAGCAGTTGGATGGCGGCGGTCATCCACGGCCCGTCCAGCCCGGTGTTGATCGGCTGCCGCCAGTCGGTCATCGCCAGCGCCACCGGCGCCAGCAGCAGGGCGCCGAGCGTCATGTAGGCGAAGATGCTGTCCGCGCGCACGCTGTCGTTGGCCAGCTTCATGAAGAACGCCTGCACGCCCCACGCCAGCATGATCAGCAGCGACTGCAGGAACCAGCCCAGCCCGCCGCCGCTGCCGCGGCCGAACGACAGGTCCAGCAGGGGCAGGGCGAGCAGCGCCAGCACGATGCCCAGCGTGCCCTGCCAGCCGGTGCGCTCGCGCAGCAGCAGGAACGACAGCGCGATGGTCGCCACCGGCGACAGCGAGATGATCGGGAACACGAAGTACGCCGGGCCGATGGTCAGCGTGTGGAACAGCAGCATCTGCCCGCCGGCGCCGAGCAGGCCGATGGTCAGGCCATAGCCGATCGCCCTGGGCGAGCGCTCCAGTTGCCAGCCGTTGCGCCACAGCAGGTACAGCGCCGGCGGCAGCATGGTCAGCGCCCACACGCAGTACACCAGCGTGTCGGGGAAGCCGTGCGCCGCCGACAGCGGCGACAGCGCGCCCCAGAATCCCCACAGCACCACCGTGGTCAGGGCGAAGACCAGCCAGGGCCGGCGCCGCGCGGCGTACGTCGGTGCCGCGCTCATGCCGGATCCCTGGCCGGCGTGGCCTGCAGGAACAGGAAGCGCTCGAAGCGCGCGGGCAGGAACGCGTGCGCGGCATCGACCACGCCGAGGTCGCGTTCGTTGAACAGATCGCGCACCTGCCAGCGGCCCGGCGCCAGGCCGCGCAGCTCGACCTTGCCGTCCCACTGCGGCGCATAGAACGTGTAGTACTGCGCGCCGTCCTTGCCGATCGCATGCGCTTCGGGCTTGTCGAAACCGATGTCGTACAGCGTGCCCAGGTACTCGCCCTTGGGCAGCATGTGGGTCTTGTACAGGTCCACCCACTTGCGCCACAGCGCTTCGCGCTCGGGCGTCAGCACGAAACCGCCCGGCGGCAGCGGCACCGACGGATGCTCGGTGTCCTTGGGCCAGGTGAACTTGCTGGAGATCACCGCGCCGACGCCGACGCTGGAGGCGAAATCGTCCCGGTTATCCGACAGTTCCACATGGTCGCCGGCGTAGCTGCTGCGCGCGCCGATCAGCGCCTTGATCGACTTGCCCTTGCTGCGCACCTGCCACGACGACAGCGGGTCCGAGGACGGGTACTGGTCGGTGGCCGGCAGGTTGTGGAACGCGAACGCGGTGCCGCACGGGCACAGTTCCACCACCGCCTGCGGATTGGCCTGGTGCGCGGCGCGATAGATCGCCTCCCAGAACTTGGCCAGGCCTTCGACCGAATCGTTCGGGCTGGCGTGGTGGTGCGCGGGGTTGTAGCAGGGCGCGACGGCGTTGAGATGCTGGCCGTCGAGCTTGATGCCTTCGAAGCCCCAGTCGCCGATGGCCTTCTTCACCAGCGCCACGTAGAAGTCGATGGTCGGCTGGTAGGCCGGGCACTGGGTCAGCGCGTTCCACCAGGTCACGGTCTGGAAGGCGCCTTCCTTGTCCAGCAGCAGCATGTCCACGTGGTCGTGCAGCACGTCGCTGCCGGGATCGGCGGCCAGCGGCGCCAGCCACAGGCGCGGGCGCATGCCGTGCTTGCGCACTTCGGCGGTGAACGCACGCATGTCGGCATCGCCGCGCGGGAACTTGCGCCGGTCGATCTTCCAGTCGCCTTCGTTGGTCTGCCAGCCGTCGTCCAGCACCGCCCATTCGAAGCCGAGCTCGCGCGCCTTGGGCAGGGTGGCGAAGATCTGCTGCACGTTGAAGTCGCGCTCGTAGCCCCAGGCGCACCAGATCGGCGCGAACGCCGAGTCCGGCGGGCGCGGGCCTTCGATGCCCTCGGCGCGCATGAACGCCTGGTACTGCTGCAGCGGGGCGTAGAAATCGCCGCTGTGCACGGCCAGCAGGGTGCGTTCGGTGACCAGTTCCTGGCCGGGCACCAGCGTCGTCGCCTGCGCCGATTCGATGGCGATCGCGGCGCCCGCGGCGGTGCGGCGCACCGGCATGTCCAGCGGCCGCGGCACCAGTTCGACGTGACCCACGGCGATGCCGACGTCGCGGCGCCAGAGATTGGCCACAGGCGTGCCGCCGCCGTAGTCGGAGGAATCCATCGCCAGCGTGTTGCGCTGCGCGAAGCCGTCGCCGAGCGGTTGCACCCAATCGCGGCGGTCGGTGTGGGTGGCGCCGGAGAAACTCCAGAAGCCGCCGGCGACGGCCGGCAGTTCGTGCGCGCCGTTGCGCCAGCCGGCCACCTGCAACGCGGTGGTGCCCAGGTTGCGATAGCGCACCTGCAGCAGCGCCAGGCCGGGCAGCGCGTCGAACAGGCTCACCGCCACCTGCTTCTCCACCCCGGCCTTGGCCGCGCGGCCGGTGAACACGGTCTGCCGGCCGCGGCCATGGCGCGGATCGTCCAGCGCATGCGTTTGCTGGCCGGTCAGCGCGAAGTCGGTGAGTTCGCTGCCGTCGGCCAGCAGCAGCACTTCGCTGGGCTGGTAGGCGGTCAGCGGCTTGCCGCGCGAGGACAGCCGCGTGTGCATGCGCCGATCGAAGGCGAGGGACAGCACCGCATCGGCGATCACCGGCTTGCCGTCGGCGGCGTTCGCATCGACGGCTTCGGCCGAGCGCGCCCAGGGCGCCACGCTCCATGCGGCAGCGCCGGCCACGCTGCCGACGACGTACTTCAAGACACTGCGGCGTCCAATCGGGGACATGGGCAACGGGTCCGGTGGCGTTGCCCGCATTCTGCGCGCGCCCCGACGATTGATGCAAGCGTTTTGTTTCGTTATGTTGCTACTTGTTTCGATGACGCGAGGTGGAGTGATGAAGACCGTCCTGATCCTGTTCGGCGTTCCGCTGGCCATCGCCCTGCTGGGCGGCGCGCCGGCAGCGCATGCGCAATCCGACGCGAAGCGCGCCAACACGGCGGACGCGCCCTATGCGATGGCCGATTTCGCCAAGGTCCGCAAGTACGACGCGCATGTCCACGCCAACCGTGCCGACCGCGCCTTCCTGGAGCAGGCGCGCGCCGACAACTTCGAGCTGCTTTCGATCAATGTCGACTATCCGGATTTCCCCAGCATCGAGCGGCAGCACCGCGATGCGCTGCTCCTGGCCAAGGCCGATCCGGCGCGCTTCCATTGGGCGGCGACGTTCTCGATGCGCGGCTACGCCACGCCCGGCTGGCGCGAGCGCATCGAGGCCGGCCTCGACCAGGCGGTGCGCGAAGGCGCGCGCGCGGTGAAGGTGTGGAAGAACATCGGCATGGTGGAGAAGGACGCGCAGGGCAGGCTGATCATGCTCGACGATCCTGGCCTGGCGCCGGTCGCCGAGCACATCCGCGCACTGGGCTTGCCGCTGATCGCGCACCAGGGCGAGCCCTACAACTGCTGGCTGCCGCTGCAGCAGATGACCACCAACAACGACCGCGAGTATTTCGCCAAGCATCCGCAGTACCACATGTACCTGCACCCGGAGATGCCCTCGCATGCCGCGCTGATGGCCGCGCGCGACCGCTTCGTCGGCGCGCATCCGCAGTTGCGGGTGGTCGGCGCGCACATGGCCAGCCTCGAATACGATGTCGATCGGCTGGCGGACTTCCTTGACCGCTTTCCCAACGCCACGGTCGACCTGGCCGCGCGCATGAGCCAGGTGCAGTACCAGTCCAACCGCGACCGGGCCAAGGTGCGCGACTTCTTCGTCCGCTACCAGGACCGCCTGCTGTACGGCACCGACCTGACCTATGCGCCGGGCGCCGATCCGGCGCAGTTCCGCGCCGAAGCGCATGGCGTGTGGCAATCGGACTGGCGCTATCTGGCCACCGACGAAACCCAGCGCGTCGCCGTGCTGGAGGCCGACGTGCGCGGCCTGGCGCTGCCGCGCGCGGTGATCGACAAGATCTACTACCGCAATGCGGTGCGCGAATTCGCCGCGGCCAAGGCCGCTGCGCAATAGGCCGCGATCAGGCGCGCACCAGGTCCACGCCCAGCGCCTGGCAGGCCTGGGCGACGTCTTCCGGCGCACCGGTGTCGGTGATCAGCGCGTCCAGTTCCGACACCGGGATGATCCGGTGCAGGCAGATCTTGCCGAACTTGGAACTGTCGGTGATGGCGATGACCGCGCGCGCGGCCTCCACCATCTTGCGGTTGAGCATCGCCTCGGGCTCGTAGTGGGTGGTGATGCCGCGCTCCAGGTCGAAGCCGTCCACGCCCAGGAACAGCAGGTCCACGTGCAGCGCGTCCAGCGCTTCGACCGTCAGCCCGCCATAGAAGGCCATGTTCTTGCGCCGCAGTTCGCCGCCCAGCATCACCAGGTTGATGTGGGTCTTGGGGCTGAGCGCGGTCAGTACGCCGAAGTCGTTGGTGACCACGGTCACGTCGATGTCCGGCAATGCTTCGGCCAGTTGGATCGCGGTGGTGCCCGAATCGATGGCGATGGTGTTGCCCGGCTGCACCATCGCCGCCGCGCGCCGGCCGATGCGGCGCTTTTCCTCCAGGTGCACGGTGCGCTTGGCGTCGTAATGCGGTTCGGCCGGCGCGGCATTGACCGCGCTGCTGTCGATGCCGCCGCCGTAGGCGCGCGCCATGACCCCGCGTTCGGCAAGGTAGCGCAGATCCTTGCGCACGGTCTGCAGGCTCACCCCGAACTGCTGCGCCAGGGCGGACACCTGCACGCTGCCGTGCTGGCGGACCAATTCGCTGATCTGGAGACGGCGCTGGCTGGTGTCGCGGGTGACGGACATGGGGGCTCCTTGCAAACGATCCAGAGTATGCGACAGTTCGTTACATTTCGCTATTGATACAAAACGAAACCTGATATAGGCTCGGTTTCGTTGCTTTTCATCTGGCCCCCGCACCGCCGTCCTACGCCCGCCAGCCCAGGAGACCGCCCGTGAACGCCGTTCGTCCGCATCGCCACAGCCTGTTCCATGCCATCGCCCTTGCCCTGCTGATGCCGGCCACGGCCTGGTCCCAAGATGCCGTACCGGTCTCGCCGCAGGCGCAGCCGGCGCCGGGCAGCGCCACCAGCAGCAATGCCGAGGCAAGCCAGAATCCGGTCGACCTGGAGACGATCCAGGTCACCGGCGTGCGCGCCGCCCTGGCGCGTTCCACCGAACTCAAGCGCGACGCGGCGACGGTGCAGGATTCGATCAGCGCGCTGGAGTTGGGCCGTTTCCCCGACGACAACGTGGCCGATTCGCTCAGCCACATCACCGGCGTGTCCATCACCCGCACCGCTGGCGGCGAAGGGCAGAAGGTCAGCGTCCGCGGGCTGGGGCCGGAATACACGCTCACCACCTTCAACGGCCGCATCCTGGCCACCGACGGCGCCGGGCGCGATTTCGCCTACGACGTGCTGCCGGCCGACGTGATCAGCGGCGCCGACGTGGTCAAGGGCGCGCAATCGGTGCTGACCGAAGGCGCCATCGGTGGCCTGATCAACCTGCGCTCGGCCAGCCCGTTCGACCAGAAGGGCCAGCACGCGATCGTCCGCGCCGAAGGCGACCGCAACCAGATGTCCGAACTCAACGGCCGCAAGCTGTCGGCGGCCTACAGCAACACCTTTCTCGACGACACGTTCGGCGTGCTGCTGGGCGTGGTCTACGCCGAGCGCAAGGACCGCACCGACATCGCCGGCAACGACGGCGGCTGGACCCGCAACCCCGACCCGAACGATCCGACCTGGGGCGGCAACGCCTGGGGCGGCAATATCGATCCCAACGGCAACGGCCAGCTGGATCCAGACGAATACGGGCTGATCGCGCCGGGCCAGTTCCGCGTCGGCTCGATCCTGGAGGACAAGAAGCGCCGCGCCTTCTCCGGCAAGTTCGAGTGGCGGCCGAACGACGACGTGCGCATCGTCGTCGACGGACTCAAGACCCGCCTCGATTCGCCGCAGGTGTCCTACCAGCAGTCGTACTACCCGTTGTTCGCGCCGGGGCGCTGGTCCGACATCACCGTGCAGAACGGCATCGTCACCGGCCTCACCCTGGACAACCCGGATCCGGAGCTGCGCATGAACCCGGAGATCCTCAACCAGACCGAACACCGGGTGGTCGACACCGACCTGTACGGCATCAACGGGCAATGGAAGGCCAGCGACAGCCTGACCCTGACCGGCGACCTGTACCGCTCCACCTCCAAGCGCTATTCCGGCGGCCAGGACACCTACGTGGTGCTGCGCATGAACCAGCCCAACACCACCCGCATCACCCTGGGCCGCAATGCCGTGCCCAATGTCACCGCCAGTTTCGACGACGGCCGCGACCTCGCCACCGGCCTGGCCAACGGCCAGTTCACCGACGCCGACTTCAACACGCACTACATGGAACTGCGCGGCGACAACATCGCCGACGAGATCACCGGCGGCACCCTCGGCGGCAAGCTGTACGTCGGTCAGTGGGGCGTGGACAACCTGCATTTCGGAGTGACCCGCACCGAGCGCAGCAAGCGCCGCGACCTGATCAACAATACCCTCAACGGCGGCGCCGACTACTATTCCGGCGACAACGCGATCAATGTCGGCGCGCTGGGCGGCAATGTGCTCGATCACACCTTCGCCCTGCCGCATTTCATGGACAAGGTGGGCTCCACGTTCCCGCGCACGTTCCTGGCCTTCGACGTGCCCAACTATCTTGCGCAGTTGCGGGCCTACGACGGCAACCCGCGCCAGGACGGCAGCACCTACGACTACGCGCTGGCCGCGCCGCAGTGGAATCCGCTGGAAAGTTACCGGGTCGAGGAGAAGACCAACGCCTTCTACGTACAGGCCGACCTGTCCGGCGAGCGCTGGAACGCCGACGTCGGCGTGCGCCTGGTCAAGACCCGCACCCGCGCGCAGGCCTGGGACGCGAAGATCCTCAGCATCACCGAGAACGGCGCGTTCAACTACACCGCCGAATACGCCGAGCCGACCGCGATCGTGCAGGATGGCGACTACACCTTCGTGCTGCCGTCGGGCAACTTCACCTGGCGCTTCAGCGACGACCTGCTGCTGCGCGCGGGCGCGGCCAAGACCATGGCACGCCCCTCGGTGGACAAGCTGGCGCCGACCAACACCACCGCCAGCGTGTCCTGGGGCGAGTTCACCCAGATCTACGGTGGCAACGTCAACCTCAAGCCCTACAGCGCCAAGCAGGGCGACCTGTCGTTGGAGTGGTATTTCGCCGAGCAGTCCATCGCCAACGTGGCGGTGTTCTACAAGCGCATCGAAAACCAGATCACCACCAGCTGGGAGCCGAACCAGGACATCGGCGTGCCCGGTCACCTGTTCAACGTGATGCGGCCGATCAACGGCGACTACGCCAAGGTCCGCGGCATCGAAGCCGGCCTGCAGCATTTCTGGGACAACGGCCTGGGCTTCCGCGCGCAGTACACCCGCAACTGGTCGCGCAGCTGGGTCAACGGCGAGGAGCGCCCGCTGGAAGGCATCGCGCCGGCGGTGTATTCGCTCGGGGTGATGTACGAAAAGGGGCCGTGGTCGATCGGCGCCACCGCCGACCACACCGACGGTTTCGTCACCGCGGTCAACGTGCTGGGCGCCGGCTACAACGAACAGGCCGACAAGATCACCTGGCTGACCGCGCACGTGTCCTACGAAGTCAACGACATGCTGAGCCTCAGCCTGGAGGGCCAGAACCTGCTGGACGACGAGCAGACCTACAGCATCAACGGCAACCCGCTGTTGTCGCAGGGCTACTCCCGCTACGGCCGCGCCTTCACCCTGGGCCTGAGCCTGCGGTTCTGAACATCAGCCTGCGGCTCTGAGCATCCCCACAGAGGACCATGCCTTAGCCCCTCTCCCACCGGGAGAGGGGTTGGGGTGAGGGTACGGCCCCAAGCGCATTGCTGGACACGCTCAAGCGTTCCCTCTTTAGCTGGCACTCGCAACGATCAAGGCCGAGCAGCCGGCGAGGTTTCAACATGAGCCCTTTCCGCTTGGTGTCAGGTAGTCAGAGTTGCCAACTCAATATGGTGGTGTCAATTCAATGGGCGCATCCATCGATTAGAGAAATCTCTTTCCGAAATAAAGTGGGCGCCTGAGCGGAGCCGGCCATGCCGTGTGACGAGCGTATCGTCAACGTGCAGCCCGTACTCTTGCCATCAAGAGGTCCCGTCGTCGATCCAGGCGAGACCTGTCGCTCAGGTACAGGCCAGGCGACCAGAGAATCGCAACGACCGTAGCCGCTTCGGGCTCGGACAGCGCACTCAACGGTTTCGCGTACAGCCGCTGCGACAGCTGGCTGAGGCCAAGGCCCGAGCCGTTGTAGGACAAGGTGGTGTATAGCGCCACGATCTCGTCCTGCGACAGGTGCAGCCAGACCAGCCGATCCCAGAGCGTCGTGCGCGCATGCCAGGCGAGCATGCCTCCATCGCTAGGTACATCCAGGCGCGTCAGCAGCATGCGGGCGACGGCCGCGGTAGGCGGATAGTCGGCTTGGTACGACGCGAGGATGTAGCGGCGAATCAATGCCGGCGGGTCACGATCCTGCGCTGGAGCGCGCTTGAGGAGCGCCTGGACCTCCGCTCGGCGCGGCTGGAACGCCACCATGTCGTAGCAGGCGAATGCGGCGATCGCAATCAGCAAGAGCGCCGTGACTGCGGTTAATGCCGAGGCTGCGATGCGTTTCATGGGATGTCACTCATCGGACCCGTACCGGGTTGAGGGCGCCTGGCTTGCATGGGCGGTTTTGACCGCAGAGCAGGGGTGCCACGCTGCCTGCTCAATCCGCGCAGAGCATGCGCACCCGTCCATCTTCGATGTGTTTGTAGCAGCTGAAGTTTGCTACCCATTCTGAGCAACTGCCGATCGCTTTGGCACCCAATGGCAGGTCTTTCGCGACTAGGCAGCTTCCCTGGCATTGCAGGCTGTCGGTGCATATCTTGAATGCATCGGTCGTCTTCACCGCGCAGGATTTCGGACTGCCAGGCAAGCCCTGCTCCGACCAGAATTGCCCGGCTGCCTTGCATGCGGACTCGGTCGACGGAATGGCGGGTTTCTCGGCCAATGGAATATCCGTCAGTTGTTTGTGCTGCAGGTTCCTGGCGCAGCCTAGCGAAAGCAGAAGCATGACGAGGCATGGCAATGACCACGTCATGAGCGCTGGTCGTCGATTGCTGTTGGGGATGCGCATGGGTGAAGGACTGAGTAGACCTTCAGGCCATCGCGACGCTCTGTCTGCATCGCTTCCGCGTCTGATCATGACGGTCCTATCCATGGATGTATGCGGGGCGATGCTATCGCTCGCCTCCATGAAGCACAAGCGACCACTGGTCGGTGGAGCCCGTCGTCTGCGTCATGGTCGGATGTCTCTAGGTCGCCCTGGTTACCAAAAAAAAACGGGCGCCTTTCGGCGCCCGTTCTACTTATTAGCTCTTCGCGTCCGGCGGACAAACCCGCCGACCACTCAGTACCGGTAATGCTCCGGCTTGTACGGACCGTCGACCGAGACGCCGAGGTAGGCGGCCTGGTCGTCGCTGAGCGTGGTCAGCTTCACGCCGATTTTTTCCAGGTGCAGACGCGCCACTTCCTCGTCCAGCTTCTTCGGCAGGCGGTAGACCTGCTTCTCGTAGCTGTCCTTGTTCTGCCACAGGTCGATCTGCGCCAGGGTCTGGTTGGCGAAGCTGTTGGACATCACGAAGCTGGGGTGGCCGGTGG
>Ga0308160_10003071_pt1 | contig 19246 bp, 13 predicted proteins | sample PhyFR1_FD_201036 | JGI IMG/M metagenome (GOLD analysis project Ga0308160, IMG submission 201036) | Phyllosphere microbial communities from UC Gill Tract Community Farm, Albany, California, United States - DLSLF.R1 | ecosystem: Host-associated > Plants > Phyllosphere > Unclassified | place: USA...
TCCATCGAGGCGGCCGTCTCTTCCAGGCTGGCGGCCTGTTGTTCCGTGCGGCGCGACAGGTCGTCGTTGCCGGCGGCGATCTCGGTGGCCGCGGCGTTGATCGACACCGCCGAATGCTTGATCCGGCCGACGATCTCCGACAGCTGCTCGGCGGTGGCATTTGCGTCGTCGCGCATCTGCGCGAACACGCCACGGAACTCGCCGTGCATGCGCGCGGTCAGGTCGCCGGCGGCGATGGATTGCAGCAAGGCCGACAGGGATTGCAGATTGCCATCGGCGGTGGTCATCAACTGGTTGAGGCTTTCGACCATGACCCGGAAGTCGAACTGGAAGCGCTCGGCATCGCCGCGCGCGCTGAAGTCACCGTCGGCGGCGGACTGTGCCAGTTGCTTGATCTGGCCGTTCATCGCCGACAGGTTGGCCTTCACTTCGTCCATGGTCTGGGTGAACGTCGCCTTCTCGCCGGGCAGGCGGTCCATGTCCTGGCTGAGGTCGCCGATCGCATAGCGGCCCATGATCCGCGCCAGCTGCAGCTGCACTTCGACATGCGAGCCGACCACGGCATTGGTTTCCGCGGCCATGCGCCCGTAATCGCCGGGGAACGCCTGCGCATCGATGCGATGGCTGATTTCGCCGGCATCGTGGCGCTTGGCCATCTCCAGTTGCGCGGCGATCAGGCTGCGTAACTGGCGTTGCATGTCGTGCATCGCGCCGAGCAGGCGGCCGGTTTCGTCGCTGGCCTGGGTCTGCACGTCGTTGTCCAGGTCGCCACGTGCGATCGCTTCGGCGGCGCGGGTGGCGCGGCTCAGCGGCACGGTGAGGCTGCGGGTGATCAGCCAGGCCAACAGCGCGCTGACCACGACCACCGCCACGCCGCCGCTGATCAGCATGACGCGGCCGCGGTCCATCGCCAGATTGGCGTCGGCATAGGCCTTGGCGCCACGCTGGTGCTGCCGGTCCGTATACACGTCGATCGCCTCCTGCCACTTCTCGGTGGCTGGCCCTGCCTCCTTCATCAACACCGCGAGCGCCAGATCGTCCTTGTCGTCCATGCCGAGGTCCAAGACCTTTTGATTTGCTGCGCGCGTGAGCGCGTAGCGGTCATCGATCTGCTTGCGCATGTGCGCGCCAGTGGCGTCCGAAACCGGAATCGCATAGAGCTTGTCGTGGCTGTCGCTGTAGCGCGCACGCTCGCGCTCGATGGCCTTGGCGAACTGGAGGTTTTGCTCGTGCGAGGTCGGCAGGACGATATTGCGCAGGTTGATGGCGACGTCCGAACTGGCCTTCTGCATCTCGCCGACGTAGCCGAGGATGGTCAGGTTGCGCTTGACGATGGTGTCCATGCGTTCGCGCGCTTGCGCCAGGGTCATCAACCCGGCGACGACGAGCGCACAGGAAAGCAGGATGAGCGCGCCGAAGGCCGCGGAGAGCCGCGTACCGACGTTGTAGCGCTGAAGGAATCCGATCATGCAGAGGTACCTACTGGGGGAATGGAATGAAAAGGCGCCATCGCCTGGCAGGTGCGGAACTGGGCACGAAATCGAAGGGCCACGAAGTCCCGGCGCAACGCGGGCGCCGAACCGGATATTTCAATTTCGAGACAGTTTTGCCCAGCCCAAGTGTCGGCGCTTGGGCGAAATAACGGCGACCGCCGCAAATTCTTGATGCGCAATTACGCACATTTTATTGAATGCCCTCACATAGGTGAGCGGCGTGTGGAGACAGGCCAGCGCAGCGGCCGCGACGTGGCCGAATCGATGAAATCCACGTGAAGAAATGCGCCTAGCAGGCGCCACGGCGACGGGATCGCGGTACGCAGCGGCGGGTCGTTGCGACCCGCATGCCCTTCAGAAACTGGCCCGAGCCGAGCGGCCGATGCGGCGCGGATCGGTGCACACGCCGCTTGCATCGCATGCGCGCTGCGCACGCGGATGGACGGCCGGCGTCCGCTCCGGACCACGCCGGGGCGGACGCACGGCAGTCGCTCGGCCTACTCGGCCAGGTTGGTGCCCGCGCCGGCCGTGGCGATGACCTTGGCCTTGACCTGCGCCGCCGGGATCGCGGTATAGACGTAGCCCAGCGGCTGCGGGAACGTCTTCGACGAGATCCAGGTCGTGGCGTTGGCGTAGGGCTTGCTGGTGCTGTCCGGCACGCTCCAGGTGATGCCGCTGCCGACGTAGTTGTTGATCAGGTCCCAGTAGCCGATCTCGCTGCTGTCGCGCGAGGTCACCGGGTTCTTCGCATTCTCGAAGTAGTTGGCCTCGATCAGCGCGATCCCGCCCATGCGCACGTTGATGCCGGAAGTGAGCACGTTGTTGAAGTAATTGTTGTAGATGTGGCTCAGCCCGCGGCGTTGCAGCGGCAACCGCGACTCCACGTTCTCGAAGCGATTGTGGTGGTAGGTGGTGCGCGCGGCGGCGTTCTTGGTGTCGTTGTCGCTGTAGCCGTTGAGCGCGACCTTCTGGTAGTCGTGCACGTAGTTGTACGACACGGTGACGTGGTGGGCGCCCTTCTTCATGTCGATGCCGCCGTCGAAGGAGGCGTCGCCGGCGCCGGAGCACTTGGTCAGCGAGGCGAACAAGGTGTTGTGGTCGACCCAGATATTGGACGGCTCGCCGCTGGAATTACCTTCCAGCGAGATCGAGTCGGCGTCCTCGCCGCCGGGCAGCAGGCCGATGGTCATGTTGCGGATGATGATGTTGTGCGCATTACCCCCCACCCACAGGCCGAAGTTGGCCGAGGAACCGTTGGCGCCCTTGATGGTGATGTTGCTCTTGTTCTTGATCTGCACGGTCTTGGCCGGCAACTGCCACTGCGCGCAGACGTTGCCGATGCTGGCGAAGTTGAACTGGCCGGTGTAGTTCAGCACCAGGCCGCCACTGCCGGAATAATTGTTGATCGCGGCCTGCATCGCCTCCATCGTGGCGACGTTGATCGGGATCGCGTTGCCGCCGCCGGTGGTGGCGGCGCCGTAGCCGACCGGGCCGGCGACGGCCGGCGATACGCAGAAAACCAGGGCAAGCGCGAGCGCGCCCTTGAGCGGCTGGATGTTCATCAGACTCTCCCATCTTGCAGCGATAGATGCCTGACGCCCTCGCGGACGCGATGGGCGATGGCACGGGGCGTGGGGGCCGGGCGCAGTCTTCGCCTGGCCTGGCGCCGACGCAATCGGCCAAAGCAGGAAGCTAGATCCGCACCTACGATCGCGCCGCAAGACATGCGAAACAGACACGAACGGACAGATCGGGACAGACAACGACAGGCGAAGACAGGCGTCCGCGACGCACTCGCGCGCGACGTTGCAGGCGTACCGAAGACGACGAAGAACCGCGATGCAGCGTCATCGGCACGATGGCAGGCGCCAACGGCCGAGCGCGCTCGCTTCGCAGCGGAGACATTCGCGCGTCATTGGCACATCCGCCGGCCTGCAGCCGATGTTGCGCGTGCAGCATGGACCGGCGCAGGCGACGTCGGCCGAGTGACGTCGCCAACGATCGCCCGGACAATCGGGAACGCTACGGGCCGGCCGGTGCCGGCGTGATCCTGCCGTGCTCGCGCGCCGCCCACGACGCGCGTTTCTGCGCGGCGCCGAGCAGCGTGGTGGCACGGCTGTTGTGCGGTCGCGCGGTGTAGAGGATCCACTTGGGCAAGCCGGGCAGGCGCGCGTCGGCATATGCGGCGCGCCCATGGTCGAAACGCAGCAGGCGATAGACCCAGAACAGGTGCGGTTTGCGGTCGCGGGTCAAAGATGCATCGGCCCAGACCGGCACCAGTTGCAGCAGTCCGCAGCCGGCACGCTGCGGCAGCGTCCGGTAATCGTCGGCGCCGGGTTCGTGGGTTTCCACGTCGATCGACCGGTAGCCCTCGCCGTCGGACAGCAGCACCCGGCGCCAGGCGTTGCCGCCGGCCAGTCCGACCCCGCCGCTGCCGAGCGTGACGATAAAATCCGGCCGCCGGTCGTGGTTGAGATCCGCCGTTTCCACGCCGTGGAAGCCCATCGGCGAGCCGCTCAAGGCGACCGGCGCGGCCAGGGCGCGATCCTGCGCATCGAACAGCTGCAGCGTCGGCAGATCGGTGAAATCGAGCTGCAGGCGGATGTCGGCATGGCGATAGGTCGTGATCCCGTCCCAGCGCACTTCGCCGCCATCGGCCGGCTCCAGCGCCTGGACCTTGCAGGCCGCGCTCGGCAGCGTGCCGGCCCAGGGCGGGTATTGCGGATGCCAGGCGCTGGCGAGCGGCGCGGCCGCCAGCAGGCACAGCAGCGCGGCAAGGCGCGACGCAGCGCCGCGCCATCGCTGCAACAGGCGGGCGCGTGGCGGCGCCGTCGTCGCGCTGATCCGGCGCATGCGCATGACCAGCGCAACGCGCGCCACCCTACTCGGCGCTACGGCGCTATATGCCGCGATCGCTGCGGCGCCGCCGACAATGGTTGGCAAGATCCTTCTCCCTGCGGCGTACGCACGCGGGCGCGTGCGGCGCGGCACTATCGCCGCGCCGGCGGCATGGCGCAAGCGGCGCGCCGCCGCCAGGTGCCGCGCAGCCCGCGGGCTCAGCTCACCGCGTCGATCTGGTTGTCGCCGCGATCGGCGTCGGGCAGTTTGTGCTCCGGATCCAGGGTCACGTGCAGCACCTTCTGCGTGCTCGGCACGCGGACCTGCGGCTGGGCCTGCTGGATCCAGGCTTCCACCGGCACGCGCTGGTCGAGGTGGCTGCCGTCGGCGAAGTCGATGCGCAGCGTCGCCGGCATCACCAGCTTCTGCCGGCTCTGCAAGGTCACCAGCAGGCCCTTGGCCGGATCGTGTTCGACATAGCTGGCTGCGCGCACGCCCATGTCCAGCTGCCAGTTGTTGAGATACCAGCCGCGCCACCACCACGACAGATCCTCGCCGGATTCGCTTTCCATCAGACGGAAGAAATCCGACGGGGTCGGATGCTTATACGCCCAGGTGGCGATGTACTTGCGGAACGCCGGGTCGAAGCGCGCCGGGCCGAGGATCTGTTCGCGCAGCAGCACCAGGCCCAGCGCACCCTTGAAGTAGGTCAGCGAATGCCGGTAGGTCTCGCTGGTGGCATCGGCGCGGTCGAGCAGGTTCGGCGCCTGCGCATCGGCCAGCAGCGGCAGGATCTCGTCGACCGGGTTGCCGCCCTTGGGTGCGTACTCGCTGTCGCGCTTGGGCGCGAATTCGCCGTGATTGATGGCATCGGAGGCGTAGACGTCGATGAAGGTGTTGAAGCCCTCGTCCATGAACGCGTAGCGGCGCTCGTTGGAGCCGACGATCATCGGGAACCAGCCATGGCCCAGTTCGTGCGCGGTGATCCAGAACAGGTCCTTGCCGCCGTCGTGCATGTCGTCGAAGACGATGCCCGGATACTCCATGCCGGCGCCGTGGCCGCCGAGGTTCACCGCCGCCGGCCACGGATACGGGTACCACTGCGAGAAATGCTCGATCGACGCCTTGACGAACTCGGTGGAACGGTCCCACTTGTCGGCGCCGACGCCTTCGCGCGGATACACCGACATCGCCAGCGCGTGCTTGCCGTCCGGCAGGTTGATGCGCGCTGCGTCCCAGACGAACGCCGGCGAGGCGGCGAAGGCCACGTCGCGGGTATGCGCCATGTGGAAGCGCCAGGTCTGGGTGCCGCTGGCGGTGGGTCGGCTGGCCGCGTCGCCGATTTCGGCGGCGCTGCGGATCGCCACGGTGCGGTCGCTGGCCGCGGCCTGGGCCAGGCGCTGGCGCTGCGTGGCGGTCAGCACCTGCGCCGGGTTCACCAGCTCGCCGGAGCCGGCGACCAGGTAGTTCCACGGCACCGTCACCGCGTAGTCGAAGTCGCCGTATTCCAGGTAGAACTCCGCGCCCAGGTAGGGCTGCGTGTCCCAGCCGCGCTGGTCGTCGTACACCGCCATGCGCGGATACCACTGCGCGATCTCGTAGATCTCGCCGTCGCCGGTCGGGGTGACCGCGGTGCGCCCGCCCCAGGTGCCGGGCACCGTGTAGGCGTAGTCGATATGCAGCTTCAGCGTCTTGCCGGCGCCGGCCAGCGGTTGTGGCAGGTCCACGCGCATGCGCGTGTCGTCGACCAGGAAGTGGGCCGGCACGCGCTTGCCGCCCTGCTCCACTTCCACCTTGGCGATGCGGTAGCCATCGCTGGACGGCGCCGGCGGGCGCTCCGCCCGCGCCGGGCGCACGCCGCGGGCGCGCGCATCGGCGCGGTAGATGTTCTGGTCCAGCTGCAGCCACAGCACGTCCAGCCTGTCCGGGCTGCGGTTGCTGTAGGTGATGGTTTCCTGGCCGCTGAGCGTGCGCGTGGCCGGATCGATGCTGGCGCGCAGGTCGTAGTCGGCGCGGTTCTGCCAGTACAGCGGCCCGGGCACGCCGCCGCCGCTGCGATAGGCGTTGGCCGGTTGCGGCAGTTGCAGCGGCGCGAACAGGGCCAGCGGGTCGTAGCCGCCGGCGGGCGCGGCGGCGGCCGGCGCGGCGGCACTGGCCTGGGCGAAGGCGAGAAGCGAGGCGCAAGCCGCGGCGAAGCCGGCGCGGCGCAGGGCATGGATCATGTGGGGCGTCCGTGGGGAGGATCGCCCCCGATGGTAGGCCGAAACGGCGTGGCGTGGATGTGCCGGTCGGCGTGGTCGTCGGCCTGGACATTCATCGCAGGCGGATGGTCCGTCGCTTGCGTTCGTCGCGGCCGAAGCCGCTCCTACAGTGCCCCCAGCACGTTCGCTGCAGGCTCCTGCAGGAGCGGCTTCAGCCGCGACGAACGAAGCAGGCATCCCATCGCGACAGGCAACACATCCAGGCCAGAGCGCCTGCCACGCGGGCCCCACGCCTCACCCCAACAACGTCTCCAGCACCGCCATGCGCACCGCCACGCCGTTGGCGACCTGGCGCAGCACGCACGACTGCGGGCCGTCGGCGACTTCGTCGGTGATCTCCACGCCGCGGTTGATCGGGCCCGGATGCAGCACCACCGCGCCCGGCGCGGCGCGGCGCAGGCGCTCGGCGGTAAGGCCGTACTGCGCGTGGTAGCCCTCCAGCGAGGACACCAGGCCTTCTTCCATGCGCTCGCGCTGCAGGCGCAGCATCATCACCGCGTCCACGCCGTCGAGCATGGCGTCGAAGTCGTCGCCGACCACGCAGCCGTCCAGGGTGCCGTCGTCGGGCAGCAATGCCTGCGGGCCGCACACGCGCACTTCGCCGGCGCCGAGCGTGCGCAGCGCGTGCAGGTCCGAGCGCGCCACGCGCGAGTGCTTGACGTCGCCGACGATGACCAGCTTGAGCTTGGAGAAGTCGCCGCCCTTGGCGTGGCGCAGGGTCAGCATGTCGAGCAGGCCCTGGGTGGGATGCGCGCTGCGGCCGTCGCCGGCGTTGATCAGCGCGGTGCCCTCGCCGGCCGCCTCGGCCAGGCGCTCGACCGCGCCGTCTTCGGGGTGGCGCACGACGAAGCCGCGCACGCCCATCGCCTCCAGGTTCTTCAGCGTGTCGCGGGCGGTCTCGCCCTTGCGCGTGGACGAGGTCGAGGCATCGAAGTTCAGCACGTCCGCGCCGAGCCGCTGCGCGGCCAGTTGGAACGAGCTGCGGGTGCGCGTGGAGGGTTCGAAGAACAGCGTGCACACCGCGGTGCCGGCCAGCACGTTGCGCTTGCCGACCCGGCCCACCGCCGCGTCGCGGATCTGCCCGGCGCGATCCAGCAATTGCAGCAAGGTCGCGCGCGGCAGGCCTTCCAGGGTCAGCAGGTGGCGCAGGCGCCCGTTCGAATCGAGTTGCGGGTCAGTCATGGCGGGTCCGGGCAGGGGATCAGGAAATGGGAGTGGCGTCGTCGGGCGCGGCCAGCCAGCGCTCGATGATCACCGCGGCGGCGACCGCATCCAGCGCGGCGGCGTCGCGGCGGCGCTTGCGGCCGGCGGCGCGGTCCACGGCGAAGCGCTTGGCCGCCTCGACCGAACTGGAGCGCTCGTCGACCAGCACCACCGGAAGCTTGTAACGGGCGCCGAGTTCGCGGGCGAAGGCATGCGCGCGCTTGCGATTGGGTTGGTCGGCGCCTTCCAGGGTCAGCGGGTCGCCGACCACCAGGCCGTGCGGGCGCCATTCGGCGTACAGGCGGTCCAGCGCCGGCCAGTCCGGCCCCTGCGCGTGCACATCGACCACGGCCAGGGCGCGCGCACCGCTGCCGAAGCTGCTGCCCACGGCCACGCCGATGCGGCGGTTGCCGACGTCGAAACCGAGCACGGTGCCGTCGCGGCGAATCGTGCCGGCAACGGTGTTGTCCGCAGCGGGCGCGCCGGGCTCAGGCATGCCCGCTGTAGTCGGTGAGGCGGAACAGGTCCACGCCGATGCGGCCGGCGGCGGTCTGCCAGCGCCGCTCCAGCGGCAGCTCGAACAGCAGTTCGGCATCGGCCGGCGCGGTCAGCCAGCTGTTCTCGCCCAGTTCGTATTCGAGCTGGCCGGCGCCCCAGCCGGCGCAGCCCAATGCGACCACCGCGTTGCGCGGACCGTCGCCGCGCGCCATCGCTTCGAGCACGTCGCGCGAGGTGGTCAGGAACAGGCCGTCGCCGAACGCCAGGCTCGAATCCCAGGCGCGTTCGCCGTCGTGGATCACGAAGCCGCGTTCCGGATGCACCGGCCCGCCGCTGAGCACCACCTGCTCGCGCAGGGCGTCGTCGATGGTGTCGATGCCCATCTGCGCCAGCACTTCGCCCAGCGTGTATTCGGAGGCGCGGTTGACCAGCACGCCCATCGCGCCGTTGGCGTCGTGCTGGCAGATCAGGGCCACGCCGCGGGCGAAATTGGGATCGGACAGCGCCGGCAGCGCGATCAGCAGTTGGTTGGCCAGGGGGGTAGGCAAAGCGGACATGGCCCCATTCTATCGTCCCTCCCGCGCCGGCGCTGCGCCGGGCCGGAGCGGACTGCCATAATCGCCCCGATCGCGCACCGCCGCGCCGCCAAGGATGCTGTCTCGCATGGAAACCGCCCCCGATCTGCCGCGCCAGACCCGCGCCTTCATCGTCCTGGTGGCGCTGCTGCAGGGCGCGCTGCTGTACCTGGCCCAGCGTGGCGCCGATGCCGGGTGGTGGCCGTTCGCGGCGCTGGGCGGCCGGGTGTGCTGGTACACCCTGGTGCTGACCGTGCCGACGCTGACCCTGCTGTCGGTGCGGCGCCTGGGCGAATTGCGCCTGTGGCAGCACGCGATCGCCGTGGCGCTGCTGGTGGCGGCGCTGTCGGCCTGGGCCGCATGGAGCGCCACCGGCGCGCCCGGGCTGCGCAGCGAGGAAGTGCTGGTGCCGTTCGGCATGGCCATCGCGCTGGGCATGTTCGTGCTGCTGCCGTGGCTGCAGTGCCGGCTGCAGCATGGCCACTGGCAGGCGCCGTACCGCGAATTGTTCGAACATGCCTGGCAGAACGCGCTGACCCTGGCCCTGGCCTGGCTGTTCGTCGGCATCTGCTGGCTGGTGCTGTGGCTGTGGGGCGCGCTGTTCGCGCTGGTGAAGCTGGAGTTCTTCCGCGAGCTGTTCCGCCAGAGCGCGTTCGCCTACCTCGCCACCGGCATCATGTTCGGCCTGGGCCTGCTGATCGGCCGCACCCAGCAGCGCGCGGTGCAGGTGATGCGGCAGATCCTGTTCGCGATCTGCACCGGGCTGCTGCCGTTGCTGGCGTTCGTGGCGGTGCTGTTCGCGCTGAGCCTGCCGTTCACCGGGCTGCAGCCGCTGTGGGAAACCCGCGCCGCGGCGAAGATCCTGATCGCGCTGGTGGCGGCCCTGGTGGTGTTCGTCAATGCGGTCTACCAGGACGGCACCGCCACCGCGCCCTATCCGCAATGGCTGCAGCGGCTGATCGACGCCGGCCTGCTGAGCCTGTCGCTGTACGCGCTGCTGGCGTTGTACGCGCTGTGGCTGCGCATCGACCAGTACGGCTGGAGCGCGGAGCGCTTCAACGGCGTGCTGGTGGCGGTGGTCGCCTGCGGTTACGCGTTCGGCTACGCATGGGCGGTGCTGCGCCCGGGCGGGCGCTGGCTGCGGCCGCTGGCGCCGGTCAACCGGGTCATGTCCTGGGTGGTGATCGCGCTGGCGCTGGCCACCAGTTCGCCGTTGCTGGACCCGTACCGCGTCGTGGTGGGCAGCCAGTTGCAACGCTTCGCCGACGGCCGCACCGCGGCCGCGGACGTGGATCTGTACTACCTGCGCTTCGACAGCGGCCGCCGCGGTTACCAGGCGACGCAGTCGCTGCGCGACGCGCCGGGCTTCGCCGAGGACCCGGCACAACACGACCGGCTGCAACGCATCCTGCAACGCACCCAGCGCTGGGGCGACGACGATGGCGACGCCAGCGGCGAGAAGCGCGCGCAAGAGCGCATCGCTGCGCCGGCCGAACTGCGCCAGCACATCCCGCTCGCCACTGGCAGCGCCGATCCCGGCGATGGCTGGTGGCAGGCGCTGCTCGCCGGCACCGTGCACGACGGCGGCTGTCGCCAGCGCGAGGACCGCTGCGTGCTGCTGGTGCGCGACCTGGACGGCGACGGCAGCGGCGAGGCGCTGCTGTGCAACGACACCGACAATTTCGGCATGGAATGCCGGATCCATGCGCACCGCCAGGACCGCTGGCAGGACGTGGCGCGCGTGCATTTCTCGCCCAGCTCGCCCGATCGCGCGGATGCGCCGTTCGATGCGCTGCGCGCCGGCAAGCTGCAACTGGCGCCGCGGCGTTGGCCGGACCTGACCTTGCCGGACGCGCAGCGCGCCGAAATTTCCCCCGAAGACAACGACCAGGACGACTGACGGAATGCGCCCGACATGACCAGCTATTGCGACATCGCCCCCGGCCACGCGCTGCACGGCCCCTACCACGACCACGAATACGGCGTTCCGCAGCGCGCCGAATCCGACCTGTTCGAGCGGCTGGTGCTGGAGATCAACCAGGCCGGGCTGAGCTGGGAGCTGATGCTGAAGAAGCGCGCCGGCTTCCGTGCCGCCTACGCCGGGTTCGATGTGGACACGGTCGCCGGCTACGGCGAAGCCGACGTGCTGCGCCTGCTCGCCGACCCCGGCATCGTCCGCAACCGGCTCAAGGTGCACGCGGCGATCCACAACGCGCAGGTGATCCAGGGCCTGCGCGCATCGCATGGCGGTTTCGCCGCCTGGCTGGACGCGCACCATCCGCGCGACAAGGCCGAGTGGATCAAGCTGTTCAAGCGCACCTTCCGCTTCACCGGCGGCGAGATCACCGGCGAGTTCCTGATGAGCCTGGGCTACCTGCGTGGCGCGCACCGCGAAGACTGTCCGGCCTTCGCGCGTATCGCGCGGCTGGATCCGGCGTGAATGCGCGGCGCGTGAACCGTGCTGCGGCGCCTGCGTGCGTCGCCGACGCCGCATCGCAGTGGACGCCACGGGCACGGCCGACATCGTGGGCGGCGGCAGCGCTGCTTGCGCTGGCCGCGTTCAACACGGCGCAGGTGCGTGCGGCCGATACCGCGACGACGACGCTGCCGCAGGTATTGGAACAGATGCGCCGCGAGATCGAGGCCGAACCGGCCACCGATCCCACTCCGATCGACACGGTGCTGCAGCGCCACGCGGACAGCACCGGCCTGAGCTTCGACATCGCCACGGTGGGCGTGGACGGCGCCGCGGCGCCGCCGCCCACGCAACCGGCCGGCGTCACCGCCGCCGAATGGCAGGCGTTGCGCACGTACCTGGGTGCCGCGAACACCATGCAGAACGACGTCTCCGAAAGCGGCAACCACCACTACACCCTGCTCGACCTGGACGAAGACGGGCAACGCGAGCTGCTGGACACCGCCTATGTCGGCGGCACCGGCCTGTTCACCGAGATCGCGGTGCTGCGCCGCGATGCCGCGCACGGCTTCCTCGCCCCGCCCCACCCCGCAGCCGACGCGGAACCGGCGACGGCCACGTTCAGCATCAACGGCCGCGGCAGCGATCAGACGTTGTACTGGCTGCGCATCGACGGCCGCAGCTATGCGGCCTATCGCGATGGCGACTACTTCCAGGACACGCTGACCCTGTCGCGCCCGCTGTCGCCGCTGCCCGGCGAGCGCAGCAGCCCGCGCGTGCTGCAGGTGCGCTACCGCTACCGGCACACGCTGGCGCCTTCGCAGGATCCGGCGCAGGCCATGCCCGAGGACCAGGACGCGGCGCGCTGGCTGGCGCAGCACCCGCAGCTGCGCGCAGTCGCGGAGCGGGAGTTGCAGCGCCTCGGCTTCGATGCGCAGGGCCGGCAACGCAGCCCTGACCCGAACGCGCGCTGCCCGGCGCCGGCCGGGATCGAAGACCCCGAGGAACGCGCGCAATGGCCGTGGCGCGATGCCGGCCACTACACCTTCGACTACGTCGCCGACCTGCGCCTGCGGCACGGATCGGACTGCTACAGCGCCAGCATCGTCGCCTTCCGCAGCAGCTACCTGACCTCCTACGCCGCCTGCTGCGCGCTGTGGCTGTACGCCGCGCCCGGCCAGCAGGCGGTGGCCGTACCGTTGCTGTCCGTTCGCGAGCGCGCCGGCGTGGCAGTGATCGCGGCTACGCCAGCGCTGCAATGAACGCCGCCGACTGACCTTCTTACGCTGCCGGCTGTTCGGCATCGCGCCACCGTGTCCGGATCGCGACGAACGCGACGGCTGACGCCGGCACCAGCGCAAAACGGTACGCCCTACGCAGCGTTGCACAGCGCAAGTCCCGCGCCGTGCCTCGGCCGGATCACGCCGCCAGCCGCGCCTGCCAGAACGGCGCTTGCGCCCAGCGCCGTTCGCGCGCGTACAAGGCCCCGCGCTCGCGCAGATAGGCGCCGAAGCGCGCGAACACCCCGTCCTGGTAGGCCGCCAGCGGCGCCGCGCCGGCTCCCTGCAGCTGCGCCGCCAGGGCGTGCGCCGCCGCCTCGCCGTCCTGCAGGGCCTTGACGATGCCGTGCGCGGTCAACGGATCGTAGGCGCTGGCCGCGTCGCCTACCGCCAGCCAATCCTCCCCGACCACGCGGCTGAGGATCGCCGACGGCCCCAGTGCGGCGATCAGGCCGCCGGCATCGGGCAAGGTCGCACCGCTCCGCGCCAGCCAGCGCGCGACGTGCAGGGTCTGCTGCGCCGCCGCCAGCCACGCCGCCGTGTCCAGGAAATGCCGCTGCCGGCGCGGTTCCAGCGCCAACGCCAGCATCATGCGCGCGCCCGGCAACTTCGCCGCGTACCACCAACCATCGCGGCAGGCTTCCAGCAAGGCCTGCGACGGAATCGCGTCCGCGCGCTCCAGCGCGAAGACGCCGGCGACGAATGCCAGGCAGTCCACTTCGTTGCGCGCCACGCCCAGCCGCCGCACCGCGGCGGCGGCGATGCCGCTGGCATCCACCAGGAATCCGGCGCGCAAGCGGCGCACACCACCGTGCTCGCCGTGCAGTTCCAGGACATGGTCGCCGTCCGTGTCGCGGCCGATCGCGCCCAGCCGCAGGCCGCGCAACAGCGTGCCGCCCCGCGCCGGAACTGCCGCCGCCAACATCGCGTCGAAGGCGGCGCGATCCACGTGCCAGCCCTTGCCCTGGCCGGCGACGATGAAGTCGTTGTAGCCCAGTTCCGGCGTGCCCCAACTGGCGCAACTGCCGGCCGACGCCAGCGGCCGCTGCGCCAGGAACGCGTCCCACACGCCCAGGCGCTGCAGCGCCGCGCTGGCCGTCGGCGCCAGCGCCTCGCCCAGCCGCCAGCCCGCGGCGCGGCCCATGTCGACCACGACGACATCCTCGACGCCACGCGCGGCCAGCGCCAATGCAGTCGCGCATCCGGCCGCGCCGCCGCCGACGATCGCCACGGCATGGCGCGCATCGGAGGCCATCGCGCCTAGCGGCTCAGGCAAGGCCATCAGCGTCGGCGCGTGCCGCTGCCGACGGCGGCGAATAGGCCGGAATGTTGGCCATCGGCCAGGGCGCGACGAACTCCTGGCCCACGTCGAACTGGCTCGCGACTTCCAGGAACATGTCCGCCGGATACGGCGGCTGTCCCGCCGCCTGCGCGATCTGCGAACCGCTGACGACGAAGCCCACCTTAGCCCAGTTGGCGACGAACTCCGCGTAGTCCTGGAAGCGTCCGACCTGCGCCGGATAGTCGCTGTCGGTGCCGGTGCCGCGCACGGAGTACACCTGCGGGCCCAGATACCACGTGTCGTCTTCCGGATCGACCTGGCACAACGCCACCGGATAGACCGCGAATGGCCGCTCCGCCGGCCACGACCAGAACAAGGTGTTGTTCGCGGTGATGTTCGGATTGGTGCTGCCAACTCCCGGGTTCGGATCGGGCAGATGGGTGGCGCAGGAGTTGTAGTCGGTATGCCACGGCACCGACATGAACTTGGACAGATCGCCCGGCTCCACCGGATGCGACTGCAGCGGCACGTAGCCGAAACTCAGGAACGCCTTGCCCTTCTGCGCGGCGCCGTAGTCCAGTGGCGCCTGGTTGATGCGGAACGGCCCGCAATCCTGTTGCTGCCATTGGGTCACGTAGAGATTGGTGTCGCGGATCGGGAACGACACCTCGATGCCCGGGCTGTAGCGGCCGCCCAGGCAGTTCTGCAGCGTGACCCGGTCCAGCAGTTCGCCGGGTCCCAGCGCAGCTGCGCCACCTTGCACGTAGTTGTTCCCATGCCACTGGTTCAGCAGGAAGTACTGGGTCGCGCTGACGCTGAGGAAGCTCTTCTGCGCATCGCCGAGCGAGAGCGGCATCATCGGCGCGCCGGTCTGGGTGTCGGCCGCGGAGGCCGGATCGCGGATCAGGGTCTTCAGGTTGGGGATCTTGGCGGTCGGGTCGTCGGTCGGCAGGATCTGCCCGATCATGTCGTGGCCCCGGATCGCGCCCGACGGCAGGTTGGTGTTCCAGCGCTGCAGCATGGCCGCGTGGAAGATCGGCTGGATGTCGTCACTGAAGGACGGCCGATAGGTGCCGACGAAGGCGTTGTTGGCGTACAGCGACGGCACCAGGCCCAGGTCGCGCACCCACACGTCGTAGACGTCGTCCCAGGTGGAGACCACATTGCGGGTCTGCGGCGCGTAGCCCGGATCGCCGGTGACGTACCAGGCGCCCTGCACGCTGGCGCTGGAGCCGTCGCTGAAGAGCAGCACGGCATTGACCGGGCCGTCGGCGGCATCGTCGTACCACAGGCCGTTCTCGGTCGCATCGGTCAACTTCGGATAGCTGCCGTCGGCCTGCATGACCGCCGAGGTCCGCGCAAAGCCGCCGGCCACGATCAGCGCGCCGTTGGCTTCCACGCGCATGTCGCCCAACGAGTCGAGCGCGCCCAGCGGCTCGTGCAGCGAGTGGAACATCGAAGGGAAGCTGACCGGATAGTCCGGCACCTGCTGGATCGCGCCGACGGTATCGGCATAGCTGGCGGTGGTCTGCATATCGAAGCCGACCGGCGCCGCACTGCCGGCAGCGACGCTGATCGCACGCGGGCCGGGATCGATGACCAACTGCTGCAGGCGGACCGGGTCATTGGGGTCGCCTGAACTGGTGTAGTTCGGATTGCGCAGTTGCAACAGGTCCGGCGACTCGTACGCCTCGATGCCACGGAACTGGTCGCCCTTGCTCACTGTCGAATAGTTGTTGAGCTTCTTGTTGGCCACATGCACGGTCCAGACGATGTCCTGCACCGTCTTGCCGTCGATCGTGCTGCCCACGTCCACGCGCGTGCCGCCGCCGTTGGGATACGTGCCGGAACTGCCGCTGGGATAAGCGTAGATGTGGAAACGCGCGGCCTGGCGCTTGACGTTACCGTCGGCATCGCGGAACTGCTCGGAGGTGATCGGCGTGGATTCGGTACCGGGCTGCACCGGCAACCCGCCCATCAGACCGTCGGCGCCGCGCGCGCCGGCCGCGGTCACCGGCGCCAGATAGAACTCCTGGCTATCGCCGACGCGGCCGATGCCGATCGCCGGATGCACTCGAAACACGTTGCTGGACATGATGATTTGCTCCTGATCCGAATGGAATGGCGCGCATCAGCGCTGCGCGGCCGGCCGCGGCGCCGGCGGCGCCTTCTGCGGCAACTGCGCCTGGAAGTAGTCGTTGATCACCACATGGCTGAGGTTGACGTTCAGCCCCGGCAACGACTGCGCGCGCGGATCGGGCGAAATCACCTGGGTGGTGTTGTGGCAGGCGAAGCAGTTGTCCTGCGTGCTCTGCACCTGGGTGAAGGTCTCGATGGTGGAATTGGACAGGCGCATCGAGCCGGTGAGCAGCGGCGATTTTTTATCCGGCGGCACGCACTCCAGGGACGAGCCGGGCTGGAAGGTGCAGTTGGGCTGCAGCGCGTCCAGCTGGTTGAACCAGATCGCGCCGACCTCGAAGTAGTTCTTCCAGACATCGTTCAACTGGCTCTGCACCGAGGTGTTCATCGACATGATGTTGGGGATGTTGCAGTCCGTCGCCCCGGGTGGGCACGGCTTCTCCCCGCCGTACGGCACCATGCGGCACACCTGGGTGACCGGGCTCAGGGTCTGCGTCTGCGCGTTCAAGGTCAGCGCACCGGAACCGGCCGCGTTGAGGTTGCACTGCTTCAGCGGGGTATTGGCCTGATAGAACGTCCAGTCCTTGCCGGAGACGATGTCGTTCGGCTGCATCTGCTCCATCGGCTGCGGCAGGTCCGGCGCATTGGCCTGGTGTTCGAAGGTGGCCCAGATCATTTCCGGATGGCCGTTGACCGTGCCGCCGATGTGGAAGCCGACCAGCGCCACGGCCTGGGTCTCGGTGTCGCCGGTAGCGACGATCTTGCCCTTGCGCATGCCCAGCTTCGCGATCTGCGCCTGGCGGGTATAGAACGTGGACACGTCCTCGCCCGGCTGCACCACCCTCCACGCCGCCTTCAGGGTCATGCTGTTCACGGGAAAGGCCGCGTCGGGATTGAAGGCGCGCAGCTTCTTGGGGTCCTGCAAGCCGTTGTTGGCGATGAACTGGCCGAACACGTCGTTGGAGTGGATCGAGTAATAGACCGCGCGTCCGTTGCGATCCACCAACACCCCGTCCGGCCCCGCCTGATCGATCAGCTCCACGGTGCGCGCCTGCTGCGCGCGGCCGATCAACGGGTCGAGCACGCCGTCGGCGACACCGCCGATACCGTCGGTGGTCATGGTCAGGAAACGCGGCTGCCCGCCGACATCCTGGGTCAGCCACAGGAACGCATTCCACGACCAGATGTGGAAGTCGCAATTGGTGCTGCTGGAACCGAAATCCATCGAATCCGGCGCTGGGGTGTTTGCGTGCGGAAACCAGTTCGAATTCGGCGACCCGGGTGGCACGCAGGCGCCGGCGACAGATCCCGGCTTGGTCGGCAGCACGCCGCCACTGCCCTGTTGCAGACCCGGACCCGGACCGGGACCGGGATTCACGGCCGAACACGCCGCGACCAAAACACAGACAAACGCCGCGAACCCTATCGCACGCTTCATCGCATTCTCCTTCAGTGCTCGAAAGACAGCTGAAAACGCCACATTCCATGACGGCGCGCGGCCATGCGGCAGCCCACGATGCCGACCGGCAAGCGCTGGAAGATCTAGATCGGTTTCCCCTTCGCAGGCACGATGACTCCCGTGGATCGCGTCACGTCATTCGCGCGTATTGCCCCTCGCCTGCACAGCCAGCATGCGCCGACGACGAACGCGCCGACAAGGCCATTTTGTAGACACGCGGGATATCCCGTAGACAGTTGCGTCCACGGCCGATCGCTGCACGCGGACCACGGCCGCATGGCGGCAGTCGCTGGATCGGTGGCGTGGTCGTGCGGCATGCAGTGCGCATCGATGGAATCCGCCTGACGCGCGCTTTTTTTTGCGAAACGGCTGCGGCGTGCAGGCAAGCGGTGCATCGTTACGAAGCATCGTTACGAAGCATCGAACAGCCTCGGCATCCGCCCTGGCCGTTCGACGCGGCGATACGCATTGCGCCGAACACACCAAGCAGCAGGCGCCACGGCCTGCGCTCACACGCCCATGTAGCGCCCGGAGCGGTGGTTGAACATCAGCACCAGGCTCAGCACCACCGCACCGATCGCCGAGTACAGCACCTGCTGCGGCGCCAGCACGAAGAACGCGATCAGCATCAGCGCCCCGTCGAAACTCATCTGCACCTTGCCCGCGCTCCAGCCGCGGCTGCGCTGCAGATAGACCGCCAGGATGCCGACGCCGCCGAGGCTGGCGCGATGGCGGATGAAGAACAGGATCGCCAGCCCGACCAGCGCACCGCCGACCAGCGCCGAGTACAGCGGCGTCATCGTCGAATACTGCGCCCAGCGCGGCAGCAGATCGGTCAGCACCCCGCAGGCGGCGACCGCGACGAAGGTCTTCAGGGTGAACTCCCAGCCCATGCGCCGCACCGACAACCAGTAGAACGGCAGGTTCACCAGCACGAACATCAGGCCGAAGTTCCAGCCCAGCGCGTAGTGCAGCAGGAACGCCACCCCGGCCATGCCGCCGATCATCAGCCCGCCCTTGGCGAACACCGCCAGGCCCAGCGAGGCCACCAGCGTCGCCAGCAGCATGCCCTGGACGTCTTCGGCCACGCTGTGCCGCAGCGCCTGCGCATCGAGCGCGGTGCCGGCCGAATCGGCCGGCGGCGTCAACGGCCCAGAAGTGACGACGGTGCCGTCGTCGGGCAAAGGGTCCAGGTCCGGACGCAGATCGGAATCGGGGAGGCTCACGGGAATAGACACGACGCGGGGGTGCGGTATTAGACACCAAGCGGGGCGGTGGTTGCAGGTGAAACCACCTACACGCGCGGCGTCGGCCTGGCCGCGCGCGGCGTGCGCGGGAACTGTCGGCGGCGGGGACGAAGCGCTAGGCGGAGCGTGCCAGTACCGTCACCGTGGTCACCACCACGCTCGACAGCACCAGCAAGGCCAGCGGCCCGGCGATCGCCAGCCATGTCCAGGTCCACGCGGTGAAGCGCTCCTGCGCGCTTGCAGGCAGACCGCGCGCCCGCTTGAGCAAGACCAGGCGTTGGTTGACCGCCAGCAGCGGCAGCCACGCGAACAAGGCCAGCAGCGCCAACGGGGACGGCGACACCGACAGCAGGCTCACGCCGACATAGGCCAGGGCCGGCATGAACCAGCCCAGCGCGCCGAAGCGATGCGGGCCGGTCAACCGATCCAGCGCGCGGAAGCAGGCGAAGATCCAGATCAGCGAGAACACCGAGCGCCACACCGGCGAGATGCGCCGGCGGCCGGAGATCAGGCGGATCGCCTGCCAGTTGCGGTAGAACCAGTACAGCGCGTACC
>Ga0308160_10003072_pt1 | contig 19245 bp, 15 predicted proteins | sample PhyFR1_FD_201036 | JGI IMG/M metagenome (GOLD analysis project Ga0308160, IMG submission 201036) | Phyllosphere microbial communities from UC Gill Tract Community Farm, Albany, California, United States - DLSLF.R1 | ecosystem: Host-associated > Plants > Phyllosphere > Unclassified | place: USA...
CGCCGGTTCCGCGTTCCTGTTGTTCGGTATGGCCCTGCTCTACGCCGAAGCCGGCAGCCTGAGCTTCACCGGTATCGGCCACGCCCTGGCGACCACCAACAGCCCCGCGCCCATCGCCCAACTGGGCCTGGCGATGATGCTGATCGGTCTGGCGTTCAAGCTGTCGCTGGTACCGTTCCACCTGTGGACCCCGGACGTGTACGAAGGCGCCCCGGCGCCGGTGGCCGCGTTCCTGGCCACGGCGTCCAAGGTTGCAGTGTTTGCGGTGATGGTGCGTCTGTTCCAGATCTCGCCCGCGGCCAACACCGGTGTGCTGAGCAACGTGCTGACCGTGATCGCGATTGCATCGATCCTGTTCGGTAACCTGCTGGCCCTGACCCAGAACAACCTCAAGCGTCTGCTGGGTTACTCGTCCATCGCCCACTTCGGCTACCTGCTGATCGCCCTGGTGGCGAGCAAAGGCCTGGCCGTGGAAGCCATCGGCGTGTATCTGGTCACCTACGTGATCACCAGCCTGGGTGCGTTCGGCGTGATCACCTTGATGTCTTCGCCTTACAAAGGCCGTGACGCCGACGCCTTGTACGAATACCGCGGCCTGTTCTGGCGCCGTCCGTACCTGACCGCCGTACTCACCGTGATGATGCTGTCCCTGGCCGGCATTCCGCTGACCGCTGGTTTTATCGGCAAGTTCTACATCGTGGCAACCGGTGTCGAAGCCCACGAATGGTGGCTGGTTGCATCCCTGGTACTGGGCAGCGCCATCGGCGTGTTCTATTACCTGCGTGTGATGGTCACCCTGTACCTGATCGAGCCGAACCTGCGCCGTGTGGACGCCGAACTGCACTGGGAACAGAAAGCCGGTGGCGTGATGCTGCTGGCCATCGCCCTGCTCGCGTTCTTCCTGGGCGTGTACCCGCAACCGTTGCTCACCTTGGTGCAGCACGCGGTATTGGGTGTGTGATCGTACCGCTGATGCAGTAAAAAAAACGGCGCCCTCGGGCGCCGTTTTTACATTCTGAAGACCACCGCCCCCTCTGTGGCGAGGGAGCTGCTTAGAACGCAATACCTACCTTGACGCCATACTCGTCACGCTTGAGCTTGGTGTTATCGGCGACTTCGGAGTCGGCATCCAGCTTGTACTCGGTGCGGGTGTAATACAGGCCCGCCGTCACCGGCAGATCACCCTTCTGGTTCATCAGCAGGCTGACTTCGGCATAGGGGTTGGTGCGGTCCTTGAGGTCCACGGTGTCGCTGCCCAGACCGTCGACCTTGATTCGCGTGCGGCCATCCAGGGTGCGACGGGCACCGGCTTCGACGCGCAGGGTCATGTCATCGAACTGGTGGTTGTAACCCAGGGCGGCCTTGGCGAATGGCGATTTGTTGGTGAGTTCCAGATCGTTGTCGTTGGACTCCAACTCGTAACGGGTCCAGCTGTAGCCACCGCCCACGACCACGTCTACAAAATTGCGCGCATCGAGCGCGGCACGCCAGCCGAGGTCGAGGTCGGCCTGGCCTTCCTTGAGTTTGTTGTCGCTCTTCTTGCCGTACTTGGCTTCGATACCGGCCTGGTAAATAAAGCCGGATTCGGCAGTGAGCTTGTTACCGAAGTTATAGAACAGGCCCGCCTGCGGCATATGGTCTTTATCGCTTTCGCTACCGCCCTCCAGTTTGAAGTCGTTGTAGCTGCCCAGGATCCCGAAGGTCGAAATCGGGTCGGTGGACGGGGCGGCGAACACCACGGCCGGCGCGGCAACCAGCGCCAGCAATGAAGAATTCTTGAGGAATGTTCCGAATAGCCTTGACATCGTTTTACATCTCCTTGTCGGTTGCAAATTATTCAGGAACCGGTTCGAGCGCAGGTTGACGCAAAAGGTTCGAAAAAAAATGCACCCAGTTGGAGATAAAACGATTCAGCGACGCCTCTAGCTCAAGGCTCCCGGCGACCTGGGCCCACAACGTTTAGCTGCGCTGCGGCTCATCGAAAGTCAGGCATGCAAATACAGGCGGCTGTTCTTCAGGCCAGGCAGGGTGCGGTCCTTGTGCACGAGGCGAATGGGCCACTATGCCGCCGCCGTGTGCAGGTTGTCATTTTGAATGAACCTTCTTGAACGCATTTGCCTCCATTTAAAACGAGACAGGGAGGCAACATGAGTAGCGCAAAAATCTACACCGTCCACTACCAACTGCACGGTAAACCGAAGTCTTTTGTGGTGCGCGCCGAAGTGATGAATAACGCCGAAGCCTGGCACTGGGCGGCGGTGGATGCCGATATTGCGCACGTCAGCCGCATCGGCCGTGTGGGCCACGAGCAGGTCAAAAAAACCACCCGGCCCTGGGCGGAAAAGTACGGGATCAGCGACGTCACCTGGGTAGCGCCCAAATAAACGAAGGCCCCGCTCGACGGCGGGGCCTGCGTCACTTCTTCAGGTCGCCCAACGGGTCATAGGGCGGTTTTTTTTCGGATGGCTGCTTCTTGTCTTTGTCCAACGGCGCGATCGCCGGGCCGATGGGGTCGACCTGCGGGTCGGCAACGTCCGGCGAGTCCGGGTCGAAGCCCAGTTCGTCCTTGCCGCTGGCGTGCTCGCTGGAACGCGGGCCTTTCGGAGGATTCGTCATGGCAGTCTCTTCTGTCAAAGCGGGCGGGCTTTGTCGTGGAGGTTTTCCAGGTCTTCTTCGACCCGCTCCACGTCGTCATTTTGGTCACGCTCAGCCGGGTCATTGGGGCGCAACGCATCGTTGTCACGCTCTTCTTCTCCGGGTGTGCGGTCCGGGTTGGGTGTACCCGGTGGTGGCTGCTTGTATTCGGGCATGATGGTTCACCTCATGAACATTGGTGGCCTGGCTGAATTTAGAGAACGCCGCCGCCGGCATCGTTCAACTTGTTTGCCCAGGCGTGCGATGATGCCACCCCGCCACCCTCTGGAGACCTTACCCGCATGTTCGAACTCAAAGCCTGCGACCCCGTCACCTACCGCCAACAGACCCGCCGCAGCACGTTGATCGTCGCCATGCTATTCCTGGCCTTGGCCATGCTGCTGTCGAGCGCCGCGGTGATGCTGTTCGGCGAGCCCGGCGCAGACAACTTTCGCTTCAATGTCGGCGGTGTATTCGCCGGCGTGCTGATCACCGTTGCCCTGGTACGCGGCCCGTTCTGGAGCCAGCCATGGCTGGCGCCGGCGGTGTATGGCTGGCAGCTCAAGCGCAGCCTGATGCGGGTGACCAACGTGATGCACAAGGTCACCGAGGGTGTGCAGGCCAACGACCCGACGGCGATGAAGGTGTTGCGTTTCTATCACCTGGGACTGACGCAGATGCACGCGCTGGACGCCAATTCCAGTGCCCAGGCGCAACTGGTCGGCGAGATGCAGGCCCATCAAGCCAAGCTGCAGGCGCTGGGCATCGACACCGCACAAAATCGCTTCGATCCCGCCTGGCTGGAACGCCTGAAGAGCGCCTGAGTCAGTTCGCCGACGGGCCGGCCCGCCAGCAGAACAGCGCACTCACGGCAATCGCCGCCCCGGCCACGCCAAATACCAGGGGCGCCGAGGCCACCGGCAACAGCAGGCCCGCCAGCAGCGGGCCAAGGCCTGCGCCGATGTCCCGCCACACCGCATTGGAGGCCAGGGCCGACACGCGCATCGCGCCGGGGTTGCGCTCGGCCACCAACGTCGTCACCAGCGGCAGTTGCAGTGCGCGCAGCACCAGCACCGCGGCCGCGCCGACTATCACCCAATAGCTGCCGAACGCGCTCAGGGCCAGGGCACTCAGGAACGAAAACAGCAGCAACATCGAGGTGGCGCCAAACCGTTGCGCCGCGCGACCGCCCAGCGGGCTCAGGAGCATTTCCGAGACATAGCGCAGCGCCATCAAGCCACCGGCAATCAGCACCGCATCGCCCCCCAGCAGCTTTTGCGCCTGGATCGACAGGCCAAAGATGAACAACCCATCCAACGCCACGCCTTCGATAAACGACCACATCGCCACGCTGTCGGGAAACTTGAAGCGCCGCCCCGAGCTGTTGTGCAAGTCATGGGCGGCGCCCGGCAATCCCCGCGCCGCCCACACACCCAGCAAGCAGCAGGCGGCGAGAATCAGAAAGATCGGTCGCGGCCCCACCCATAAGGTCAGCCAGCCGCCGAACGGCAACGCCAGCATCGGCCCCCAGGCGATCAACGCGCGTGAACGCCCGGCCCGGCGTGCGGCGCCGACGGGCTCGGAGGTCGCCAGCACTTGGGTCGACAGGTTCAACGCCGCGAAACACAAGCCCCACACCAGCCGCAGCCCTAACAACGCCGCAAAACCCGACAGCACCGAGTTGCCCACGGCGCACAGCGCAGCCGCACCGGCGGCGATCATGCAGGTCAGGCGATCGCCGTTGCGCGCGTAGAAGTTGAGTACATGCCGATAGCCGAAAATCCGCACCAGGCGGTTGGCCGCCAGCAACACCCCGGCCTGGGCCAAGGTGATGCCGAACGCCTGGGATTCCATGGGCAGCAACAGGTAGAGCAACACGTCGCTGGGTAAACACAAAGCCAGGGTCAGCGCGGCGCGGCGGGAGGTGGTGTCGGCAGTGCGTTGAGCCTGGCTGGACATAAATCTGAAACATCCCGAAATATTCAGGCCGCCACGGTAGCCTTCCCGAACGCTGTTTTACAACGCCCCATCAGGGTTTTTTCCCGTAGGGCAACAAACGCAAACCGCTGGCCACACTGCCCACCAACGCAAACGCGCAGCCCAGCCACAGCGCGTAGTAAGGACCGCTGCCCAAGGACAAGTGGAAACACAAAGCCACCAAGGAAGCCCCCAGCGTTTGCCCAAGCAAACGTGAAATCGCCACGATGCCACTGGCCCCACCGCTGCGCGCCAACGGCGCACTGGTCATCAACGCCTTGAGGTTGGGCGACTGAAAGAAGCCGAAACCGGCGCCGCACAAGGCCATGCGCCAAGCGATATCGAAGGCGGACGCGCCATTGCCCAACGTCGCCATCGCCGCCATGCCCGCGCTCAACATCAACAGGCCGATACCGCACAACAAGCCCAGGGACACGCGGTCGGCCAAGCGCCCGGCAACCAGTGCCATCACCGCAACCACCGCCGGCCAGGGCGTCATCAGAAAACCGGTTTCCACCTGGCTATGGCCAAGCACCGCCTGCAACAGAAAGGGCAGCGACACAAAGGCCAGGCCCTGGGCGCTGAAGGCGCAGATCGCCGTGAGCGAGGACAGGGCAAACACCGGGCGCTTGAACAGGTCCAGCGCCAGCATCGGTGCCGGATGCCCCGCCTGACGACGCAACAACACCCCACCGCACACCAGCGCCACGGCAACCAGCCCCAGGGTCAACGCGCACTGGGCACCGTGTACCGCCGTGCCCAGGCCCAGCACCAACAAGGCGAACAGCCCGGCACACAACACCGCCGCCAGACGATCAAACGCATGCCCGGTCATCGGCAACGTCGGCAAGGAACGCAGGCCCAAGCCCAAGGCGAGCAACCCCAGCGGCACGTTGATCAGGTACAACCAGTGCCAACTGGCCACCGACAGAATCGCCGACGCCGCGGTCGGCCCCAAGGTGAAGGCCAGCCCCACCACCAGCGAGTTATAGCCCAGGCCACGCCCGAGCATGGTTGACGGGTAAATGTGCCGCAGCAGCGCGGTGTTCACACTCATGATCGCCGCCGCCCCCAGGCCCTGCGCTACCCGTGCGGCCGTGAGCGTGACCAGCGAACCGGCCAACCCGCACAACAACGACGAGACGATAAACAGCAGCAGCCCACCGAGGTACACCCGCCGGTGCCCGAGCACATCGCTCAACGAGGCAAATGGCAGGACCGTGGCGATAATCGCCAACTGGTAGGCATTGACCACCCAGATCACCGAGGCCGAATCGGTGCCGATGCCCTGCGCCAGCGTCGGCAATGCGGTGTTGACGATGGCCGTGTCGAGCGTCGCCATGCCGATCCCCAGGGAAATCGCGATGACCGCCGGCAGGCGTTTATTAAGGGGCAGGCCATCGGCAACAGAAGACATGAACGAACCCACGCGGTGATAAGGCCGCCAGATTAAGGGCGGCGCAGATTTTTTTCAGCCGCCGATCAACCGCCTGTCGACAATTTCATGTTCGCCAGTACGCTGAGGTCCAGGTGCCCGCCGATGATCGGCGGGCACCAGTAGTAACCACCGGTCAACGGCGTGCTGATGCGGTACAGGCCATCGACGATCCCGTCTTCCAGCCCGCTCATACGGCGCAGTTGCGCTTCGAATGCGTCGAAGGAATGGCCGAAGGCAAGGAACATCAAGCCGGCCTGGCCGTTCTCGGCCCATGGCATGGAGCGGCGCACCACGAAGGCTTCGGGGGTGAAGCTCTCCTGGGCGGTACGTTTGGTGTGGGCAGACTCGGGGGCGTCTTCCAGTTCTTCGTTATCGCCATGGCGGCGGCCGATGATGTGATCGCGCTCCTGGGCGGGCAACGCGGCGAAGCCATCCAGGTCGTGCTGCCATTGCTGGATGGCGGCGAAGCTGGCGCCACTGTCGGTCAAGGCGGCTTCGACGGCGGCGTCGTCATGGGGGTTTTCGGTGCCGTCCTCGTAGTCCGTAAGGTCAAAACCGGTCTTGTAGCGGAAACCTTCGGTTGACTGCACCAGGCCAAACGCGGGGGCCAGGGCCTTTTCGAACGCCCGGCTGCGCAGCAACAACTCACCGCGATCCACGCCGTGCAACCACACCCACAGTGCGTGCTGGGTAGACGGGTTATGCGCGCCCGGACCACTGACGGCCGGGAAGGCGCGCAGGCCATCAATGTGTACGCCCAATGCCTGTACCAGCGGCTCACCGAAACCGACCACTGCCGACGAATCCGCAAGCTGTACCAACGCGTCCAGCGCAGCGGGTACGGCTACCGGCGTTTGCACGGCAAAGAACAGATGGCGTGCCTGCAAAGGCACCGGTGCGGCAAGAATGCCCGGCTGGTACTGGCTCATGTGAACTCCTTCAAGAAAGGCGCGCAGTTTACCCGGCGCACGCCATCGTGCGTAGGAGAAAGCGCGCAAGCCTTGCCATAGCGCACTGGGATGGGTGACTCTCTAGTCATGTTTTGCAACTATTCCAGGGGTAGCGACATGACCACCAGCAACCTGATCGCCCAACTGTTCCCGACCTCCGCCGCCGATATTCCCGAGCCCTTTCGCCTGGGAGCGCCCATTGAACAGCGTGAGTTCCTGGTGGACGGCCAATTGCACATATGGAACGGCCCGCTGGCCCGCGTGCAAAGCCCGGTGCAATGGGGCGACGAGCGCGTGCATATCGGCAGCACGCCGCTGCTGGACGCAGGCACCGCCCTCACCGCCCTCGACGCCGCCGTGCGCGCTTATGACCGTGGCCAGGGCGCATGGCCGACGATGCGCGTGGTCGAGCGCATCCAGCACGTCGAAGCGTTCTTACGACGCATGCGTGAACAGCGCGACGCGGTGGTCAAGCTGCTGATGTGGGAGATCGGCAAGAACCTCAAAGACTCGCAGAAAGAATTCGACCGCACCTGCGACTACATCACCGACACCATCAACGCCCTCAAGGACCTCGACCGCCGCAGCAGCCGCTTCGAGCTGGAACAGGACACCCTCGGGCAAATCCGCCGCGTGCCGCTGGGCGTGGCGCTGTGCATGGGCCCCTACAACTACCCGCTCAACGAAACGTTTACCACGCTGATCCCGGCGCTGATCATGGGCAACACCGTGGTGTTCAAACCGGCCAAGCTCGGCGTGCTGCTGATTCGCCCGTTGCTGGAAGCCTTCCGCGACAGCTTCCCGGCCGGGGTGATCAACGTGATCTACGGCAGTGGCCGCGAAACCGTGAGTGCGCTGATGGCCAGCGGCAAGATCGACATCTTTGCGTTTATCGGCACCAACAAGGCCGCCAGCGACCTGAAAAAACTGCACCCCAAACCGCACCGCTTGCGCGCCGCCCTGGGCCTGGATGCGAAAAACCCCGGCATCGTGTTGCCCGAGGTCGACCTGGACAACGCCGTCAGCGAAGCGCTCACCGGTTCGCTGTCGTTCAATGGCCAGCGCTGCACCGCGTTGAAAATCCTGTTTGTGCACCAGGACGTGGTCGACAGTTTCATCGAAAAATTCAACGCCAGGCTGGCAACGCTCAAACCCGGCATGCCCTGGGAGGACGGCGTGGCACTGACGCCGTTGCCGGAAGCGGGCAAGGTGGATTACCTCAACGGGCTGGTCGCCGATGCCGTGCAACACGGCGCCAACGTGGTCAATAGCGAGGGTGGGGTCAGTCGCGGTTCGTTCTTTTACCCGGCGGTGCTGTACCCGGTGAACCCGCAGATGCGCGTGTACCACGAAGAACAGTTCGGCCCGGTGGTGCCGATCGTGCCCTACCGTGACCTGCAAACGGTGATCGACTACGTGCTCGACGCCGACTTTGGCCAACAACTGAGTATTTTCGGCACCGATGCCGCCCAGGTCGGGCGCCTGGTGGACACCTTCGCCAACCAGGTCGGGCGCATCAATATCAACGCCCAATGCCAGCGCGGCCCGGACACCTTCCCGTTCAACGGGCGCAAAAACTCCGCCGAAGGCACGCTGTCGGTTCATGACGCCTTGCGCGTGTTCTCGATCCGCACGTTGGTGGCGACCAAATTCCAGGAGAGCAACAAGGCGCTGGTCAGCGACATCCTGCGCAACCGCGACTCAAGCTTTCTGACCACCGATTACATCTTCTAACATCTGCACGACTCACTGTGTGGGAGGGGTACATCTCCTGAACCGAGGCCACTTTAGTACTGATGAACCTGCCACTCTTCGCCCGGCGCCTGTTGCGCCCGTTGCTCGACCCCTACCGGCGCTATCGCCATGCCAAGCTGATCCACGCCGCGCGCGTGTCCATCGGCTTGCTGGCGACGATCCTGCTGACCACCGGCATCAACCTACCCCATGGCGAATGGGCATCGGTGACCATGTTGATCGTCATCGGCGGCTTGCAGCACCACGGCAACATCGGCAAAAAGGCCGTGGAGCGCGCCTACGGCACCTTGATCGGCGCCAGCGTCGGCCTGCTGCTGGTGGTGCAACAGGCCTACTTTGGCCTGCCGCTGTTGACCTACCTGCTGATGTCGGTGGTGTGCGGGTTCTTCTCCTACCATGCCATCGGCAAGGGCGGCTACATCGCGCTGTTGTCGGCGATCACCGTGTTTATCGTCGCCGGGCACGGGGACAATCCCTTGTCGGACGGGTTGTGGCGTACCGTCGATATTCTTATCGGCATCGTGCTGGCCCTGGCGTTCTCCTTCGCCCTGCCGCTGTATGCGGTGTACTCGTGGCGCTACAACCTGGCCGGCGCCCTGCGCGACTGCGCCGCCATTTACAGCCGCATCGTCAATGGCCAGTCGGTCACCGATGACGAACACCTCAAGCTGCTCAACCGCCTCAACGCGGCGATGGTGCAACTGCGTTCGCTGATGCCCTCGGTGTCCAAGGAAGTACGCATCTCCATGACCGAACTGGACGCCATCCAGCGCCACCTGCGCATGTGCATCAGCACGCTGGAGATTCTCGGCAATACCCGGCCGGACCCGCGTGACGAGCAGGCAATGGCAAGAATGCAAGTGATGTTGAAGGCCGAGCACCGGCAGATTCGGGTGCAGTTGGTGGGGATGGCGCGGGCGTTGAAGTCGGGTGCGAGAGAGCGGTTGGAGCGACCAGGCCAGCTCAGTGGCGTTGAGCCTGCACCGAATTCACAGGGTGATACCGCGCTCAATGGCTATCGGTTGGTAACCATGCAATTGGCAGACAATGTGGACGCAATGCGCGGCCGGTTGGTGAAGCATTTACCACACTGGAGCGTTTGAGCACTGCGTTGAGCCTGCAGGGTTATATAAAGGTCTATCCGTGGCACCACCGCCTGTTAAAAAGGCAGATTCATTGATTAAATAAATCTGCCCTGTTTCACTGCCTTACTTATATTTTTTCGATGCTCAGCCAAGCAATTTCAAAGTCATTTCCGCTCCACGTAGGCTCATCGCTGTGCACAGCGAAATGATCCTCGCCATTATTTACCGCCGTATGAGAGTACACTTGCCAACCACCAGACGACACCGCAAAGGTGGCTGTCGTACTGTATCCAACAGTGAGCCTTAACTTGGGTGTCGTGGTACCCACATTCAACTGCCGGACCGCAAAACTAAGTCTATAGCGATGCCCTGGTAGAGGGGTGATCCTTTTTATCAGCACGTACCCTTGATACTGACTCAAGCCCGAACCGGTGGTTTGCGTCCAGACTCTACTTCCGGGCGCCCCGGTTATCACCCCCCCTCTTCCTGCAGCTCCAAGTTCCCAACCATTTAACGTCCCATCTTGAAAGTTAGTAAAGTCAGGTAAATTGAGCATTTGGTAGGTCGTCGTCAAAAATGGCGTGGCTCTTGCCATGTCTGTACTGCCACCAAACCCCACCGATAACTTTACCGTGATGGGGGTGTTATGTATTACCCTCTGTAACCAAGAACGCAATACGGGCTTGTTCACAATGCCGTTGGTCAATTCCTGCATAGTGACGACATAGCCACCCAGCACCTTTAACTCACGCCCTCCTGACAAAAGGCTCAGATATACCTTTTGCCCGGCTTTAATAAGCGGCCACGCGGGGACGGAGGCTTTAGCGTCGCCTGAAAAGGTATTCATAGTCAACGCAGCGCCGGAGGCCAGCCCGTTAATCAATGCTCCCAGCAACCTGGCCGCTGCAATTGTGCCAACGGTTACCGTTTGAACTTGAGAAACAAGCGTTTTGCCACTACGCACAATCGAGTACCTTAATTGCACGACACTATTCACACTATTGTGTATAACTTCATGCGATGTAAAGTCAAAAACTACCGATCCGCCTGCCGTGCCATTGAGCATTAATGTAACTTTAGTCCCATTCCAGTGAATCCATTCCACGGTAATACTGTCCGTCGCGAGCATACCTAGGTATTTAACCGTTACCTGGGTGCTGTCTTTAAACATCAAGGGGTCGACCGTCACCGTTTGCCCCATACTCGGAGCGCCGTTAAGGGTTGGGAAAGGCAGCTCAGTCGGCAGTAGCTGTACAACGTAGCTGGCAACCTCAAAAGCTATCGCTACTTGCTTGATGGGGATTTCTGGGAAACTTACCCAAACGCGGATATTGAAGACCGAATTATCCTGAAGCGCGCGCACTTTATCTGCCGAGAGCGGCAAGGAAACCCCGTTGGTCAGATCGCCTACGGTGAGTGGCTTGGCGATGGCGAGGTCTTCGGTGTACGCAATACCCGTTGCCAAGGTACCTTCCACCGTCACCCAATAGAGTTGGCCTTCACTGATAAACTCCCACGGCGCGACCTTGATAGTGGCCTCGGCAGGCAGTTCACTCACCGGCAACACTGTCTGGTTTTCAAACCCAACGATATAAGGCGTCGGGAATACCTTTAGGGGCAGCAGAAGCACATTCAACGGCTGAAATTTGTGGCTGACTTGCCCACGCTTTACTTCACACTCCACCGTGATGGCGTTGCCGCTTGGGTGCACGCCCCTGGCAATGACATTGGCCGGAATAACCACATTGATGCTGTTGGTTGCCGGATCGGCTGCCGCTACAGCTTTAAACTGGCTGTAGCCATATTGACCTCGCCATGTGTACGTAATTACATCGCCCGGCAGCATTAATTTGTAGCTGATGCGCAGGGTTGCGCCGCCTTTCACCGTTATCGGCCGGATACTGCCCGTAGTCGGATCAGCCTCAAGAATTTTGAGCACCCCCAGCTCCACCGCCGCACCGACGGTGGGGTTGAGCACCATCGAGCTCTCAGTCGTTTTTGGCGGGCCGGCGTGTACAACGCTATAGCTGATACGGATGCTGCGGTTGTTGTTCTCGACAAGGAAAGAGGTATCTATCGGAATTTCCAGGGTTGTCAACTGAACTCCTTCAAGCGAGGACGTGATGTCGATGGAACCTGCCACCGTACTTTTGCCACTCACGGTCCAATACACTTTGTCACCGACGACAGTGCCTGCGTAGGGAATGTACATCAGCCAGTTCGCACCCGGCACCGTGGCCGGGTCGATGTTGTTGTCCAGGATGGCGGGAACCGTCATGGGCGGCAGGGTTGGAACGCGAACACCAATTTCGAAGTTCAGCTTTTCCGATTGCCGAACGGAGCCAGGCGTACCTTTACCATCGTCGGTTTCGTAGAAAGCCTGGCAGACACCCTTGCCCTCAAATACCTTCAGGGCCTCCATGAGTATCAGCCGTGTGCCGCCCTGCGCGCCAGCCTGTTGACGGGAGATCACGAGCGCACCGCCGCCGTTCGCATCTATATGCTGAAGCTTCACGGTTTCCGTGTATGAAGGGTCGTGGGGTTGATAAGGCGGTAGTACCAACTCCATATGTGTATTGAGTGGAAACAGCCCTGCTTCCAAAAGTGTGATGATGGGTGCTGGCATCAGGCTTGGTGTACCTACTACACCAATCGACGTACTGTTCGAACGCCTCAAGGATACCCCGTCGCTCTTAATCTGCTCGTACCATACGCGAAAGCTCCCCCCGGCCAATTGCTTGAACGTTGCCATCCATTCGGCCGGCAGGGGGATGATTTGAAACCTGCGATTGTTGTCGTCTACCTGGTGAGTCAAGGTTTCGGTCGCGCCGTATTTATCGGTCGTTTCTACATGAACCTTTACCTTATTCGGAGGCTTGGGCAGCACGGTACTGGGCTTCAACTCAACCTCCACCTCCAGTGTTGCTCCGCTCTGGGTGTCGAGATCAAGCTCGCTGATATACTGGCCATCCACCATCACATAGGGTGGCGCCAACGGATACGTGTACATCTCACTGTTCAATACGATAGGTTGGGAGTACGGAAATCGACCAAAAGGTTCATTATTCACCACGTCGAGCACGGTGAAGTACACCTTAACCTCCCCTGATGGGTTGAGATTGCGCAAGACCTCCACGGGCACAGTCACGACAATCGGCTGCGTCGGTGGCTGTTTCGCCTGTTCACCGTCGACGGTGTGCACATAAACAGTCCCGCCCACGTGAACGATGATCTTGTCGTTCTTGCGGATGTTCTCATACGGCATGATCAAACACTGCAAGCCGTCTGCGGTGTTGGTCGGCGTCAGAATAGCGCCTGGCTTGAAGTTCCCAAGCTCCATCGCCAAACCGCTGTGCCATTGCTTCGTATCGTCGTCGTCGTAGCCGCCCGGGATGGTCGTCTTGAACAGAATGGACTGAACTTCCGAATCAACCTCATTCCCGCTGAGCGCACGGCGAACTCTGGCAAAATACGTGCAGTCACCCTCGGGTACCTTTTCGGCAGGGACTTCCAAGAGATAATGAGAGTTTTCGCCGCGCGTGACGGGGGCCCCGACGCGCTCCTCATCATTGATCCACAAACTCAGATAGTCGCCATCTACGACGTCCCAACGCAAAACGCTAAATATGGCGCCCTTGTCTGTGTCATCGATGCCAAATAGGGCATATATGCCATTTCTGCCAAGGCCTATCTTGGATGTTTCAGCGTATTTGGCCTTCGTCAGGTCTACGGGGGGGTATATCGGAGAAGGGTTAAGTTCGGGTACAGGAAAATTTGTGGACATCGCCATCACCTTGCATGGTCAGGGCCGCGCTGAAATGGCGCGACGGGCAAGGTGACTAAACGCCTGGGGAGACAATCAAATCTACTGTCAGAATTGACAGTGACGACGAATGGCTAGGACGCAATGCCTAACCGACGTGCTCGCAACCGAGTATGAATCTCTTAACATCCACACTTTTTCTTACGCTTTTTTCACGATTTATTCACATGCACAGACGTAGGGTGAAGCCTCATCCGTTACAAACGTTGCACATCAAGCCCGCCGCCCCAGCGGGCTTTTTTTTGCCTGGGGTTTGGCCTCAGCGTGCGGCGTTGGCAACAGGCGCCGTTTGTTCGCGAATAGCCCGCTGGGTGTCCAGCACCTTGGCCAAGGCGGTTTGCGCTTCGGGGCTTTGTTGCGGCACGCGGATCGCCGCCGAGACCAGGGTGATCAGCTTGGCCATGACTTCGGCGTCGGTGGCCGGGCGGCCCAGGCTCATGGAGTTCATCAGCAGGCGCAGCTCGGTGCCGGCCATTACCCCGGAAATCGCCTTGAGGGCAAATTGCAGGCGCACCCCCAGCTCGTTGCGCGGCAGGTCCGGCAAGGCCAGGGCGAAGGCTTCGAAGAAGCGCTGGAACACCGGCTGGTAATGCACCTTGAGGTATTCCTGGATAAACGGCGACGTGTCGCTGTATACCCGGCCCAAAAAGCGGATGAACGAGCGCCCTTCCCCGCTTGACGGGTCGCTGCGCTCCAGGCCCATGGCCGGGGCGAACAGCACGCCCAGCAGCGTGTCGCAATCAAGCGGGCCGTCGGATTCGGCTTCGCAGCGCGCCAGCAGTTCCAGGCGCTGCTCGTTGAGCGGCTCCAGACGTTGCATCAGCAGGGTTTTCATCAGGGAATCCTTGTCCCCGAAGTGGTAGTTCACGGCGGCCAGGTTGACTTGGGCACGCTCGGTAATCTGCCGTAACAGCACCGCGTCATACCCGTATTTGATAAACAGAGCTTCTGTCGCATCCAGCAAGCGGGTCTTGGTAACGTTTGGAGCGCTGAGTTTCTTCGCGACCATAAGGGTTCCACGGCGGAAATATTGTTTTAAAAAATAATTTGATTTTTATACCGATGCAGCCCGTCGAAAGCAAGTAGTGACACTCCGCCATATCATCGAAAGCCTCGGCATACGGCGGTTTCGGGGATCGACCGGGAGTTTTCCAGAGCGCCTTCAGCGCCATCAAAGAATCATTTCAAAGGGTAAAAACGCTCTACATCCATGGCTGGCGAAGCGCCGGGAACGCGGTTAGTATTCAAACAATATTTTAAAAACAAGAAATAAAACCAGTCCGAGACGCGTACCAGACAGCTCCCGAACTTGTTACAAGGCTTTACCGGGGGTATGACGGCAGCGTCGAGACTGCAGGCGTAGTCATGATGACCGATACCCGCGCGCACCCAGGCTTGATCTCCCTGCAAGGCATCGGCAAGCGCTATCAGCTCGCCGGGCAGGAATTGACCATTCTCAAGGATGTGTGCCTGTCCATCGCCAGCGGTGACAGCTGCGGCATCCTCGGCGCCTCCGGTTCCGGCAAAAGTACCCTGCTCAATATCCTCGGTTTGCTGGACCTGCCCAACGACGGCCACTACCACTTTGCCGGCCACGATATTTTCAACGCCAGCGCCGATGAACTGGCCGCCATTCGCAACCAGCAGATCGGTTTCGTGTTCCAGAGCTTCAACCTGCTGCCGCGCCTCAGCGCGCTGGATAACGTCGCCCTGCCCTTGAGCTATCGCGGCGTGTCGCGCCATGAGTCCGTGGAGCGGGCCCTGCGCATGCTCGAACAGGTCGGCCTGGCCGACCGCGCTCACCATCGCCCTGCCGACCTCTCCGGCGGCCAGCGCCAACGGGTGGCGATTGCCCGCGCCTTGGTCGGCAACCCCTCGGTGATCCTCGCCGACGAACCCACCGGCAACCTCGACAGCACCACCGCCCAAGACATCATGGACCTGTTGCTGGCCCTGAACCGCGAGCAACAGGTCACGCTGATTATCGTCACCCATGACCCGCACATCGCCGAACGCCTGGCGCGCAAGATCCTGGTGCGCAATGGCGTGGTGCACGAGGCGCATCGCCCATGAGCCTGCGGGTCGAACAAAGCCTCAGCCAACTGCTGCATGAAGCCTTTATCAGCCTGCGCACCTTGGGCAAGCGCTCGGTCCTGGCGTTGCTCGGCATCGTGATCGGCAGCTCCTCGGTGGTGGCGTTGATCAATATCGGGCACAACGCGGCGGTGGATGCCGCGATGATTTTCAAGGACATGGGCACCGACACGCTCATCGTCCAGTTCCCCCCCAAAGGCGGCGCCAACGTGCCGATGCGCAGCCGTCTCGACCTGCATGCGGTGCGCCAGGCGGTAGCGGGCATCGCGCATATCGGCGCCCTGACGCTGTTCAGCGGGCCCATCGTGTTCCATGGCCGCAGCGTCAATGCCAACTTTGTCGGCAGTACGCCCGACATCCAGCCAGCGATGCGCCTGGTGGTGCAACAGGGCCGCTTCCTGTCGAGCTTCGACACCCACGAAACCTATGGCGTGATCGGCGACCAGATCGCCCAGGCCCTCGGCGCACCGGGCGACCCAGTGCAACTGGGCGACCGCGTGCGCATCAACGACTACCTGTTCCTGATCGTGGGCATCCTGCACAACCAGCCCCGGGCGATGTTAATGCCGGTGCAGGCCAACGAGTCGCTGTTCATCCCCGCCGAAGGCATGCGCCGCATCTACGCCACCCCGCAGATCAGCAACGTGATCATTCGCGCCGCGCCCGGCCAAGACATGGAACGCATTGCCAAAGCCGCCGCCGCGGCCTTGCAACGCCAACTCACCGACCACGATGTCGACATCCAGGTGCCTCAGCAAATGATCGATGGCATGACCCGGCAAAGCCGCACGTTCGCCTATTTGCTGCTGGCCCTGGGCGCGATCTCGCTGGTGGGCGGCGGCGTGGGCGTGATGAACGTGATGCTGATGAACGTTTCGCAGCGGCGCCGCGAAATCGGCATCCGCATGGCCCTGGGCGCGCGTCGACGGGATATCCGCAACCTGTTCCTGATCGAAGCGGTGACCCTCACCGCCGTCGGCGCGTTGTGCGGCGCGGTACTCGGTATGACGGCGGCGTGGTTCTACGCCTGGCTGTCAGGCTGGGAATTCGCGCTGGCCGCGGCGGCCCTGCCCCTGGGAGTGGGCAGTACGTTGTGGGTGGGTTTGTTCTTCGGCATCTACCCCGCGGTCTCGGCCTCGCGGTTGCAACCGGTGGAGGCCCTGCGCGATGAATAAATGGCTGCTATTGCTGACGCTGATCAGCCTGCCCGGCATGGCCGCCGACGTGGTCATCCGGCCGTCGGCGCCCACTACCCCGCGCAGCGTATCGCTGAATGCGCAGGTCACCACCCTGACCCTGGGTGATGCGGTGTATCTGGGCCTGCGCAACAACCCGGCGATCCGCAGCGCGTACCTGCAACGGGTCGCGCAGAAGTTCGACCTGCGCGTGGCCGAAGACGTGTTCAACCCCAAGCTCACCCTCAACAGCTATTACCGCGGCACTCGCGGCTCCCAGGACAGCGCACGCAACGCCAACCTGGCGCCGTCCAGCAGCCTGCTCGGTGAGTACGGCACGCGCCTGAGCATGGCCTGGACCCAGCAGTTGAACAACGCCGACCGCGCCGGCCGCTATCGCAGCGACGGCCTGGACCTGGCAATTATCCAACCGCTGCTGCGCGGCGCTGGCTGGGACGCCGCGCCTGTCGGAGCAGGCCAACCGCCTGAACCTCAAGGCCACGGTGGCGCAGACCATCAGCCAGATCATCGCCACCTATCGCGAATTGCTGCGCGCCCAGGAGCAACTGAGCATCGTGCAAGACGCCCTCGCGCGCTCCGGCACCCTGCTGGAAGTGAACAAGGCGCTGATCAGTGCCGGGCGCATGGCCGAATTCGAAATCGTGCAGACCGAAGCCGACATCGCCACCCAGCAACTGGGCGTGGAGGAAGCCCAGAACCAACTGGACACCAATCGCCTGGCCCTGCTGCGCCTGCTGGCGCTGGACCTGTCCACGCCGATTCGCGCCACCGAAGCCCTGGAGGCCAAGCCCATGCAGATCGACAAGCGCCAAGCCTTCAACCTGGCGCAAACCCAGCAACCGGAATACCTCGCCGCCCTGCTCGGCAGCCAGCAGGCCGACCTCAACCTGGTGATCGCCAAGGACTCCGGGCGCTGGCAAGTCGACCTCGTCGCCGGCGCGAACCAGATTCGCGACGCCTACAACAACGACGCCGGCAGCAGTAACAACCGCACCTGGGACAGCTACGCCGGGGTGCAAGTGCAGATCCCCATCGGGGACATCAGCACCCGCCAGGCCGAAGTGCGTGCGCGGGTCAACGTCGAGGACCAGCAGATCCGCATCACCGATGCGCGCCAAGAGCTGGAGCGCAGCGTCAACGATGTGGTGCGCGACCTCGGCACGCGCTGGCGCCAGTATGAAATCTCCCAGCGCGCGGTGGAGTTGTCGCGCCGCAAAATCGAGATCGAACGGGAAAAACTCAGCGCCGGGCGCTCCACCAACTTCCAGGTGCTGAGTTTCGAGACCGACCTGCGCAACGCCGAAAATGCCCGGCTCAATGCCCTGATCGCTTATTTGAACGCCCAGACCCAGCTCGACCTGACGCTGGGCATGACGTTGGAAAGTTGGGAAATCGCCCTCAATGACTATTGATAAAAAACGCCTGTTGGGCGCTGTGCTGATCCTGCTGGTGGCCGGCGTGGCGCTGGCCCTGCGCAGCCCCGCGCAAGACCCGGCCGGCACCGCCGAGCAGTGGCTGGCAGTCAAGCCCGACGCGCTGGTGCACCAGATCGGCCTGGTGGGCAAGATCGAGCCCGACACCACTCTGGTCCTCACCGCGCCATTCGACGGCAATGTGCAGGCCAACCTGGTGGAGCAAGGTCAGCGGGTCGAAGCCGGCCAGGTGCTGCTGCGCATGGACCCTGCCACCCTGCAAATGCAACTGCGCGACGCCCTCGCCGCCCAGCTCAAGGCTCGGCGCACCGTGCAGGAGATGCAGGATTGGGACAGCAGCCCCGCCGTCAGCCGCGCCCGACGCAGCTTGCGCACCGCCGAAATGAGCGCCGGCAACACCCAGCGCAAGCTCACCGAAAGCGACAACCTGTTCAAGCGCGGCATCATCCCGCGCAATGAACTGGACGACCTCAAGCAACAGGCCCAACAGCAACAGCTGGACCTCGCCTCCGCACGCAGTGAACTGCAACAGGCCCTGGACCAGGGCAAGGGCGAATACCGCCAGATCGCCGACATGGAACTGACCAACGCCACGGTGAAATACGAGGCGCTGCGCACGTTGCTCGAAGGCCAGGACGTCAAGGCGCCGTTCTCCGGCATCGTGGTGCCCGCGCCCGGTAATAATTCAGCCCAGGGGGGCAACATTAACAACGCGCCCATCCAGGCCGGCAGTAAGGTCAGCCAGGGCCAGGTACTGTTTGGCCTGGCAAATATCGAACGGCTGAAAATCGTCGCCAAGGTCTCGGAACTGGACATCAACCAATTGCATCAGGGCCAGGCGGTGGAAGTGATGGGTGATG
>Ga0308160_10003073_pt1 | contig 19239 bp, 21 predicted proteins | sample PhyFR1_FD_201036 | JGI IMG/M metagenome (GOLD analysis project Ga0308160, IMG submission 201036) | Phyllosphere microbial communities from UC Gill Tract Community Farm, Albany, California, United States - DLSLF.R1 | ecosystem: Host-associated > Plants > Phyllosphere > Unclassified | place: USA...
ACGATTGGGTTATCTGTCGCGGATCGCCTTCGGACAATTTGGTGAGGGGGACTACCGTGTTTTCTATAACGATCTCAGCCACGCCTTGCAGTGGCTTGAGACGTGAACAAACCGTCCGCTTCGGGTCCAGGCTGTGTAAAAACATAAATGCCGAGCTTGCGGCCTGCGTACTCGGTCAGGCGTAATTGTGTAGCTGTATATAGCCGTGTGGCAGGCCGTTTTCTCTGCGCGATATTTTCAGCGAAGCTCGGGAGAAGATTGAGGTCAGCAGGTTCCATGCAGCTAAAAAGCGGGCATATGCCCTGATGGCATTCAGCATTGCCGGCATGCCCAGCAGCTTCATCAAGCGCCGGAAGTTATAGGCGAGCACGTGCAGGCTCATCTCGGTTTTCACGAAATCCAGCCCTTTCGTCAGGAAGTGCGTTGCCCCCATCCAGGATTTTAGCGTGCCAAATGGGTGCTCAACCGACGAGCGCCGCAGTCGCATGGCGTCGGGATTTGCGTCCAGGCGTGCTTGCATGTCATCGAGAAGGTTTTGGTGCTCCCAACGGGTCACTCGGCGTTGCTGGCTCGGTGTGCACCTGTCCTTGAGTGCGCAGCCTTTGCAATTGGAGCTCCAGTATCGGTGATTCGTCATGCCATTCTCGACGGTTGAAAAACGCCAGATCAGCGCTTGGCCTGCCGGACAGCGGTATTCATTTTTCTCTGCGTCGTAGATGAAATCGGCCTTGTCGAATCTGCCGTCGAACTTGGCGTTGGACGTTTTGTTTTCGGTACCAGGGCAGTAATGCCGGCTTCATGGCAAGCCAGGATTTCTTTACCGTTGAAATAGCCACGGTCGGCAATCGCGGTTAGCGTCGTGGTTCCGATCGCGGTCCGTGCCTTCCTGGCCATGCCAGACAATTGATCTCGATCGCTACCATTGTTCGTCACGTCGTGCTCGACGATCAAATGATGCTTGGTATCGACTGCGGTCTGCACGTTGTAGCCGACGATGCCGCTGCCTCTCGACATCATCGACCGAGCGTCCGGATCGGTCAGTGAAATTTGTGTTTCCCCTGTCTCTTCCAGCTTCGCTTCGATTTCCTTGAGCTTGACCATCTGCTCCTTCAACGCCGAAATCTTATCGTTGAGGCGCACAGTTTTCGCTTGTTTGGCAGCCGGCTCTTGCCGGTCAGCCGTATCAAGTTCTGCCAGATAGCGGGTGATGCTGGCTCGATCTCCTGCATCCTGCGCTTGAGCTTGGCATCGGTGAAATTCCGGTCGCTGCTGTTGACAGCCTTGAACTTGCTACCGTCGATCGCAACCACTGCATCCGCAAACAAATCCAACTGCTGGCATAGCACGACAAACTGGCGCCAGACATTGCGAATGGCCTTGCCGTTGTCTTTTCGGAAATTCGCTATCGTCTTGAAATCCGGGCTCAGGCGCTGCGTCAGCCACATCAATTCGACGTTGCGCTGGGCCTCTCGCTCCAGCCGACGGCTCGACTGGATCCGATTGAGATAGCCGTAAATGTAGAGCTTCAAGAGCACAGTCGGATGGTATGCAGGCCGGCCCGTTTTCGCAGGCTGTACACGTTTGAAACCAAGGCCGGCAAGGTCCAGCTCCTCGACAAAAACCTCGACCACACGCACCGGGTTATTCTCAGCTACGTAATCATCCAGGAGCTCGGGCAGCAGCGTGCCTTGTCCTCGATCTTCGCCTTCGATAAAGCGCTTCATGTCGCACCTGCATTGATGAGATACTGACTCAACGTTTACTGGGCCGGTTTCGTTTACCTGGATCTACGTTTTTACACAGCCTGGGTCGAAAGCTAACGGCTGAACATTCTACTCTCGGCCATTAGCTACCTGGCGCAGATGCATTTTGGCGGCAACAGATTTACGGCGAGTTCTTTTAGAGGCTGAATTCGGTAAAGAGCGAACCTGCCACGCAAATCACATTAGTTCTTCAGGACACCACGACGTGAAGCATTACCTGTACAGCTCGGCCGGAAACACAGAGGGACTGGATGAGTACATTGCCTACTTCGAGATTGCCGAAGATGGATACTGTGCCCGCTACCTCGAAATTCGGCCAGAGGGGCATGCGCTGAAATACACGGAAGAAAAGCCAGCGGATGCGTTTGGCGCGTTACCAGAAGGGCGGTGGGATGCTGTAGAAGCAGCAAAACCCAGGTATGGGACACTGAAGGAGATCTCGAACGCGCTTTTTGACAGCGTTTGGGACGATATTCGGGCTGCCTGGTAGGGGACCACGGCCCGTCACACGGAAAGCCCGGTCATACCAAAGGAGTCCAATGCGCGCTGTAAGTCATTTCAACAACGCCTTCGTTCACGGCGCAGCAGCCTATTCCACCTATGCGTTGGCGCCTTTTCTGCAAAGCCAGGTCAGCCTGGTATTGGCCTTCCTCATCTGTGTCTATGCCGGGTGGTGTCGCCAGGCCTACCTCGCCGCGTTCCTGGGCGGGGTGATCGTGGCGGTCGTCGGCTGGACTGCGGTCGGCGTCCTGAGCTCGCCGGAAGTCGGTTTCGGGGTGTTCTTCATGGTCCCGTTCGCGCTGCTGGTGATCTTGCCGACCGCACTGGCAGGCTACCTGGTCGGAAAAGCCATCTCGACGATCGCGCAGCGCCGAGCCAGGGCCGCAGACCGCGGCACCTGAGAATGCCCATCAATCCTCCAGCTCATCCTCCCCCGGCTTGCGCCCCCGTCCACGGTCCAGCGATTCCTTCATCCCCTCCACCTCGCGCATGAATTCGTCGATGCCGTGATCCTGGCTGACCCGGACCTCGGGCGGCAGCAGCACTGCCATGTACAGTTCGTCCGCCAGGCGGCCGCTGCGCTGCAGGTTGAAGATCAGGATCAGGCTCGAGCCCAGCACCGCCATGCCGGCCGCGATCCAGCGGTAGCGGCGCCGGTTCTGCGGCTTCACGGTGCAGAGGTGGAAGTAGATCATGCCTGCCACCAGCAGCGTCGCCGCGTGCGAGGCGTAGTGGGTGAAGGCTTCGAGCGAGAAGGCATAGGCGATGGTGGCGGCCAGCAGTGCCGTCGCGGCCAGCGCCGCCAGGCCGCAGCCGAACACGAACAGGTGGCGGCCCAGGCGCGCGTGGCGGCCGAACAGGCGGTTGGCGAAGGCCCAGGCGCCGCTCCACAGCAGGGCCGCGCCGACGCCCCAGGCCAGGGCTTCGAAGTAGCGCACGAATTCGAAGTACTGGGTGTCGCTGAGCCAGCGCGCGAACAGCGCGAAGCAGCCGGTCAGCAGCACGCCGGCGGCGCCCGGCAGCGCGCCTTCCCAGCGGTGGAAGGTGCGGTCGGCGAGTTCCGGCGCCACCGGAAAGCTGGCCGCGCGCACCCGCAGCGAGGTGTGGCCGATGCGCACCACGGTGTCGCCCGACAGCACCACCTCGGGCAGGCGCTTGCCGCGGTGGATGATGCCGTTGCGGCTGCCCTGGTCGCGCAGCACCAGGCGCCCGGCGGCGTCCATCACGATGCGCGCGTGGCTGGCGGCGACGTAGTCGTCGTCGATGATGAATTCGTTGTCGTAGCCGCGGCCGAGCCGGATCGGCAGGGTGTCGACGCGGCTGCGCTGCAGCACGTCGCCGTTGCGGGCCAGGGTCTCGATGAACCAGGGACCGCTCATCGCCGCGCCGCCTGTGTCGGTGCGCGCGGCCGGCTGCGGCCCAGCGCCGACAGGAAGGCGCGCGTGGCCCGCATGCCGTTTTCGAACGAGACCCCGGCCAGGTCCAGGCGGCTCTGCAGGCTGGCGTTGCCGTCGTCGTTGCTGGCGGTGAGCAGGGTGAAGTTGTACAGGCCGGCGAACTTGCGGTAGGCGCGCACGCAGGTGACGGCGCGCAGCGGCAGGCTGGCCGTGTGCACGAACTGCTCGGTGCAGGCGGGGCGGGTCAGGCGCGTGTCGCGCGAGGAGCCGATGCGGTCGACCCTGAACTGGCTGCTCGCCAGCGCCGCGAACTGCAGCGGATGCATGCTGGCCGAGCGCAGATAGGTGTGCGACATCGACACATGCCCGGTCTGCTGGGTGTCGGACACATAGATCGCGGCTTCCATCGCGCAGCTGACAGAGTCGCCGGTGTACTCGGCCTCCAGGCGGAAGTTCGAACGCCCCCAGCAGCGCAGTTGCTGCGACTCGCGCACCGGTACGTGGTAGGGGCCCATGGTCTTGATCGACAGCGGCTCGGCCAGCAGGCGGTCGATCATGTCGCGCTGGTGGGCCAGCAGCTGCTGGGCGATCAGCGGGTTGAAGTTCTTCGGCGGACGCGACTGCGCCGCCACCTTGCGCAGCAGCTCCTGGGCGTAGCGCACCGGTACCAGGAAGCTCACCGATTCGCCGTCGCGCCGCTTGGAGACGTTGATGCCGGCCACGGTGCCCGACACCGTCACGCTGGGCCCGCCGCTCATGCCCGAGTTGATCGGGCCGGTAAAGATCAGCTGGTCGTAGAAGCTGCGCGTGATCACGCCGTTGTACGCGCCTTCCGAGATCGCGAAGCCGAGGTCGAGCGGATTGCCGAGCGAGTACAGGTACTGGCCCTGGGTCAGCCGGACCGGGTGGTCGGGCACCTGGAAGAAGCCGGTGCCTTCCCGGTTGACGCGCACCACGGCCAGGTCGTGCAGCACGTCGACCGCCAGCAGTTCCACCGGCCCGGTCTTGCCGTCGGTGTCGACGTATTCGCCGACGTACACGTCCGGGTCGAGCGCCATCTGCGACACCACGTGGTAATTGGTCAGCACCAGGTTGCTGGTGCCGACCAGGAAGCCGGAGCCGACGGTGGACTGGCTGCGGCCGTTCTTCAGCAGCATGCGGATCTGCAGCAGGTCGCCCTTGGCGGCCGAATACAGGTCCTGGGCGGCGGTGGAGGGCGTCGGCAGGGCGGCGGTCTCGTCGGTTTCACCGGGACCGGGCGCGGGCGGGGTGGTGGCGGGCGGGGCGCCGGGCGGGATCACCAGCGGCGGCTGGGGCACCGGCTTGCCGCCGCCAGTGCCGGGGCTGCTTTTCTGCGCGACCGGGGCTGCACCGGCCAGGCTGCAGGCGAGGAAGAGCAGGGTGGCAAAGGGGAGCGGGCGCATTGCGCCCATCTTGCCAGAATAATCAGGACGGCAGCGCTAAATCGGTCGCCCCCGCGAAGGCGGGGGCCCAAGTGTTGCGAGCGTTTCGTTTGCGTGTGCGAAATTGGGTCCCCGCCTTCGCGGGGACGACGTCAAGGGCTCGCGGGGACGACGTCAAGGGCTCGCGGGGACGACGTCAAGGGCTCTCGGGGACGACGTCAAGGGCTCTCGGGGACGACGTCAGGGGCTCGCGGGAATGACGTCAGAGCTCGCCGTCCAGCACCGGCTCGGCCGCCGGCGTCATCATGTGGCCCAGCTTGGCCTGCTTGGTGTTCAGGTAGCCGTTGTTGAAGGCGTTGCGGTTGACCAGCAGGGGCACGCGTTCGGCGACGTCGAAGCCCAGGCGGGTCAGGGCGTCGATCTTGCGCGGGTTGTTGGTCATCAGGCGCACCGCTTCGATGCCGAAGTGGCGCAGCATCGGCTGCACCAGCTCGTAGTTGCGGGCGTCGGCGTGGAAGCCCAGCTGCAGGTTGGCTTCGACGGTGTCGGCGCCGGCTTCCTGCAGGCGGTAGGCGCGGATCTTGTTGACCAGGCCGATGCCGCGCCCTTCCTGGCGCAGGTAGAGCAGGATGCCGCGCCCTTCGGCGGCGATCTTCTTCAGCGCGCCTTCGAGCTGGGCGCCGCAGTCGCAGCGTTGCGAGAACATCACGTCGCCGGTCAGGCATTCCGAGTGGATGCGCATCAGCGGCGGTTCGCCCGTCGACAGGTCGCCCAGCGTCATCGCCAGGTGCTCCTTGCCGGTCGCGTGTTCGACGAAGGCGTGCAGCGTGAACTGTGTCCACGGCGTCGGCAGGGTGCACGACGTGACGTAGTCGACGAGCTCGGAGGCGCTGTTGGACATGGTGGCGGCGTTGTCTTGCATGAAGGTTCCTGAGGCGAAAAGCGACGATTTCTGCGACTGTAAAGCTGAAGTTTACCGGAAATCCGACACTCCCGTGCGGTGTCGGTCCATTGCGGCCGGATTTGTATCCTTACGGCATCATCATATGCTACGCTGGCGGCGCCATTTTTCCCGCTCACCGCGATGCCGTCCTCCGCTCCCTTCTACCGCAAATTCCTGCCGCGCCGCCTCGCCGCCTGGCTGGCGCTCGCCTTCACCCTGTTGTCCTTCCTGTTGTCCGTGCTGCTGGTGACCGTGATCGAACAGCGCAATACGCAACAGGTCAAGACCAGCATCGGCCATGGCCTGGAAGAGCTGGCGCTGCAAACCTCCGACAAGCTCGAACGCGGCATGTACGAACGCTACCGCGAAGTGCGCCTGATCGCCCAGCGCCGCGGCGTGCGTCCGGAGTCGCCGCTGGAACGGCGCCGCGAGACCCTGAGCCAGCTTCAGGACAGCTACGGCTTTTATAGCTGGATCGGCGTCGCCGGCCTGGACGGCAAGGTGCAGGTGGCGGCCAAGGGCGTGCTGGAAGGCGTCGACGTCGGCAAGCGGCCCTGGTTCAGGGATGCCTTGCGCGGCAAGCACGCCGGCGACGTGCACGAGGCGGTGCTGCTGGCCAAACTGCTGCCGCGGCAGGACGAGCCATGGCGCTTCGTCGACGTCGCCTTCCCGGTGCCGGACGATGCCGGCCGTCCCCAGGGCGTGCTGGGCGTGCACCTGTCCTGGCTGTGGGCGCGCGACGTCGAACGCTCGGTGATCGCGCCGATCGCGGCGCGGCGCCAGGTCGAGGCCCTGATCGTCGATGCCAACGGCAAGGTCCTGCTCGGCCCGCCCGGCTGGCAGGGCAGCATGCTGTCGCTGGACAGCCTGCGCGCGGCGCAGGCGCGCAAGAACGGCGGCTACCTGACCGAGACCTGGCCGGACGGCGAGTCCTGGCTGGTCGGCTACGCGCGCGGCCGCGGCCACGCCGACTACCCGGGACTGGGCTGGACCGTGCTGGTGCGCCAGAAGGTCGACGATGCCTACGCGCCGGTGCGCCGCCTGCGCGAATACGGGCTGGCCGCGGGCGTGCTGCTGGCGGCGCTGTGCTCGCTGGCCGGCGTGTTCGTCGCACGCCGCATCACCCGTCCGCTGGACGAACTGGCCCGGTCGGCGCACCGCATCCGCGAAGGCGAGCCGGTGGCCATCACGCCCGGCCGCGGCGGCTACGAGGAAGTCGAGGCCCTGTCCGGCACACTGAGCGTGCTGGTGGCCGACCTGGTCCACCGCCGCAAGCAGCTGGAGCACCTGAACGCCACGCTGGAAGAGCGGGTCGACCAGCGCACCCTCGAACTGGAAAAGGCGCTCACCACCGTGCGCGCCAGCCAGCAGCGCATCGTCAACATCATCGAGACGGCGCAGGATGCCTTCATCAGCGTCGACCTGGATGGCCGCATCACCGACTGGAACTCGGCCGCCCATGCGCTGCTGGGCTGGAGCCGCCAGGAGGTCGTGGGGCGCATGCTGTTCGACGTGATCATCGCCGAGCGCCACCGGGCCGTCGCCTGGGCCGCGCTGCGCCAGTTCCGCGAGAGCGGCCAGCTCGACCTGCTCGGCCGCCGCGTCGAGCGCACCCTGGTGCGGCGCGACGGCGCCGAGATCACGGCCGAGATGACGACCGGCCTGGTCGGCACCGGCGAGGGCGTGTTCTTCAGCGTGTTCCTGCACGACGTCTCGGAGCGCAAGGAGATCGAGCGCATGAAGAACGAGTTCGTCGCCACCGTCTCGCACGAATTGCGCACACCGCTGACGGCGATCAGCGCCTCGCTGTCGCTGCTGAAGGATGGCATGGCCGGCGATCTGCCCGCCGATGCGCAGGGTCTGGTCGGCGTGGCCTGCGCCAGTACCGAACGCCTGGTGCGCCTGATCGGCGACGTGCTCGACATCCAGAAGATGGAAGCGGGACAGATGGACTACCGCTTCGAGGATGCGCTGGTGGCGCCGGTCGTCGAGGGTGCGCTGGCGGCGATGGACAGCTTCGCGGCCCAGGCCGGGGTGGCGCTGCGCTTCGAGGCCGCGGACGGCGCCGCCGGCCTGCACGCCAGTGTCGATCGCGACCGCCTGACCCAGGTGCTGACCAACCTGCTGTCGAACGCCATCAAGTTTTCCGAGCGCGGCAGCGGAGTCCTGACGCGCCTGGACGGCGGCAACGGCCTGCTGCGCATCGCCGTGATCGACCATGGCGCCGGCATCCCGGAAGCCTTCCGCGGCCGCATCTTCCAGCGCTTCGCCCAGGCCGATTCCGCCGACTCGCGCAAGAAGGGCGGCACCGGACTGGGGCTGAGCATCTGCCGCAGCATCGTCGAAGAGCATGGCGGCAGCATCTGGTTCGAGGCCGAAGAGGGGGCGGGCACGAGCTTCTTCGTCGAGCTGCCGGCTCTCAGTCGGCAATGAAGGCGGCCAGTTCCTCGGGCGTGCCCTGCGGGAAGGCTTCGCGCAGATAGCCCAGAAAGGCGGACACCCGCGCGCTCAGCAGCCGGCGCGATGGATACAGCGTCCATAGCGTGGTCTCGGGACCCTCGGCGTCGCCCCAGTGCACCAGGGCGCCGGCCGCCAGGTCGCGGCTGACCAGCGATACCGGCAGGCGCGCGGCGCCGGCGCCGGCACGTACCGCGTCGCGCACCATGATCATCGACGACAGGGCGAGCACCGGGTCGACCGCGATGCGCGCCTTGCCGGCCGGCGTGTTCAGCTCCCAGTCCGACGCCTGCTCGCCGCTGCCGCGCACGACCACCGGCACCGGCTTGCCGTCCACCGATCGCGCAAGGACGGGGCTGGCGACGACGACCAGCCGGTCGCGCAGCAGGATGCGGCCGACCAGGCGCTCGTCCGGCCGCGGATTCACCCTGATCACCAGGTCGTATGCTTCCTCGATCATGTCGACCGCCCGGTCCTCGGTCGTGACGTCCAGGCGTACTTCCGGAAAGCGCAGCCGGAAACCGGCCGCCAGCCGGCCCATGGCGAGCTGCGAAAACAGCAGCGGGGCGCTGATGCGCAGGCGGCCGCGCGGCTTGCTGCCGCCGGACGCGATCTCGGCCGCGGTTTCGTCGATCTCGGTCAGCAGACGCCCGGTACGCTCGTACAGTGCCATGCCCTCCTGGGTCAGCTTCAGGCTGCGTGCGCCGCGTTCCAGCAGGCGCAGCCCGAGTTCGCTTTCGAGCTCCGCCACGCGCCGCGAGAGCGTCGCCTTGGGCCGGCCGGTCGCCCGGGCAGCACGGCCGAAGCCGCCGTGACGGGCAACGAGGTTGAAGTCGGCAAGCGCAGGCAGGTCCATGGCGTATTCCCTTGAGTGTTCCAGTGATGAGACCGTCCGTCCAAATTTAGCATCTTTCGGATCAGAGGCGGAATGCCTACCATGGAATTGTCTTCCAACCACACCCAAGGAGAACGATCATGATTTATTCGACCGCCACCGTCCCCGTCAATCCGGAAGGCGAGCTGCCTTTGAGCCGCGCCCAGGCCTGGGCCGGGCTCGTATTAAAAGCACGCGACGCCCGGCTGTTCCTGCCGCCCGGCCTCTGCACCCGTTGCGAGGTCGTGGAAGAAAGCGCCAGCCACATCGTGCGCGAAGCCAGCATCGGCGGCGCCGACCTGCGCGAGATCATCGTCTTCGAGCCGGAACGGAAAGTCAGCTTCTTCCAGGCCAGCGGACCGCGCGAAGGCGTCATCGTCAACGAACTGTTCGAAGACGAGAGCGGGGCGCTGCAACTCAGGTTCTACGGCTATCTCGGCCTGCGCGACAAGCAGGCGGGCGGTCCGGAAGAGCAGGCCGAGCAGGCGACGATGGACAGCGACCAGGGCTACAAGGCGGCCCTGCTGTCGACGCTGAAGCGCACGCGAGAGCTGCTGGCGGCCGGCCATCTCTGATGCAGACGAACAGGCAGTCGCGCGGTCCAAGGGGGATGATGCCGACAAGCGGTGTGGCAGGAATTGAGGAAATTATTGAAAGCCTGTTCCAGCGCAAACTTTCATATATATAATCGGCATCATTTCTTCGAACAAGCCGACCTGGAGCAGCGATGATCCGGACCCTGTTAGCCGAAGCAAACCCTGTCGCACGCCTGGGCATGCGCTCGCTGCTGCGCGCAAGTGCCGAGGCGCTCGAAATTGACGAAGTCGGCAGCCATGCCGAGCTGTTGGCGAAGCTGAGCGAGCGCTACTACGAATTCATCATCGTCGAGCCGGCGATCGGCGGCGCCGACGCCGGCAGCGCCACCGCGCTGGTCGAGCGCCTGCACGCACTCGCGCCCTGGGCCGACATCCTGGTGTTCACTGCGCTCGATGAGCTCAGCTTCGGCGTCGGCGCCATCCGCCATGGCGCCAAGGGCTATCTGATGAAGACCGCCCAGCGTGATGAGTTCAAGACCGCGGTCAAGCGCGTCGCCGGCGGAAAGCTCTATCTCAGCAAGGCGCTGGCGGAGGAATTCGCCGCCTGCGTGCGCAAATACGATGCCCGCAACAAACCGCACGAGAGCTTCAGCAGGCGCGAGTTCGAGGTGTTCGCGCTGGCCGTGTGCGGCATGACCGTGATCGAAAGCGCGCAACTGCTGCACCTGGACACCGGCACGGTCGGCGACTTCAAGCGCGATGTCATGTCCAGGCTGGACGCGTCCACGCCGCAGGGCCTGGTGGAGTATGCGACGACGCACGGCCTCAGCGCCGATTGCAGCGCGGCCTGCGCCGAATTGTGGTCCGGCCGCTTCGGTCAGGCCGCCGCGACCCCGAGCCCGGCAAGCCAGTCCGCCAGCGCGGTTGCCGGCATCGGTTTGGCGATCCGGTAGCCCTGGGCCGACAGGCCCCATCAGCGGTACTCGTGCAGGGCCATGCCGCCGAACGCGTTATCCCAGGCACTGAAGTCCGCTTCCAGCCCGGGCAGCAGGCGCAGCAGGGCCGGTTTGTCCTGGTGGAAGGTGGTGGCGCTGCCGTCGATCTCGCGCGTCGACTGCAGGCGGAACAGCTCGGCGCCGGCGGTATCGCCTGCTGGAAGGGCTTCGCGCAGCAGCACCAGCACCTGCTGGCCATCGAGGCGCAGGCGCAGCAGCTGGCCCGGCTCGCCGGCCGCCGCGCGCACGTAGCGGCGCTGGGTTTCCGGCGCGATCTCGCCGGCCTCCAGCGCGATGCGCACCTGTTTCCGGTGGCGCGCGCCCCAGTCGAGAAAGGGGACGGCAAATTCAAGGATCTGGCTCGGGTCGGTGCGGTAATCCATCACGGCGAGGGCGTCGACCAGCGGCGCCAGGCCGTCCAGCAGGGCCGTCCTGCCATCCCACCAGAAGGGCACCACCAGTTCGAGGTGCAGGCTGCCGGCCGCCGCGCGCAGGGTGCGCGCCATCGCCAGGTAGCGCGCGTCCCAGTCGACCTTGCCCGCGCCATATTCCGGCAGCAGGTAGGGCTCGACGTCGAACTGCAGCCCGGCCAGGCGCGCGGCCGGCTCGACGCCGGCGTTGTAGGCGGCATAGGCGTGCGCCATGCGCGCCAGCGCGGCCTGGCGCTCGGGCAGCACCATGTGCGGGTCGCCGTCCACGCTCAGCACGCGGATGCCGCGCTTGCCGGCGGCGCGGATGAAGGCCGCCAGCGCGGCCGGCTCGCGCACCGCCTCGTTCTTGAACGGCACGGTGATGAACAGGTCGCGCACCGCGTGCGCCGCGGCCCAGTCCAGCAGGCGCGGGCCATGCTCGCGCCAGTCGGATGCTTGCCAGACCCAGGTCGCGCGCGCGGCCGGTCTGGCGCCGGGCGCCGGGTCGGGTTCGATGGCGAGGCTGCTGATCGTCAGGCTGGCCGCCTGCGCCGGGCATTGCAGCACGAAGTGGCGCCAGCTGGCCGGATCGAGGCTCTGCGGCAGCGCCAGGCGCAAGGGGTCGGCGCCGGCGCCGCGGGCGGGCAGGGCGCCCAGGCCGATCGCCGTTTCGCGTTCGGCATGCGCCGCATCGGCGGCCTGCAGCGTGAAGCCGGCATCGCCCGTGTAGGCGCTTGCCAGGCGCAGGCGTGCGCGCGGCAGGAACCACGGACCGCCCAGCAGCACGCCGGCCGGACGCGTGCCGGCATCGCAAGCGATGCGCAGCCGGCCGCCGTCCAGTTCGATGCGGACCCGTTCCTCGACGCCGAAGGCGCGCGCCTGCATGCGCTCCAGCAGGTTGGCCCGCAGCGGCATCGAAGCCGGCTTGGGCCTGCCCTGGCGGCTCGAGGGCAGCACGTGCTCGCTGACGGCGAAGCGGCCTTCGCGCTCGCGGCCGTGCAGCAGGATGGTGTGCTCGACTTCTTCGCCGGGCGCCAGCGGAAACAGGGTCTCGACCCGGGCGCCCGGCGGCAGGGCGATGCCGCTGCAGCCGGCGGGCGCGGGCTGGTCGGCCGGCTGCCAGCGCAGCCGCTTGCCGTCGGCGTCGACGGTGTCCGCATACGGCTGCTGGGCCGGCGCCGGTGTGGGCGCTGCGGCCTGCGGGCACAGGTGCAGCCAGGCGGCATGGGCGGGGGCGGTCATGGCCAGCAGCAGCGGGAGGAGCAGGCGGCGCATCGGGTTCAGGTGCCGAGGCTGCCCTTGCGCTTCATGGCGCCCCAGCTGGCTTCCTTCTGGGTCGCCCAGCGGAACAGGCCGATCAGGCGCCACCAGGTGTTCAGCTGGCGGTAGCCCAGGTTCTCGAGCACCACCACCAGGCCCAGGGCCAGCAGCTGCTTGCCGCGCGGGTAGATGTGGAACGACATCTCTTCGAGCAGCAGGCCGGAGGCGGACAGCAGGATGCCCAGGCCGATCGCGACGAACATGAAGGTCGAGAAGGCCTGCCAGGAAATCGCCCCCATCAGGAAGGAGACGATCATGAACAGGTAGCCGCCCATCTCGACCAGGGGACCGAGCCACTCGAACAGCAGCATGAAGGGGAAGGCCAGCCAGCCGGGCACCCCGCCATTGCGCGAGAAGAACAGGCCCCAGTTGGCGTTCAGGCTTTCGGCCAGCCCGCGCTGCCAGCGGATGCGCTGGTTCTTCAGGGTCGCGAGGTCTTCCGGCGCCTCGGTCCAGCATACCGGGTCGGGCACGAATTCGATGCGGTAGTGCTGGCGGCGTGCGCGCAGCAGGCGGTGCAGGCGCACGATCAGTTCCATGTCCTCGCCGATGGTGTTCGAACGGTAGCCGCCGACGCTGACCACGGCATCCTTGCGGAACACGCCGAAGGCGCCGGAGATGATCAGCATGCCGTTCACGGCCGACCAGCCCAGGCGTCCGAACAGGAAGGCGCGCAGGTACTCGACCACCTGGAACAGCGCCCACGGATTGCGCGGCAGGCCGACCTTGGTCAGAAAGCCGCCGGCGACCTCGCAGCCGTTGGCGATGCGGATGGTGCCGCCGGTGGCGACCACGCTGGGGTCGCGGAGAAAAGGCTGGGTCACGCGTTCCAGGCTGTCGCGCTGCAGGATCGAATCGGCGTCGACGCCACAGAACAGCGGATAGCGCGCGGCGTTGATGCCGGCGTTGAGCGAGTCCGCCTTGCCGCCGTTGACCTTGTCGATCACGCGCACGTTCGGGGATCTGGTCGAGCGGTAGATCGCGCGGATGTCCTTGGTCGGGATCTGGCGGCGGTAGGCTTCGGGGAAGGGCAGCAGGCCGAATTCGCGCTTGAGCACCTCCAGCGTGCCGTCCTTCGAACCATCGTTGACGATCACCAGTTCGTATTCGGCATAGGTCAGCTGCAGCATCGAACGCACCGAAGCGGCGATGCTGGCTTCCTCGTTATACGCCGGCACCAGGATGCTGACCGGCGGCTCCAGGCCGGAATAAGCGCGCGGCAGCTCGTCCAGCATCTCTTCCTGGCCCTTGCGGCGCAGGGTGCGCAGCGACAGCAGATTGAGCAGCAGGTAGCCGCCGTTCAGCAAAATGAAATAGCACAGCACGAACCAGGTGACGAAATCGAGCAGCAGATGATGCGTGTTCATGCGGTCTCCGGCGCGGGTGCGGTGTCTGGTGCGGCATTGGCGGCGTCCTGCTCGGCCAGCACCTGGGCCAGCATGTCGGCGGCGTAGCGGTCTTCCAGCGTGGCGTGCAGGGCCGCCAGGTCGGGGCGCTTCAGCCAGGGCAGTTCGACCAATGCCTGGGCCGCGCGGTAGCGCACCCACCATTCGCGGTCGGCCAGCAAGGCCACCAGGCGTTCGACGTCGCTGCGGTCGCCGATGCGACCCAGGGCCTTGGCGGCCTGCACCCGCACCTGCCAGTCTTCGTCGTGCAGGCGCGCGCGCACGGCGTCCTGCAGCAGCGGCGTGTTGACGATGCGCAGCGCGGCGGTGGCGACGGCGACCTCGCTTGCCGCCAGCGCGCTGGCCAGCGCTTCGGCCGGCAGCTCCACGCGCAGGGCTTCGGCAATGCGCAGCGCGCGCGGCAGGCGCTCGGCGCCCAGGCGCGGCAGCATCCCCGCCAGCACCGCCGCCACCGGTCTGCCTGCCTGCTGCAGGATGCCGGCCACGTGCGACATGGCCCAGTCCTCGCGTTCGATGAACAGCGGCGTCAGGTACTCGGCGGCGGCCTGCGGATCGATGCGCACCAGCGCCCACAGCGCCGTCAGCGACAGCGTCGGGTCGTCCATGCCGGCCAGGCGCAGCAGCTGCGGCCAGGCCTGGCGGTCGCCGAGGTGGCCCAGCATCAGCGCCGCCAGCAGGCGTTCGCTGCGGGCGCGCCGGCCCAGCATCGCGCGCGCTTCCAGGTGCAGGCCGAGGCGGCCGGCGATGTCGTTGAGGGCGGCACTGGCTTCGCCGCGCAGCGAAGCCTGCAGGTGCACCCACAGCTTGATGAAGTGCAGGCGCTCGGCGGGAGCGAGCGTGGGCAGCTGCGGCGGCCTGTCGCCGACGATGGCGGCATTCAGGATCGGGCGCCAGCGCGCCAGCGCGCGCGTCTCGCGCCGCTGGCGCGCGCGCAGGGACATGCGCAGGCGCACGATCTCCAGGCCGAGCAGGAGGGTCAGCAGCAGGGCGGCGATGCCGGTCCAGAACGCCGCGGCGAGGATCGGATCCGCGGGCACGCCGAGACGCGCGGCGAGGATGCCGACGGATGCGGTCATGCGGGGGTTTTGAGGAAGCGGCGCAGGCGTGCCAGCAGTTCCTGCGGCTGGAAAGGCTTGATGATGAAGTCGTTGGCGCCGGCATCGAGGGCGCGCACGGTATCGCGTTCGGTGTTCTTGGCGGTCAGCATGATGACCGGCGTGTCCTTCCAGCCATCGAGGGCGCGGATCTGGCCGACGATCTCGAAGCCGTCGACGTAGGGCAGCATCACGTCGAGCAGCACCAGGTCCGGTGCCGGATTGGCGGCGACGTGGGCGCTGGCGGCGCGGCCGTCGGCGACATGGGTGACCTGGTAGCCCTGGCGTTCCAGCATGAAGGTGAGGACGTGGGCGATGTGGACGTCATCCTCGACGACGAGGACAGTAGGTTGTGCGCTCATGGCTGGGGCCGCAAAAAGTTGCTCTAGGGCTCCATTATACCCAGCTTGTCCTCGCCAAATTTCACATTGAGCCGCAATGCAAGCCACATTGTGGCCTGCGTGCGACTACTTGTGGTCACCTCGGCAAATCGAACAGCAGCAGTTCGGCGGCCTCGGCTTTGGCGAGGCTGACGCGCGCTTCGTCGCCGAGCTTCAAAGCGTCGCCGGTGTTCAGTATCACGCCGTTGACTTCGACCCGGCCGCGGATCACGTGGACATAGGCCAGGCGCCCGGCGGCCAGCGGGTGTTCGAGTGCGTCGTCGCCGTTCAGGATGGCGGCGTACAGCGACGCGTCCTGGTGGATCAGCACCGAGCCTTCGCGGCCGTCGCCGGAGGCGATCAGGCGCAGCTTGCCCTGCTTTTCTTCGAGCGGGAAGTGCTTCTCTTCGTAGCTCGGGGCGATGCCTTGCTGGTTCGGCTGGATCCAGATCTGCAGGAAGTGCACCGGCTCGGTCTTCGAACCATTGAACTCGCTGTGGCGCACGCCGCTGCCGGCGCTCATGCGCTGGACGTCGCCGTAGTGCAGGACCGAACCGGTGCCCATGCTGTCCTTGTGCTCCAGCGCGCCGTCCAGCACGTAGGAGATGATCTCCATGTCGCGGTGGCCGTGGGTGCCGAAGCCGGCGCCAGGCGCCACGCGGTCTTCGTTGATCACCCGCAGCGGTCCGAAGCCCTGGTGGCGCGGATCGTAATAGTCGGCAAACGAAAAGCTGTGCTGCGACTGCAGCCAGCCGTGGTGGGCGCGGCCCCGTTCTTCACTTTTGCGTACTTCGATCATGATGCGCTCCTTTGTGTGTTCTCGATGAAAGCCAGTATAGCGAGGCCGGAAGCGCAAGAAAAACGAGTTGTTTTGCGGTCTATCATCGAAAAAATCGAAAGACAAATATTTGTACCAATGGATGTTTTCCGGGAGAATCGCCCTCTGGAATCCACTCAGCCACGTGCCCCTTGCCATGAATGCACCCCAGCCTGTCGAGCAGCCGCCGTCGCTGCGTGCCGCCATCGCCCACCGTTTCAGCCTGCTCGACGACAAGGCCGACGATGCCGAGATCGACCGCAGCCTGCGCGCCGGCGTCGAACTGAGCGGCGCCACGCCATGGATTTTGATGTTCGCGATCCTGATCGCCTCGGTCGGCCTGAACACGAATTCGAACGCGGTGATCATCGGCGCGATGCTGGTCTCGCCCTTGATGGGGCCGATCGTCGGCATGGGTTACGGCATCGGCATCTACGACTTCGCGCTGATCCGGCGCTCGCTGGTCAACCTGGCCATCGCGGCCGGCATCTCGCTCGCCACCTCGACCGTCTACTTCCTGCTCACGCCGCTCGGCGAAGCGCAGTCGGAACTGCTGGCGCGCACCACGCCCTCGCTGTGGGACGTGCTGATCGCGCTGGCCGGCGGCCTGGCCGGCATCATCGGCCAGACCCGGCGCGAGAAGTCGAACGTGATTCCCGGCGTCGCCATCGCCACCGCCCTGATGCCGCCGCTGTGCACCGCCGGCTATGGCCTGGCGAACGCCGACTGGCAGGTCTTCGCCGGCGCCTTCTACCTGTTCTCGATCAACTGCGTGTTCATCGCCTTTTCGGCGGTCCTGATCATCGATTTCCTGCGCCTGCCGCACCGCAAATTCATCGACAAGGCCAAGGAAAAGCGGGTCAAGCGCGCGCTGCTGGCGATCGTGCTGCTCACCGGTCTGCCGAGCATCTGGCTGGCGGCGCGCCTGGTCGACAACGAACTCTTTTCCAGCAAGGCGCGCGCCTTCGTGCGCGCCGAGTTCCAGGCCGCCAAGGTGCACGTGGTCGAGACCCATATCGCGGCCGGCACCAAGGAGATCGAGGTGACCCTGATCGGCCCGCGCATGCCGCACAGCGCCATCGCCGCGATGGAAACCAAACTGCCCGCCGCCGGCCTGCAGGGCGCGCACCTGGTCGTGCACCAGGCCGAGGACACCAAGGTCGACGTCGGCACGCTGAAGGCCGACATCCTGGCCGAGATCGTGAAAAACAGCCAGCAGGCGCTGCAGGAGCGCGACGACACCATCGCCGCCCTGCGCAAGCAATTGGCCGAGCAGGCCGCGACGCGCCAGGACTGGATCGCCGGCGCCGCCGACATCGCGCGCGAATTCGCCGCGCAGTTCCCGCAATGCGCCGACGCCCTGGTGGGCCAGGTGGCGCTGGCCGACGGCCAGACCGCGCCGCTGCTGAGCGCGACCTGCCGCCGCCTGCCGGCCGCCGCCCAGACCAAGCTGGCGCAGGACTGGTTCCGGGTCCGTACCAAGTCGGAGCAGGCGCGCCTGCTGCTGGCGCGCGCGGCGCGTTGATAGCGGAAGCTGCGGGCGCGGGTTCAGCGCCGCAGCGGGTCGAGCAGCCCGCGCAGGGCGTTGTGGTCGAGCTCGTACATCAGTTCGAGTAATTCGCCCAGCTCGCCCTTCGGGAAGCCCTCGCGCGCAAACCAGGCGAGGTAGTGGCCGGGGAGTTCGGCGATCTTCTTGCCCTGGTATTTACCGAAGGGCATTTCGCGGACGAGGAGCAGCTGCAAGTGTTCAGGTTTCATGGTCCCGCCATTGTAGTAGCATGGGCGCGAGGAGGACCATCATGGACAACGGCTACAACCTGCAACGCTTCGTCGACGCCCAGGAGGGCATCTACGCCACCGCGCTCGGCGAACTGCGCGCCGGCCACAAGCGGACCCACTGGATGTGGTTCATCTTTCCGCAGATCGAAGGGCTGGGCAGCAGCGAGATGGCGCGCCGCTACGCGATCCGTTCCGCCGACGAGGCCGCGGCCTACCTCGCGCATCCGGTACTGGGCAAGCGCCTGCGCGAATGCAGCGCCGCGGTCCTGATGCACGAGGAGCTCGGCGTCGACGAGATCTTCGGCCATCCCGACGACATGAAATTCCGCTCCTGCATGACGCTGTTTGCCGACGTCGCCCCGGACGAAGCCCTGTTCCAGGACTGCCTCGACCGCTTCTTCGACGGCATGCCGGATGCCGCCACCATCGAGAAACTGTCATGAACGCCCACGGCGACGCCGGCCCGCTGGCGGACTTCGTGCGCGGCATGACGGCGCTGGTCGACCGCGGCGCCGACGAAGCCACGATCCTGCGCGATGGCCGCGCGCTGCTGGCCAGCCTGATCGCGCAAGAGGATTGGCTGCCGGACGCCTTCATGCAGCCGGATCCGGACAGCTACCGCATCCACCGCCTGCACGTCGATCCGGCCGGACGCTTCTCGGTCTCGGCCATGGTCTGGGGACCGGGGCAGGGCACGCCCATCCACGACCACACGGTGTGGGGCATGGTCGGCGTGCTGAAGGGGCGCGAACGCTGCGAGGAATTCAGCCCGCTGCTGGAGCCGGGCGGCCCGCTGGTGCAGGGCCACGTGCACGAGCTTGCGCCCGGTGATATCGATCTCGTATCACCCACCATCGGTGATATACACCGCGTATCGAATGCGCTCGAGGATGGCGTCTCGGTCAGCATCCACGTGTACGGCGGCGACATCGGCGCCATCGAACGCTCGCGCTTCGACGACACCGGCCGCGCCACGCCTTTCGTCAGCCCCTACGCGTCCTGCCTGCTGCCCAGCCGTGCGGCCTGAGGTGGATTTCCTGTTGTTGCGTATAATCCGGCGGATAGCTTGTCCACCAACACATTCTCAACAACAAACATGGCTTCATCTTCAGAAAACATCAGCATGGCGGTGTTCTGCGACTTCGAGAACGTCGCACTCGGCGT